>Ga0182027_10005491_pt1 | contig 19238 bp, 17 predicted proteins | sample 712E1DmetaG_FD_121300 | JGI IMG/M metagenome (GOLD analysis project Ga0182027, IMG submission 121300) | Permafrost microbial communities from Stordalen Mire, Sweden - 712E1D metaG (Illumina Assembly) | ecosystem: Environmental > Terrestrial > Soil > Wetlands > Permafrost | place: Sweden...
ACTGGCCCAATTGGTCGGTGTGACTGAGCCCACCGTCCGCAAGGACATCACCGACCTCGACGCCCAGCGGCTCCTCCGGCGTACGCACGGGGGAGCTCTGGCAGTGCGGCCCGCCTACGAGGCCAACGTCTCGGCCCGGGCCGACACCAACGTCGCGGGCAAACGGGCCATCGCCCGAGCCTGCTTGGCCGAGGTGAAGGACGGGGACGCCATATTCCTCGACAGCGGGACGACGATGATCGCGCTGGCCGAGGCTTTCAGTCCGGACGGCGGTCACTCCGTAGAAGGCGGGCCGGTCCCCGTCCCGATCAATGTCAACATCCTCACCAACGCCCTTGAGGTAGCCCGGGCCGTGGCCGGCCTGCCCGGCGTCCGCCACAACGTCCTGGGCGGGCAGTACCGGGTGTTCGGAGGTTGCTTCGTCGGGCCTCTGACAGTGGAGGCGTTACAACGCTTCACCCTCAATGTCGCCTTCATCGGTGTCACCGGCCTGTCCGAACTGGGCTTCACCGTGGCGGACGTGAACGAGGCTCAGGTCAAGATCTCCGCCATGGAACGGGCGCGCCGGGTCGTCGTCCCGATGGACCACACCAAGGTGGGCGCCGCCGATTTCGTAAAAATCTGCGACCCCGACCGGGTCGAGACCGTCGTGACCGATGAACCTAACGAACACCTGGCCCAGATGTGCCGGGACCATGGTGTGCGCCTCGTCATCGCCGGCCGGTCCCTCCAGCCGATGAGAAGGAAGGAATGAGCGTGCGTGAGCTGCGCAGTGCAGAGTGGTTTTCCAAGCATGACCGTGACGGCGTAGTCCATCGTTCGGGCCTACTTCTCCAGGGTTTGCCCGAAGACGTCGTCTCGGGGCGGCCCGTCATCGGCATCGCCAACAGCTGGTCGGAGCTCACCCCGTGCAATGCGCACCTGAGAGCCGTGGCCGATGCCGTGAAGCGTGGGGTCTGGGAGTCCGGCGGCCTGCCCCTCGAGTTCCCGACGATCTCGCTCGGTGAGCAGATGATCAGGCCCACGGCCATGTTCCTGCGCAACCTGATGTCGATGGACGTGGAGGAGGTGCTGAGGGCAAACCCTCTCGACGGCGTCGTGCTCCTCGGTGGGTGCGACAAGACGACGCCCGCCCAGCTGATGGGAGCAGCGAGCGTCGACCTACCGGCCATCGTGGTGACGGGCGGGCCCCAGCTCAGCGCTCATTGTGGAGGCGAGCAGCTCGGTTCGGGCACCGATCTGTGGCGCAAGAGCGAGTCGGTCCGTGCCGGTGATATCTCGGCCGACGAGTTCTTCGCTCTCGAGGGTTGCGCGATAAGGAGCATGGGCCATTGCATGAGCATGGGCACCGCTTCGACCATGGCATGCCTTACCGAGGCCCTCGGTGTCCAGCTGCCCGGCGGAGCCGCTTGGCCCGCAGCCGACTCGCGCCGGCTCCGTCTCGCCCAATTGAGCGGGCGCCGGATAGTCGAAATGGTGAGCGACGGGGTCAACCTGTCCACCTTCCTCACCCGAGCGGCGTTCGAGAACGCCATCGTCGCGCTGGCCGCCATAGGCGGCTCGACCAATGCGGTGGTCCATCTGCTGGCCCTGGCCGGCAGAGCGGGCGTGATGCTGGAGCTCGACGACTTTGACAGGCTGGCACGGCCCGTCCCGACCCTCGTCAACCTCAAGCCCTCGGGCGAGTTCCTCATGGAAGACTTCGCATACGCGGGCGGCATGCCGGCGGTCATGTTCGAACTAGCGCCCCTGCTCCACGGTGACGCCCCCACGGTCTCGGGCCGCTCCGTGGCCGAAAACTGCCGGTTCCAGGAGACGACGGACCGCAGGGTCGTCTGGCCGCTATCGGGCCCCCTCCAGCCGCCCGGGTCGGGCACAGCCGTATTGCACGGCAACCTGTGCCCGAACGGGGCGGTCATCAAGCAGTCGGCGGCTACAGCGTCGCTTCTCACCCATCGCGGCCGCGCCATCGTCTTCGACTCGGTGCAGGACTACAACGCGGCGCGCGACGACCCCGACCTGGCTGTCGACGAGACCTCTGTGCTCGTGGTCCGCAACGCCGGCCCCCGCGGGTACCCGGGCATGCCGGAAGTGGGCAACCTCCAGTTGCCGCGCGTCCTCCTCGAACGGGGGGTCACCGATATCGTGCGCATTTCCGATGCCCGGATGAGCGGCACGGCCTACGGCACCATCGTGCTCCACGTCGCGCCTGAAGCCGCCATCGGGGGCCCGCTGGCGCTCGTCGAGACGGGGGACTTCATAACCCTCGACCTGCCATCACGGACCTTGGACGTAGAGGTGGGCGAAGAGGAGCTGCGACGCAGACGGGACAGCTGGCGTCCCTCGGTCGGAGCCGTCGCCGACCGCGGCTACGCGCAGCTGTTCCGCGAACACGTGTTACAGGCCGACCGGGGGGTGGACTTCGATTTCCTGGTTGGGGGGAGCGGCCACGCCGTACCCCCCGAGTCTCATTAGTGCCTTTGCGGGCCCCCTAAACAGCGTCGCCGGAACGGCCCTCGTGTTTGGGGTTGTCCTCTGCGGCGAGCGACGCGGGTGGCTCCAGGGCCCGGTCGACGCCCCGTAGCCGCCTCCAGCGGGCCCGGCGCCGGTAGGCCAGCACCGACTCGGGATGGAGGAAATAGCTAACTTTGGGGCCGTTGCCGGTGTGGTCCAGGGCCCGGACGGCGTTCAGGATCCGTAGGTCGGCCGTCGTGTAGCGGCTGCGCTGGCGCAGGTAGCCTCCCCAAGAGCGGGTCACGAACGATTCGAGAAAGCGGCCCGGTCGCTCAGCGTCCTCGAACACGCTCCAGCGCGTCGCGCCGGCGCGGCGCCGTACGACCCGCAGCTCCTCCATGGCCTCGATAAAAGCCTCTTGCTTCTCGGGGTCGGTCTGGAAGTCGACCATGATCATCACGGGGCCATCTTCTTCCTCGGGCTCGGAAACGAGCTCGGGGTGGGGCCGGGGCACGACCTGGAGGTCGCGGCGGTCGACGCTGGGGAGGTGGAGGCGGTTGGTGAGAAGAACGCCGCCCAGCAGGCAGCCGGCGGCGATGAGGAGTGTGGTGCGCACACCGACCACGTCGGCGACGGCGCCCCACAGCAGGCCGCCGAAAACTATTGAGGCCTGGAAGACCATCAGGTAGGCGCCTAAGGCCCTCGAAAGGATCCAGCGGGGCACAGCCTGCTGGACGCTCAGGTTGAGCGTCGTAACCGACACGAGCCATGTGGCGCCGAAAATGGCCAATGCCAGGGCGGCCACGGCACGGTGGTTGACGAGGGCCAGGAGCACCGTGCCGCAGGCTGAGATGATGCTGGCCACGGCCAGCATGGGGTCGAGCGGGAAGCGTTCGTACAACCGGGGCAGGACCAGGGCGGCGCTGACCGAGCCGGCGCCGACGGCGGCGAGCAGGAGCCCGTAGCCGACCGAGCTGAGGTCCAGCACGCGCGAGCCGAGCAAAGGCAACAAGGAAGTGAGCGCACCGGACGGCAGGACGAAAAGGACGGTGCGCCAGCAGATGACCTGGAGGACCGGGGCGTTGCCGAGGTACCGCAGCCCAGCCGCTACGGCGCCGACCACGGCTTCGGCGCTGCCTTCGCCCGGGGTGGTGAGCCGGGTCCGCTGGCGGCCGCGCCAGATGTACAGGAAGGCCACGATGGTGGCAATTAGCGCCGAGGAGATGGCGAACATCCCGCCGGGGCCGAGGGCGGCGAGCAACGCGCCGCCGAGGACGGGCCCGATCACCTGGCCGATGTTCCACTGGAGCCCGTCAAGGCTGAAAGCCCGGGACAGGAGGCGTTCGGGTACGAGCTGGTGGATGGTGGACCAGTACGCCGGGGAGGAGAAGGTCCCGACGGTGCCGAGCCAGGCGGCGAACACGATCAGGGCGAAAGGCGATAGGGCGCCGCCGAAAGCCAGAAGGGCGAGGGCCACCATGCCCAGGAGGTAGAGGAACTTGGCCGTAAGTACGACGAGGCGTAGGTCGGTCACGTCGGCCACGGCCCCGGCCGGGAGGGCGAAGATCACGCCCGGCAGTGCCAGGGCGACAGGTAAGGCGGCAACCAGAGAGGGGACGTGAGTGAGCTGGGCCATGACATAGCCGCCCATGACCCCCCAGATCCAGACCCCTATGTTGGAAACGAGCGCAGTGGCGAACAACCAGCGGAAGGCACGGACCTTCAGCGGGCTCGTCGGTCCCGGCCCCGGAACCTCGGCGGGGGCGGCCTCGGCCGGTACCTGCGCGTCACCGGCCCGTCGCCCGAGTTGACGCACCTTCGTCAGCGGCACGCCAGACAGCGCGAGCCGTCGCCCTCTCAGCGGTCCTCCCCTGATTTATTCTGTGCACACCGGCTTTTTTGCACGCGCCGCGCTCTCCTCGCGCCCATAGTCAGCGCTAATAGTCGTCCACAATGCCAGATAGGGGGCGAGGAAACGGGGAACTCTCAGAGAGGCTGAGCCACAGAGCCGGCGGGCGGGCGGCGCAATGAGCGCCGGGCCCGATAGAGCTCCAGCAGTTCGTAGCCCGCGGCTGGCACTTTGAGCCACCAGCGCTCCAGGAAGCGGTACTCGCCGGCGCTGACAAGGCGTCCGGCAAGCTCCGGGCGTTGTTGTTCCAGGTACCGGCGGGCGCGGGCGGCGTGGAGCGGGCCTGACACGAAGGCCAGCCGGTCGAAGTTCTCGAGCAGGGGCAGGGAGAACTCGACGTTCTCCCACGTCGTCGACGCACGGCTCTCGGTGGCTATCAGGCGGGCGGGTACGCCGAGCAACTCGGCGTAGGCGGCCATGGCGTCGCCCTCGGCCGGCCTGCCCCTGGACGCCGAACCGCTGAAGATGACCAACTCCGCTCCCAGACGCTCAAGGGCCCGTTGGGCCGTTTCGACCCGCCACCGCTGGACGGAGCCCAGCTCCCCGCTGCGCTTGGTCGGGTGGCCTAGGACCAGGAGAGCGCAACGGCCGTCAGGGACCAGGGCCGGGAGGTCCCATTTCGAGGCGCTCCAGTGCAGCAGTTCGGAGATGGCAACGGCACCGCAGGTGAGTGCCACCGCCCACTGGAAGGACCTGGCGAACCCCACGGCCGCCCGGCGGGCGGCCTGGTCATGCCCGTCCAGCGCCGGACCAGTCCTGGCGGCGGAGCTCGAAGATGGCGATGGCGGCGGCGGCGGCGACGTTGAGGCTGCCCACCCTCCCGAGCTGAGGGATGAAGGCGACGGCATCGCAGGCGGCGAGCGTTGCCGTCGTGAGGCCATGGTCCTCGTGGCCTATGGCCACGCAGACGTCGGGGCCCACGGAGGCCTGGAAGAGGGGCACGGCGTGGTCGGCCAGTTCGAGGCCGAGCACGCAGTAGCCGTCCTCCCGGGCGGCGTCGGCGGCGTCGGCGCCGCGATCGAAGGTAGACCACGACAGGTAGCGATCTGTCCCCATGGCTGACTTGCCCGCCTTGGCCGCGGCCGGCGAAGTGGCTCCTGCGGCCAGGTAAAGGTGCTCGACACGGAAGGCGGCGGCGGTGCGCACTATTGAGCCCACGTTGAACGGCGAGCTCACCCCGTCCAGGAGCAGGGCGATGCGACCAGTGGCGCGTTTGCCCCAGTCCCGGTGCAGCCGTTTGAGGTCCGTCTGGCCGAGCTGCCTCACCCGCGCCGCCCCACCTCGAGGACCCGGTACCCGGATTTGGACGCCGCCCGGCGCACCTCCCAGCCCCGGCCGACCAGCCAGGCCGCCAGGGAGTCGCTGCCGAGGTGCCGGTTGACGACCAGCCAGGCACTGGCGCCCGGGGCCAAGCGCTCCATCCAAACGGACAGAAGCTCGTGCAGGACGTCCTTGCCGACCCGGATGGGAGGATTGGACCAGATGCCCGAGAAAACCGTCCGAGACGGGACCTCGTGGGGGAGCGCGGCCCTCACATTTGCCAGTCGCAGGGCGGCGGCGTTGGCGCCGGTGAGCTCGAGGGCGCGCGAGTTGACGTCGGTCGCCCAGATGGTCGCACCCGGCGAGCGACGGGCGAGCACGCAGGCGACCGGTCCGTAGCCGCAGCCCAGGTCGAGGAGGTCCCCCTCGGCGGGGGGGAGGGCGCACTCCCGGAGCAGTGCCAGTGTCCCGGGGTCCACCCTGCTGCCCGAGAAGACGCCGCGGTCGGTCATCAGGGTCATTTGCACGTCCGGAAGGTGCAGCTTGACGGCGGACGGTTGCGATGGAGAGGACGGCGTCGCCGCGAAGTAGTGGTCGGCCATCCGGACCGCCAGCCTAGTCAGGGCCGGCGCGCCCCGGTTATTGGCTGTGGCCCGGTCGGACCGTAAACTATGGCGCTATGGCCCCCTTCCGGATCCGGACCTTCGGTGACCCCGTCCTCAAAAGGCGGGCCGAAGAGGTCACCGAGATCGACGGCCGTATCGCCCACCTGGCCGAAGATATGCATGCCACGATGAAGGAAGCTCGCGGTTTGGGCCTGGCGGCGCCGCAGGTGGGGGTCGGGCGCCGCCTCTTCGTGTACGAGATAGGCGAGAGCGGGCCGCGCACCGTGATCAACCCGGTGATGGTCGAGACCGACGGGGAATGGGAGCACGAGGAAGGCTGCTTGTCCGTGCCCGGGCTGTACTTCCGCATCGTGCGGCCCAAGCGAGTCCACATGAAGGGCCTCGACCTGGACGGGAACCCGGTGTCAATAGAGGCGGACGAGCTAGAGGCGACGCTTTACCAGCACGAGCTGGACCACCTCGACGGGCGTCTGTTGCTGGAGTTACTGGACGACGAGCAGCGCAAGACGGCGATGCGCGAACTGCGCCGGCGGTCCGAGAGCGAGGGAGGCGCGGGGGGCCAGCCTTCCACGTGAAGCTCGCCTTCTTGGGCACTCCCGAGGTGGCGGCGGGGACGTTGCGGGCGTTGGTGGGTGCCGGCCATGACATCCGGCTCGTGGTCACCCGGCCCGACACCCGGCGGGGGCGGGGCCCGGGACAGAGCCCGAGCCCGGTGAAACAGGTGGCCCTGGGCCTGGGCCTGCCCGTGAGCCATCGGCCCGTCGATGTCACCGCGTCAGGGGCGGAGCTGGGTGTGGTGGTCGCGTACGGGAGGCTGATAAAGCCGGAGATCCTGGCCGAGATGCCCATGCTCAACGTCCATTTCTCCCTCTTGCCTCGTTGGCGAGGAGCTGCACCTGTGGAGCGGGCGGTGCTCGCCGGCGACGCCGAGACCGGGGTATGCCTGATGGCGCTCGAGGAAGGGCTCGACACCGGCCCCGTTTACGACCGCGTCGTCACTCCCATCGGCTCGGACGAAACGGCCGACGACCTGCGCCGCCGTCTAGGTGAGATCGGCAACAAGCTCTTGGTGGCCCGCCTCTCGGCCGGCCTGGGCGAGCCTCGGCCCCAGACCGGTGAACCGACCTATGCGGCCAAGCTGGAGCCTGCCGAGCTCTATCTCGACTTCAGCCGTGCCGCCGAGCTGTGCGACCGTCAGGTGAGGGTGGGCAGGGCGTGGACGACGTGGCGAGGCAGGCGGTTGCTGGTTCATCGGGCACGTGTGGTCACCGAAGCGGGGGCGCTTTTGCCCGGGGAGATCGAGGGGGACAGAGTGGGGACCGGTGAGGGAGCCTTGGAGTTTATAGTCGTGCAGCCTGAGGGTAAGCCCGCCATGAGCTCAGCCGACTGGTTACGCGGCGCCCGCCCGGTCCCGGGCGAGCGCCTGAGCGAACAGGCTGGGGCCCCAAGATGAGCGAGAGCCGGGCTACGGCGCGTGGCGTCGCCATCAGCGCCTTGGTGGCGGCCGAGGAGGGAGAGCGGGCCAATCTCGTGCTGCCCCGGATGCTCTCGGTCTCCGGCCTCGATGAGAGGGACCGCGGTTTTGCCACCGAGCTCGCCTACGGGGCCCTGCGGATGTGCCGCGCCTGTGACTGGCTAGTCGGTCAGTTCGCCAAAGGCGAGTTGGAACCAGCGGTCAGGGCGGCGGCGCGCGCCGGTGCCTATCAGCTCGCGTTCATGCGCGTGCCGGCCTACGCGGCGGTGTCCGCCACCGTGGCGGAGTGCCCGCCGCGGGCGCGGCCCCTGCTCAACGCCGTCCTGCGGCGGATAGCCGACCTGGTCGCCGGGGGCCCGATCAGGTGGCCGGGCCCGGGGACCAAGCTCAGCTATCCGGATTGGGTGCTAGCTCGGCTGGGCGAGGACCTCGGGGCTGAGCGTGCGCTGGCTGCCCTCCAGCAAATGAACCAGGCGGCGTCGCCTTCCACCCGCCCCGACGGCTATATCCAAGACGCCGGCAGCCAGGCGGTGGGCGAGTACGTCGCCGGACTGCTGGCCGGCCGGCCGGGACCGGTCCTTGACCTCTGTGCCGCACCGGGAGGCAAGACCACGTTCCTGGCCCATGGCTCGCCCTTCGTAGTGGGCGCCGATGTGGCCCCGGCCCGGGCCGCGCTGGTGGCAGGCAACGCGGCACGCCTCCAGCTCGCGAACGTCGCCGTGGTGGTGGCCGACGGCAGCCAGCCGCCGTTCCGGGAGAAGAGTTTTGCCGGGGTGCTGGTGGACGCGCCGTGTAGCGGGCTGGGGGTGCTCAGGCGCCGCCCGGACGCCCGCTGGCGGGCGCGGCCCGAAGACGTAGGGCGGCTGGCCTCCCTGCAAGGACGGCTCCTGAGCGCGGCGGCGCCACTGGTGGCTCCGGGCGGCGTTCTTGTCTACAGCGTCTGCACCCTGACCCGGAGGGAAACCCTCGATATCGATAAGTGGACGGCCGGCGGTCTCGCCGGCGAATGGGAGGCCGCCCCTCCACCCGGGCCACCCTGGGAGCCGCTGGGCCGGGGGGCTTTGCTCCTGCCCCAGGCGGCCGGGACTGACGGGATGTACGTTCTCGCCCTCTACCGGCGCCGTTGAGACGGCGCGGGCGACGAGCTTTCGCCCGGGAACAACGCCGGCCGACTAGGTTCGGCGCCCATGGCACAGGACGCGCCTCGGGCGGCCCCGGGCAGGTCGCCGGGCCGGGTGCGTATCGCGCCCTCGATACTCTCGGCTGACTTCGCCCGCCTGGCCGATGAGATAGACCGCGTCGGGGCCGAAGCCGACGTGCTCCATGTCGACGTGATGGACGGCCACTTCGTGCCCAACCTCACGATCGGCCCCGTGGTGGTGAAGTGGATCCGCCGCCACTGCGACCTCTACCTCGACTGCCATTTGATGATGGACAACCCGGGCCAGTACCTGGAGGCCTTCCGCGACGCGGGTGCCGACAGCTGCACCGTCCACGTCGAGGTCGGCGGCACAGGAGAACTGATCGCGCAGATGCGTGAGCTCGGGCTCAAGACCGGGCTGGCGGTCAACCCGGAGACGGCTTTCGAAGCCTGCGAGCCGTGGCTGGACAAGGTGGACATGGTCCTGGTGATGACGGTGCACCCCGGCTTCGGCGGGCAGAGCTTCATGAGCGAGGTGGTGCCCAAGATCGCCCGTGCCCGGGAGCTCATCGACCGGGGGGGCTTGGACGTTGAGCTGGAGGTGGACGGGGGGATAGACCCCCGCACCGCACCGGTCGTCTCGCTCGCCGGCGCCCGGCTTCTCGTGGCCGGCAGTGCCATCTTCGGCGAGCAGGACGCGGTGGCCGCCGCGCGTGCGTTGCGTGAGGCGGCGACCGCGGCGCTGGCGGACGGGCCCTGATGGGACATCAGGCCAAGGTCCTTATCGTCTCTGACTCGCTCATGCGAGGCGAGCGGGTGGACGCCGCCGGGCCGGCGGTGGTCCTCGCACTTCAGGATGCGGGGTTCGAAGTAGTCGAGCAGTCGACTGTCGCCGACGGGGCCGCCTCGGTGGCCGGGGACCTGGCCCGGATGGCGTCGGCGTTTACCGGCCTCATTGTCACCGCAGGCGGCACCGGCTTCGGCCCCCGGGACCTCACGCCCGAAGGAACGGCCGAGGTCCTCGACCGCCATGCCCCGGGCTTGGGCGAGGTCATGCGCCGCTCCAGCTCGCTGGCACCACTTTCGCGCGGCATCGCCGGGACGAGGGGCCACGCTCTGGTCGTCAACCTCCCCGGTTCGCCTACGGCCGCGGTCGAGTGCCTGACCGCCATCATCGAGCTGCTGCCCCACGCCCTGGGCATACTGGCCGGCGAGCAACCTCACTGACCCCGAGGCCAGTGCAAGCCGGCGTGGCCTGCTCAAATCGGGGACACGCTGTAAGGTCTAGCGGTGCTCCGTCTGGTCCTACCCAAAGGTTCCCTGGAACGCGCCACCATGGACGTCTTCGAGGCGGCCGACCTTAGCGTGTCGCGCAGCTCGGAGGTCGACTACCGGGCCACGGTCAACGACCACCGCATCTCCGAAGTGCGCATCCTGCGGCCTCAGGAGATCCCCCGATATGTAGCCGACGGGTTGTTCGACATCGGGATTACGGGTCGCGACTGGGTGGAGGAGACCGGGGCCGAAGTGGTGTCCCTGGGCGAGCTGCGCTACTCCAAAGCAACCTCGCAACCCATCAAGGTCGTGCTCGCCGTGGCCGCCGACGCACCCTGGCAGGCGGCCAAGGACATGCCCGACGGTGTTCGCGTCTCGACCGAGTACCCACTGCTGACCGAGCGTTTCCTGAGCGCCAACGGGGTCAAGGCGGACGTCGTCTTGTCGTACGGGGCCACTGAGGCAAAGGTGCCCGAGATCGCGGACGCCGTCGTCGAGATAACCGAAACGGGCCGGGCCCTGCGCGCGGCCGGGCTGCGGATAGTGGACACCATTCTCGTCTCTTACACCGAGCTGATCGCCAACCCGGCCGCCAGCCGGGACCCGGAGCGGCGCAAGGCGATGGACGACATAAACACCTTGCTCCAGGGCGCCCTCCAGGCCCGGGGCCGGGTCCTGGTCAAACTCAACGTCGGGGCCGCCGACCTGGACCGGGTGATCTCGCTGCTGCCGGCGATGCGGAGCCCGACCGTGTCTGAGCTCTTCGGCGGCGGGAGCTATGCGGTGGAGACGGTGGTGCCCAAGGACACCATTAACAAGCTGATACCGGAGCTCAAAGACGCCGGTGCGTCCGACATCATCGAGCTGCCAATAAGCAAGATCGTCCCCTGAGCGCCCGGTGGCCGGTCATACGGTGGACGGTCAGACGGGTGGACGGGGCCAGATAGGCGCGGTGGAAAGCTTCGACAGCCATGTCGGGCTGGGCCAGGTGCGGGTCGGGGACGGGCGTCTATTTTCGTTCCATTGCACAGAGATCGTCGACGGCTCGAGGGAGATCCCCGTCGGGACCAGGGTGGAGTTCGTTGTCGCGCCGGGCCAGCTAGGCATGTGGGAGGCCCGGGCCGTGGCGCCCGAGGTCCGGGCCTGAGCGCCGCCCCCCCCGTCGCAGCTGTTCGCTGAGCAGGAAACCCAGGGCCGAGGCGACCAGCAACGCGCCGAAGAGGGCGGTACTGCGGGCCCCCAGAGTGGCGATCACCAGGCTCCCGATGAGCGACCCGCCTCCGATGCCCAAATTGAAACTGACGCTGGCCCAGGCGCTGGCCATTTCGGTGCGACCGGGCGCCACGACCATGACCCGGTTCTGGTTGGAGATGACGAAGGCGCCCATCCCGAAGCCGGCCAGCGCCTCGAGGGCGGCGGCTGCGGCCGCGGTGGTGCCGACCAGGTAGAGGGCGAGCAAGGCGGTTGTCAGGACGGCCATGGGGCCCAGCGTCGCCAGGCGCCGCCGCCGGTCGAACAACAGGCTGGCCACAATGACACCGAGGGTCCCGCTCACGCCCGTGAGCACGAGCAGGGGGGCGATGGCGTGCGCCGGGAACCGTGCCACTCTGGTGAGGAAGGGCGAGATGTACGTGTACGCGGTGAGGGCACCGGTGACGACGAGGACCGTCGTGACCATCAGCAGGCGGTAGTGGCGCAAGTCCGGCTGGGACCCGACAGAGGCGTGGCTCTCGGAGGGCTTGGCCGTCGGGAGCAGGGTGGCGACGGCCAGAAGGCCGACCAGGCCGAAGCCGCTCAAGACCAGGAAAGGCAACCTCCATCCGCCTTGCTGGCCGAGCCAGGTCCCGGCGGGCACTCCCCCGACCACTGCCAACGAGCTGCCCGCGGTGACCCCGGCCACGGCTTTGGCGCGAGCGCCGGGCGGGAACAATCCCACCGCGGTCACTACCACCACAGACCAGAAAAGCCCCTGGGCCGTCGCCGTCAGCACCCGGGTACCGAGTAGCACCCAGTAATTGCCGGCTGCCGCGCTGGCGAGTGTGGTGAGCACGAACACCCCCAGCAGTACGCACAGCAACCGGCGGTGCGGCACGTGCTTGGTCAGGTGGGCCAACGGGGCCGAGATGATGACCACGGTGCCGGCGTAAACGCTGACCAGTAGCCCCACCGAGGACACCGACGCCTTGAGATTGGCGGAAATGACCTGGAGGAGCCCGACGGGGAGGTCTTCGGTGGTGACGAAGGCAAAGCTGCAGAGAGCCAACGCCACGAGGGCGGCCACGGCGGCCCAGGGGCGGCGCTGGTAGAGGACATCGGCGACCTCGGGCCCATTGGCAGCGGTGGGGCCGGGCGAGCCGGGCACAGGAGAGGCGGGCACAGGAAAGGGGGGAGGGAGAGCGTACAAGCGCCTCGGGCACGGGCGCGGTCCCCACGGTAGTCGGGACCTGGGCCGGCGGACCTTGGCCCGGCTTGTCCCCTACTGGGTGCAGGCTGGTCTCGGCCATGCGCCATGATGGCAACGTGACGAACAACCCCAGCGACAATGAGCCTCGGCTGATCGTCGTCCAGTCCCCGTCCAGTCCCGGTGCCGATGGGCAGCCGCCGGCGGAGGAGCGCGAGACGGTCGAGCTGCCGGCGAAAGTGATGCGCATCGGGTCGATGATCCGCCAACTGCTCGACGAAGTGCGCCAGGCGCCCCTCGACGAGGCCAGCCGCATCCGGTTGCGCCAGGTCTACGACACGTCTTTGAGTGAATTGCAGGAGGGCCTCTCGCCTGACCTCAGCGAAGAACTGAAGCGCATGGCGCCCCCCTTCCATCCCGAGAGCGTGCCCACCGACTCTGAGCTGAGGGTGGCCCAGGCTCAGCTCGTAGGCTGGCTGGAAGGCCTGTTCCACGGCATCCAGGCGACCTTTTTCGCTCAGCAAATGGCTCAGAGGGCGCAGATGGAGGACGCCAAGCGGCGCGGCCTGCCGATGGGCCAGTTCGGGGGGGGCGAGCGCGAGGAGCGCCCCATGCCCGGCAACTACCTGTAGGCGCCAAAGGCGTGCACGAGGCCAACGAGGCCGGCACAGCGGCCCCGGAGGTCCGCCGACGGTCAGTCCGGCGCGCTAGGTTTAGGGAGAACAACAAGGCTGTAATTGTCCACAGGATGCCCACAAGTACCTGTGGGCCCAGTACGCGGGCCCAGTACGGGGGCGATGGCAGAAGGAGGTGGCCTGGGACGTGAGCGCGTCGTTTGCCCACCTGCACCTGCACACGGAGTTCTCGATGTTGGATGGTGCCGCCCGGGTCGAGGAGGTCGCGAAGCGGGCCGCCGCCGACGGCCAGCCGGCCATAGCCATAACGGACCACGGCAACATGTACGGCGTCCTGGATTTCTACAAGGCCGCCCACACGGCTGGGGTGAAGCCCATCATCGGGATCGAGGCCTACATGGCGGCCGAGAACCGCCTGGAGCGCCCGCCGCGCCGGGGCCGCATGGACGATACGGGCGGCGAGGTGGAGGAAGGCGACAAGCTCTACTACCACCTGACCCTTCTGGCCGAGAACGACCGGGGCTATAAGAACCTCTTGAAATTGTCCTCCGAGGCGTACCTTTCCGGTTACTGGTACAAGCCGAGAGCGGACTGGGAACTGCTCGAGCGCCATCACGAAGGAGTGATCGCCACGACCGGGTGCCTCGGTGGCCTGGTCAACCAATCGCTTTTGCGCGGCGACTTCGAACTGGCGACGGGCTATGGGGCGCGGCTGCAGGAGATATTCGGGCGCGACAACCTCTTTGTCGAACTGCAGGACCACGGGCTGGAAAAGCAGCGCAAGACAAACCCGCAGCTGGTGGAAATAGCCCGCCGCATAGGGGCCCCGTTATTGGCGACCAATGACAGTCACTACACCACCCGTGAGGACCACCTGGCGCATGACGCGCTGCTGTGCGTGCAGACGGGCTCGAGCATGGACGACCCCAAGCGTTTTCGCTTCGAGGGTTCGGAGCACTATCTCAAAACGGCGGCGGAGATGCGCGGGCTTTTTGCCGACCACCCGGACGCCTGCGACAACACGCTGTGGGTGGCGGAGCGCGCCGATGTAAATATTGAGCTCGGGAAATCGAAGTTGCCCGCCTTCCCGCTGCCCGAAGGCTTCAACAGCTCGGACGAGTACTTGCGTCACCTGACCTATAAGGGAGCAGAGGAACGCTACGGGGCGCCCGTTCCTGCCAACGTGGCCGAGAGGCTCGACTATGAGCTCGGTGTCGTGGCGTCCATGGGCTTTTCGGATTATTTCCTGGTGTGCTGGGACCTAATTCATTACGCCCGCCAGCAAAAAATAAGGGTAGGCCCGGGCCGCGGCAGCGCCGCCGGTTGTTGCGTCGCCTACTGCTTGCGCATAGTCGACCTGGACCCCATCCGCTACGACCTTTTGTTCGAGCGGTTCCTAAATCCCGGGCGCAAGCAGATGCCCGACATCGACATGGACTTTGACGAGCGTTACCGGGGCGAGATGATCCGCTACGCGTCGGAGCGTTGGGGTTCGGACCATGTGGCCCAGATCGTCACCTTCTCGACCATCAAGGCACGTGCGGCGGTGCGGGACGCGGCCAGGGTGCTCGGTTACCCGTATGGTGTCGGGGACCGCATAGCCAAGCTGATGCCGCCGCTCGTGATGGGCCGGGACACGCCGCTGTGGGCGTGCTTCCGCGAAGACCCCAAGCACGCCGACGGCTACAAGGTCGCCACCGAGCTGAGGGACGCATACGCGGCCGACCCGGACGTCAAGCGGGTGGTCGACGTGGCCAAGGGCCTCGAGGGCCTCCGTCGCCAGGACGGTATCCATGCCGCGGCAGTAGTGATCTCCAACGACCCCCTGACCGAGCACCTCCCCGTACAGCGCAAGCCCGAGCCCGGCGGCCGCGCCGAAGACGCGCCCATAGTCACCCAGTACGAGATGCACGCCGTCGAAGAGCTCGGGTTGTTGAAGATGGACTTCCTCGGTCTGCGCAACCTGAGCGTGATCGAACGGGCCCTGGACATGATCGAGGCGGGCACGGGGGCACGGCCCAACATCGACGACTTGCCCGTCGACGACCCGGCCACCTACGAGCTGTTACAGCGGGGCGACACCGTCGGTGTGTTCCAGCTCGAAGGGGCCAACATGCGCGCCTTGGTGCGTTCCCTGGCCCCCACCCACCTTGGTGACGTGGCCGCCCTGGTGGCGCTGTACCGCCCCGGGCCCATGGCGGCCAACATGCACAACGATTACGCCGACCGTAAGAACGGCCGCAAGCCCATTACGTACCTGCACCCGGACTTGGCCGAGGTGCTGAGCGACACCTACGGCCTCATGATCTACCAGGAGTCCATGCTCCGCGTCGCCCAGCGCTTCGCTGGTTACACCCTCGTCGAGGCCGAGACCCTGCGCAAAGCGGCGGGCAAGAAGGTGCGCGAGATCATGGCCCAGGAGCGGGAGAAGTTCGTTGATGGCTGCGAGCGCACTGGCTATGGCCGCGCCATCGGGACCGCCCTTTTCGACATCATCGAGCCCTTCGCCGACTACGCCTTCGGCAAGAGCCACGCCTTCGGCTACGGCCTCGTCGCCTACTGGACGGCGTGGCTCAAGGCCAACCACCCCGTCGAGTACATGGCCTGTCTGCTCACGAGCGTGAAGGACGACAAGGACAAGATGGCCGTGTACCTGAGCGAGTGCCGGTCGATGGGCATCGAAGTGCTCGTCCCCGACATCAACCTCTCGGCGTCGGACTTCACCGCCGTGCGTGCCGGCGGCCCGGGCCAGGGCGAGAGACGGGGCGCCGGCCAGGGACAGGGCTCGGACAAGGGCGTGATCCCCTTCGGCCTTTCCGCCATCCGCAATGTGGGGGAGGGCCTGGTCGAACGTATTGTCGGCGAGCGGGACGCAAACGGGCCGTTCCTGGACTTCTACGACTTCTGCCGCCGGGTGGACCCCGTCGTGCTCAACAAACGCACCGTCGAGTCTCTTGTCAAAGCCGGCGCTTTCGACTCATTAGGCCATCCCCGCCAGGGCCTCTGCCTGGTCCTCGAGCAGGTGGTCGACCGCACCCTGGCCCGGCGCCGGGAGGCCGACCAGGGCGTGCTCAGCCTGTTCGGCGGGAGCGGTGCCGGTGAGATCTTCGACGACACGCGGGTGCCCATCCCCGAAAACGAGTTCGACAAGCACACCAAGCTCTCGTTCGAGAAGGAAATGCTGGGCCTGTACGTGAGCGACCACCCTCTTGTCGGGACCGAGGCGGCCCTGCGGCGTCACGCCGATTGCACGATCCTCGACTTGCGGGAGGAGAGCGCGGGCCGGGAGGCGGCCGTTGGCAACGATGGCCCCGGTGGAAGTGCTCCCGGCAACGGTGGCTACGGGGCGGGAGGCCGTGGGGCCGGTGGCTGGAACGCCGACCGCTGGGTGGGTGGCGTCGTCACCGGCCTGGCCCGTAAGTACACCAAGCGGGGCGAGCTGATGGCCACCTTCGTGCTCGAGGACCTGCAGTCCACGATCGAGGTGTTCGTCTTCCCTCGCACCATGACCGAGGTGGGGTACCTCCTGGCCGACGACGCCGTCGTATGCGTCAAGGGCCGGCTTGACCTTCGCGACGATGTGCCCAAGTTGATCTGTTCCGAGGTCAAGCGCCCACAGCTCGACCTTGACGGTGCCGAGCCGCTGCACGTGGTGCTGGCTCCTGGCGCCCTCGACGACGGACGCGTCGCCCGCCTGCGGGAGCTGCTGAACGAGCGCCCGGGCTCCTCGCCCGTGTACCTGCACGTGGGCACCAAGGTGGTGCGCCTGGCTCAGGAGTTCTCCGTAGATGCCAGCCCAGGGCTATTGGCCGAGCTGCGTGTACTGCTCGGACCTGCCTGTTTGTGGAACGGAGGCGTCCGGAGCGGCTAAACTTCAAACTGGTCGCCAGCCAGTGAGGAGTGATTAGCCGACATGACGTTCGATGTCGAGACCAAGGACTGTACCGCCCTTTCTGACGGGGAGCTGGCCGACATGGCCGACATCGTCGCCGACGGGCCCGCGGGCCTGGATATCGGTTTGCTCTCGAAGCAGAGGGACGAATGGGTCTTGGTCACCCAGGTCCGCGACGAAGGTCGCCTGTTCGGGTTCTCGTTCTGTACGCTCGAACGCATCGGGGGCACGCCCTGCGTTCTGTGGGGCTTGGTGTCGGTGAAACGTTGCGCTGAGAGGGAGGCGGTCCTCGACGCCCTGCGCGCCGACCAGTTCCGCAAGGCGGTCCTTGCCTTCCCGGACGAGGATGTCCTCGTGGCGACGCGGCTGCGCGAGCCCGGAGGTTTCGCCGCTTTCAACGGCCTGGAAGAGATATGCCCGCGGCCTGGCTACAAGGTTTCAGGAGAAGAGCGGGCCTGGTCGCGGCGCTTGGCCAAGCGCTTCGGGGCCGAGGGAAAGGTGGACGACCGCAGTTTCGTGGTCCGCGGCGACGGGTCTCCGTGCCCGGTGTTCGACTTCGAGCCCGAAGACTTTGACATCGACCCCGATGTGGTCGAGCTCATGGGCACCATGGACGGCGAGCGTCGGGACGCCCTGATCGTGTTCGGCTGGGCTATGTCGGAGGAGCTGGCCACCGGCTTCAAGTCCTAGGCGGTCCTGAGCGGGTCCCGAGGGTGCCGTCCGGGACCAGGCTCAGCGGCCAGGGCTCAGCGGCGGGGCACGAGCGCTTCGACCACCTTGTGGCAGTACCCGTCGACCGGCGGTTGGAGAGCGATCACGACGTGCGTGCCTGCCCGGACGTCGGTCATGGCGATGCCCGCCCGGTAGAGGGACGCGGCCAGGCGAGGGTCGGTGCAGGCGAGGACCTGCGGGCGCCCGTCCCAGGGGAAGTGGCACCAGAGCCCCTCGGGCTCAGCCGTTACGACCAGGGGAGCTTTCGGCTCGGCTAGCGCCACTGACGGGTGGTCGGGCCGGCGCTCCCAGAACGGGACTGTGGGGCCATACGAGCCGAGCAACGGGGTGTTCTCGGGGTGCAGCAACGGGCGGATGAGGCGCTGCGCCGGTCGGCCGGTCAGGCGGCCGGTCGGCTCGGGGCCCCCGGCCATCACGACCGCCTCTGGTTGAGCCGGGTCCGGGACCAGGTCGGGGTCATCGGCCACCACCACCCGCACAAGGTCGTAGGGCTGGAGGCGGGGGTCGACCGGTTCCGCCGCCCAGGCCCGGACAAGTGCGCCAGAGGCAAGGTCTATCCCTACGCAGTGATGTTGGCCAGTGGCGACGACCATGAGGCGCAGCGTCGCCCCCGGTTGGTCGTGGCGGATCGGCATGGTCCGCAGTGGGGCCCGTAGGCCCGAACCCATGAACACCGCGTATATGGTGCCTCTTCAGCGGGCGCGAAAGGTGGATGGTACCGGTGGGACCAGGAGCGCAGCCATCTGATCGGCTTCGCGGACCGGTAGTAGGCACGTGTAGCCCTCGCACACGAAGGCGAGCCCGGCGGCGGCGGCGTCATCGCGTCCCTCCCACAGCGGCGACTTGTAGGGCTCACCCCACGCCAGCACGGTACTTGGGAGGTACCGGGCCCAGACCGGTCGCACGAGGGCCGGGTCGCTCGACGACACGACCACCTGTCGCCTCGGCCCGGACAGGTAGTCGGCCGCCACCGCCGTCGCTGCGAACGACGCCGGGCTGACCGCCAGGGCTGGTGCCAGGGCGTGGACGGTCAGGCGGGCCACCTCCTCATAACCGGGCGCCCCGGTGAGCTCGCCCAGACGGCCCAGGGCCAGGGCGGCGGTGGCATTGGCGGAGGGGACAGCACCGTCGTGGATGTCCTTCATGCGGGCGATGAGCTGCTCGCCGTCGTTGCCGGTGGTGAAGAAACCTCCACCTTCGTGGTCCCAGAACAGGTCGATGAGGGCATCGGCGGCGGCCCGGGCCTCGCCTATCCACCTAGCCTCGCCCGTGGCCTCGCTCAAGCGCGTGAAAGCCTCTACGAGCCAGGCGTAGTCGGCCGAGCACGCCAGGTGCTTGGGGCCGGCCAGGCCTGGGAGCCATGACCGTCGCCAGCGCCCATCTGCGCCGCGGAGCTCGCCCAGCAGGACGTTGGCTGTCTCGGCGGCGGCGGCCACCCA
>Ga0182027_10005492_pt1 | contig 19235 bp, 12 predicted proteins | sample 712E1DmetaG_FD_121300 | JGI IMG/M metagenome (GOLD analysis project Ga0182027, IMG submission 121300) | Permafrost microbial communities from Stordalen Mire, Sweden - 712E1D metaG (Illumina Assembly) | ecosystem: Environmental > Terrestrial > Soil > Wetlands > Permafrost | place: Sweden...
ACGATGGAAGGTTTGGTTACTTGGTACCACAAACCAGTTGCATCCGGAGGTGCCGGTGGAAATTCATCGGGTTCATATTATGTGGATTGGGACAGAAGGAACGTTCTGTATTTCCGAGATACAATGAATTGTGCTTATTCTACATTATCTGCTGCATACACTGGCACTACCGATGGATTCCCGGCTGGCGATTTGAATTGGTTCCCCAGCCAATTATCGGCATGGAGATTAACAGGTGTTGGATCAAATACCACATCCACTCCGAACAAATTCGCATTATCCCAGAACTATCCTAATCCGTTCAACCCGAGCACACAAATCAGCTATGTGCTTGCGGCAAAGGGATTGGCAACATTGAAAGTTTACAACATTATCGGTCAGGAAGTAGCAACATTGGTAAACAGTGTTGAGACTGCTGGAAGCCACGAAGTGAAGTTCGACGCGTCGCGTCTTTCCAGCGGCGTCTATTTCTATACGCTTCGTTCCGGTAATTCTATTGAAACAATGAAAATGTTGCTGATGAAGTAAGTCGCTTTACTTATAATGTTCCTAAGAACCGGGGAGATGTTTTCCCCGGTTTTTATATGTTCGTAAAATTGTTATTGGTGTCAGATAAGTGATCGATGTTTTGTTAAAGATAGATTTGAATCGGTTTTAAAATGACACTAGATAAGATTCATAAATCCATTCTGCGCTTTATTTATTTAATGTTTGTTGTTTTGATTGCAGGAACCGATTGCGATGCAACACAACAAAACAACACGGGAATATGGATTGATATAAAATCTCTGGGTGCTTCCGGCGACGGAACTACGCTTGAGACCAACACTCTTCAAACAGCTATCGACTCGGTTCACAAAGCCGGCGGGGGTGTTGTTGTAATACCCAAAGGAACTTTTCTTATCGGCAGTATCATTATGAAACATGGTGTTGAAATCAATCTTTCGGATCATGCGATTTTAAGTGGAAGTGCAAATCCAAATGATTATAAAAAAATATCGAATCATTTGGCATTAATCCTTGCAGAGTATGCCCATGATATTTCAATTACGGGAAAAGGCACAATTGACGGGCAGGGTCTTGAACTTGCACTTGCAATTGACAGTCTTCATCAAACTGGAAAAGTTATTGACCCAAGCTATAACTATTACAGAATACGTCCTTCCGAATCGGTTCGCCCGCAAATAATTAATTTCTCCCATTGCTCGGATATAAAGATCAAAAATGTTACAATTAAAAATGGAGCCGGCTGGGTTACAGAGTATAACCAATGTAAAAATGTGATTATCGACAGCGTCACAATTACTAGTACAGCTTATTGGAATAACGACGGAATGGATATTTGCGATTGCAAAAATGTAACAATAACTAACTGTTTTGTTAACTCTGCCGACGATGGGATATGTCTTAAATCTTTTTCACGTGAATCGTTTAACGATAGTATCTATATCGCAAACTGCACCATCCGCAGTAGTGCCAGCGCAATTAAATTTGGCACCGATTCACGCGGCGGATTTACCAATATCAAAATAGAAAAGATTAAGGTTTACGATACGTACCGTTCGGCAATTGCCATCGAATCCGTTGACGGAGGAATAGTAGAAAACATCGATGTTTCCGATATCGAAGCATACAACACTGGAAATGCTATATTCATAAAATTAGGACATAGAAGAGGTGATGTCGGTTCTCTGAAAAATGTTATAATCAAAAATTTGAAAGTTGCGGTGCCTTTTAACAGGCCCGATCTGGAATATGATCTGCGAGGACCCGATTTGCCCTTTTTGCATAATCCGTTCCCTTCTTCAATCACCGGCATTCCGGGATTTAATGTTGAAAACGTAACATTGGAAAATATTGAAATTACTTACCCCGGTAGAGCAACTAAAGGAATGGCTTATATTCCACTTTATAGGCTAAGCCAAGTTCCCGAAAATGAAAAAGAATATCCTGAGTTTTCCATGTTCGGCGAACTGCCTGCATGGGGTTTTTATATTCGTCACGTTGATGGTCTCACAATGAAAAATATAATTCTTCGCGTACAAGAAAACGATTATCGACCGGCATTCGTTTTTGACGATACCAAAAATTTAACGCTCACAGGTTCCGAAGTACACACGAAAAACGGTGAGAAACGAATTGTATTAAATAATGTCGTACGTGGCCAATTTAGTAATATGAATGTGGATGGAGATAAAGATTACGATATTATACAGATGGGAAATTGTGAATTAATCAGAAATAATAAGAGTGCAAAATGAAAGTTAAAACAGCCCCGGTTTTTTTAGCATTTCTCGCAATGGGATTCGGCGATGCAGTCGGCCCTTTTGTCGGGTTGGCAAAAAATGAATTTACCTTGAGCAACACAGTGGCGTTTCTCATTCCGTTCATGGGATTTATCATGTTCGGTTTGTTATCAGTTCCATTAGGAATTTACCAGGCAAAAAAAGGGAAAAAGTTTGTATTAATGCTCGGCCTCATTGTCATGCTTTTAGGAATAGTAATCCCGATCTTTACAATTTCATCTTTTTATCTTTTGCTTGTAACAGTATTATTTTTAGGAGCGGGGGCAACCATACTTCAGGTTGCGGGGAATCCTATCATGCGAGATGTTTCCGAGGAAGGAAAGTATTCGAGAAATCTATCATTGGCGCAGTTTGTTAAAGCAATAGGGTCGCTATCTGGACCTGTCATTCCGGCGATTGCCGCGTCATACTTTGGTGCTGACTGGAAAATATTATTTCCGATTTATTCGATAGCATTAATCATTACGATTATTTCCGTAGCAACGCTCAATGTACAAGAGAGAAAGTATGACGAGAGTGCCCCCGTTACCTTTAAATCTTGTCTCGAGTTATTAAAGAACGGTTATGTGCTTATGATGGTAGCCGCAATCTTTGTCTATGTTGGCGCCGAAGTATGTCTGAGCTCCGGTATACCCGTTTATCTGCAATCGAAATATGGAATTGAAATTGGAAAGATTGGATTGCTCGGCACCGGTCTCTTCTTTACTACATTGATGATCGGAAGATTTTTAGGTGGTGTTGTGTTAAACTGGATTTCTCCTAGAAAGTTTTTTATAACTACCGTCTTGCTGTCTCTTATTGGCATAATGGGTTTATTGAGCGGCATTGTCTCTGTTGTTATAAGTGTAATCGTTATCGGTTTGGGTTTTGCCAATATCTTCCCTCTTGTATTTTCAATCGCAGTTGATTCGATGCCTCAAAAAACAAATGAGCTCTCCGGGTTAATGGTTACAGCCATAGTGGGCGGTGCATTTATTCCGCCATTGATGGGACTTATTGCTGATAAAATATCGATCGAGTACGGATTCTTAGTACCATTAGCGGCCTTACTCTACATCGGATGGACATCGGTTAAAAATTTAAAAGTGTCTTTATCTTAGAGATGAAGTAATGGATTACAGAAACGATAAAAGAATTGTAATGTCACTCGATGCAGGAGGAACAAATCTTGTCTTTTCTGCTATTCAAGGGAATGAACAAATCATCGAAGAAATTATTTTGCCTTCAAATGCTGATAACCTCGACAAATGTTTATCAAATATAGTTGAAGGCTTTCGACAGGTAAAGGAGAAAATAAATGCCGAGCCTGTTGCAATAAGCTTTGCTTTTCCCGGTCCGGCAGATTATCCCAACGGTATCATTGGCGACCTTGGCAATTTACCTGCTTTTAGAGGTGGGGTAGCGCTCGGACCAATGCTGAAAGAAAAATTCCATCTTCCGGTTTTTATTAATAACGATGGGGATCTGTATGCGTACGGTGAAGCTATAGCCGGATTTTTGCCCTACGTGAACAATCTTTTGGAAAATTCAGGTAGTCCTAAAAGATATAAAAACCTTTTGGGGCTAACTCTTGGAACGGGTTTCGGAGCAGGTATTGTTAACAACGGCAATTTGTTTTTAGGTGATAATTCAATAGCCGGCGAAATTTGGCTCATGCGGGATAAGCTGACTCCGACAACGAATGTAGAATATCATGCAAGCATACGAGGTGTAAAAAAAACTTATGCAGATGAAATGCACATAGATATGAAGAATTCACCAGAACCAAAAGATATTTATGAAATCGCATTGGGTGAAAGGGAAGGCAATAAAGAAGCTGCGGTAAAAGCATTTAAAAATATGGCAATAGTTGCGGGCGATGCTATATCTCATGCAATTACTCTCATAGATGGATTAATTGTAATCGGCGGGGGGCTTGCAGGTGCTTCCGAAATATTTCTTCCTTTTATGGTTGATGAAATGAACAGCAGGTTTTTACAGCCGGACGGAACTCAGTTCCGCCGGTTGGCAGCGAACGTTTATAATCTAGAAAACCGGGATGAATTGAATAAATTTCTTCGCGGAACGACCAAGGAAATAACTGTTTATGGAAGCGATAAAAAGATAAAATATGATCCGGAGATGAGAATTGGTGTGGGTATTTCTAAAATTGGAACCAGCAAAGCCGTAGCTGTTGGTGCGTATTCATTTGCTTTAAATTCATTATTGGAATAATATGCGAATAACTATCTCAGATATTGCCAAATTAGCAAACGTTTCAAAATCTGCAGTATCGATTGTGTTAAATAATAGAACGGGTGTTTCTGAAAAAACCCGCAAAAAAATACTCGGTACAATTAAAAAACACAAATATTATCCAAACCAGATAGCGCAATCGCTCGCTGCAAGGGAAACGAAGAGTATAGGACTTATCATTAAAGAAATTGACAATCCTTATTTTTCTAAGTTAATGAAAGGAGTATATGACGCGAGCTCAAAACTCGGCTACTCGGTGTTGTTGGGAAGTTCGGAATTGTCTGTTGAAAAAGAATCCGAAATAATAAATGCTTTGTTGAATAAAAGGGTTGACGGATTAATTATTTCCCCTCTGCAAAGTGAGCAATCCAATTATACATATCTTGCTAATTTACTCGACGATCATTATCCCGTGGTGGTGCTTGGCGAAGTAAAAAATTATTCTACGAGTCGAGTAGATATTGACAATATAAAAGCTGCCTACGATGCCGTTTCATATTTAATTAAGCTGGGGCATAGGAGAATTGCTCATTTCGCGGGACCTGGTCACTCTGGTCACGGCCAAAAAAGGTTAGAAGGTTATAAGCAAGCTCTTATAGACAATAATATTCCGATAAACAAAAAACATATTTTATCCGTCGAACCGTACATTCTTAGCGGTTTCAAGGCTGGAATTGAATTGTTCTCAAAGAACAGTAAGCTTCCTTCGGCGGTATTTTGCTATAACGATCTGGTTGCCGTCGGACTTATAAATGCTTTGTTGGAATTGAAAATACGAGTCCCCGAAAAAGTATCGGTAGTCGGATTCGACAATATAGATTTCAGTAAGTTTGTAAAAATACCATTAACCACAATTCAAATGCCCGCCTATGAAATTGGGGAGACTGCAGCGACTTTAATAATTAATCAAATTACAAATTCATCTGCTCCGTTGAATGAAAATATAGTCTTGGAACATAAACTAATTGAAAGAAATTCATGTGCTAAGTACAAAAAGTAATGCCTGAAAATCTTTCTTTCTTGTGAGTGACTTCTTGGGAAAAAGAGTAACGATGAAAAACTTAAAATTCTCCATTTTGCTTTGTGTTGTTTTTTTGATTCCTGTAAAAGGGCAAACCGATATCCGATTCGCTGATCTTCGTTTAAATGAAATACAAGTGATTGGAAGTCATAACAGTTATAAAGAAGCTCTTGATACCTCATTGTGGAAATTTATTGCATTATTAGAACCGCGGCTTGCCAATTCACTTCAATATGAACACATCACATTGGATGAACAGTTAAATCTCGGTCTAAGAAATTTGGAGTTGGATGTTTTATACGACCCGGACGGCGGACGGTTTAAACATCCTCTGGGAATAAAAATAATGAATGCCTTTTCGGCAATGCCAACCGAGTATGACCCCGCTAACGATCTTTTAAAACCAGGGTTAAAAACATTCCACATCCCCGATTTTGATTTCCGGAGCCATAATTTACTGTTTAAGGATTGCCTGCGTGTTATAAAAAAATGGTCGGTTCAAAATAAAAATCATATTCCCATTTTCATTACTATGAATGCAAAAGACGACCCGCTGCCCCTTCCGGGAGTGGTTGATCCTCTTCCTTTTACAAAATCAGCTTTGCATTCTATTGACGAAGAAATCCGTTCTGTCTTTAATGAAGATGAATTGATAACTCCTGATTTGATAAAAGGTAATTATATTACTTTGGAAGAAGCGATCTTGAAAAAAGGGTGGCCAAGAATTGAAGAAGTGAAAGGGCGCGTTCTGTTCATTCTTGATGAAACCGGTAAAAAACTTGAAAATTACCTGGGTCCGGAGAAAAGTTTATCTGGGAAAGTAATGTTTGTGAATGCGGAAGAAGGTAACTCATGCGCTGCGATTAGAATTGTGAATGATCCAATAAGGGATAAGGCCAATATAAAAAGACTAGTTCAAAAAGGATATATTGTCAGAACCCGCGCTGACTCAGATACAAAAGAAGCACGGGAAAATAATTATCAAGGATTCAATAATGCCGTTGAAAGCGGTGCGCAAATAATTACAACGGATTATTATTTTCCGTCGAAACTATTTCATTCCAGTTACTGCATTAAGTTTGTCGATCATGCCTATGTCAAGAAAAATGATGTTGTTGTCGATCATGGAAATTAGCTGATGAAGGATTTTTTTTTAAATACTTGTCTTAGCTTGTTTGCCATTGCGATTTTTGCCTGCTGTTCGCAATCCATGGGAGAAAACAATGTTGTGAATTTTGTGAACCCGTTAATTGGAACCGCACCTTCAAAAACTATTAGTGCATTAAAACATGGGAGCGGGACTGAAAACAACGCGCAGGTAATCCCTTCCGTTACAACGCCTTTCGGAATGACCAATTGGACGCCTCAAACAAAAAGTGTTGAAACGAAATGTGTAGCACCGTATTACTATGTTGATACACTGATAACCGGTGTTAGAGGAAGCCACTGGCTGAGCGGTTCCTGTACTCAAGATTACGGCAGCGTTACTTTGATGCCCATGAACGATACGAAAAGACTTCTTCCAGAAGAACGTGGTTCCCGCTACTCTCATACAAATGAAATATCAACTCCTTACTATTATAAGGTGTTCCTGGAAGACTATAATATAGAAAGTGAAATGACCGCAACTGCAAGAGCGGGTATTTTGAGATTTACATTCAATAACTCAGACAGCGGTGTTGTTGTTGTCGAGCCTAACAGCGACAAAAATGAAGGCTATATTAAAATAATTCCTGATAGAAATGAAATTATCGGTTACAATCCTGTTCATAGAATTTATCAGGGCTGGGGTAAAAGTGCAGGTTTCAAAGGTTACTTTGTGGCGTGGTTTGATTGTGAATTTAATTCATTCGGTACTTACCAAAAAAATGAAATTCGAAAAGGCGCGGAAGAAATTTCCGGCAAAGAAAAATTAGGCGGATTTGTTTCATTTAAATTACATGGCGGTAAAACCGTTATTGTTAAAGTGGGAACTTCATTTACAAGTATTGAAGAAGCCAGAAAAAATCTTGAAGCCGAAACAAACAATTTGAATTTTGATGCAGCAAAAGAAATGCTAAAAAATAAATGGAACGCGATGCTCTCGAAAGTTGAAATCGAAGATGCATCCAATGATGAAAAAACCAAATTCTACACAGCTTTGTACCATAGTTTCCTGCAACCGAGAGTGTATAACGATTATGATGGTTCATATCCCAGTTTTGCCGGAGGCGATTCGATTTGTAACTCGGGGGAAAATAATTATTACGACGACTTTTCTATGTGGGATACTTATAGAGCGCTGCATCCATTATATAATTTATTGATACCAAAACATAGTTCAGATATGATGAGATCGCTCCTTACTAAAGCCGTCCAGGGAGGATGGCTCCCTATTTTTCCCTGCTGGAACAGTTACACATCCGCAATGATCGGCGATCATGCCATAGCTGCCATTGCAGATGCATACATCAAAGGTGTAATTGATTTAACGGAATCTGACTATCAAATTTTAAAAAGGAATGCAACACAATCACCGGAAAAATTTGAAGATTATGTTAACGGCAAAGGAAGGCGTTCATTAAAATCGTATTTGAAATATGGATATATCCCATTGGAAGACAGTGTTAAAGAATCGTTTCATAAAGGGGAACAGGTTTCGCGTACGCTTGAATATGCTTACGATGATTTTGCTTTGAGTCAAATTGCAAAAAAAATGGGTAAGGAAGATGACTACACATGCTTTCTCGCTCGATCCAAAAATTATAAAAATGTTTTTGACCCAACGGTTAAATGTGTCCGCGGAAAATTTGTAGACGGAATATTTACAAACGAATTTATTAAAACCGAACGCATGCCCTACATAACAGAAGGCACTCCGTGGCAATATACATTTTATGTTCCTCATGATGTTGAGGGATTAATCGAATTAATGGGCGGAAGAAATAACTTCAACCGTAACCTTGATGAATTTTTCAAGGCGGATCAGTATTGGCACGGCAACGAACCTGGACAGCAGATACCTTTCCTTTATACCTGTTCGGGACAGCCGTGGAAAACGCAGGAAATAGTTGCAAAAATTTTAAAGGAAGAATATAGCCCGGAATATGGTGGATTAAGCGGCAACGACGACTCCGGGCAAATGTCTGCATGGTATGTATTTGCCTCTCTTGGATTATATCCTGTTTGTCCTGCGAAAGATGAATATGCTGTTTTCTCTCCTACGTTTGGGAAAATCAAAATTCATTTTGAAAACGGTAATACACTAACGATTACTGCAGATGGAATAAACGCAGGTAAAAAGAAAATAAAAGAAATTATACTGAATGATGTAAAAATTGAAAACAATAGAATTGCTCATTCGGAAATTATGCAAGGCGGTGAGTTGGAATTTGTTATGGAATAAGAACAAGATGAAGATGCCTGCTTTGGAAATATTAAAATATGCAAGCAATAAGCGGAACAATAAATATTCGTGTTGCCGCTAAAAGAACTTAAGTATAATAAGTATGGAAACATCTTTATTGAGTTGATTGGCTTATCGAAAATACGGACTTGCTATGTTATTAAATAAGAATGATATGAAAAAAGAAATTTTTTATTCTTTGGTTATAACCTTGTCGGCTATATTTAATACGATATTGGCACAACAGGTTGTTGGCAAAAATTTTATTCCGATTTCTTCTACAGACTCACAAGAAGAAATAATCAAAAAGGCCGCAAGATTATCACCGACAACACAGCAGTACAACTGGCAAAAATTGGAATATATCGCATTTGTTCATTTCGGTATGAATACATTTACAGGTCGGGAACGGGGATTGGGAAAAGAGGATCCTGCCATATTTAATCCTGATAAATTTGATGCAGAGCAATGGGCTCGTTCATTTAAAGAAGCAGGTATTAAAATGGCAATATTAACAGCTAAACATCATGACGGATTTTGTTTGTGGCCGAGTAAATATACTGAATATAGTGTGAAAAATAGTCCGTGGAAAAACGGGAAGGGTGATATTGTCCGCGAATTTGTAAATGCTTGCAGAAAGTACGGTTTGAAAGTCGGAATTTATCTTTCACCGTGGGATAGAAACAACTCGTCGTATGGCGATTCTCCGAAATATAATGAGTACTATCGAAATCAGTTGAGAGAACTTCTTACCAATTATGGAAAGATCGAGGAAGTATGGTTTGACGGTGCATGTGGTGAAGGTCCAAACGGAAAGAAGCAAGTTTATGATTGGCAATCCTATTATAAATTAATAAGAAAACTTCAACCCGAAGCAGTCATTTTTGGAATGTCACCTGATATACGTTGGGTTGGAACTGAAATAGGTTATGGGAGAAAAACAGAATGGAGCGTTGTCCCGATTGATTTGACCGCTTTTGATAATAAAAGCGATTACCCCCTTGATGAAATTTATTCACCCCACGATTATACGGATCTCGATCTAGGGAGCCGAGAGAAAATATGCAATGCAAAAGGATTGTTCTGGTACCCTGCAGAAGCTGATGTATCAATTCGTCCCGGATGGTTTTATCATAAAAGTCAGGATGATTCGGTAAAAAGTGTGCAAGAGCTGCTTGATATATATTTTGGTTCGGTAGGAAGGAACTGCGTTTTTCTTCTCAATGTGCCGCCGAATCGAAACGGATTGCTCTGTAAAAATGATATTGATTCCCTAAAAGCTTTAAAAAATATTCTTGACAATACGTTTAGAAACAATTTTGCCGAAGGTTCTAAAGTTGTCGCTGATTCGAGTGGTAAAGAGATAGGGTATGCATCTTTCTTTGGCGAGAATAAATCGTGGATTGGTAAACCCGGTAACAATGAAGCGATGTTAAAATTCAACTTGACTAAGGAAGAAACATTCGATGTCGCCATGATTCAAGAGGAAATAAAAAATGGGCAGCATGTTGAAAAATTTCGTCTCGAATATCTGGACAAGAAAGAATGGAAAATATTTGCCGAAGGGACTACGGTTGGTTATAAACGATTGCTTCGTTTCAGCCCGGTGAAAGCAAAATATATTAGATTGGTCATTGAACAATCGAGAACAAATCCGATTCTTGCAAATTTTGGATTGTATAAATTAAAAAATAATGACAATTAAATTTAAAATATTCGCTTTTATTAAACGTCGTTTTCGATCGTTTTTTGTCATTAAGAATTATAGGTAAACAGGTTAAGTATATGAAAACAAAAATAGTTCTTAGAGTACTGGTTATACTCTTGATGACCATTCCCCTGTCAAAAATTAATTCTCAGCTGGTAAATAAAACCGAAGAAAAACGAAAACCAGATCCGGAATTGGAAAATCCGTTGGTGACATGTATCAATAAAGAACTGCAGCACGCTACATTCATGAGTTATTCAAACCGGGAAGATGCAATAAATGATCAGAAAGAAAAATCGGAGTGGTTTATATTGCTGAACGGAAGCTGGAAATTTAAATATGAGCAGGGAATACATAATAGAGTAACCGACTTCTTCAAAAAGGATTTGGATATAAGCAAATGGAACGATATTGACGTGCCATCAAATATGGAGATGAAAGGTTATGGAATTCCAATTTATGTAAATATGCAATATGAATGGGCTCCGAACCACACCCAGGAAAAACCGTACGTCGATATGGATAAAAATTCATTCGGTTATTACAGAAAAGAGTTCGATATACCCGGTTCGTGGAAAGACCGTGAAATATTTGTTCACTTCGGTGCTATTAAATCCGCGGGCTATGTATGGGTGAACGGGCAGAAAGTAGGTTTGACGAAAGACGGGAAAACTCCAGCGGAATTTGATTTGACACCCTATGTTCAAAGCGGAAGAAACACAATTGCTGTGGAGGTTATTCGCTGGACGGACGGTAGTTATTTAGAATGCCAGGATTTTTGGCGTATGAGCGGAATGACACGCGAGGTTTATGTTTATTCACAACCCAAGGTAAGAATAAGAGATTTTTTTGTAAAAGCGCTTCTCAATAAAGACTATACGGACGGCAACTTTTCTCTCGAGCTGGAAATAAAAAATCACACGGTACAAAAGGCCGACCGCTTCATCGAATACGAAATATTGGATGACGCCGGAAAGAAAGTCGGCAGCGGAAAAACATCTGTTTCAATTGATGGGAAAGATAAAGTTGCCGGTGTTAAACTCGAAGAGACAATGAAGAATGTGAAGCAATGGTCGGCGGAAATTCCAAATTTGTACACTCTGCTTATTTCGGTTAAAGATAAAAAGGGAAATGTTTCGGAACTCACTTCAGCAAAAATCGGTTTTAGATTGATCGAAATTAAGAACGGGTTACTGCTTGTGAACGGAAAAAGAATATTGATAAAAGGAGTGAATACTCACGAATTCAATCCTTTAACCGGGCAGGTAGTGAACGAAGAGTTGATGCGAAAAGATATCGAGCAAATGAAACGCCATAACATAAATGCTGTTCGCACAAGTCATTATCCGCAACCGGAGCAATTTTACAAACTCTGCGATATGTACGGGATGTATCTGATTGGGGAACCAAATATTGAATCGCATGGTATGGGATACAATCTGCAAAAAGGAGGAACACTTGGTAACGATCCTGATTGGCTTGATGCTCATTTGTATAGAACGAAGAATTCTGTTGAGCGCGATAAGAATCATGCGAGCATTATCATTTGGTCGTTGGGAAATGAAGCGGGAAACGGGTACAATTTTTACAATACTTATTTATGGATTAAACAACGCGATAGTACTCGCCCAGTTCAATATGAACGCGCCAAGCTAGAATGGAATACCGATATTTACTGCCCCATGTATGAAGGAATTCTAAGCATGGAGAAATATGCGCAACAATATCACGACCGTCCGTTAATTCAATGCGAATACGAACATGCAATGGGGAACAGCGAAGGCAATATGAAAGATTACTGGGATATGATTGACAAATATCCCAACCTTCAAGGCGGACTTATTTGGGATTGGGTTGACCAGGGAATCCTTGCAAAGAAAGACGGAAAAGAATTTTGGGCTTATGGCGGCGACTTCGGACCAAAGAAAACTCCTTCTGACGGTAACTTCTTAATCAACGGCGTTGTTTTGCCTGACCGTTCATCCAAACCGCACGGATTGGAAATAAAGAAAGTTTACCAAAACATAGGATTCAATCCTTTAAACCTTGAAGAAGGCAAGTTTGAGATTACAAACAAATTCCGTTTCAAATCTTTAACAAATTATAAATTGGATTGGACTGTTGAAGGCAACGGTCAAAAGATTAAATCGGGAACAATCCAAAATCTTTCTGCTGAACCGGAACAAAAAGAATTAATAACGATAGATATAAAAGATCTGAAACCTACTAGAGGTTTGGAATACTTCTTAAATTTTTCCGTTAAACTAAAAAACGATGAGCCGCTCCTTCCCGCCGGGTGGGAAATTGCAGCCGAGCAATTTAAGCTGCCATTTATTACAGTGAAAATTCAAAGAGATTTTTCCAATTCTGGAAAAGTTATTTTGAATCAAGATTCTAATATTAATCTATCCGGAAAAGATTTTAACATCACCATCGATAGAAATTCTGGCATTATTACTTCTTACACGTATAAGAACTCGGAATTGATAAAAGGCGGAAAAGGACCTCGTCCAAATTTTTGGAGGGCTCCAACAGACAATGATTATGGATGGAAAATGCAGGTGAAATGTGCAGAGTGGAAAAATGCATCTGAAGGTGATCTCAAAACAAAAAGCGTGACTGCTAAAATGAACGATAACGGTTCGGTTTCCGTGGAAATCGAATATCAATTCCCGAATGTTAAAGCTACGTGGAAAACGTACTATACCGTGTTTGGGAATGGTGCAATAAAAGTAAATAATAAATTGAATACTGCCGATTCCGCAACGCCAGTCATTCCGCGAATCGGAATGAAAATGCAATTACCTGTAAAATATGAAAACCTTGAGTACTACGGGCGTGGTCCCATGGAAAATTATTGGGATAGAAATTATTGCGCCAATGTCGGCAGATATTATTCTAAGGTAAAAGATCAATACACACCATATGTCCGTCCGCAGGAAAACGGACATAGAACTGATACTCGTTGGCTTGCTTTATACGATGATAAAAAAGGCGGGCTATTGATTGAAGCAGACAGTCTTGTTGAATTCAACGTTCTCAATAATCCAGTTGAAGATTTTGACGCCGGACCGGATAAGGATATAAATCTTAAACATATTGATGATATCGTTCCTAAAGATTTGATCGAGTTGAATATAGATTACAAAATGATGGGTCTCGGCGGTGACAACAGCTGGGGAGCAACTCCGCATACACAATATACATTGTTTCCATCGGCAAAAATATTTGAATACGGTTTTATAATCATTCCGTTTGATAAAATTGGAGAAGCCGGATACGGTGCGGTCGAACTATGAGAGCTTGGAACTTATTATTGAATGATGAAATCACACTTTGGAAATATTAAATGATGCTTACGGAAAATTCGGCGTTGCTACATTCAATGTTTTTTGTTAATGCGGAACAAATAAATGGTGTTTTTGGCGGAGCCGAAGCAGCAGGAATGCCGGTTATCGGTCAGATTACCCCGACTGCACGTAATTCTATAAATTATAAATTTATAGAAGGAATGATTAAGGCAGTTGAAAATATTTATCCATCTGTAAATTATTCTGTTATAAATCAAATTAAGAGGAAGTGAAATGAGAACAGTATCATTATTTGCGAATTGGGAGCCAAAGCCAGAATTTGTTCTTGGCAATAAAGACATCGAAGGCAAGCTGACATATCTTGGAAGTAAAGTATGGCGTAATCCGTCAATTAAAATTGTTGAAAAAGAAGTGCGTCAGCCGGGTCCAACCGAAGTGCTTATCGAAGTAAAAGCATGCGGCATTTGCGGTAGCGATGTTCATATGTATCAAACAGACAAAGATGGTTACATTTTTTATCCTGGCCTAACAGCTTTTCCATCAACATTAGGGCATGAGTTTAGTGGTGTTGTTGTAAAAGCGGGAGACAAAGCACTAAATAAAAGAACAAATAAAAAATATAATATTGGTGAAGCAGTTTGTTCTGAAGAAATGCTCTGGTGCAGCTATTGTAGACCATGTGTTGATGGATATCCGAACCATTGTGAAAATCTTCATGAAATAGGTTTTTCATGTGACGGCGCTTATGCAAAATATATCGTAGTTGATGCTAGATATCTTTGGAGTATTGAAGGATTTAGAAAATTATATGGTGAAGATAAAATGTGGTTGCTCGGAAGTCTTGTAGAACCAACTTCAGTTGCTTACCACGCTGTTATTACAAGAGGTGGTGGAATTCTTCCCGGTGAAAATGTAGTAATACTTGGTGCTGGACCAGTTGGCGCTGCTGCCTGTGCTGTATTGAGAAGAGCAGGTGCAAATGCTGTAATACTTTCAGAACCTTCAGCAGCAAGAAGAAAAATGGCTTTAGCTTTAGGAGCTACTCACGTGATTGATCCTAAAACTGAAAATGTTGCTGATGCAGTTCTCAAAATTACAAATGGTCATGGTGCCAAATTAATCTTAGAAGCTACTGGATTACCAGGTGTTGTTTGGAAAGATGTCGAAAAAATTATTTGGGAAGGAAGAGCAGTAAATGCAACGGTTGTTGTTGTGGCTCGAGCTGACGCTAAAATTCCATTGACCGGAGAAGTGTTACAAGTACGACGTGCGAATGTAGTTGGAGCTCAGGGGCATTCCGGCCATGGTGTATTTCCAAACGTAATTAGTTGCATCTCTTCCGGAATGGATGTATCGCCAATGATCACAAAAAAAATAAAATTGGATGAAGTTGAAACAAATTTGAAAATGCTTCAAACCGACAGAGACGAAGTTAAAATTACTGTGACAAACTTCGAATAAAAAATAAAGGAGTATATTATGTCTAAATGGATAAAAGCAAATCGCGGTGATATTCTTTTTGAAGATACCAGTGTTGGTAGATTGAAAAAGAAAATATGGGATGCATCAGATGCCGAGATTGATAAAATATTAGCTGAATATGAAATCCCATCTCCATCGGAATTGGCCAAACCGGGAACTTATATTCAAACAACAATTAGAAAAAAAGTCATCGAAAATAGAAAGAAGGATGACATCCTTTTCATTCCGATAGGGTGCACAGAATTACACGGAATGCATACTGTAACTGCATTAGACACTTTAATGGTAACTCAAATTCTTGAAGGTGTACGCCGTTATATTGCTAAAAAAGGGGCACCGGTTAATTTATCTTGGACGCCTCTCAATTTTGGCGGACATCCTCATCATCATGTTGGTATGCCGGGAACAATCCATCTTGAAGATGAAGTTCTAAAAAGAATGTTGATTGATGTGATGGTTGGCTTTTGGAATGATGGATTTAGAAAAATCGTATTAGTAAACAATCATGGTCATTCATGGCTACTCGAAGCTGCGATTCAAGAATTGCAAAAAACATGGAACTTACCAGGTATGTTTAGAACAATTGACTGGCATAGATCAGTTCGAGAATTTTTTAGAACACAAGATCGCGGTGGAGATTGGGAAGATGATTTTGTTCATGCTGATGAAGCGGAAACATCAGTTCTTCTTTTGTTGGCAAAAGAATTTGTGGAAATGAATTATGCTCAAGAAACAAAAGTTGAACCATATTTACCAGACGGACATTTTGATAAAGCCGTTGATCCATTTGGCCGTCCATGCCGTTGGTCAGAAGGACAAGGACATTTTCCCACAGAGATAGGCTCTGTTCCTGAGGGAGTCGTAGGTCGACCAACAATTGGAACCGCACAAAAAGCGAAAAGAACAATTGCGGCAGTTCTTTCATACTTGACGCTGGTACATGATGAAATTCTAGAAGCATATCCTTCTGGCAAAGTTCCACCGATTGAAAAAACAACTTTGCGAACAGAAAAAGAAATGGAGCCGTTCATGAAAGAACCCTTTACTGAAGGATGGCGACCTATTTATGCAATTAACAAAATGGGTTTATGACAGAATGAATTTCAGCATTGTTCTCTCGACACAGCCAACTTCTTTTTCCGCTTTGGCATACAAAGGCCAAATTGCAGACAACATTAAAAAAATAAAAGAACTCGGTTATGACGGAGTGGAACTTGCCGTAAGAGATCCAAAACTAATAAATCTTAATGGACTTAAATCGGTATTGAAAGAAACTCGCTTACTCGTTCCAGCAATTGGAACGGGACAAGCTTATGGTGAAGAAGGTTTATCTTTTACTAATCCAGACAAAGAGATTAGAAGAAAAGCTATTGATAGAATTAAATTTCAGATGGAATTGGCAGAATATTTTAATGCTGTTGTAATCATCGGATTAGTACGTGGTAAAAAAGAATCGGATTTAAGTTATGAAAGAGTTGAAGGCTGGCTAATAGAAGCGTTAAGTGAATGCGCTTTAGCTAATGAAAAAGTAAAATTAGCTATTGAACCAATTCATAGATACGAGACTAATCTGATTAATACCGTCAACTCTGGTCTCCTCTTCCTTGAAAAGTTGGATAAAATAAATGTTGGACTTCTCCTTGATACTTTTCATATGAATATAGAAGAACCATCGATTGTGGAGAGTATTAAGAATGCTGAAGAAAGATTGTTTCATTTTCATGTTGCAGATTCTAATAGATGGTATCCAGGTGCAGGTCATATTGATTTCAAAATCATTTTTGATACACTCCATAAAATAAAATATAACGGATTTATTTCCGCAGAAATATTGCCTTTGCCAGATTCCGATACAGCAGCGAAAAAAAATATCGATTTCTTGCGTAAGTGTTAACACCTAACTATATGGTAATTAATTGCTTTTATGCGATGAGAATTATCCTAGAGAAACAATGAAAAAATATTCTATTGAATGTGCTTACAAGTTAACTAAAGGCAAGGATACGCCAGCAGAAAATTCGGTTAGAATTGACTTAATAACGATGGATGAATTGCAGAAAAAATGAGAAGTGATATTCAAATTGTTAAAAATAGACCATTATGGTTGAATGAGTTTGAAGAAAAGTTAAAAGGAAAAGTACAATCTGATATTGTTACTAAACAATTATATAGTACTGCTGCTTGTTTGTATGAAATAACTCCTCTTGCGATTGTTATTCCTGCTGATATTGATGATATAAAGACCGCAATCAATATTTGTAACAAATATAAAATTCCAATTTTACCTCGTGGTGCAGGTTCAAGTTTATCCGGAAATTCAGTCGGCGAAGCAGTAATCCTTGATTTGACTCATCACTTTAAAGAAATAAATATTATTGATACTAAACGGGTAAGAAGCGGAGTTAGTGTTGTACTAAATAATTTGCAGGTAGAACTGAAAAAACATAATAGAAAATTTGCACCGGATCCAAGCAGCGGAAATGTTTGCGTAATTGGCGGAATGTTAGGGAATAATAGCGGGGGTCCTCATACAATAAAGCATGGAAATATGTATAACCATGTTGAAATAGTTAATATCATTCTTTCAAATGGGAAAGTATTTAACGCAAAAAATATTCCTTTAACTGATATCGCTAGTCTGGATGATTTCCATAGACCTTATTATGAAAAAATAAAATTACTTCTTGCTAAATATTCTAAAGAGATTGATTCTAGCAGACCGCACACAACCAAGAGCGCTTCCGGCTACCAGGTATGGGATATCTTGACTGAGACGCACTTAAACATGGCATCCCTATTAGTAGGTAGCGAAGGAACATTAGGAGTATTCGTTGATGCTGTTCTTAAGACAATTCCCATAGTTAAACGTCGTGGAATGATTTCATTATACTTTACAGATATAGAAAAGATGGGTATTGCTGTAAATCATTTAAGAACTTTGGGCGCTTCTGCAGTTGAATTTGTTGATCAATCATTTCTTCAATTAGCATTAACATTTAGACCGGAACTCCAAAAATTTTTACCGGGCCATGTTAAATATTTACTTTATGTTGAATTCGAGGATGATAACGAAGATAATATTAATCAAGTATTGCAAAAGTGTGAGCAGATAATTTGTAAAGACGAGAAATTAGCCGAGCTCGGATCATATTCAACCAGTGAAGAGGAGATTGAAAATATTTTCCGTGTTCGAAAAGCGGCAACAGTTATTCTAAATAAAATTGCCGGGAAAGAAAAACCCTTACCATTTGCAGAAGATTGTGCAATTCATCCAAGCGTATTTCCAAAATTTTTAGTTGAAGTTTCTAAGATTATGGATAAGTATCCATTCCGATATGCAATGTTCGGGCACGCTGGTGATGGCAACTTACATATAAGACCTTTTCTTAATTTGAAAGATAAAAATTCCTATTTGAATGCTGATGATTTCATGGGGAAATTTGTTGACTTAGTAATAAAATATAATGGTTCATTAACGGCGGAACATGGCGATGGAAGACTAAGAACTCCATACATGGAGAAAATATTTCCTAAACTTATTCCATTATTTAAAGAGATTAAGAATTTATTTGATCCTGCCGGAATAATGAATCCTGATATTCTTGTTCCTACCAAAAAATATAAATGGAATGATAATTTACGATATACACCAGAATATAGTTACATCAATGTATCTCCACGTTTAAATAGTGAAATATGGAGAACAGAAATTGAGAAATGTCATGGGTGCGGCACTTGCCGTGAGTACTGCCCGGTTTTCCAGGCAACTGGCGAAGAACAAGCTACA
>Ga0182027_10005493_pt1 | contig 19234 bp, 8 predicted proteins | sample 712E1DmetaG_FD_121300 | JGI IMG/M metagenome (GOLD analysis project Ga0182027, IMG submission 121300) | Permafrost microbial communities from Stordalen Mire, Sweden - 712E1D metaG (Illumina Assembly) | ecosystem: Environmental > Terrestrial > Soil > Wetlands > Permafrost | place: Sweden...
GGGTGATCAAGGGATTCAAGGTTTGACAGGTGCAACTGGTCTAACCGGCGCGGCTGGCCCAACTGGTGCAGTTGGTCCTGCTGGTGCTAAAGGTGCAACAGGTGCCACTGGACCTACCGGAGCGACGGGTGCAACAGGCCCAACCGGTCCACAGGGTCCAGCTGGCGTGAATCCCCGAGGTGCATGGAGTTCGACAATTGCATATGCAAAGTCAGATGCAGTCGGTTATAATGGAAGTTCCTATGTTGCTGTTGCAGCTTCTACAAACCAGGTTCCTGGTGCATCAACTTCTACTGCTTGGTTATTAGTTGCTGCGAAAGGTGATACAGGGCCAGCTGGCCCTGGAATAAATTATCCTTCAGGAACAATAATAGAATTGCTCAAAGGTACAGTTGCACCAACTGGTTTTACACTCCTTGGAAATTATAGTGTCAATGTAGTGCTCAGTGGAAAAACAGTGACAGTTTGCAAAGACATGTATAAAAAGAATTAGTATCTAAGACTGTAGGTATACAATTTTTTTCGGGCTATCTTCACTTTAAAACTTTGAAGGTAGCCCGTTTCTTTTAGTGATGCCGGAAGCCTTTCACTCACCAGAGGTGTGCTATTGTTAGCAGATGACAGTTTAATCGATTAAATAAAATTTCTTGACTATCTTCAGCCTTTCGGGTAGAATAAGAAAGATTGTTTAATAAATGCTATGAAATAAATGCTATGAATAGATTGATCCTATTTGAAAGCATATACATGATTTTTTGAATAGTATGTGATTACCATCACACTCTTTTTTTCTGCAAAGTGGTATGATTGTAAGTATGTCCTCAAAAGGCAATACATGCTCTCGAATCTTGTATGTTGATTTTGCAAAATAATGCAGGAGCTTTCCAGATGATGAAAACCAAAAAAAATATTCTGAATGCCACGACAGCCCTCATTGTGTTTGGTCTGTTCCAGAACGCAGTGGGCCTTAATTTGAAAACATGGGCCAGTGCTACTAACTCAAATTGGAGCAATGCAGCAAATTGGAATCCTGCAACAATTCCGGTTATTTCCGACAGTGTAGTATTCAATTCCAGCGGAGGTGGAAATTGCATTCTCGACGCTAATATTACTGTAGGATCGATTAACCTTGCATCAGGCTATAATGGAACCTTCGACGCTTCTGCCTCAAGCTTTACAATTACAATAACGGGAGACTTGATTATCGCGCTTGGGCCAACATTTAAATCGACAAGCGGTAATTTAAATGTCGGGGGAAATTTTTCCAATAACAATAGTTTTGTGCATGATAACGGTACCGTCATTATGACTGCGACTGGGCCGGGAATGAATATCAACCCCGGTATAAGCAATTTTTACAATTTGACATTCAGCGGCAGCGGGTCTTGGACAGCTTCAGCTTCCAATATGACGGTCTTAAATAACCTTACAATTACAAACGGAACCTTTACTGCACCGACCGGGTATCTTTACGTGCGCGGATCATGGAATGCTGCCGGCGGGATTTTCATGAACAATGGCGGAATCGTAAAATTGGCAAATAATACCGGAGGCAACTATACGATTGATCCGGGTTTATCGCAGTTCAACTCGTTGCAATTCGATGACACAACCACAATCACCCGCACGATCATCGGCCACCGAATGGTAGTAAAAGATTTGGCTCTAAACAGAAACAGCGTTCTCAACCTTGGAGCAGGCCTAATCGACAGTGTTTGGGACGACATCACATTTTCCTCCGGCGGTGGGAGTCTTGATTTTGGTTCGTCAACATTACGATTGTCTTATTGGGCAATCCCCATTGATTTCTCGTCGATCGGTTCTGTTGTTCCCAATAGTGGAAAATTGGAATTCTGCAGCCAATCTACCCAACAGTTCACACCTAAAAACGGCGCGCAATTTCCGGAAATCGTTCAGAACGGCGGGATGACCACTGTTTTAAACGGTCATTTTGATGCGGCTGGTTTAACTTGTATAACCGGAACATTTCAGCTGAACACAACGCACACTGGAGATAATATCGGGTTCATTCGCGGCACTGGTGGCACCCTAAACTTCAACGGCGATTCCATCAACGTCAGCGACAGCGTAAACCTTTTGAACGTAACAAGTGCTATGTCTGGCATTGGAATAATGAAATTTGTCAATAACTCACCAGCAAATTACGTACCGCCTCACTATTGGCCGAATCCAATTCTTATAAAATCAGGCACTGGGACCACCACGGTCAGGGAAAACAACATAAAAGGACAGAAGCTGAGAATCGAATCAGGAACATTCTCCTTGGGGGCTTTTGCGGTCGGCGTAAACGACTCCCTGGACACGCTGGAAACGGCCGGCGGCGGCATGGATTTCGGAAATTGTACGCTTTCGGTAAGGTATTCGAATGTTGATTTGTCTCCGCTTGCAACGCTGACTCCGGGAACAGGTGCGCTGAAATTTACAAGTACGTCGCTTCAGTCGTTCTGGCCATCGATATCACATATCAATCCGATCATTAAGCATGCAGGAACTGGTGCACTTAAATTGATGAACATGCTCATTGCAAATGGATTTGAGCAACCGCAAGGTGCCAGCCAGTTTGATTTGAACGGAAATAATATTTCAATTGTCAATAACGGGGATTTCATCGTTAATAGTTATACCGGTTCAAATATGATATCGGGGCTTGCCGGGCGTACCATTTCCGTGGCTGGAAACGTGACCGTCACCGGTTTACCACCGAGTATAACGGTAGACCTGAACACCGGTTCACCATGGACACTCAATGCAGGTGGAAAGATCCTGTTTGATTGTGTTAACTTTGATCATTGCAATGCCACCGGCAGTCCTGGAGTGGCAACCCATTCCGCAAACAATGGTGGAAACTCAAACTGGACATTTGTCAAGCAGTGGATGAGCGGTGGCACGAATAATTGGGGGGATTCGCCGAATTGGAGCCCAACCGGGGTCCCAACAGCCGACGATTCCGTGGTTTTTTCAAATAGTTGGAATTGTGCATTATCGATACCTAATGTTGAAATCAAGGCAATCTCATTTCCAGGGTATACTGGTAATTTCAGCTTTTTAACAGATACCTTGAGCATTTTTGGAAATGCCGATTTCAGTGGATGCAATAGTTTGTCATCTGGAACGGGCGCTTTGAAACTTATTGGAACAGGGAATCAGAAATTTACCCAGGCACCGGCAAGTTTGTTTGGCACTATCATTAAAGACGGTGCAGGGTTATGCACGTTGACAACAGCAATTAAAGCATTCGGCCTTCAGGTAAAATCCGGCACTTTTAAATTCGGGAGCTCAGGTGTCGCCGACAGTGTGTTGGGAGAGATTGATTTAAACGGAGGCGCCTTGAACCTTGGATCCAAGAAAGTTTTTTGCAAATCGTTTGTAACAACTGGTGGAACTTTTTTAACAACATCCGATACATTTACAATTGCGCAAAACGCCAATTTTACAGGGATACCAGGATTTTCTCCTTCTAATGGGACAATTGTCATCAAGGCAATGCCTTCGATAAAATCAATCCTGACTTCAGGAAGCACGACTTTTAATAACCTCGTTTTATGGACCGATGGGTCGGACGGATATCTTGACACAATTTCTGTTGCATCGGGAATTTTAGCGGTCAATGGCGATTTGGTGTTCAGAAGAAGCAAAACAACAGCGGTTCCGGGAACATCGGTATGGCGGTTTGACGCAAATAACACGGGCGTATCGGTGAGCGGAAATGTGTTAACCGAAGAAATACCCGCAGCATATTCGTATTCATCGAATCCAAGCCTGTTTATGGGTAATAATTCCTGGACATTTCAGAAATATGCAATTTTGCCCATAGGCAATGGTGATGCCAAATCCGCTAATTTAATTTTGTCCGGAGCCCCAGGAACAGTGCAGAATTGTCTTTTAGGTATCACAAATCCAATGGATTCTGTCGGAACATTCTCTCATATAAGCAATGATACTGTCCGGCTATTAAGTTCATTGCCTTGTCAATGGTTTTCACAATCTGCGGGAAGCCTTGATTTTAACGGATTCAATCTTTCGGTGACTCATGATTTAAATATTACAAACGGATCGGATAAATCCTTGTTAAATTTGGATAACCGGAGCATTGATGTCGGCGGGAATGCAAGTTTCAATGGTCAGCCGGAAAACTTGATTAATTTGAGTCCGCTATCTTCCTGGAATATTAATTTACATGGCGGGTCATTGACAGCATCGTACGCAAAAATCGGAAATGCCTATGCGTATGGAACCATGGGATTTGCAACCAACAGCAGAAGAGTGTCAAATACTATGGGTTGGAATATTCCAGGCCTTGTGCTGACATGGAACGGTTCAACAGGAAATAGTTTTAAAAATCCTTCAAATTGGACGCCAGCGTATACGCCGTCGGACAGCGATGATGTCGTTTACAATACCGGTTCTGTCAAGTGCGTGCTTGATACAAACATTAGCGTGCGAAACATCACCTTTTCGCCGGGGTATTCCGGAACATTTGATTTTGGCAGTTATAATCTTTCAGTGACCGGCAACGCAGATTTCAGCAATGTCGGGAGCATTACAAATACGAGCGGGAGTTTACGATTTAATCATTCATATAATGGTAAATGGTATTTCACTCCCAAAACAGGGGCCATATTTCCAAATGTTTTTGATTCTGGTGTTGGCGGCGGTGGTGATACTGTTGTTGTACTAAAAAATGCACTTAACGCAGGAACTTTAAATAAAGGCTATGGAACCTGGTCTTGGGGAAATTTTGGCGCTAAACATAGTGTACAAAGTTTTGTAAGTACCATGTCGGGAGCTGTTGATTTTGGAAATTGTACTTTGCAGGTATATGATTCGTTAAGAATCGGGATGGGAATGACAAGGTTTTCTTCAGGATCTGCAATAGAACTTTTAAAACCAACACTCAACCAATGGGTTGATATACCGTTTAATGATTCCTTACCCTCAATAATTCACAATGCTGCAGGGACTGTGGTGTTGTCAAAAAATATAATATGTAAATCATTTGAAAACACGGTTGGATCGTTGAATTTAAACGGAAACAATATTTCAACAACAGGGGATTTTACTATCAACGGTGGCAAAATTGCATTGGCGGACCTTTCCGGTCGGCGAATAGCTTGCGGTGGGAACATGGGTTTTTTTGGAAAATCCGGTGATAGTATTGTCGTGAATGCGGGAGCAGCAAGTTGTACCCTTGCAGTAACAGGAACGTTACAGGCGAATTTTGCAAAAATCGGAAAAAGCATTGTATATGGAACAAAAGGATATGCAGCCAATTCAGCGAACCTTGGAAACGATTCCAATTGGCAATTTATCCCAAACAGTTTAAAATTATGGAAAGGCAATGGCCTTGACAATAAATGGTCGAATGTTGCAAATTGGATACCTCCAATGTTGCCGACAAGCAGCGACAGTGTCGTTTTCGATGGAACATCAGGGCCCGGCTGCTATTTGGATACCACCGGGTTTGCAAGAACTATGGTGTTTGCAAACGGGTTTAACGGGTCGTTTGATTTTTCAAGTTCAACATTAAACATTTACGGAAATATCGATTTTACCAATTGTAATCATGTATATGGCGGATCGGGGTCACTGGTTTTTAACGGGACAATTGCCTCTGTTCTTATCCCTCCGGCATCCGGAACACTGCCGGACGTGATAAAGGCTGGCGGCATGTCTGCATTGACAATAGTAAACAATCCGCTTCAGGCAGGAAATCTTTCTGTTCTTGCCGGAACTGTTAATTTAGGGAATTCACAGGCGCATAGCATTGCCGGCCTCAGCGGTTCAAGCGGGGCATCGATTGTTTTTGGAAACAATTCGTCACTTGATGTTACAGGAAATGCCGATTTCGGCAATCTTGCACTGTTGCCGGGGCAATCCGATACGCTGTCGTTTTCCGGTGTACAAAAACAGTTGTTTTTTCCACCGTCGGGGAGCACGGGATTGAATGTTATAGTGCGAAATTCCGACACACTGATGGTAATCGGGCGGGGATTTGCTTTGCAACGATTGATACTCTGGGCCGGTGTCATGGATTTGGGCGCAGGACTTTCGCATGTTGTAAATGGGCTTGAAGTTGATGGGGGAAGCTTAGCTTTTAATTCCGCAACTGTAACTTTGCCGTCGGGATATGCTGATTTTTCGGGTGCATTCCATATTGCCGCACAAAACGGTGTTTTGTCTTTCTCCTCGGCTATTGATACACAATCGCTGCTCCCGCCTCCTTCCGATACTTTGCCGGCAATAAACCATTTCGGAGCAGCGCCATTAAGAATTTTCAATAACGCATTGCAATGCAAAAGCCTGGGCCAAAGCGGTGGAATATTGCAGTTAGGCGGTATTGATGTTATGACAAGCGGCGACTTTAGCGTGACTAACGGCAATTGGAATACATTGTCCGGGTTGGCCGGACATACCATATCGGTCGGCGGGACTGCCATGGTGAGCGGTAAAGCTGGAAGCCCTTTGAATTTAAATCCTGAAAGTCAATGGCGTTTGAATGCCGGGCAAAGCGCCTCAATTTTATATAGTATCGTGGGTAAATGTGATGCATCGGGGTCGAAAATATGGCCGTCGGTTTCCGGGTGCATTGATTCCGGAAATAATGTCAAAATCGATTTTGCGAAACCAGTTTCAATTTTAACAAGGCCTGTTGATGGAAGCTTGAGAAATTCGCTCCCGGTCATCACCGGTACGGCATCAGATTCCGGATCCGGGGTTGCACAAGTACAGGTTTCCCTGCAGCGTTTTCCCGATAATCGGTTCTGGAACGGAACTACTTGGGCCGGCCAAACATGGCTTACCGCAACTGGGACAACATTGTGGCAATTAAACATAGGATCCGCAACCTTAAGCGACGGTAATTACCAGGTAGTGGCCCAGGCAATAGACAGTGCGTCGAATCTTGGCGCCCAGGCAAAGGCCGCTTTTTCAATCAAAACAACGTCACCGCCGAACCCGACAATTGCAATTGTCAATAATGGCGGATTTACAAACGACTCTGTAGTGCAGCTTGCCTGTTCGGTTACCGGTGCCGACAGTATGCAATTCAGTTTGAATGGCGGCCAATGGAGCGCTTGGGAAAAATTTGCAGCCATCAAGGCGAATTATCTCATAACCTTCGGCGGCGAAAGCATGAAAAGAATAAGTGTGGTCTATAAAGACATTGCCGGAAATGCGACGATTGCAAAAACGGACAGCATTGTGTATGATATAACGCCACCAACAAAACTAATGTTGACAATCAACGATAATAACGGCTATACCGGAAGTCCGACGCCGCAAGTATCCATTTTTGCGGTTGGTGCCGACAGTATGCAGTTGGGAATAAATACAACGTCGATGAACCCGTGGATGGCATATGCAACATCAATAATTTCGCCCGCAATAAATGGTAACGGCGATGGCCCCAAAATTATTTTTGCACGGTTTAAGGACAAAGCCGGCAACATTAGTACAATAGTTTCCGATACGACAATGTATGATTCAAGGTTGCCTGCAATAGTCGGCATTACAGTCCTCGACAGCAACGGTTATATCAATGTGCCGAACCCAAAAATACAAATATCTGTTGTCAATGCCGACAGCATACGCATCGCGCTTCCCCAAGACACGGCAAAAGCCGCGTGGATACGATATTCTGCAACCGAAAGCATCGATGTTTCTTCCGGTGGAATCGGGATAAAGCAGGTTTGGGCACAAGCAAAAACCGTAGCAGGCGCGGTTTCCCCCTGGGTATTTGATACGACCTATTTCGACAGTACGCCACCTCAATCTCCTTTTGCATTTAACGTGACCTTTGCAAATAAAACAGCAATTGTCGCCTCGTGGCAATTATTGTCCAACGGATCATACGACAGTGTTGCCGTCAGCACGTCACAAAGCTCATTGCCTCTTTCGCAGGGTACCGGTATTTGGGGTAAAAAAATTCGTATGCCGGCAACATCCGACACGCTGCGAAATCTTCCGGCAGACGGTTCCACGATGTTTGTCAGCGTGTTTGTGAGAAATGTTTTCGGTATATGGTCTCTGCCGATATCAAAGGCAATCGTGCTTAACGATACTGTGCCTCCTGTCAATAATTGCCGGACCATATTGACAAGTATCGGCGACAGCGCGATTTCAATTGCACTTAAGCCCGATACGGCACAGAAGGACGTGAAAAGCATACAAATAACAGTGCTGAATCCGTCGGGCTCTGCCGTGACTGCGCCGCAAATCATACCCTATAAAGATACGGTGATGTTTGTACCGAGCACGAAAATAGTCGGCATGTGGCATGTGTTGACAATGCTTACAGATATGTCGGGCAATGTTTCGACGGTAAAGTACGATAGTGTCGCTATTGCAGAAATCAAGCCCCTTATACCGGTAACGACGATTGCAAAAAGCCAGACACAGCTTGTTGGTGCCGCGGCACATTATTTCCTGGGAACCGTCTCGCCAAAAGATTCCTTGGTAACATTCACGGTTATTGTCAAATCGCTTAACGATTCTACGATTGTCAAAAAAATGTCACAGGTGGGAAATCAGGTGGACCTGTTTCCGCTTGCCGACGGCAGATACGAACTGACGGCGTATGCTTCGTCGATAATAGGCAGGGACAGTATCGGAATCAAGGACACCTTCACGATAACCGGTGCAACAACGCATGTGTTTGCGAAAAACGTGGATTCGACGGTTGTGACCTGGCAAATGATGGCCATACCGTCGAAAACATTTTCCGTTCCATCAACCTCATCTTTGGGGTCTTTGTATCATTGGGATGAATCGCGGCAGGAGCGGGACATTTACGGATATTATCATCAGGTTTCGGAAACCGGACAATTGCAACAAGGACTCGGCTATTGGCGAAAGGCGACCGATACCATGAGCATGAATATTCCTCGTGGGAATGTCCTTGATTCGATAGTGGATATAAATATCTACAAAGGAAATTACGGTTGGAACCAAATCGCATCGCCGTTTCCTTATCCGGTCGTATGGCCGTTGCAGGGGATATTGTGGAAATGGAATGAAACCACAAAGGATTTTGAGGAAGCGTCCAATGTTCTTGATCCGTGGCAAGGATATTGGGTGATGGCCGACTCGAGCATGGTTATTCAATTGACAAATAAGCCAGCATTTTCAGGCGGCATATCGGCAAAGCGTACCATGGCGAAATATGTTGACACTAAAAACTGGCAAGTAAGAATGGCGTTTAGCGGGAAATCGAACTCCGATGCACAGAATGCTTTTGGGTTCAATCAGACTGCATCAAACGGCTATGATGCGAATGATGCGGCAAAACCGCCGCGAATGGCAGAGTACCGGTATTTGTTTTTCTCACATCCCGAATGGAAGCGCGGGTATACCGAATTTGCCAGGGATCTTCGGAAAACAATGGCTGTTGTCGAAACCTATACCGTGGGGATCGCGCCGGGAAATGGAAAATCTTCCGGGGATATAACGTTTGACGGCCTGGATAAAATTTCAAAAGACATTCAAGTGTATGTGGCTGATGAAAATGGCCTCGTGCAAATTGAAAATGGAAAACCATACCCTATTCCGAAGTCGGATTCTGTTTTGTATAAAACGATGTTTGTTACAACAGATAAGAATTTCCTGAAGAATTTTCCGAAGGCCTTTAATTTTGGCGTTCCCTATCCAAACCCGACACGGCGGTTTGCAAACATCAAGTATACCCTTCCTTATCATATAGGAAAAAACGGGGTTTCTCCTTCTGAAAAATATATGGTAAGCATTGCCTTGTATGATTGCCTTGGCAGGCAGGTGCGTCAATTAGTATACTCGCCAAGGGAGCCGGGGAATTATTTGGCATGGTGGGACGGGAAAAACAATGCGGGCACATATACGGCGACCGGCATGTATTTCTGTAGACTTACGGCCGGGGAATTTACATCGATAAAACGTTTGACCGTTATCAGGTAGAGTGTCTGTTGCTTACGATAAAACATTTGCTACGGATATATAACAAAATCGAGGGACTTATGCGATTAGTAACTATGTATAAATTATATGCGCATTTTGCGTATATAATAATCACAGCTAAAACTATCCAGTTGCGACATGTCCTCCAAAGCAATGGCGAAGGGGGAAGAAACGGATTAGGAAATACCGTAAAAAATATTGCCGTCATGCTTGCAGTTTTCAGCGGCTCGGTTTTTTCACAGGCTGACGACAACACCCAGAAGGCCTTTATCAAAACAATGGTTGGAAATGTGGAGGTCAGTTCCGCGGTATCTGCAAAATGGCGGCCTGCCAGAGCAGGAATGATGGTGAAAATGGGATGTAACATACGGACATATATTGAATCGAGTGCCGACATTGAAATTGAAACAGGTACTGTTTTGAGAATAGGTGAGAACAGTGTCGTGACATTGGCAAAAATGATCAAAGATAAAGATGCTAATGTGACGAGCTCGAATGTGAAATTAGGCACAGGCCAGATATGGGCGAACGTAAAAAAACTGACAAATACGAAGTCGGAATTTGAGTTTGAAACACCCACCGCCGTGGCATCGATTCGCGGCACAAAACTCGGTCTTTCGGTAGACAAAAGCGGCACGCAATTGGATGTGTATGAAGGCCTTGTCATGGTGCGGCCAAGGGGAGGCGCCGGAAGGGAAGTCGGCGTTTCAACAAGAAACCGGGCCATTATCGGTGATGCCTCCCATGCAATACAGGTCATTCAATTTACGGAGAAAGATACGGTAAAGGGGCAGAAGGCCATGAAGGATCCGTTTAGCGTTGATACGACAAAAGGGAAAAATAGCAATCAGGTTGATACTGCCGGCCATTCAAGTGTCGATTCTGCGTCGCTAAAAAGTCTGGCTTTGGATATTTTACAACCACAGGCAAATGCCGTGTCGAAAGAAAACCAGTTTCTGGTAAAAGGAAAAACTGTTCCCGGCGCAACAGTTGATATCGGCGGAAAAGATGTCGTGGTTGATAAACTGGGGATGTTTTCTCTTCTGATGGATCTTACGCTTGGAAAAAATGCATTTTCTGTTGCGGCAAAACTCGGGAGCGCTTCCAAAAGCATCGATTGCCAGGTTGAGTATCATCCGCAATTATCAATGAATGTCACGAGCATCGTAGACAATATGGAAGTTACATCTTCCGACATTGTCGCTGATGTTGATTTGAGTGATGGAGCGAAATTTTCCGTAAACGACAAAGAAGGACAAACAAAGGTAACGCTTGTGCCGGGAAAAAATACGATCATCGTGAAAGCATGGGACCAATGGAACACAACAATTCAGCGGTCGTATATCGTCACTTATACCAAAACAGGGACATTTTCATTGAAAGTAGCGCTTCCTGTCGACCTGTCGTCGGTGACTGCCCCCATGATTCCGGTGAGCGGCAGCACAACCCCGGGTGCAAAAGTAACGGTAAACGGTTCACCCGTCGTGGTAAGTGCTTCCGGTTTTTTCAGTTACACATTACCGATCCCCGATGAGGCACAGGAATACACGGTAAAAATTGATTCCCGGCTCGGGGACGATGAAGCAACCGAAGAACGCGGTGTGTATTACAGTCCGCCAAAACCGCCGTTGACGCTTTTGGTAACTGCTCCGATCGACGGACAAATTATAAAACAAAACCTTCTGCATATTACCGGAAAAACTACCGCGCGCGCAAAAGTGAATGTAAACAGCAGGCTAATTACGGTCACGTCGGGAGGGACGTTTACGTATGATATTCCTGTATCTGAAAAGGACATCGGCGACAATTACTCTTTGGACATTGAAGCATCCGATGATTCCACGGATATTACGAAACTCATTAATGTAAAAATCGATGTGACCTCGCCGCAGATAAATACATCGGTTCCGATTATGTCGCCTATTCCAATGCTGGAAGGTTTCCCTGCGACAAAAAACAATAGGATGAACGCTCTCGTGACCGACAAGACCCCCGACGACCAGCTGACGCTTGTTATTATCAATAATGGCGCGAGGGAGGAGATGTCCTTTAATTCAGGCGACCAGCAATATTTTAACCTTGAAGACGGAAAAAATGTCTATTCTATCAAGGCCTATGATCTGGCAAAAAACCCGTCGGACCGGATGATTTCTGGAACTATTTATTATTTGCCCGGCCCGTTGTCGATTGATGTTATCGAACCTTCGAGCGCCAGCATGACCGTTGATGATTTGCCGCCGATGCCGCGAATGGTGTCGGGAAAAGAATATGTTTCACAAATGACCCTGCGGGTTGAAGTGGATGATGGAATACATACTGTACCGGAATCAATTAAATTCGTGCAGGTCGAGGGGCAAAGTTTTACCAAACAACTCATTGATAAAGGAAATTATGTATATGAAGTAAACAATATACCGCTTGTCCGCGGTATCAATTCGTTCCAAATAGTTGCCCAGGACATTGCCAACAACATTGTGCGAAAACCGTACAGCGTAACGATAAAATAGCCCAAGGAAAATAGCAGAATTTGAAAATGACCACAAGGTAATTGGAGGCCAATTTCTTTTCATAAGCCTGGGTTAAAAGAGCAATGCGCCAGATGGTCGTTTACCATACCCACCGCCTGCATGAATGAATAGCAAATAATTGTCCCGACAAAGTTGAATCCCCGTTTTTTCAGGTCTTTGCTCATTACATCTGAAACTTTTGTGGAACAAGGGACCTGTTTAAGTGATGTATATGGTTTTGCCGGAAGCAGAGTTTTGTATTCTGTAAATTTCCAAATATATGCATCAAAGCTTCCGAATTCATTTTGGACTTCGATAAAGCGTTGGGCATTATTTATTGCAGACACAAGTTTAAGGCGGTTACGGATTATGGAAGCATCGGCCATAAGCTCCGATATTTTTGCCTGGCCGAACCTGCTGATTTTGTGATAATTCCAGTTAGCGAATGCGCGTCGGAAATGCTCGCGACGTTTTAAAATGGTAATCCAACTCAGGCCGGCTTGAAAACCTTCAAGAACAAGCATTTCGAAAAGCCTGGTATCATCATGAAGGGGAATACCCCATTCGTGGTCATGGTAATCGCAATAAAGCGGATCCGCGCCAGGCCAGGGGCATCGAGTTTTTGCTACGGTTGAAAGGGGTTTTGCCATTTTGTTTCAGCCCAAAATAAGTTTATTGAAGCGTTTTAAAATATGATGAATGCTAATAGTTTGTCAAAAATTCGATAAAAATTGACTGCAAAACATATGAAAGGTTATTTTTTCACCATGAAATATTCAATAGCAGAAACAAACACCTATGATGAACTTGCCGGCGACCAGATGACGGTTAAAATCCTCAGATGCGGTGCAGAATTGTTCAGTATGCAAATAAACCATCCGCAATATGGCGTAATAGGGCTTCTCTTAAATGACGGGGAAGAAAATCCAAGCCACGCATGGTGGAACAGTCATGCACCATTCTTGTTTCCCATTGTCGGCGGATTGGTTGATAAAAGGTCACGCTGCCGCGACGGCAGGGAAATAATGCTTGATAGTCATGGCTTTGCAAGAAAAACCGTGTTTACGGTAATTGATAAAGGACAAAACCGGGATTGTGCCTGGATAGAATACGGCATTGACCATACAATGATTTCGAATGTCGTATACCCCTGGCATTTTGAGTTAGGCGTTCGCTATGAGATTTCGGGATTGGGATTGAAAGTGTCCATGAAGGTCACAAACACCGATGAAACCAAAATATGGTATCAATGCGGATGGCATCCGGGTTTCAAAACGCCGTTCATTTATGGGAAAGGGAAAAAATCGGATGTTATGCTTTTTATGTCGAAAGGAAAGGCAATACGGTATGAATGCGATAGGGATTCGTTTTTAACAGGAAACAAAAAAGAACTTGAGTTGCAGGGCGCGTTTCCTTTTACTGAAAACGATCTTGATTACACGTATGTTTTGGATTTACAGGAAATAAAGGAAAGAAGTGTCGGCCTATTTGACCCGAATTCCGGGATAACGGTGACGCTTTCGTTCGATGATTTTCCCCATTTGGGAATATGGTCAAATGCGAATGGGCCTTTTATATGCCTTGAACCTTGGCAGGGATGCGACGATTTTGCAGTGCAAACCTTGTTTGAAGACAAATTCGGCATTGCGGCTCTTGACGCAGGGCAACATGATAAAAGAGAAATAAATGTGTCGGTGTCATGGTAATTGTTTTTCACAAAAAGCTTCTGCCAAAGCCAGATCTGCTTGCGTGGTGACTTTGAAATTCATCGAATCGCCCCAAGCGATGCCAATCGGAATGTTCAGCGTCTGCATGAGCATTGCCTCGTCGGTAGGAGGGATTACCATTGTTGCTGCATGCGAAAAACCGTTTTCAAGAGAATTGCGCCTGAACATTTGAGGGGTTTGCACGCGGATGATTTTATTTCTGTCTAATGTTTCCAAGGCGACATTGCCATTGAATATTCTTATTGTATCAACTTCCAAAGTGGCGGCAATTACTGCGTCGAAGGTCTTGGATACGGAAATGATTTCGTCGATAAGTTTGATTGTTAAAAAAGGCCTGGCGCAATCGTGAATCATGACCCAGTCTGCATGCGACAATTTCGTTCCGTTTTGAACCGATTGCCACCGTTCTTTTCCGCCAGCAACGATTTCAACAGGCTTACATAAGTTTTGCAAAGAGCAAATTGATTTTGTTTCGTCAATCATTAATGCCGGCACAACGATGATGATTTTTTCTATCGACAAATGCTTTTCGAATAGTAAAACCGAATGCATGAACAGCGGCTTTCCGCCAAGAGGAACAAAAGCCTTTGGCAATTGCGCACCCAAACGGCTGCCGCTCCCTGCTGCGACAATAATGGCATCAATCGACATGGTCATTGAGTCGTGTTCCCTTCGCTTGGCTCAGGAAGACAAGTTTAAGCAGGTTGTGAAAGAAAATTTCAATCACTTCTTTTTGCGGTCGACGATGCCGGAAACTTTCATCGGCAAACCGAAAATCCTGATAAACCCGCGAGCGTCTTTCTGGTCGTAAAAATCCGTGTCGGTAAATGATGCAAGATCATCTAAATATAAGGATTTCGGCGAAACGGCACCAGCCGGATAAATAGCGCCTTTGTAAAGTTTTAATTTCACTTCACCGGTTACGTTTTTCTGGGTTTCATTGACAAAAGCATCTAAGGACTCGCGCAGTTTAGAGAACCATTGACCATTATAAACCAGTTCGGCGTATTTAAGGCCGATCATTTCTTTGTAATGAAGCGTATCCTTGTCGAGGACCAGGCGTTCCAATTCCCTGTGTGCGGCATAGAGGATTGAACCGCCGGGGGTTTCATACACGCCGCGCGACTTGATGCCCACCAGCCTGTTTTCAACCATGTCCACATGCCCGACGCCGTGAACTGCGCCGATTTTGTTAAGAGTTTCCAGAAGATCCAGGGGTTTGCATTGTTTCCCATCGACTGAAACAGGAATCCCCTTAGCAAAACCAACGGAAACATATTGCGGTTTTGCCGGAGCGTGCTCAACAGTGCTTGATAGAGTGTAAACATTGTCGGGCGGTTCTGTTGCAGGGTTTTCAAGCACGCCGCCTTCATGGCTTATATGCCAAATATTGCGATCTTCAGAATATATCCTTTTTTTCGATTGCGTTACCGGAATATTTCTTTCAGCAGCATATGCCAGACAATCTTCACGCGAATGAAGCGTCCATTTCGGGTCTTTCCAGGGTGAAATGATTTCAAGGGTCGGATCCAGGGCCATGACCGTGAGTTCGAAACGCACCTGGTCGTTGCCTTTGCCTGTTGCACCATGGGCAACGGCATGCGCCTTTTCTTTATGCGCAACCTCAACAGCCCGTTTGGCAATCAGGGGCCTGGCAAAACTGGTGCCCAGTAAATAACTTCCTTCGTAAACAGCCTGCGCCTTGAGGGTCGGAAAAATATAGTCGGTAACAAATTCTTCCCGAAGATCTTCGAGATAATATTTTGACGCGCCGGTTTTTATCGCCTTTTCCTTGAGGCCGCTGGTCTCTTCGGCCTGGCCTACGTCTGCGCACATCGCAATGACTTCGCAATTGTAATTCTCTTTAAGCCAGTGTATCATAATTGATGTGTCGAGACCGCCGGAGTACAATAATACAACTTTTTTCATGGCAAATATCCTTGTTTATAGGTTTCAAGTGAGGGAGTCATTTTTGGAATTGTTTTAGTACCTCTTCAAAAACTGCCAAGGCAATGTCGACATCATGTTTTTCCGCAATGAGCGGAGGCATGAAACGTATGGTGTTGTGCTCGGCCTTTATAAGGAGAAGTCCTTTTTCCTTGCAAAGAGGGATGATGGGTTTAGGGTCTATTGAAAGTTCCACGCCTATAAGCAGGCCTTTTCCGCGAACATCGACTACCATTGGATATGTTTCTTTCAAAGCGTTGAGCTTTTCCATTGCATAACTGCCGATTGTTTTCACATGCGATAAAAACAAAGGTTCAGAAACAATGGACAATAGCTCGTGGCCGAGCGCGCATGCCAAGGGGTTACCGCCAAAGGTAGTGCCGTGATTTCCCGGGGAAATAGCCTGTGCTATATGTTCGTTGCAAAGTACTGCGCCCAGCGGCAGTCCGCCACCTAAAGGCTTTGCGGCTGTAAGAATATCAGGCTCAATTCCGTATTGTTCGTAGCACCACAATGTTCCGGTCCGGGCCACGCCGCATTGTATTTCGTCGAATACCAGTGCAATCCCGTGCGACAAGGTATAATCCCGAAGAAATTGTAAAAAATCCTGTGAGCACGGGTTGACGCCGCCCTCGCCCTGGATCGGTTCGACAATGACCGCGCAAAAGTCGTTTTCATCAAGAACAGCCTTGGCGCCTGCGATATCGTTTAAATCAGCATAATGAAAACCCGCAAGCATTGGCCCGAAACCTTCATGGAATTGCTGCTGGGCAGTTGCTGAAAGTGCGCCGTAAGTGCGCCCGTGGAAACCTCTGTAAAAGGAAAGAACGTGGAATTTTTCCTTTGAAACAGTGGCGCACCATTTTCGGGAAAATTTTATGGCGCCTTCGATTGCTTCCGTGCCGCTGTTGCATAAAAAGACCTTGTCGCAAAAGCTTTTTTCAACAAGGAGTTTTGCCAAATCGATTTGCGGCTGGGAAAAGTATAAATTTGATAAATGCAAAAGCCTGTCACCCTGGTCTTTTAATACCGAAACAAGCCTTGGGTGGCTGTGGCCCAGTGCGGAAACGGCAATGCCTGATCCGAAATCAAGGTATCGTTTCCCTTCGGCGTCGACAAGGTACATGCCTTCGCCGCTGATCATGGGAGATCCGCTTCGCGCAAAGGTAGGGACAAAGTAATCGTTTGGGTTTTTATTGCTCATGGTCTGTGCTCCAATATTATTTGCAAATAATCGTGCCGGTTGCATTGCCCTGTGACAATTCGTTTTTCAAAGTGTCTTTGCCGTACCATCCGCAAATATGCACTTGTTGAATCCCGCTTTCAACCGATTCCTTGGCTCCGCGTACTTTGGGGATCATGCCGCCTTTAATGTGCTGGGATGCGATAAAATTTTCTATTTCCAAGGTGCGAATGCAAGGGTTTACTTTTCCATCTATTAATACGCCGGGGACATCGGACACGAAAACCAAATGCTTTGCGCCAAGCGCTTTTGCGACTTCGCTTGCAGCAAGGTCTGCATTGACATTATATATATTTCCGTTTTTGTCCCGCGAAATCGGGGAAACAACGGGAATGATGTTGTTTTCTTTGCAAATACTTATTATGGTTGTGTCTACTTTGTCGATTTTACCCACAAAGCCGATGTCTTGCCCTTTGACGGTCATTCGGGACGCAGTTAAAAAATCGGCGTCAACGCCGCTTATTCCGATCGCTTTAACGCCGGCCAATAAAAGGGCATTGGTGATCCGTTTGTTGACGTCGCCGGATAAAACCATTTGCACAACACCGACCGTATCGGCATCGGTCACGCGCATTCCTTCAATGAATTTGTATTCTTTTTTTTGAAGGTCAAGCTGGCGTGCTATGTCTTTGCCGCCGCCGTGAATAATGATCGGAAAATGGGTCTTTGCAATTGCCGAAACGCTTGCACCGAAATCCTTGAAAAATCCAGGTGCGTCTAATGTCGAACCGCCGACCTTTATGCAGACTATATCCATGGTTCTTAGTTCCTTTTATTTATAAAAGCGCTGCAGTTTCCTCGAAACCGAACATGATGTTCATGTTTTGGACAGCCTGGCCGCTTGCGCCTTTGACAAGATTGTCGATAACGGCAACGGCAATGACCGGCTGCCCGTTTGTTCCTCCGGTGAAGGTCATGTCGCAGAAATTGGTCCGGCTAACATCGTTTATGCTTGGCAAATCATTGGCTTCCCTGATCCGAATAAAAGGTTCATTTACATATGCTTTTCTTACAATGTCCAAACATTCGGGGCCTGTTTTGTTTATTGCAATGTAAATGGTAGAAAGAATGCCCCTGTTTGTGGGCAATAAATGCGGAGAGAATGTCATGGTAAACGGCTTACCGCCCGCAAGCGAGAATTCCTGTTCTATTTCGGCAATATGCCTGTGGCTGTGCCCGATGGAATATGCCGAAAAATCTTCATGGACTTCAGCAAAGTGAGACGTCAGTTTTAACGATCGCCCTGCTCCCGAAACACCGGATTTCGAGTCTGCAATTACACTTGAAATGTGCGTGCCTTTGTCTTTAAAAAGAGGCAGCAGAGGAAGCATGATGCTTGACGAATAACAACCAGGATTTGCAACGATGGTTGCTTTTGCAATAGAGTCCCTGTAATGTTCGCATAATCCGAAAACAGCCTGCTTGAGGAGGTTGGGGCAGGGATGTTCGGTTTTATACCACTTCTCGTATTCCTTAGGGTTCCGTATCCGAAAATCGGCGCTTAAGTCGATTACTTTGACGCCTTTGTTGATAAAAGGTATTAAAAGCGCGGCAGATGCCGCATGGGGAAGGCAGGAAAACACGCAGTCGACAGTTTGATTAATAGTGGTTTCCGGTGCAATTAATACCTGGTCGCAAACTCGTTTAAGTTCGGGAAAAACATCGCTCAGCTTTTGATTTGCATAGGATTGTGAAGAAACAAAACCAATGTCTGCATGAGGGTGGTTTTTTAGGATTTTGACGAGTTCAACACCTGCGTAACCTGTTGCGCCGAGTATTCCGACTCTTATTTTTTGTGCCATGGAAAGCCTTTTCTGAACAGATTCATTTTGAATAGTAACATCTTTGAACACCCCTACCCA
>Ga0182027_10005494_pt1 | contig 19233 bp, 21 predicted proteins | sample 712E1DmetaG_FD_121300 | JGI IMG/M metagenome (GOLD analysis project Ga0182027, IMG submission 121300) | Permafrost microbial communities from Stordalen Mire, Sweden - 712E1D metaG (Illumina Assembly) | ecosystem: Environmental > Terrestrial > Soil > Wetlands > Permafrost | place: Sweden...
AACGCGATCGCACAGCCAGCCTCACCCTACTTTGCAAATACTGCGCCATACCCGTCTTGCTACCGGGACAAATCCCGGGCTAAAGAATCGGGACTCTGGCCGGATAGCTTCGCCGGGTAACGTAACCTGATTTTAACTGCCGTGCCGTTAGCTGCAAAGCGACGCATAATATCATGATTTCCAACGCACAAGCAAGAGTTTTGCAGCCCATCCCTGCAACCGTCCCGTCGCTGCAAAACACATGCTTTTTTGCCTACCCGGACTTCTTTGTCATGACAACTTAATCATGACATGACTAACCTAGCTCATCTATCGGGACTATAACTTCTGAACAACTTTATAGTGACATGACAAATCAATGACGTATCTCTGGACTTAAAAAAAACATTCAATTGTCAGCTAACGCTTCCAAACGCATGCTTTTTTGCTGTTCCAGTTTTTTGTTTATTATGTGGCAAAGATTTTTTAACTTTAGATTTGTTTTAACTACCTGACATTATATTGGACTTATTTTGCTTCTGGTGTTAAGTTAAGATTAAAAAGGTAAAAGCGTATACAATCTGATTATAAGCATGTTACAATTAGTATAAAGTACCATTTTATCATAAACACTAGAAGAATTATTCGGAAAAATTGTTTTCATAATCAGTCAATATAAATTTAAAGGCATTCAATCTATCATATAAATGGGGCTGCATAGATTTAAATTATTATTATTTTATTGACAAGCTTATGAAAGAGCAATTGACAGGTACGATAGAAAGTTTCAGTAATAACTATGGTTATATTAGGGCTGATGATGGCGATTTGTATGATTTTAAATCAACCTTAAAATTAACAAAGGGTAATAAAGTAATATTTGAACCTGTGGATTCTCAAGAAGCATTTGATATGGCGCTACTTGGAGGTCCAATTCCAAGCATTAATGTTAGGCTTTTGTAATAATTTAAGTGTTGAGAAATCATAAGCTACATATATGTAACTGAATCAAGCTGTTTGATTGAGACCGTTAATTATGACCACAACTAGCAGGTAAAGTAACATAGGTTTTAACATAAATCTCTGTTTTGAACATATAATATGCTGGGTTTTGGTGGTCATTTTATTCCGGCCATCAAGGGTCAGCACCAATGGCTGTTACATTATTAATCTATAACTTGATTGGAAAGATTTCCAAGTGATGGTTCTAAGAATTTAATTCCTAAATAGAATTTTTGTTGGAGAGTAAAATCCACTATTACATTCCAGACTTTATGAATTAGAGTTAAATTATTAGTAACCAAAAATTTTACTGGCACCCTAGGCTCTTGAGTCAAATCCATATTTATAAACGGATATAGTAAATGAACAGGAATCTTAAGACGTTCAAATCCTATGATATTTTCTTGAGGTTCTGCTTTACAAGGTACAAAACTAAAAAACTCTTTATTTTCCCCCCAGGTAAGTGAATGATACAGTTTTTTCTCAGGATTTATTTTATTACCCTGTCCTAGATATTCCTTGAGTTGATCTAATGTTTCTTCCTTATAAACCTTTGAGTAATTAGCTGCTTTATTTCCCTTTACAATAGCAGAATCTTCAAAATCATTAACGACAAAAACCGTATCCAATAAGAAATATCCCCTTTCATCTGGAGTTCCAAATATAATAAGAGAATATTTGTCTAGTCGACACATTTGGCCTTTTTGCCGACAAGTAGCATAATAGAACCTATCACCAAAAACATATGGATCTGTATTTTGTGCACCTCTGTTAATTAGGTTATGGAATGGTTTATGATATCCATTGGGGTAAAATTTATTAGGTTGATTACCATATGGAGAGAACCATGAATATCCTTCCCATTCACTCCAAAAAAGTAATCCCCCTTTATTTGGAGTGTCAGTTTTACTTCTCAAATAGATTCCTGAATTAAGTATAAATTTCCTATAATGACTCCTATCTGTATTCCATTTTCTTATTATGTTATTATTGAGATGAATGTACCCATTGCTTGGGTATTTCTTTTGGGCTCCCGGATGATTTAATTGTACTGCTAAAATTGGCATAGTTAATTATTTAAATGTTCATAAAACTTCAGTTTTTCTTTTTCTATAGTTTGTAAAAATGGTTTCCTTCCTTGAATTTGAAATAAAATATCTGTATTCTTTCCATTAATTTCAAATTTCTTATACAATAAAGGATTTTTTGCTCCAACATTTATCTGTTTCCACATCTTCTGTACAGGATTGAATTTTATTTTTTGTTCATAATCCCTAGAAGCGGATATTAATATTATATCAGGTTCAAAAACGGTCATCAATCTATGCCAGATATCTGATCCAATAGGTTCTAAAAATTGTTTTTCTAAATTCGTAAGTCCTGTCCAAGATGGGTCAGTTGCGTATGGGCTTGCAATATCTGTATGTAAAGCAGTATTTAATGCCCCTTGATAATGTGAAGCCTCAAAACCCTTCAAAACTGCCTTGAAAGAAGCTAAAAACCAAGCATTATAAGGGTTATTTGTTTTTTTGAAGTAGTCATTAAAAGCCTCAATAAGAGTTTTTGGGTTCCCATTATATTTTGGAAATCTGGCCTGAGTAGAATATTTTTTTGAACTTGAAGATTGGCAAAACTCATTATTTGAAGGATTTAAAGAAACGGTAATAATTTTCCTTGGCGAATTAAAATAAGCTTCAGAATCACCAAACCATAAAATGGGAATTGAGTTTGGGACTATTGAATAACCATATCCTAATTTGAGAAATTTTCCTAATTCCTTTGTAGTTAGAGTTAATAACTCCCTTCTCAATTCGTTAATATCCATTTGTAATATTATAAGTTAAGTGAATCTTAGAATTATTTTATCGTCTATTAATTTTATAAATTTCATAACTCTCCTTGATTCTATTCCATATATGCTCTATAGGTGGTGAAGTACTATAGTTGGTTCATTATTTAAACGAAAACATCATAAAAGTCAGATTCTGCAGTAGGATGCCATGAAACATTTTTATTTTCAATACCACCTAATGAATTCCGTTTAGCTTTTTTATCTGAATCCACATTTGGATTACCTGTCGGAGCAGTTTTAAGTAGTCTATTAAGTATATCTTTGTTTTTCATGATAACCAATAGTGACCTAAATATAGAAATTTTTAAATAAATGTTATTTTGCTAATATGCTTGTTGTGAGTTAAATTGTTAAAAAGAGTACAACTACTCTAAAGAAAATTATAGCACGATCTTATTTTTTATCTTCGAATATTTCTTGATCTTTTTAAGCCCTGTGATCTCATGGCATACCAATAAAGCAATAATTCTGTAACTTTCAGTTCTTTAAATACCAGTCAGAGTATGGGGATTATATATCTTCTTGAGGAATTATTCGGGAAAGTAGTTTTTGTTATAGGGGAATATCAATTTGAAGGTATCCGGCCAGTCAAATATATTGAGTTTCCCTGGAAGAATAATAATGAGATGAAAGAGTACATCAAAGGACTTGAGGCGGAAAATACTCCATACTCCTATAAAAAATTCATTTATTGGGAAGAACAAAGAAATTATCAAAAAATGCATATCATTTTCAGCCGCTCATTTCTATGCCTGGTTGCCGGAATATTTCTTTTGTTTTTATCAATTATCCTACTGCTGATTGATGAGAGAACAGCAACTCTAATTACCATGACCTGTGGTACAGTTATTTTTCTTTTATCGGTCTTTTTAAAAGTAAGAGTGAAAAGATATTATACTTCTGTTGCATTAGGCCAGTTATTATACAGCCAGTTTGAATCATGGCCGGAATAAGAAGAAGAGATAGTTTACAATGGAATAAATAATGTTATTTTATCTACTTAAAAAAGTTTCAGAACTCCCTTTAGCATTAATTATCAAGAAATTATTATCTTTAAATTTTATTAGGAGACTTACTGAAATTCGAAATTAAATTAGGTCTATAATGGAAAAGTATCATTGCGAATATTGTGGGCAGGAATCTTCTTCAGTTTCCAGCCTAACATCGGGAAACTGCTATAGACATCCTGCAGGAGATGGAAAGGGAAGACATTCACTTTACCAAGGCTCTACTAAAAGTCAGTACACTTGCAAATATTGTGGGCAGAAAGCTCCAACCATTTCATCTTTGACTGGAGGAAATTGTTATCGCCATCCTAATGGCAATGGTAAAGGCAGGCATTCTCCGGCGTTATAACTTTTCAAAATAAAGTATTTTTGACCATTATTAAATAATGGGTATTTTGAACCCTTCTTAAGAGACTTGGATCGTATTTATATATGTGCATTCAGTTTAGATTAAACTTTGCAAAATGGATGAAATAACTTTTTTTGCACTGAGGATCTCTAATAGGAAAAATGTTTTATTCCCTGATAAGATAATTATTGACGATGAAAATGTTACATATTACAAGGGAAAGTTAATTGGCTATCTAAAAACTCTGATTAGTCGAAAATCCATAGCAAGCATAACTATATCGGAGGGTGTTTTATTTTCCGAAATAATCATTGAATCTCTCGGAGGCAATAAGATTTATGCAATTGGATTTCTTAAATCAGATGCTCGAAAAATAAAAGAATCACTAACTCAGGTTTTATAATTATGGAAGAAATAAATAACCTTCAAGAAAAGGTTAATGAGACAGAAATTAGTTCAAATAAAGGTACTGTACCATCACCAGATCAACCTATCAGGGGAAAAGATCAGGAGTCTCATTTAGATACGGAGAATAAAAAACCTAATGAGAATGAGGTTAAAGAAGAATCTCTGTCAAAAGATGACCTTTCAGTATTTATCTCATTAATTAATACCCTTAAAGTCGATCTTACCCTAAGAAGCGAAAGGGATAATTATAAAGATGAAGCTATTCATAGAATGACAAAGCAGGTTGAACAATATGAAAAAGGAATGATAAAGAAAATCAAAGAGCCTATTATTCGTGATCTCATCTTACTTTCAGATTCAATTGAAAAGTTATGCAGAAAATTTCGTGATATTGAAAATACTGGACTAAACAATGAGTTAGGATTGTTACAAGATGAGGTTGAAGAAATCCTTTATACCAACAGTGTTGAGAAAATAAATTTAAATGACTTTATCGAGTATGACAAAGATAATCAGAAAGTTGTAAGAAAAATAGCTACAGACAATAAGGAAAATGACAAAAAAATAGTCGAAGTAACAAAATCTGGATACTTATGGGGAAATGAAGTGATAAGGAAGCAGGAGATTGTTGTGTATGAATATATTGAAAACAAGAATGATAACTAGTAACGATTAAATCTTCAGAATATGGAACAAGATAAAATCACAATAGGGATTGACCTGGGGACAACTTTTTCGGCTGTGGCATATGTTGATGAACATGGAGATGCTAAAATTATCCCAAATGATAAATCAGAAAGGATTACCCCTTCAGTAGTATTTTTCGAAAATGAATCCAACATTGTTGTCGGTCAGACTGCAAAAGATGAGGCAGTGCTCTCTCCTGACAAAGTTGTTGAATTTGTAAAGAGAGAAATGGGCAGAAAAAAAGAAGATGTAAGAGCAGCTGATAACTATGATATTCCTAAACCTTACAATTTTAATGGGAAAATATATTCCCCTGAAGAAATATCTGCCTTAATCCTTAAAAAATTAAAAAAAGATGCTGAGAATTATTTTCATGGAACTGCTATTACTGATGCGGTAATAACTGTACCTGCTTATTTTAATGAAGCTGAGAAACAAGCAACCATTGATGCCGGTAAAATGGCTAGGCTCAATGTCCTTCAGCTGATAAACGAACCGACAGCCGCAGCGATCTCTTATGGAATTTCTACTGCTGATAAATCTCAGAAAGTCTTCGTTTTTGACCTTGGAGGAGGAACCTTTGATGTCACAATTTTAAAAATTGATGTAAAAGACGATAGTAAAGAGATTAATATTATAAATACTGATGGAGATCATAGGCTCGGGGGAAAAGATTGGGACGATAGAATAATTGAATACGCATCAAACGAATTTAGCCAAAACTTTGGTGAAGACCCAAGAAATGTTATTTCTGCACTAGCCGATTTACGTCAGAGAGCAGAGAAAGCAAAAAAACAACTCTCTGAAAAAGACAGAGCTAGCTTCCCTGTACGCACAGATAAAGGTTCTTGTAAAATAGAAATAACAAGACAACAATTTGAGGATATTACATCTGACTTATTAAGCAGGATTAACGGACTTTGTGATCAGGTATTTAAGAAAGTTAATCTTAACTGGGCGGATATTGACACAATCTTATTAGCCGGTGGTGCTACAAGAATGCCAATGATACAAAAGTTGCTGAAAAGCATAAGTGGTAAAGAATTAAGGACAGATCTGATAAATCCGGATGAATGTGTTGCACTTGGTGCAGCGCTGCAAGCAAAGATAATTGGGATTAAAAAGTTCAACCAAAATGTATCAAGAGAAGTAAAAGATAAATTAGGGCAAATCGTAGTGGCGGATATCACTTCTCATACACTTGGAGTAGTTATCACAGATGAAGAAAGCGGAAAGGATATTGTCGTACCAATGATCCCTAAAGGAACGAAAGTGCCAACTACTATAACTAAACCTTTCCAAACAAGAGTAGATAATCAGTCAGGAGTAGAATTGGAAATAAAAGAAGGAGAAAGTACTAATCCTGACCATACAACTACGATACAAAAAGCTATATTGCCAATCGTAAGCTATTTACCGAAATATTCCCCAATTGAAGTAACTTATTCAATGAGTCCTGATGGAATGCTAACAATGATAGCCAAAGATGTAACAAATAACAAATCGATAGAGGTTAAAGTTGAACGTAAAAGCAACCTGACTAAAGCTGAAGTTGAAAAGGGTATGTCAAACATCAATAGCTTAAAAGTCTCCGGATAATTATCATATTATGGAACCTGAAGATATAGCCAGGTTTGAGCAAATAGCAGGAGATTTTGACAAAAATCAACCTGATATGTTCCTTAATATTCATACTTGGTATGAAGTGCTAGGATTACAAACCTTTGCTGATTATGATAAACATAAATACGAAGAAAGAACTGATCACATCGAAAAATTAAATGATTTAGATAAAAAAGATAAAATTTTAAGGTGTCTTAATAAAGCTAATACTGTAATATCAAATCCAAATTCAAAAAGGGTTTATGATGCTCAACTAAAATTGTCTTTAAAACAAAGTTTTAAATCAACCATTAGAAATTATGTTGAAGTTGATAAAATACTTGATGAGAAAGAAGAAAAAGCAGTACATGAAAAGGGAATTTTGATAGGTCTTGGTAAAAAAGAGATAGATGATCTAATAAATGAATTATTAAAGGAGACAGGGGCAAAAAGGAAAGATGATACTAAACAAAAAGATGTACCTATCCTGACTATCGTAAGCAAAAAATCTTTTGAACTTAGCAATACTAACCGCCAGTGTGAGGTCACATTAGTAAATACTAGTGAAGCATTTACAGAAGTTAATGCAAAATGGAGTAAAGAATGGTTGGAGGTGAAACCAAAACATTTTTTTGTTGGGAAATCGCCTCAAAAAGTATCTATTATCGTTTATCCTAATAGAATACATAATTCAGATACCAATTTCCAAGGTAGTGATTCTGTGAAATTTACATATTTATCAGCCAAAAGTACAAAAGTTGAAAACGCTCTGGTTAATTTCACTATTGGAGAGCAATATTTTTTTGAGAATAAGTTCTCCAAAAAAGTTGCAGCAATTACTGGATTAATTGGGTCACTTCTCTATCTATTCTTTTTTATAAATAAAGAACTTCCATTCATATTATTAGCCGGAATAATTGTGATATATATTGGCATCTATTTTTATGCATTTTTAAAAATAGACTATTATTCTGCCTCAGTATATATAAAAGACAAGTTTCGAGAATTGAAAAGAATAAATAAGTTGGTGGGAAGAAATAACTCTATCCAGGTACTAAATCTTGATGAACAAAAATTTTTATTGAAAACATTTTGGGCTTTTTTATTGAGTATAATCTTTATTCTTTTCATCATTTTTTTAATACTACAAGTAGATAAATTAATAATTTGCCCATTAATTGTAATTGGATGTTTAGGAATCTTTTTTATATCCAAATTATTATATCGGAAACTTTCTATACTCAAAGTCAAGCGATTAACATGGACAATTTCTCTTATTTTTATAATTCTTACACTCATTTTTTTTTGGAAATACTCTAATTTTTCTTTCAGGACAATTAGTGAACCCAAAATAAAAACTATCCAGAACCAAATAACAATAACTCCAGAATATGCAGAAAATATATCTGATATTCAAGGGAATATTTATAAAACCATAAAGATAGGGACACAAACATGGATGGCTGAAAACCTAAAAACGACAAAACTGAATGATGGAATTACTATTCCGGAAGTAAAAGATGTTAAGATATGGGTTAGCATGTCACGTCCAGGATATTGTTGGTATGAAAATGATATTAACAAATACAAAGACACATATGGTGCTCTTTATAATGGATACGCAGTAGAAACCGGAAAACTTTGTCCTGTTGGTTGGCATGTTCCTACTGATGAAGAATGGTCAAATTTAATTGATAATTTTGGTGGATTAGCTTCTGCTGGAGAGAAATTGAAAGAAACTGGTATCATACATTGGAATTCACCAAATACCGGAGCTACTAATGAAAGTAATTTTTCTGTTCTTCCTGGCGGTACCCGAATTCTTGATGGGAAATTCCGATACCTAGGAGAATTTGGCCATTTGTGGAGTTCTACAGAATATACAGATAATACAAAAACATTAAGAGCTAGAGACTTTAATTACTATAACTCCGAAGTAGGATGGATTGCGTACTATAAAAATTCCGGACTGTCAGTTCGCTGTATTAAAGATAATTAACAATGAAGCTATTCCTCTTCTTTAAACTCTTTTACAAAAGATTAATAATAATAAAACTTTGAGAAAATCAGAATTAAACATCGAAGCTACTTTAGAAGTAATCTTATTTATATTAAGATATTTTAAAGAAATGCCTATAGATTTATACGAGCAAAAAAAACATATCAAACAGCACAACAATATCAAGCAGAGGATGAAATTATTGGTTAATGATTTATATGGCCATTTGGAAAAGAATGAAAAATTTTCTCCAGGATTTTCGGTAGAATTGATGAAAGAAAAGGATAATAATTCAAAAATCAGAGGCATCTGGGAACACACAATACCATGGGAAGAGTTCTTTTATTATTTAATAAGAAAGGAATTTACTGAAAGAGAACAACTGTACAGTTTTCTCAAAGATACATATTGTCAATGTAGGATTACAACTGCTGAACATAAAAAATTAAAACAAGCTGGATTAGCTAGTAAAATGCCTGAAGATTGGGAAAGCTGGAAAGAGAGATATGATTATCAAGGAGTTAATATTAAGATGGCGAAAGGACCAGAAAATCCTTCTAATACTTCCCTAAATATAACAAAGAAACTTTTTGAATAAATCATACAAATCCTGTTTGGAGATATGAGGGTCTTTTGCAAATCAAAACCAAATAAACAAACGGTTATTTGATATTCAAAATACGTGGGAGAATTATGTGTTTTTAATAGTTTAAAATCTTCCTGAAATTATTTTGGGGAGGATTATTTAAAATTAATTAGGTTAATCATATTCTAAATCTTTATGATCAATGTCATATGAAGCCAAATAGAATTATTCTTATTCGCCACGGCGAATCCGAGGGAAATTTTGATAAATCAATATATTCAAAAACCCCTGATTATGCTTTGGAAATTTCTGAAATAGGAATTAAGCAGTGTCATGAAGCGGGGAAGAGACTCCTCTCTGTTATTAAAGATGAATAAGCTTTTTTTTATGTGTCTCCTATGTGGAGAACAAGGTCGACATTTGAAATTGCCAAAAGTTCTTTGAAAAAGAATAAAATAGAATGGAAAGAAGAACCTAGGTTAAGGGAACAGGAATTTGGTCACTGGAAAAGTATTGAAGAAAATCAGAGGATAGACAGAGAGAGGGATTCTTACGGAACATTTTATTACCGCATTCCTGATGGTGAATCCGGAGCAGATGTTTATGACAGGGTAAGTGATTTTTTCGGAACTATCCACAGAGATTTTGAAAAACCGGATTTTCCGCAAAATGCAATTATAGTTTCTCATGGATTGACAATCAGATTGTTTCTTATGAGGTGGTTTCATTGGACTGTTGAGCAGTTCGAAGAATTATCCAACCCTGATAATTGTCAGATATTCATTATGGAACTTCAGGAAAACGGTAAATATTTGCTGAAAGCAGAAATGAAAAAACAGAAACCAAAACATAATTACCAGAGGCCAATTAGTACTAAATTTTAGGCTTCCATTACCTCAAATATTAATCATTCCATAATCTGAATGAATCAATAAACAATTTATTATCCGGTGGTTTATATTGTTTATGGCTACAAAATTAAGCAGACGGCCATCATAATTAATTTCTGCTAATTTTTATTGCTGGCAATCCCGGTATGGTAAACACCCGGCACAGTTTATCATATTCATTTTCATTTTCAATCATCATATCTTCGTGGCTTGAATGAGGTATGTATGGGACGTCATTCTTAAAGCACCCATAAAAAAAATAACCGTCAGTATCATAATAATACCCGAAACCACACTTTTTGTCTCTTATCCATTCTCCTTCAAAAACTGCACCTCCGAAGTACCGCATTATACCCCTTCCATGTTTTTTGTCGTTTTTCCATTCACCTGCAAATATATTGCCATTGGCGTACCTTTGTATTCCAAAACCCTGCATTTTGTCATTTTCAAAAGTACCTTCATACACACCCCCGTTGAACCATGTATATTTTGCCTTGCCTGAGCGTTTGTTGTTTATCCACTCGCCTTCATAAATATCACCGTTTAAAAAATAATAGATTCCTTTACCGAAACGTTTCCCAAGGCGCCATTCTCCCTCATATGTCTCACCATCTATAAAGCGATAGGTGCCTTTTCCATGAAAATGTCCGTTCAGAAATTCTCCCTCATATGTTTCACCTTCATTATATTTAAATGTTCCCGAACCGGTTTCATTTACAAGAATGATTTCATCACAGTTTTCCCCTGAACCATTGACAATACTTTTACCGGTTTCCTTAATTAGAGTGAAATCACCCTCATATATTCCTTCAGGGTATATGATGGTTTTTGTTCCGGACAAATGCTTCTTATATACTGCGATTCCCTTAAATGCGATACCAGTTGCGTCGGTAAAGGTTGCTTCACCAGATATGTTACTATCTTCGAAGAATCCATCAAGCAAACTGCCATCAGCGAATATGTAACAACCATCACCCCACCTGGTATCGTCTTTCCACCAGGTGCCTTTGAACTTGTCACCATTGGCATATTTCATGGTTCCTTCGCCACATCTGGTGTCGTTCTTCCACATACCTTCGTAGATGCCACCGTCAGGGTAAAAAGCATTGACCCTTGCAGGTTTAATGTCCTTTTTCCAGATACCTTCTATTATTCTTCCGTCGTCATATCTGTAGCTTCCCCTGCCATGGCATTTCCCTCCGGAAAAAGAGCCAGTGTAAACATCACCTCCGGCGTATGTCAAAGTACCCCTTCCATGGAATTTCCCATTAATGAAATCCCCCTCATATTTGTCGCCATTCGGATAAGCTGCCAGCTTTTTGCCGGGAAGTATCCTTTGCAGTAATAGTAGTATTGTTCTCATATTGATATTATTAAATCAGATATTTGACAAAAGTTTTCCTTTCCGGTTGATATACCAGATGCTTCTTTTTCCTGTAGTAAACCAGTAAATAATAAGTTTATTCCAGTTCAGAAAATGTGGATTATCAGAAAGTGTTCAGAATTTTAAATTGCGGAGTCCTACTTGCTCAGCAAGACTGCCATATGTGTATTCGAAATGTACGTGCTTGTATTGGTTATGTTTAAAATATTGGTATTTGATAATGTTTAGTTTCTGTTTTCATTTCCGGATAAAGTGGAACATAAAAAGTAAATATAGAAAAAATTTTGGAGAAAAGCAAGATGAAGAGTTGATGCAGGGCAATATAAACATGTAGAATATCTTTCTTCTTATGATCAACTGCCATGATTTATTATGAACCAATAGGTTTTAATATTTTTTTGAGATGCAGTTTATTGAATAATGTGTTTGTTGCCTCTGAATTTATAAATAGACGAAATTATGCGAACGGATCCTTTAATGCTGCCTCTACAATTTTTACTTTCATAAAACCGACATATAACTTCTCAAATTCTATTGTTGAATGTATCCAGTCTCTCTTTCTTGTAACGGTTATCGGAATAATTGCAGAAAGAGACTTGAGCATCTCATCAGAGAGTTCTTCCTGCGGTGCTCCTGTAATGAAGTGGATTGTTTTAAAATTGTATTTACCAGTCCATGCTTCGAAAAGAGATTTGCTTCTTGAATAAGAATCTGCATTCCATGATTCATAATCCTGGCCTTGTTCCTTTTTAGTTCTTTTCTTTTCCCCACTTCCCGGATAGGAACTGTCGGGGGGAAAATTTGAAAAGAGAAGCACTTTTTGGTTTCTGTTTTCTTGAAGTATCTCTATCAATTTTCCCACTTGAAAGACATTCACAGGCGGATCAATATCAACTGTTTTGCAAAATTCCCTGATTTCTGCATTTCCTTTGCTTGACAAAGTTGGATGTCCGTTTATGTAAGCATTAATTACTATCATTCTTTGTCAAAATATTTGAGATTATCAAACTTAGTAAAAATTATTAGCTAATATACATCTTCATCTCTGTTCTTATTAATTTTAGAAAAAACAGTAACTTTTTACCTCTTCATAACTGTGACAGATAAGCAATGGAATAGGCTCCGTCCTCTCGCTGTCAGGCACATACCGCAAACAAAAGATTCCGGTCCAATAATTAATTTCAGAAATTGCGGTAAGAGCCTTCCAGCCCGTCCCGCAATGACTTGAAGAAAAACAACCTGAGTAAACCTATTTTAGAATACAATATTTTAAACAAGCTACCAAACCTATTTCAATTTCACTTATAATTCGATAGATTTGATAAACAATACGATATAAGCGATTTTAATTATTAATAAGCTCTTGATATCGTGTCTAAACCCTTGTTGGTCAATCTGTGACTGACGGGGCGACAGCATCTAATATCTTGACTAAAAATACCTCTCAATAACATGACTAATTATCATTACAAAATACTCGCTCAGCAGCTAACACGGTCAATTGAGGTAATTTGTTTGGCACAATTTTTTGCACTCATACCCAGACAGTTATATCGTGATAGAGAACTTTCAATAATCTATGAGCTTAACATGGCGGCTCTACCGGGATAACAGTCAAATTAAACTCATCGGTTCGCCGTGATTGCAAAAATTGCGCCATACCGTCTTGCCACCGGGACAGTTCCCCTAGTCTCAAACAGGACAAGAATCCGGCTGGCTGCGCCAGTAACGCAAACTACCTCAACTGCCGTGCCGTTATATGCCATGCGATATGATCTACTTTTTTGATCGGACATAATAATTTAGAAATTTCTTTAAAAAAAATTCTCACTACATTGTAAGCAAATTCAACCAAATATTTATTTATAGTACGCTAAAAACAGTTTTAATTATTCACTTAATTTGAAATGCTATGGCTAGACTTGAAGATTTAAGAGACGAAAGAAAACACATGGAAGGACTACTTAATCAAAGATTTTATTTCTTTATAATAATTTTTGGGTTCATTGTAACAGCTACCCCGAAAGCAATTAATGTTGCCCAATTAAGACTTATCCTGATAATTGGATTCTGTATTGAACTACTATTCACACTTTTAATTGGTAGAGCCCAGCGACGACTTAAAATAAATATGGACCTTTTAGCAAATGAAAAAGATATTTCAGATGAAATAAAATCAATAGCAAATATTGGCTTTTTCTGTAATCCATTCAAACGCAGTGTTGTTTATCTGATGGGATATTATATTCCAATTTTAATTTCTGTCCTATTACTGATCTCGATCTTTTTTTCCAGCACAATTTATTACTTCTTTAAATAATTTTCTATTGGAATCTTTTCCCCATTGCAAGGATAATGGGATGGACCATTACTGATTGATTGGTGACAAAAATAGAGTTTTTAAATACGTTCGTCTATGATAGAGTATGAGAAGACTTGAGAATATAGCAAAAAGTGCACGCAACGTAATAGCTGGCGTAGCTCTAAGTGCAATATTAATTCTATCAGCAAATGCACAAAGCTACGACGCAGATTTCAAAGTTAGAGAATTATCACATGGAACAGGAACAAACATTGCTGGCACCAATATAAGTTTATTTGATTCTGCAAATGATATTCAATATATCGGTAAAACTGATGCAAATGGTGTGGCGATAATACCTCAAATACAAGCAGGAAATTATAAAGTTAGAACAAGTAAGACTGGCTACATTGAATTTGTAAAGAAAAACTACACATTATATGGAAACAAACAGATAAATGTCAGCCTGATACCTAAACATATTATAGGTCCAAATAACTACTGGGAATATGATTTCGATCTAGCATTCTTTAATGCTTCAGTTCCAGAAATATTTGGAGGTGGTGGAAGAAATCCAGCATATTTTGATCATGTTTTACCAATATATACAAGAATAGAAGGAGCGACACAATCTGATTCAATCAAAATAGCTTCAGTAAAAGATACTATAAATAAATATGTAGGATTTGAAGTATTCAAAATTATAAACAATAGCGTTACTAAGGATACTACATATACTATGTACGTAAATTCTAATACGAATACAAGTAACAAATCAACAGATGTAAACAACGTATTATTATCTGGTTGGTCAAAAATAACTAGTACAGATCCCTTAAAAAAAGCATATCATGAAATGCATTTTATTTTCGGAGAATGGCCAGGATTAAATTATGATAGAATTACAATTTTAAACGGTCAATTGCAAACTATGCCTGATTTACCTCAAACTTGTGATTATGCTGACACCAAAATTATTTTAGACCAAGGTCTCGCAATTAAACGTGGTGAACAAAACACTTTCAACATGAGCGAAATGAAAGAGTTTGTAGCAGACGTAACACCAAATGGAACAGTAATGATGCTGCCAGTAAATAATGCTGTAAATCTTACTACAAGCGTAGAGTTTAAGGCAAAAGTTGATACATTAGCTAGAAAATATCAACTGCAAGTTTCCAAAAATTCTTTATTTACAGACATAATATTTGATGGAAATGTATTCAGAAACGATACTATACTAAATAATCTCCCGGCAGGAACACAATTATACGCAAGAGAAAATGTCAGCAACAGCATTAGAACAAGCGCATGGTCACCAACAATAACATTCTCAACTACAAGCGCAATAATATATCCTGGTCAAGCATTGATTGATGCCCCAAGTAATAATGCTACTAAAGTAGGTACGCCTGTACCATATTCAGTAAATGCTCCAAACGCAACTTCATACAGAATACTTGCTGCAAGAGATTTAGGATTCTTACAAATGCTAAAAGATACTATTGTAAATGTTACAAATCCAACAATACCATTACCTAATGGAACAATCGTTTACACTAAAGCGATAGGTATAAACGCAAATGGAAGCGGACCAGAATCAGTTGTAGTAATGTATACTACGATCAAAGCCAAACCAACATCAGAAAGTGTAACATTCCCCCTAAACAATGCAACTGAAGTTACTCAACCGACAAATTATACAAATAGTGTCGGAGCAAATGCAGAAAAACATGAATGGCAATTATTAGATATATATGATAGCATTATGCTAGACACTATACCAACCAATCCAGGATTTACATACGATAAACTACCAACAAATAAAACATTCAAGGCAAAAGTCAGAGGAATAAACACAGACCAGACAGGAGACTGGTCACAAACAATAATCTACACTATGTTTGACTATGCACCAAGCACATTCGACATCAATTTAGTAAACAATGCAACAGTAGTATATGTAATTAAAAAATTAGCAATACCAAGCACACCAGCAACAGACGTGGACAATAACTCCTCAGAATTATCCAAAAACTTCCACATAACAGGACCAAGTATAGATACAATAATGCATGCAAACAATATAGAAACAATATACCTAGACTCAGCAAGACTAAAACTAGACAGTCAATACACTGTATCTGCAGAAGTAACAGACGGAAAGAAAACAACACCAGCAAACGAAACAAAAACATTCAAAACACCAAAAGCAACAACAGGAATAGAAAATATATTTCAAGGAGGTGATTTCCTGATATATCCAAACCCCACAAACTATGACATAACCCTAGAATATTATTTGTTACAGAATTTAAAAATCAACATTTATTTATACAACATGGATGGTAAGAAACTGATATGTCAATCATTTGATAAAACATCTGGATCACAATCTCGCAGCATAAACCTGACTTTGATCGGAAAAGGGATATTCATTCTAAAACTTGTGACACTTGACGCTGGTAAAGAGAGATTGATTAAAACATTTAAGCTGATCAGAAACTAGACCCGCACGGCATATAACACGGTCAGTTGTGTCAATAAACTTGTCACGGTATTTGCAAAACCTTCTCGGGACAGGTGACATTTTACATTAACATTTTAACCATCCAAAACCTTTCATCATCGTAACGCGATACCTGAGCCAGCCGCACGCGACGGCGCAAATACCGCGCCATACCTGGCTTGTACCGGGACAGTGCCCGGGCCTAACGGGACAAGTCCAAGGCCGGATACTGCGCCAGGTAACGTTTACTAACACAACTGCCGTGCCGTTAGGTGCCAGGTTCGACCTTTCATAACATGTTATGGGTAAGTTGCTCCCAAGTTCAATGATACAATACTGATTTTTTATACTTCAGAATAAACTGTTCTTATTACTGATATTTAGTATATTGCAATACTATTTCTTTTTCAATGGAGTCCAGTTACCAAGTTAAAAACGGGGCGATTTCGAAAAGCCAGATGAGTAGAATAATCTAAAACATTCATAATCATGGGAAAAATTGGATTTACAGAATTAATTCTGATCATGTTCATTGTTTTTGGTTTATGTATTATCCCGACAATTTTCTACCTATTGACATTGCAAAATACATTTCATGAGATAAAGAGTGACAACCGTAAAATGCAACCTGGACAGGTGTGGTTAACCTTAATTCCACTTTTTGGAATTATCTGGCAATTTGTTATTGTCAATAACCTCGCAGATTCCTTAAAACTAGAATTTAGTCAGCGAAATATTAATGTTGGTGAGGATAGACCAGGAATTGGGATTGGTTTAGCATATTGTATTTTGTTATGTTGTTCTATTATTCCCTTTTTAGGAATATTAACAGGATTAGCTGGATTTATCTGCTGGATTATATATTGGGTCAAAATAAGTAATTTCAAAGCGACTCTTCAACATTCTAAACCAATTTGATCTGAATCTGGACTTTGGCTAAAAACAACCATCCCATAGCACGGTCAGTTGGGGTAATTCGCTTGTCACAATATTTGCATAGTAACCTTGACAGGATGCTATACGCTTAAACATTTTACTTATCTATCAACAAACTACTTATACCGCGATCGTGATAAAACCCTCGCGCACCGTGATCGCAAATATTGCGCCATACCGGCTCGCCACCGGGACAGTTCCCTGCCAACAACTGGGACAAGTAGCCGGTCGGCTTTGCCGGTAACGCAAACTCCCTCCACTGCCGTGCAGTTACAATGCAATCATAATTGAATGTTAATATGTTTGATTTTTGTTAATAAACTAAAAATAAATACAATATAAATTATTACTCCCTTTTGAGAATCCTTTAACTTTGACATTAAACTAGTACAAAAAAGACATGAAATATAATGATCCTACTCCAGAATTAGTCTTTTCAAAATTTCTCGATTTCAAAACTAAGACACAGATTATATTAAAAAATGATATATGCTATGTTGGAATAATACAAAGTTTCTCTCCCGGTACTGGGAAAATTGGGAATATAAAGATCTGGCACTTTTTGGAATCTCGTAATCGTGATAAATATGAACAAACTAAATCAAAAAACTTAATCATAGATATTGATCACTCCAATATTAAATCAATTGAATCTTTGAATATTGATTAATCTATTTCATAAATCATTCAAATACCAAAACAATCTATCAAATATTCATTTAACCATAATATCATGAAAAAGAATTATTTAAAATCCGTCGTAACATTCTTATTATTAATACTTTTTGTCAGTGTAATAGCTGGACAGGAAAAAGACTTTTCACTTGCTAAAGTAGGTAAAAAAGTTTATGGAGTATATATCTTTTTTGGCTGTGAACCTGCAAATCCTTATACATATGTTAAAACTATTGAGGTTAAAATAAACTGGTCTGGTACATATTATGAGTCCTTCGAAAAAATTATTGAAAAAGCCAAAAAGCAAGAATCAAACTTCAATGGAATAATCTTCCAGACACATGATCTAAAGAAGGCTGATTTAATTAGATTTGATGAATTAGAATCTAGTCGTGGGGGATTTTCTTATGGTTCAAAAGTTTCTTTTATTGAAGATGGTCAAGTATTTGCTGGGGAAGTTGTTGAACTAGAATCTTCAAAAGGAGCCGCTACAGTAAAATTCAAGAATGTCTTTAATGAAGATGATATTAAAAAAATGGACTACAATAAATTGACACCAATAACTATCGATATTTTCCAAGAAAAACAAATAGAAATAGAAAAACTTTCAGAAAAATATAAATTCCAAATCGGAGACAAAGTTAGTTGGATTTCAAGTAACATTTTGGGCCAGAACAAGAAACAACTGACTGGAGAGATAATAAGAATAGATGACAAATCCCATAAAGCTTCAGTAAAATATGTAAATTCCGATAATAAGGAAACTATATCGAATGTGTCCTATCTTGACTTGACCAAATCCAAGTAACCAACTGACTTTAATGATCATCTTTTTTTAATCAATCTAATAAAATGACCAGTTTCAAATTTATCGTGATCAATGGGTAAAACCCAGCACCTAACACGGTCAGTTGTGGTAATTTGTCTTGTCACAATATTTGCAATGTAACCTTGACAGGAAACCAAACGCTTAAACATTCGAATCATCTAATAACCACCTACTTGTACCGCGATAGCACAAAATCCCGCGCGCACCGTGACAGCAAATATTGCGCCATACCAGCTTGCT
>Ga0182027_10005495_pt1 | contig 19232 bp, 18 predicted proteins | sample 712E1DmetaG_FD_121300 | JGI IMG/M metagenome (GOLD analysis project Ga0182027, IMG submission 121300) | Permafrost microbial communities from Stordalen Mire, Sweden - 712E1D metaG (Illumina Assembly) | ecosystem: Environmental > Terrestrial > Soil > Wetlands > Permafrost | place: Sweden...
GATCTGATTTATGCTGCACTCAAAGGCATGGTCGGCTCACTCGACCCGCACAGTGTGTTCATGGACCCGGAGGAGTATCGGGAATTGCAAAGTGACACGGAAGGCACGTTCGGCGGACTCGGTTTGGTGGTGACGATGAAGGACAATTACGTCACGGTCGTCACGCCAATGGATGGCTCGCCGGGATTTCGCGCAGGCATTCTTGCCGGCGACCGCATTGTAAAAATCAACGGCAAGAGCATAGAAAAAATGTCTTTGCAGGATGCGGTGAAACTGCTTCGCGGCGACCCGGGCACGCAAGTGACCGTGACCCTCCAGCGTCCGTCGTCCGGCTTGACGAGGGATTTAACGCTCACGCGCGCCATCATCAACGTGAGCATGATCAAGGACGTCAATGGCCAAAAGGAGTTTCCGCTTGGTGCTGACAAAATCGGCTATATCCGCATCACACAATTTGGCAACAAAACAGATGACAAACTTGAGGCTGCGCTGGATAAGTTGAAAGCGCAGGGCATGAAGGCGTTGATTCTCGATTTGCGCTGGAATCCCGGCGGTTTGCTCGATCAGGCTGTTGAAGTTTGTGGTAAATTTTTGCCTCGTGGACAACTGGTTGTCACCACCGAAGGACGCGATTCCAGTCAAAATGCAATCCGCCGCGCCGAGGGTCACGGCGATGAGTTGAATGGCATGCCGATTGTCGTGCTCGTGAATTTGGGCAGCGCGAGCGCGTCGGAAATCGTCGCCGGCTGTTTGCAGGATTTGCATCGTGCCATCATTCTTGGCGGGAAAACTTTTGGCAAAGGTTCCGTGCAAAGCATTTTCCCGCTCGACGATGGTTCTGCGCTGAAACTGACAACAGCCAAATACTACACGCCCAGTCACAAAGTCATTCATGAACATGGCATCACACCCGACATTGTCGTTCCCATGAGCGATGAAGAAGAAGCCGCGTTGATATTCAAACGCGCGCCCGGCGGTCTTGAGTCGCTTCGCCCGGAAGATCGCGCCCGTGTCGAAAATATTCAAGACGCGCAGCTTGAGCGCGCCAGGGATTTAATCAAAGGCATTTTGCTTTACAGCGCGCTCAACGACGCGGCCAAGCCCGAGAAAATCGCGGTGAAATAGCGTGAATCGTTAAATCGTTACATCGGCCTGCAGCTCACGACCGTTCACGATTTAACAATTCAACGATGTAACGACATGACAATCCTCGCTTTTGAAACTTCCTGTGATGAAACCAGCGCTGCCGTTGTGCGCGACGGCAAAATTTTGTCCAGTGCCGTTTCTTCTCAAATTGAATTGCACGCCGAATACGGGGGCGTGGTGCCGGAGCTGGCCGCGCGCGAACATTTGCGGAACCTGATTCCCGTCGCGCAAACCGCGTTGCGCGAAGCAGGTGTGCAGCCGGAACAACTTGATGCCGTTGCTGCCACGCAAGGGCCGGGATTGCCAACCGCGCTGCTCATCGGGTTCAAAGCCGCGCAGGCCGTCGCGTTTGCATTGCGAAAGCCCTTTTTGGGAATCAACCATCACGAAGCGCATTTATATTCGCCGTGGATTCGAGGTGAACCACCAGTGGCTGATTTTGCAGATTTCCAACGGAACGTCTCCCTGATTGTTAGCGGCGGCCACACAATTTTGGCCTTGGTCGAATCCGAACTCAAACATCGCGTGCTGGGTTCGACGGTGGACGATGCCGCCGGCGAATGTTTCGACAAGGCCGGAAAATTGATGGGACTTTCATATCCCGCAGGGCCGGAGATAGACCGGCTGGCGGAGCAGGGGAATCCAAAGGCGTTCGATTTTCCCCGGCCGCTGCTCAACGACGCGGGCGATGATTTTAGTTTTAGCGGATTAAAAACGTCCGTGCGCTATTTTTTGCGCGACAACCCGAATTTGTTGAACGACAAACGGCGGCTATGCGATTTATGCGCAAGCGTGCAGGCGGCGATTGTGGACGTTCTCGTTGCAAAAACAATTCGTGCGGCGAAACGAAATCACGTTCGTTGTGTGACTGCGTCCGGTGGTGTGACGTGCAATAGCGCGCTGCGACGCGAGTTGGCGCGCGCGTGCGAGCGCGAAGGTTTTACGCTGCGGCTTGCGGAAAAAAGTCTCTGCACCGACAACGCCGCAATGATTGGCATTTTAGCCGGGCGAAAACTACTAGCCGACGTTGAGCCGACATCACTCGATCAGGAAATCAATCCAAGTTGGGAATTGGCATGAGGCAGGGACGCACGAGCCACGCGTCCGCCGTCTCGGCGATTTATATGATTAATGGTTGGTACAGCTTTATGCGCGCTAATCGCAAATTTTAAAATTCAAATGCAGTTGATTAAACTTGTTACCTGAATCACAGTGTCGTCATGCCTTCAGAAACTTTTCAGGCGAGCCGGTTGACGCGCGGCAATTTTCTTTTCCCTACAATCATCGAGGTGACGGACAAGGCGGTCATCCGGCGCAAACGATCGTGGTTCAGCAAGGACGAAATCAGCATCAGCATCTCCAAGGTGGCGTCCGTCCACATCAAGACCGGCATCATCTGGTCGGATATTTTGATCGAATCATCCGGTGGCAGCGACCCGCTGGCGAGCCACGGTCACACCAAACGCGACGCGCGCCGCATCCGTGAACTGGTCGAAGCAGCGCAAGGAAGTTTAACCGGCCGAATCGAGCAGGGATGAAATCATGAAAGCGTGCAGCGTCCTCGTGTTGTTTCTGGCGGGCTTACTTGTTGCGCGGGCGGATGACGACACGGTCACATTGCCGGAACTGATTCAAGGCGCGCAACAATGGGCGCAGGAAAATCTCGACACGAATGCGCTCGCCGCGCTGCAAAACGTGGACCAGCAGAAAGTGCAGCAATTCTTTCGTGAAGTGCAGCAGCGCTTTCAAGGCGACTACGTGGTGGATGTTGCGGCGCTGCGGCAAACTGCGCGCATCGTCCTGCCGTTGCTGGACAGTCGCGAGGAAACCCGGCCTTACGCCGCGTGGCTTAAGGCGCAGATGGATTACCTGGATGTCGCGGACGAAATCCGGCTCACGATTCCACCGCCAATAGTTGAAACCAACCAACCACCCCAACCGGTTCCCAATCCTCCGCCGCAAAAGGAACGCGAGATTTGGGTGAAAAAAGTTTCCGGCAGTCCATGGCCGGCTTCGGCAAAAGAATATGTGCCGGAGTTGAAGCCGATTTTTACCGCGCAAAAGGTGCCGCCGGAGCTGGTCTGGGTGGCGGAAGTGGAATCGTCGTTTGACCGTCGCGCACAGAGTCCTGCGGGAGCAGCGGGATTATTTCAATTGATGCCGGACACGGCCAAACGGTTTGGTCTTTCCTTGTGGCCGCGCGATCAGCGTTTTCAGCCGGAACCGAGCGCGACAGCCTCCGCCCAATATCTGAAATATCTTTACGACCGTTTCAAGGATTGGCGGCTCGCACTGGCCGCCTACAACGCCGGTGAAGGCACGGTGCAAAAGCTTTTGGATCGCCATAAAACGCGCAGTTACGACGCCATCGCCGAACATCTGCCCGCGGAAACGCAAATGTATGTGCCCCGCGTCGAAGCCATCCTCTTGCAGCGTGAAGGTGTGAAACTCGAACAACTTTCCGTGATGCCAAGTTAAGCCACACCGCGGGCAAATTTATTTCGCCAGACCGCGCACAAATTTTTCAATTCTTTCCAGGCCTTTTTCGATGTTCGCCATGCTCGTTGCGTAGCTCAAGCGGATGTAATCGTCCGCGCCGAACGCGATGCCGGGTACGGCGGCGACCTTCTCCGCTTCGAGCAGTTTGGCACAAAAATCAGCGCTTTTAAGGCCGGTCTTGGAAATGTTCGGGAACAGATAAAACGCGCCCCTCGCGTTGACGCACGAAATACCCGGAATGCTGTTCAATTTCTGGTGCGCGAACCGGCGGCGTTTGTCGAATTCCGCAAGCCACGTTTTCAAATGTTCCATTGAACCGGTTATGGCGGCCAGCGCGCCTTTTTGAGCGAATGAAGTCGGGTTGCTGGTGGTGTGGCTTTGAATCGCGTCAATTGCTTTCGCAATCGGTTCCGGCGCGGCAAGAAAACCGAGCCGCCAGCCGGTCATGCTCCAAGCCTTGGCGAATCCGTGAACGATGACGGTGTGCTCCTGATGTGCCGGTGAAAAACTGGCGACACTTTTATGCACTGCGCCATCGTAAAGCAGGTGCTCATAAATTTCGTCACTCATGATGAGCACGCCCTTCTCAATACAGACGTCGCCGAGCGCCTTGATTTCTTCCGGCGTATAAACGCTGCCAGTCGGGTTGCTTGGCGAATTCAAAATGAACAAGCGCGTGCGCGGGGTGATGGCCGCTTGCAATTGCCGCGGCGTCACCTTGAATTCCGTCTTATCGGTGGTTTGCAGGATCACCGATTTCGCGCCGGCGAGCTTCACCATCTCCGGGTAGCTCAGCCAATAGGGCGCAGGAATCAGCACTTCGTCGCCTTCCTGACACGTGGCGAGAATGACGTTGTAGCAGGAGTGTTTGCCGCCACAGCTCACAATGATTTGCGACGGTTTGTAAGCAAGGCCGTTCTCGCGCTTGAACTTGTCGGCGATGGCCTGGCGCAATTCCGGGATGCCGCTGGACGGGGTGTATTTCGTGAACCCGGCGGCGAGCGCCTTGGCAGCGGCATCCTTGATGAATTGCGGTGTGTCAAAGTCCGGTTCACCCGCGCCGAAACCGACGACGTCCTCGCCGGCGGCCTTCATGGCCTTGGCTTTCGCGTCAATGGCGAGCGTAAGCGACGGCGACAGCGACGCGGCGCGTTGAGAAATTTTGTAATTCATTTAAGCGGCGGGAAATCTACGCGCTACGCGACGAAGTTCAAGAGCGGAAATTAAAATCAAACCACCGCTGTTCGCATTTCGGCATTTCCAGCGGCTTCAGGTTTAAGGACAGAACTCTTACTTGCCTTCCGGCTGGCCGGTGAATTCGATCACGTCCGCAGTGACTGTCACTCTGGGGATGGAAAACAGAATCAGATACAAACTTGACCTGTCCTCAGTCTGATTAGACAACGCCACGGCCTTGCCCGTTAGTGGCACGTCAACTGACTTATACAATGCTTCTTTCGCATCGGCATAATTAGGGCTGGTCAACGGAATAATGCCCAAAAGTCTGAACCCGTAGCTTTCCCCTTTGGCACCCGCCTTGATGACTTTATAGTTATTCTGACTAAGCTGAACGTTGGTTCCGGTTTGGCCGCTAATCCGGCCTACAGATGAGCAGCCCATGGCTAGACATAGGAGAATTGAACAGGCCGCCGCAAAGATGAGTCTTGTTGAGATAGGTGCAAAGTAATTCATTTTTTGAACTTTTCGTTTTTCCGAGTTGAGTTGAGCGGGTGTTTAACCTGTTCGCCATTTGCGCTCAACGCGGACGGAGTAAAGCTTGAAGGAGCCGTCTTGGCAAGCGCTGAAGTATGGATTGTTTTCGAAATTTCCAGCAGACTCTATTTCGCTAAATAATACTTTCGTGTGTATTCCTTGACCATGCGGTCGGTGGTGAATCGCGGGACGAGCGTGACCATCGCGCGGCGGATGCGTTGAATCCACTGGCGAGGGATCCCTTGTTTATCGCGGTCGAAGAACATCGGAATGATCTGCTCGGTGAGCGTCTTGTAAAGGTTTGAGCTGTCCACGCGGTCCTGCTCTTCGACGTTGTTCGGATTCGAGTCTTCGCCGATGGCAAAGCCATTCGTGCCGTCGTAGCCTTCGCGCCACCAGCCGTCGAGAATGCTCAAATTCAAACATCCATGGCAGCCGGCTTTCATGCCGCTGGTGCCGGAAGCTTCAAGCGGACGCCGTGGATTATTCAGCCAGATGTCGCAGCCGGACACCATTTGCCGCGCGATATGGATATCGTAATTTTCAACGAACACAAGATAGCCCGCCATCTCACTACTTTTGCTCAAGTTGATAATTTGTTGAACGAAACGTTTGCCTTCATCGTCACGCGGATGCGCCTTGCCGGCAAAGATGAATTGAATCGGACGCTGCTTGTCATGGACGAGTTTCACAATGTTTTTGAGTTGCCCGAAAATCAGCGGCGCGCGTTTATAGGTGGCGAACCGGCGGGCGAAACCGATGGTCAGAGCGTCTGGATTCAGCAGATGCTCGAAGCGGATGAAGTCGCCCGGCCCAAGCCGCTGGTATTGGAGCAGCAGGCGACGTCGCAAGAATTCAATCATTTCGCGGCGCAATTTGTAGCGCAGCGCCCAAAGTTCTTCGTCGGAAACGAACGAAGGATCGGCCATTTTTTCCCAGAATTCGGCGTGATGAATCGCCGCTGCCCAGTCATGCCCGAATTTTTCGTGCCACATTTTAACCGGACCATTTCCACCACCGGTCAATTTTTTCCGCCAGAATTGACGCACGGATCCCTTCATCCAGCCAGGCAGGTGGACGCCATTGGTGACATGGCCGATGGGAACTTTTTCGACGGGCGTGTTCGGGTAAAGGCACTGCCACATTCGTCGGCTGGTTTGGCCATGCAATTCACTCACGCCATTGGCCGCGCGCGACACTTTGAGCGCGAGTACGGTCATGCAAAACGGTTCATCCGCCTTTTCCGGATACACACGGCCGAGCGCCATGATTTCTGAAAATGGCACGGGCAATAATGCCCGATAGCCGTGCAGGGCATAATCCATCAACTCCGGGCTGAAACGGTCGTGTCCGGCCTCCACCGGCGTGTGTGTGGTAAAAATGCATTGCGCCTTGGTCGCGGCCAGCGCGTCTGTGAAATTTTGTCCGGCGGCCATTTTTTCACGGATCAATTCCAGGGTAAGGAACGCCGGATGGCCTTCATTCATGTGAAAGACCGACGGTTGCACACCGAGCGCGCGGAGCAAACGGACGCCACCGATGCCCAAAAGAATTTCCTGCATGATGCGCGTTGTGCTGTCGCCGCCGTAAACGTGCGAGGTCAAATCGCGGAAATGCTGCTCATTTTCCGGGCGATTTGCGTCCAGCAGATAGACTGGCACGCGGCCGACATTGACGCGCCACGCCTGGAAAAAAACGCGGTTCATGTCAATTTCCACGCTGCATACGAGAGGCTGGCCGCTGGCATCCAGCACCGGTTCAAGCGGCGCGTTTTTTGGATCCACCAACGAATAATATTCGGACTGCCAATTGTTCGTGTCTATTGCCTGTTGAAAATAGCCTTCCCGGTAAAACAAGCCGACGCCGACGAACCCAAGGCCAAGGTCGCTGGCTGATTTGGCATAGTCGCCTGCCAAAGTGCCAAGGCCGCCCGCAGAAATCGGCAGCGATTCGTGAAAGCCAAATTCTGCGGAAAAATACGCGATGGGATTTTGGAGCAAATGCGGCGCATTCACGCTGCCCCAGGTTTTTTTCTCATGGAGATACGTTTCAAAGTCGTGCAATACCGCGCGCGCATGACTCTCAAAGTCGGCGTCCTGCAAGTGCACACGCAGTTCGTATTCCGACACCTCGCGCAATATGGCGACGGCGTTGTGATAAAGATTTTGCCAGCCGCGCGGGGAGAGTTCCTGAAATAAATCCTGGGCTTGCTGATTCCAGCTCCACCACAAATTGCGGGACAATTTGTTCAGCCCCGCGACCAATTCATCCAATTCCGCACCCGCGAGAGGTTTCCTTGTCATACGTCTTTGGTCCTAAATGTTGCGTTGGCCGGCGCAAACGGCCGACCAATGGCGCTGACACTAATTGCGGGCGCGTTGTTCGGCAATAAAAATTGAATCGCAATTCCATTTTGCGCGGCTAAATTTCCACGCGTCCGTGAATGAATGAAAAAATACTGGCATGTCCTTGGCATTGGGATTCAGAACAACCTGACGTATCGCTTCAATTTTTTGACGCGAACGCTGTTCGGTTTTATTCCGTTGTTCGCCATGCTGTCGCTCTGGCGCACGATTTACGCGGGTAAAGGCGCGGGCGGCGCGCTCTCCGGATACACGGAGGCGCAGATGATTTTTTATTATCTGCTCGTTGCAGTCGTGGACGTGCTGACGGCCGTTAACGAAGACGACTGGCAGATCGCCGCCGACATCCGCGAAGGCAACATCAGCCAGTTCCTGCTCAAGCCGGTGGATTATTTATGGTACCGCCTCTGCCTGTTCTTTTCCGGACGCATTGTATTTATCTCCATGGCATGCGTGCCATTGGCCATCTTCCTTTTCTGTTTCCGCCAATATTTCGTCTTTCCGGCAAGCTGGGCGGCGGTTGCCCTGTTTCCGATTTCACTTATGTTGACGGCGCTGCTCCAATTTTTCATTTCCTATACAATGGCGATGCTGGCGTTTTGGCTGCTGGAGATCTCCACGTTTATTTTCATTTTGTTCGCGTTTGAATACATCGCCAGCGGACATTTGTTCCCGCTGGATTTGCTGCATCCTTCGCTCCAGCACGCGCTCTTTTTCACTCCGTTTCCGTCCATGCTTTACACTCCCATTGCCATTTACATGGGCAAAATTGCCGGCGCGGATTTGCTGTGCAGCCTGATCGTGCAAACCGGTTGGGTGTTCACCGGTTATATGCTCGCACGGTTCGCCTGGCGGCGTGGAATCAAAAAATACGCGGCGTTTGGAGGCTAATTTTCTTATGAGTCGAAAGTTGAAAGTCGAAAGTCGAGAGCCAGCAAATGAGTCGAGAGTCGAAGGTCGAGGGTCGAGTGCAGGCTTTGGGACCCTCGACCCTCGACCCTCGACCCTCGTCCGCTACAGCACCATTTACGCCGCGTTGTGGAAAACCTCCGTAACGCGTGAGATGTCGTTCAAAGGCAATTTTATTCTTTGGATCGTTGTCGAGCTGGCTTGGTTCGGGTTGCAGCTCTGTTTCGTCGGCGTCCTTTTTTCGCAAACCAGAACCATCGGTACTTGGACGATGTGGCAGGTCGTGCTGCTCACCGGAGCAAGCAATTTCATTCAAGAGATTTACCAGGCGTTTTTTTTGGTGAACTGTACGAATCTTTCTGAACTCGTCCGCACGGGGAAAATGGACTTTTTATTGTTGCTGCCGGTCAACACGCGTTTTCTTGTTTCGACACGGCAGGTGGACATTCCATCGTTCGCCAATGCCGCGTTTGCCGCCTGCGTCATGATTTTCGCGGCGGGGAAATTGCATTTGCATCCCACAGCCACGCAATTGTTTGGCTTTGCCGCCCTGTGCGTCGTCGGCCTTGTGGTGCATTACTCGTTGATGTTCATGCTTGCCTCCGTGAGCTTCTGGACCGTGCGCGCACAAGGCATCGTGTGGGGCTACTACAATCTGTTCAACATCGCGCGGTTGCCGGACGAGGCGTTTCACGGCGTGTTCAAGGCCGTATTTACCTTCGCGTTGCCGGTATTGCTTGTGTCCAACGTTCCCGTGCGCACGCTGACGGACAGACTGGATTCACCTGTGGGGTTGTTAACTTTGCTCGGCTTGGGGATTGTCTGGGCACTGATTTCCGAATGGTTCTGGCGTTTCTCCATTCGCCGTTACACCAGCGCGAGCACGTAGCGGGAATTAATTTTTGGCCAGCGTCTTGGCAACGGCTTGTTGCAATTCTTCACCACGCAATTCCTTGCCTATGATGACCCCATGCCGATCCAACAAATAAGTCATGGGGATGCTGTGCACGCCATATGTCTTTGCCAGTTTATTATCCCAACCTTGACCGTCAAAGTACTGCGCCCATGCCATTCCATGCGCCTGTGTGAAATTCGCCACAGAGGTACGGTCTTCATCCAGACTGACACCGATGATCTCGAACCCCTGCGTGTGATAGCTCTGATAAATGGCCGTCACATTTGGCAGTTCTGCCCGGCAAGGACCACACCAGGTGGCCCAAAAATCAATCAATGTTACCTTGCCCTTGTAAGCCGCCAGGGACAACGACCTGCCTGCGAGGTCTGTTTCATTGAAGCCCGGGAATTTCTGCCCCACGGCCAATCCGGTGGGAACTTGAGGATCCGGTTCGGCTGCCAACTGCGCGTCTAATCGTGCCAGGGATAAATTTGCTCCTTGAGCGGCCAGGGTACCGGGAAAATCTCTGGCGACTTGAGCCCATATCGCCCTGGCTTTGGCGGTATCTTTTAATCCATCCGCATAAATGTGCGCGTCCAGGAGGTAGAGCCGGGCCAGTTGCTCACGATCCTTATCCTTAAAATGTTTGACGATCAAAGCATTGATGGCTTTGAGATTTTCAGCCAGGTCCCTCTGTGTGATTTTGTCGGCGTCAAACTTCTCCTTCAACTGTGCGGTCACCACCGCTACTTCCGGGGCAAAATCAGTCTTGTTCGTTGTATCATCGGCAAAAACGCACGAGCTGGATAACATTAACACCGCGACGGCGATGGTGAAAACGAGGCCAACAAGGACGAAAATTCGTTTCATTATGAAACGATGCTGCTTTGGTTTTCAGTGAGAGGAAAGCAGAAAACAACGTGAAGGGGGAATCGCAGCTTCCATCATCATCACGCGCCGATTCGTTTCGTAAGTGAACGCCCCTTTATGGCGTGCGCCGAACATCGCCCCGGCGCTTTCGATTTAGTCGTGTTCCTGATGGTTCTTATCTCCCGGATGATCATTATGGTTCGCGTCTCCCGGATGATCATTATGGTCTCCATAGCTCGAAGGTCTCCCACGATCTGAATGATCCCGATCTCCCGGGAAAATACACCCTGCAGTAGTGAGCAAGGTGATAAAGCATACTAAATAAAGGATGGATTTCATATGCCGAATCCTTCCACATTTTGAGTGTGGCCGCTATGGGGTGTTCACCCCACCGAAGATCCATCAGCCGGTCTCGTCAACATCATCCAATAATCGGGCGAAGTAAAAACACCCAAACGCGATGAGAATCGAAGTCGTTACAATGAGCGTTGCCTGTGTGCCGGGACGCTTAAGGTCGTTGACCCAGTCCTCAATTAAAAGCCCCATTTTGCCGTAAAGCATTCCCATCTGACGCGATTCAGCCCTGTTATATCCAACCATTGAAAGGTCATCGCTTAAATCCGGAGAACGGGTCCCCATCCAATAAACAAGGCACGCACTGCTGATTCCAAGCAGGAGCACAATGACGCCGATTATCTTGAGTCGTCGGCCACGTTTGGATGACGAATCCGGACTGGATGTTTTCTCAATCACGACTGTAGTGTAGCAGGCAAGGGGGAATGGACAAAATTGAAACGCAAACCCGTGGCACAGACCTCCTTGTCCCGTCGTAGCCCTGCAAAGACGGATGGTCTGTGTTTTGGGGTTCACAGGCCGGAGGCCTGTGCCACGAGAAGTCACGTCTTGGCATCTTTGCGTCTCGGCGTTGAAAATGAATTCAGCGCAACTCCACAACGCGCTCAACGGGTCAGAGCAAATTCCTTGAACGAGTCGTCACCCATAAAATTTATCGTGACAATAAATGAGATAGTGACGAGCTAAAACATTCCTTGCAAAGATTGCTTTGCACTTATTGCATTGGGATCAGCGACACGCCGTAAAAGCTTAATCTCTTTGTCTGTGTATTGATGGTTCCAGACCACACGTGCTGGCAAGCGTTTGACCAATTCGGCGGTGAGAAACGGCCCGTTGTCTAAAAAACTCAATTTCAGAAGGAGTAGCCTTCCATCCTCAAAAATTATCAAGAGCGCGTTTGTATTTGCATTGGACGCAAGTTCTCTGACTCTCGACGATGCCAGTTTTTCTGCGTTCCCTAACAAAGACGGCATTCCAACAATGATTTTCTTTATGGATGAAAGCGGCAGGGATTTGGCATTCCATCTTCCATAAATTAATTCCGTCCAGGTAAGCAACCAATATTTACGATTCAACTCACGTCTTACAAACCAGAATGACAGTATCGCGCCAATAACTAAGCAGGTAATTTTTGCAGACACCGGAGCATCTGCAGTCGGAGAACCTAAATAGAAGTAACCAACACATAACATCGGTATCATTGCCGCGATGCAGGTAAACATTGGAAATCCAATGATAGCAAGGAATATCCAATCGCTTCTTGTTGGTTCTGTTGCTACCTCTTCCATTTGTAATTAAGATTTCTGCGCTTCCTTCGCCCAAGTGTCTTTCAACGTAATTGTCCGATTGAAAATCAATTTGTCGGAAGCACTGTCTTTATCCAGCGCAAAATAGGCGAGGCGTTCGAACTGATAACGGAGCTCCGGCTTTGCGTCTTTCAGGCTTGGTTCGCATTTGGCCGTCACCACTTCGAGTGAGTGCGGATTGAGAAATTGTTTGAAGTCGCCCGTCTTGCTTGTCGCGCCAGAGCTTTCAGCGGCGGCGGATTCCGGCTCGGCTTCGGTGAAAAGCCGGTCGTAAAGCCGCACTTCGACGTCCACCGCGTGCGCGGCGCTTACCCAATGAATCGTGCCCTTCACCTTGCGATTCGCCGTCGGGCCGCCGGTCTTGCTGTCGAGGTCGGCGGTGCAGCGCAGTTCGGTGATGTTGCCCGCGGCGTCCTTCACCACTTCGTCACATTTGATGATGTAGGCGTATTTGAGCCGAACTTCGCCGCCGGGTTTCAGCCGGAAGAATTTCGGTGGCGGCACTTCTTTGAAATCGTCCTGTTCAATGTAAAGCGTGCGGCTAAACGGAATCTTCCGTTTGCCCGCGCTTTCGTCCTCGGGATTGTTAACGGCGTCCAGTTCCTCGGTTTTACCTTCAGGATAATTCGTGATCACCACCTTGATTGGCCGCAACACAGCGAGCCGGCGCAGGGCGCGTTTGTTTAGGTCTTCGCGGATGGCGTGTTCGAGCACGGCCACGTCGGTGAGGCCGTTGTATTTGGTGATGCCAATGTTGTAAGCAAAGTTCCGCAGAGCTTCTGCGGTGACGCCGCGTCGCCGGATGCCGCAAATGGTTGGCATGCGTGGGTCGTCCCAGCCGGTGACGAGTTTTTCGTCCACGAGCTGCATGAGCTTGCGTTTGCTCATCACGGTGTAACCAAGGCTCAAACGGGCAAATTCGTATTGCCTGGGCAAGGGGCGCGGCAGGTCGAGGTGGGTCAGGATCCAATCGTAAAGCGGGCGATGCACTTCGAACTCGAGCGTGCAAATGCTGTGCGTGATGCCTTCGATATAATCGCTCAAGCAATGGGCAAAGTCGTACATCGGGTAGATGCACCATTTGCCGCCGGTGTGATGATGGTCGGCGTGGCGGATGCGATAGAGCAGGGGATCGCGCATCCAAATGTTCGGCGCGGTGACGTCAATCTTCGCGCGGAGCGAGCGCGTGCCATCGGGAAACTCGCCGTTCTTCATGCGCGTGAACAAATCGAAGTTTTCGGCGACGGGCCGGTTGCGGAATGGGCTTTCCTTTGCGTTGCGGCGGTATTCGTCCGTTTCGTCCGGCGTCAGGTCGCAGACATAGGCGTTGCCTTTTTTGACGAGCGCGACGGCATATTCGTAAATCTGGTCGAAATAGTCGGAGGCGTAGAAAGGCTCAACGCCAGTCGAGGGTCGAGGGTCGAGAGTCGAGGGCGCAAGAAAGAAATCCGGTTTGCCGTTCGACGTGACGGTTTCGGGCGTTTTACCTTTGGGCTTCAAGCCAAGTTTGTCGTCCGCCCAACCGGAGATGAGCCAGTTCACGTCTTCGGTGATGGAATCCACATACTCGACGTCCTCCTTGGTCGGGTTGGTGTCGTCCATGCGGAGGTTACAAATGCCGCCGAACTCGCGTGCGATGCCGAAGTTCAGGCAGATGCTTTTGGCGTGGCCGATGTGCAGATAGCCGTTCGGTTCCGGCGGAAAACGGGTGTGAATCTGCGGATATTTCTTTTCAGCGACGTGCCCGGCGACGATGTCACGGATGAAGTCGGACGGCACTGGCGCGGCAGATTCTTTGTTTTCCGGACTCATAAAATCGTGCTGAAATTAACAAATAGGGACATAAATGTCGAATGACCATTGAATTGTCTGAAATCTTTTGTTAATCCAAAAGCGCATGAATCTCATTGTGGTTCAACTCGCCAGCGGCAACGCATTTTTCATCGGCATAGGCCTGACGGTTATTGCTTTCGCCCTGCGCCTTTGGTTGAACGGCCGGGTTTGGGTGTCCCTGCTGACCATTAGCTGGCTGGTCGGCATCAGCCTGGTGGTTCTTTCGGCTACTCCGATGTCATTCTGGCTTTATGGCCTCTGGCTTGGCCTTTGCGTCATGGTGTGGGTTGCTTTCATCGTTCGGACTACATTCCAATTACGGGCATCCACCATCGTTGCCTTTGCTTTCTTCTCGCTGTCCCTCTGCCTGACGGAATTGCCTTATCGGCTGGTGCAACGCGTAACCGTTTTTACCAACCAACCGGTTTTTGTCTTGGGCGACTCCATCAGTGCCGGTATCGGAACCAAGGAACGTGTTTGGCCGGATGTGTTGGGCGATTTATCGCGTTTAACAGTGATCAGCCTTGCTCGCCCGGGCGCAAGCGTTGAAACCGCCTTGGACCAGGCTAACCACATTACCGCCATCAACGCACTGGTCATCGTTGAAATTGGTGGGAATGATTTGCTCGGTAACACCGACAGTCGCACTTTTTACAGGCAACTCGACAAACTCCTTGGAAAATTGAAAAAGGGAAACCATCGCATCGTCATGTTTGAACTTCCGCTGCTTCCGTTTTGGAATTCGTTTGGCAGGGACCAGAGGGTATTGGCGGAAAAATATGGAGTGACTTTGATTCCGAAGAGTTATTTGGCTGAGGTATTCGGTTTAAAGGGTGCAACGTTGGATGGCTTGCACCTGTCTCAAAAAGGACACAACGCTCTGGCAAAATCAGTTTATAGTTTACTGAAAGTCATCCCCTGATTTTTTTATTTTTCGCGCGCGATTCCTTGGCGAGTTTCACTTTAAAATTCGCCAGAGCCTTTTGCAATCGCGCGTCACTGACGGCTAAAATCTGGATTGCCAATAGTCCGGCATTTTTCGCTGCACCGATGCCGACCGTGGCCACCGGCACGCCCGGCGGCATTTGCACGATGGAAAGCAGCGAGTCCAGCCCTTTGAGCGATTTACTTTCAATCGGCACGCCGATGACGGGCAGGGTGGTGAACGCCGCCGTCACGCCCGGCAGATGCGCCGCGCCGCCCGCGCCTGCGATGATGACGCGCAGGCCGCGCATTATCGCGCCGCCGGCATATTGCTCCAAATCGCGCGGCGTGCGATGCGCCGAAATGACCCTTGTTTCACTGGCGATGCCGAATTGCGCGCACACATCGGCGGCGGCCTTCATCACCGGCCAGTCGGAGTCACTGCCCATCAAAATGCCGACCAACGGCCTGCCGGATTTGCTCGCTTTCATTGATGCAAAGTCTAGCGGATTCAAAGCCAGAAGTCATCACTTCAAAGTCTTTGTTCGGAGTTCCGCCTTCAGGCGGCTAAGGTATGCAGTTCAAACCCGCAAACCGCTTGAAAGCGGAACTCCAAGCGATGCAACGTCCGAAGGTTCTCCTTCTCCTCTTTTGCGGCTTTGCATCTTGGCGGCTTTGCGTTAAGAATTTGAACCGGCTATTGCATGACGACTGCCAACAAAATCACGATTCTGCGAATTCTGCTGATACCGTTCTTCGTTGTTGAATTGATTTACTACACGCAATCCGGCGACGAGATAAATCGGTTGCTGGCGGTTCTTACGTTCGCAATCGCGGCGATTTTGGATGGCGTGGACGGTTACATCGCGCGCCGTTACAACCAAAAAAGCGAGTTGGGCACCATCCTTGATCCGCTTGCGGACAAATTACTGCTCATGTCAGGCATCATCACGTTGAGCTTCAATCACGGGCCGTATCTTGCCCGAATTCCATTGTGGTTCACGGGCACCATCATCGGGCGCGATTTGCTGGTGCTTATCGGCATTGTCGTTGTTCGATTCACCGTTGGCAAAGTCACCGTGCATCCGCGCATCATTGGCAAGATCGCGACGGTGCTCCAGATGGCCGTCGTGGTTTGGATTTTGATGAAATGGAATGAAGGCCGGGGCGCGCACTGGCTTGACGCCTGGACGATTGGCGCGGCGGTATGCACCGGTGTGTCGGGACTGCTTTACGTTTGGGACGGTGTGAAACAACTCGGTTCGCATCCGGCGAGTTTGGCAAGCAAGCCACAGATGAACCCAGATAAACACGGGTGAATATTTTTCTGGAAAGGTGCGGCAATGAAACTCCCTGTTTGACAGGCGCAACGTGAAGACGGAGAATCCGACTGCAATAAAGACGAATTAACCCAGCAACCAAAGGCGATTATGGCAATTCCAGTTGGTTCAAAGGCTCCGGATTTCACTCTCAAATCCAAGCAAGCATCCGGCCTCGTGGACGTGAGACTCAGCAACAACTTCGACAAAAAGAATACCGTGCTGCTTTTTTTTCCGCTCGCGTTTACGAGCGTCTGCACAAAGGAAATGTGCAACCTCACCGCCGGGCTCAATGTTTATGCCGGCCTGAACGCGGACATTATTGGCATCAGTGTGGACAGTCCATTTGCGCAGGAGGCGTGGGCGCAAAAGGAAAAAATCGGCATCACGTTGGTGAGCGATTTAAACAAGGAAGTTACCCAAAAATACGGCGTCATGCTTCCGATGCTCGCGGGTATAGGAGACGCGTCGGCGCGCGCGGCATTTGTTATTGATAAAATCGGCGTTGTTCGTTACAGCGAACAAACGCCAACGCCAAAAGATTTGCCGGATTTCGAAGCCATCAAGGCTGCACTGTCGAGGTTGAAGTAAAGAAAGAGTTGCAGCCGTTTTTGGTCTGATGCAATAACAGCTTTGATCCTATGAAAACACTTGCCAAATTGCTAATGGTGGCTTTCGGAATTCTTGCATTTGCTGCCGGAGTAAGGGCGCAGGAGATTCACATCAAAGCCAGATTTTTTGAAGTCCCAAGAGCAACGCTGGAAACTTTGCAAAAGAATTTTGTAGTTGCGAACGACGGCACGGAACGGCTGACGCCGGAACAAATGAATTCGACGCTTAAAAATCTTCGCTCCAATCCTGACGCGAAATTATTATCCGGACCCGAAGTGACAACGAGCAGTGGCCGGCAGACTCAAATGCGCGCAACAAAAATCCAAACCGTCTTGACCAACTTCACCCTTCAGGAAAATTCAGGCAATTCATCAGTTGTTCCACAATCAGAAAAAATAGAATGTGGTTCGATTTTGGATGTCATTCCAGCGATTTCGAGCGGCGGTCAAAAAATTGACCTGAAAACCACGGCGTCATTCGTGAGATTTTTTGGTTATGCCGATCCCAGCGGTTCGCCTTCGCGTTTCGCTACAAATTCCGCCGGAGAAAAAGTAAATCTGCCAATAATTTTGCCGGTTCTTCAAGTGAATCGCGCCTCCGCGCAGAGCACTTTGAGTGACGGCCAGACACTGGTATTGTTTCCAAAGGCTAATGTGGAACAAGATCAGCGCTTGGCGCGGCACATTGCACAAGCCGAAAAGAAAAGCGGGGGAAAATTCTTTGTTGTAATGATTACGCCGACAATTGTTGACACAGCGGGGAATCCGATTCATTCCGGCAATTGATTCCGTTTCTATTTTGTGGTGCAACTTTAACTGGCGTTATTGCATCAGCGGCGGAACGTTCGCGGAAGAAATCCACTCTCCAAACGATCGCAGGCTTCCGCATTCCGGGCAGGACGTTGCGGCGTATTGAACTCCGCAGTTCGGGCAAACACCTTGTGTTTCAAACGTATCAAAAGGTTTCCGGCATTTGCCGCATGCCCAAAATGCGCCTTTCGGCGGTGCAGACTTGCAGGCCGGACAAGCAAAGCCGTCGCGACGCGGTATTTTATCGATGCGGGCCAGCGCGCGCGCCTGCTTCAGGCCGCTCCAACAGTTCAACAGAATAAAGACACAGAGAATGCCCATCCAGATGGACTGTTCCCAAAATGCAAATGCGATCAGGCCGATTACGCCGATGAAGCCGATGCCGCTCGCGATCATCAAACTGCGCGCCCGGCCGAATATAAACCAAAGCAGCGAGCGCAAAATTTGTCCGCCGTCGAGCGGGTAAACCGGCAGCATGTTAAAAACGAGCAAAACGGTGTTAATGGTCCAAAGCATCTGGGCAAAAACATAGGCATTATGCATCGTTTCGGACCAACCGGCTGAATACCCCAGCCACCAGATGATTGAAAACACGGGAAAGAGCGCCACGTTCACCAGCGGCCCGGCGGCGATGCTCCAAAGCGTCGCGCCCGGACGTTGCGGCGGCGACACATACGCCACACCGCCGAGCGGCCAGAGGATGATGTCGTGGGTTTGCCCGCCGACTGAACGGCACGCCAGTTGATGCCCAAATTCATGCATCAGCACGATTGCAAACAGCGAAAGACATTCCAGCACGCTCCAAACTGGCGAAGAATAACCTTTTGCCTGACTCACAAAATACCAAATGGCAATGAACCACGCCCAGTGCAGATAAACCGTGACGTCAAAAAGTTTGAACAAACGAATGGAACCTTGTCGCGTTGGCATTTCCAGCAAAAGATAACTGACTTGCCATCATGGAACAAGTTTTAGCGGATTTCGGCAATATCCTAACTTCGGTAGGGCGCGTCACTCCGTGCGCGCCGTTCTCCGCGTTTGCGGCGGGCAGAGGACTGCCCGCCCTACAAAAATTTTCAAATCAGGACACTGCTGGCGTCCGCGCTCGCTTGACACGTCTGCGTGCAGCCTTCATTTTCATGTGGCACTGAAATTGCATGAACGCTCCGCACAATTTATTCGGCACGCTCCAGAAGTTTGACCTCGGCGATGGCGGACAAGGAGGGTTTTATTCCCTACCTGCATTGGAAAAAGCCGGCATCGGGCCGATTTCCAAACTGCCGGTCTCCATCCGCCTCGTGCTCGAATCGGTGTTGCGGAATTGCGACGGCAAAAAAGTGACGGAACACAATGTCCGCGCTCTGGCGAATTGGAAGCCAAACGCCGGGCGCACGGAGGAAATTCCATTCATCGTCGCGCGCATCGTGCTGCAGGATTTTACCGGCGTGCCGCTGCTGGTAGATTTGGCGGCCATGCGTTCGGCAGCTGCGCGCATGGGCAAGAACCCCAAAATCATCGAACCGCTCGTGCCGGTGGATTTGGTCGTGGACCATTCCGTGCAAGTGGATGTGAACGGCACGCCCGAAGCATTTCAGAAAAATCTCGAAATTGAATTCCAGCGCAATCGTGAGCGTTATCAGTTTCTCAAGTGGGACATGCAGACGTTCGACACGTTCAAA
>Ga0182027_10005497_pt1 | contig 19225 bp, 16 predicted proteins | sample 712E1DmetaG_FD_121300 | JGI IMG/M metagenome (GOLD analysis project Ga0182027, IMG submission 121300) | Permafrost microbial communities from Stordalen Mire, Sweden - 712E1D metaG (Illumina Assembly) | ecosystem: Environmental > Terrestrial > Soil > Wetlands > Permafrost | place: Sweden...
GTCGGCCGCGACCTGGGGAAGGTGCGGCACGCCGTGCGGCACGATGTCGAGTCGATCGGCGGGGATCCCGTACGACCGCGCCATTTCCTCGGCGGCGGAGCGCGACATGACTATCGTCGCCGCTGCGCTGTCGACCAGTTCCATCATGTTGGAACGCTGGATTTCGGTCGGCTTGGCCGGTACCTCGTGAAGCGTCACGACCATCGGGACCCGCAGGGTCCTGGCGAAGTCCAGAACGTAAGCCCCGTCGTCGCCGCCCCAGACGCCGGACCCGCTCTGAACGCTGACCACATCCACGCCGCAGTCGTTGAGGGCCTGCGCAACGTAGGGATAGTCGGCCTGGACGTCGCGCCGGATTCGATGGCGCACTTCTGCCGGATAGGGCCCGATCTCACCGGCTGGATGGACGGCCACGATCTCCCGCTCACCGACCGTCGTGGCCAGATCGTACGTGAATGTGGCAATCCCGCACTGTCGTGGGGAGTAGGTTGAGACGAAGGCCGTCCTCGAGATGAGGTAACTCCTGTCAGATTGCGAAGCACGCCGCGCGATGTGCGTGACGGCGATGCGCGGCCCGAGGCGCGAACGCTCCGGGCCGCGATGGCCTTTGGACTACGCCGCGGACACCTGCACGGCGCGAGGGCCCTTGGGGCTGGTCTCGACTTCGAACGAAACGCGCTCGCCGCCGGCGAGGCGATCGAAATCGAGGGGAGCGACGAGGCCGCCGCGGTGGAAGAAGTATTCCTTGCCGTCTTCGGCGGCAATGAATCCGAAGCCGCGATCGGCTACGACCTTCTTGATGGTTCCTGTGGTCATGACTGACCCCTGTATTCTCTTCCCGAACAGATGGCAGACGCACGGCCCGTTCGAGAAGAAGGGTGACCACGCGGAGCGTCACCGCAAGTTGCAGCGACGCACTCAGGATACTCGCTCTGGGGGCTTAGCACAACGGCCGGACCGTTGCACGCCGTTCGCGCGAGCGTCCGGGGCGTGTCAGAAAGCCTGGCTCGGCTTGACCAAACGCCGGTACTGGCGCACCGTGGGGTTAGCCTACTGCGCCGGGTCCCGATTCCGTCTCCCGCAGCGCTGGCAGATTGGATCCCCGTGTCCCGCAGAAGCTTCAGGACCGCGGACGCGCTCATCGTGGTGAGCACCGACGGTTATTTCGACGTATTTCCACCAATAGATCGCTCTGCGAACGACAAGCCGAACTACCGGGGAGTCCTGGCCGAACTTGGTCCGACCGTGCGCGGCTCGGACGACAGGCTTTCGGTCCGGCCCGAGTCGGTCATGCTCGATGCCGCGGTAGCAACGTGGTCTCGCAGCCACGGCGCAGCCGCCGTGCGCGGTGACATGGGCTTCGGCCGAGACGAGCACAAGGTCTAGGTCCGGGTCTGATTCCTATTGGGCCGTTGGCCCGACCAGGCGCGCCGCTCGAATTCGTGCGCCTCGCGCCCCGCTCGACGACAAGATCAACGCTGAAAGGAAAGCCACATGACCGACGAAATCACGCCCGCGGCGGCACCCACGCCCGCGGCCGGCAAGAACGAACCGGATCGAAGTAAGTCGTCGTATCGTGCGGCTCCCGCCGCCAGCGTCGACAGCCGGCTGACCGGCGGAGCCGGCGTCCAGCGCAGCCACCTGCGCGACCGCAAGAGATGGCTCAAGAGCCGCAGCCGGGCCGGCCAGACGTGGGCCCAGCGCAAGAACGCGAGCGTCACCTACTGCCCGGCCAAGACAACGCGGACGGGCCAGTAGCGGCCGTGGCTGCGCGAAGCGCGACGGCAAAGTCCGGCTCCGCCTTTCCGGCGGCCCGCGCCCTGCCGCCCGACGCCGCTGCGGAGAAGCTCACCGAGGACATCCACACGCTGATGCGGAACGCTGCCGAGCACCGCGAGGCTCGGACGCGGGACGCCAAGGCCGAAGATCTCGCTTCAGCCGGCCGCCAGTACGACGCCGTGATTGCGCTGGCTAGGGCCGAAGCCCGCAAGACGTCTCGCGTCTGAGGGTCGGCTACCGGCCGTGAGATTCGCGGGCGAGTTCCTCGAGCCGCGCATCGGAGATGCCGAAGTGGTGGGCGACCTCATGGCGGACCGTTTCGGCTACCCCCAGCCTGAGTGACTCCGGCGTTCGAAACTGCCGGAGGTGCGGCAGCCGGAAGATCGTGATCTTGCTCGGCGCGGCCGCGCCGTCCGCGCCCCACGCCGTCCTCGGTATGCCCGTGTAGAGCCCCAACAGGCCCTGGGCTCCGACAGAGGCCAGCTGATACGGCGTCGCCTCGTCCTCGACGACTATAGCCACGGTCCCGAGCTGATCTCGAAACCCCGCCGGAAGAGCCTCGACCGCGGCCAGCACCAGGCCATCGAACGTGTCTACCTCGTCGGACGCAGCGCCGGGCGTGGCCGGATCGGCGGTGTGCTCGGTGTCATCGGGCATGGCAGCATTATCGCTGCCGCGATCGGCGTGCAACGGCCGCAGTACGGTGGCCCCGCCGGACGGATATGCTCGACACATGGACCAGTTCGTCGAAGTCCCGGGCGGCAGGCTCTTCACCACGAGCGAGGGCGAGGGGCCGCCACTGGTGCTGATCCACGCCGCAATCGCCGATCGCCGGGCCTGGGATGCAATGGTGCCCGGACTCGTGGCCGCCGGTTTCCGCACCGTCCGCTACGACTATCGAGGGTTCGGGCAGTCGATCACCAAAGACGTCGAGTTCAGCAATCGCGCCGATCTTGTCGCCGTGCTGGATGCGCTGGGCATCGACCGCGCGGCACTCGTCGGCAACAGCCGCGGCGGGTCGATCGCCTTCGACACCGCCGTCGAGTTTCCCGATCGCGTGGTTGCGGCGATCGGTGTTGGGGCGAGTCTGGGCGGTTACGACGGATCCCCCACACCACAGGAGATGGCCATCTTCGAGCGAGCGGCGTTGATCATGGCCGCCGCCACGCCGGACCTCGACGCCATCGCCGACCTGTCGGTTTCGCTATGGGTCGACGGCCCGGGTCAGCCGCCCGACCGAGTGGATCCGGCGATACGCGATGCCGTCAGGGCGATGTGCCGGCCTCTCGGCGCCGCCGACCGCGTCACCGGGCGAACGATCCCGCTGGTTCCGCGAGCGGCCGAGCGGCTGGGCGATCTCCGATGCCCCGTGATGGCGGTGGTCGGCGAACTGGACGTCTCGGACGTGGTCCAGACGGCCCGGTATCTGGAGAAGAACGCGCCCAACGCACGCGCCGTGGTCTGGCCCGACGTGGCCCACATGATCGGCATGGAAGTGCCGACGCGTCTCAACGAGCTGATCATCGATTTCCTGGCGCCGCTCCGGCCCTGGTAGCGGCGCAGCCCCGGCGTAGCGGCGGCGTCGCGGCGGCGCGGGAGGCCCTGGTAGCGGCGAGGTCGGCCGTGTCAGTGGCCGGGCTCAGTGGCTCGCGGTGGCGTCGTCGAGGCGGAGGCGTGTCCAGGCGGCGCCCAGCATCATCACCTGGAAGGCCAGGTGCAGCCACGCCAGGGCCACGAAGACCGCCGCGACGCCCCCGAAAACGGACAGCGCTCCGGCGAGCAGCGGCGCGAGGTAGACGAGCAATTCCGTCAGGGCGGTCAGCACGAGCCCGGTGATGAGCGCCGGCAGTCGTAGCACGGATAGCGGGACGTTCGTGTTGGGGACTATGCGGAACACAATTCCGACGGCGGCTATGACCACGATTGCCGTCGCGACCGGAAACGCCACGGCAGCTGCAGTCCTGACCGCGTCGCCGTTTGGGCCGGCGGTAGCGCTGCCGGTGGCCAGGTCCTGGACCGCGGCCAGACCGATGCCCGACAGCAGCCCGCCCACGAGGAGAAACACCGACACGAAGCCGCGAAGGATCCGGTCGAACGCGCCGCGTGCCGGAGTTCGGGCAAAGATGCGCGCGATGGCCTCGTCGAGCGAGGCGTAGAAGTGGCTTGCGCCCCAGGCCAGACCGGCCAGACCGGCCAGCGAGAACGCGGTGGCATGTGTGGCGACGCTCTCGAGTCCGGCTTTGGCGATCGGCTCGAGTGGAGCGAGCTGGCCGGTGAAGAATCCGAGCAGCTGCTGCCGGTCGGTCTCCGACGGGACCAAGTAGCCCAGGAGGCCGAAACAGAACAGCAGCCCGGTCAGGCCGGCGAACAGCGCGCTGTAGGCCAGGCCTTCAGCCACCAGACCGCCGCCGGCGGCGTTGTAGACACTCACGATCGAGCGTGGTCGCCGAACCGGCGCCAGGTCGAGAATTCGGGCGGATACGCCGCGCGTGGTGGCCGCTCTCGGTTCGAGGGTCGTCAACGGAGCCCGGCCATGGTCTTTGTCTCCTCCACTCAGGCGGCTTCTTCCGGCGCGCGCGACCGCAACACGATGTGCGTAAACGGAACCCTGATCTCCCGGAAGACTTCAATCGAGACCAGGAATCCCGCGAACAGGAAGATTACGCCCAGCAGCTCGCCCACGAAGAACCCACTCGTATCTCCGAATCGATTGAGGCCGCTGGTGATCGCCGGGATCAGGCCCCCCACTGCGATAAGCAGCGTGGCCGGAACGCGGCTGTGCAGCCGGCCGGTCACTAGCGCCGCGACGGTTCCGGGAATGGACACCGCCAGATTCAGGCAGATCGCGATCGGCGCCAGCAGCAGGTTGGCCGCGTATCGGATGGGCGAGAGGCTGCGGTCGAGCGAGTAACGGATCAACCGCTTCTTGGGCATGAAGATGTAGGTGCTGTAGATACCGCCCAGGACCAGCGCGAAGGCTCCGGTGATGTTGAAGAACGGCGTCAGCAGCCGCAAGTACCCGGGAAAGAGTTCTCCGGTGGGGATGTGAGTGACCGGGTCGACGACCCAGCCGGGTGCGGGCAGCCATACCACGGCCATCATCACGGCCGAGGCAACGGTCCCGGCGATCATCGCCCCGGCTGCCAGACGCGGCCAGGTCGAGCCGCCGCGGAAGGTGTCGACGACGATGGCTGCGGCCAGCACCGCGGCGATCGCGAAGTACAGGACCGGGGCGATGCCGCTGTCAGCGTAGTGGTACTTGGACTGGGTAAGCGCGGTGAAGAGACCGGCCAGGAATAGCGAGCCGGCGAAGGCGTAGCCGAAGCGGGTCTTGCCGAGCAGCAGCACGGTGCCGAGGCCGAGCCAGCCGGCGACCCATATCGCGCCGATCAGATACCACGCCCGATACAGGGGCTCGGACCAGCCGAAGGCGCCGCCCAGGAATTCGGTGCCGGCCGACAGGCCGTACCACAGCATGCCGATCGCCCAGACGGCCTGGTACGACCGCCGCTTCTCGAGCCACTGGTCGAAGAGCAGCGCAAAGAAGACGAAGCTCAACAACGACGAGCAGAACGGCAGAGCGGCGTTGAGGTTCAAGGCAATCCTCCGGGACGACGGCGGTGGCCGGATGGCGGGCGAGTCTGATTATGGGCGAAAGGCTCGGGCGGCGCGATCGCGGCGCGATGCCGGGGGCTCCAAGCGAAATCGGCCGGTGTCGTGGAGCCGACAACAACCGGTTACCGGCGTGCCTAAGATTGCGGTCGGGGTAGCGCTCGGCCGGGGTTGTGGGATCCGGCACGGCAACAGGGGAGCGATCAGACATGGCAGACGGGGAACCCGATTCTGACGAGCTGGCGCGGCGGCTCGCGGAGCTGACTCAACGAATCTCGGAACTCGAGACACGGATCTCCGAGTTGGAGTCGCGGCCGGCCGATCCGTCCGCTCGCACGCAGGACGCGGGTCAGCCGCCGGCCCAACCGTACCCGTGGCAAGGCGGCTGGCAGGCCCAAGGCCCATGGCAACAGCCGTGGCCGCCGGCGCCACCGCAGCAACCGTGGTGGCAACACCCCGTGGGCCAGCCCACTGCCCCGCCCGTCCCGCCGCAGCAACCCGCACCGGCCCCACAGCGCCCGGTTGCGCCACCGTACCCGGTTGCGCCGCAGCCGCAGCCGCCTGCGCCCTGGCCCGTGCCCGCGACCCCGGCCGCCCCGGTTCGGGCCGCGGCAGCAGCGCCGGCCCGACAGCCGGCCGCCTACGCCCCGAGCCAATCGACGGCAGATGAGTTGCGGGTCTCGCTCGCGTCGTTGCGCGACCTGGAGTCGCGGCTGACCGGCCGGCTTCTCGCCTGGGTCGGGTCGGCCGCCGTCGTCCTCGGATCGGTCTTCTTCCTGAGCCTGGCATTCAGCCGCGGCTGGATCGGACCGGAAGGCCGGGTGGCGCTGGGGCTCGCCGGCGGGGCAGCGTTCGTCGCCGCCGGAGCGTGGTTGTTCGGGCGCCGCCAGGCATCGCTGGGCCACGTACTCGTTGCCGTCGGACTCGGCGTCGTGTCGCTGTCTCTGTTCGCAGGAACGCGCTATTACTCGCTCTACCCGCCTGAGACCGCCCTCGCCGGATCGTTCGTGGCCGCTGTTGTGGCCGCGGCGGTGGCGATTCGGGTCAAGTCCGAGACGGTCGCTATCTTCGGGTTGCTCGCTATCGCCGCCGCGCCGCCGATCATGGGAGCCGGAGCCAACGCCGTCACGATCGCCTTCCTGGCAGTGACCGTCGTGGGTACCACCGTGGTGTCTCTGGCCAGGTCATGGCGCTGGCTGCCGCCGACGGCGTTCCTGATCACCGCGCCGCAACTCGTCTTCTGGCTGAGTGTCAAACCCGACGCCCCGACGGCGGTCGTCGCTCTCGCCGCCTACTGGCTGCTTCACGCCGTTGCCGCCTCGGCCGACGAGCTGCGTAGCCGGCACGGCGAGGACGACGCGGAGGTCCGCGCGGAAGCGCTCTTCCTGATCAACTCGATCCTCGCGATCGGCGGTGGGTTGTGGGTTCTGTCCGGCAATCTGGCCGCGTGGCAGGGGGCCTACGTGGCCGCCGCGTCCGTGGCGCACTTCGCCTTCGGCGCTTACTTCGTGTGGCGCCGTGGCGACAAATACCCGTTCGGGCTGCTGATCAACGCCATAGGTGTCACGGCCGTAGCCCTCGCCGTCGAGCGCCAGTTCGACGGTCCGGCGGTTGCGGTGGGCTGGGCGATCGAAGGCGCTGTATTGGCGGCGATCTTCGGCTTCCGCAAAAACGACTATGCCGGCGGAGCGGCCGCTATCCTCGGAACGCTGGCCGTCGCCCACCTTGGTGAGTACGAATTCCCCTGGCTCCACTGGACACTGCAGGGGACAACCGGTTCCGGCACCTTCCCGTTCGCAGACCAGGCCGGGCTGGCCCTCGCCGGTCTGCTGCTCTCCGGACTCGCGGCTGGGTGGCTGTGCCGGAGGGCCGACGTCCGAGTTGCACTGCTGATCGCCGGCTCGTTGCTCGTGGCTTACGCGCTGCCCTTCGAAGTCTCCGGTACCGCTCTTGTGGCCGCCTGGGCGGCCGAAGGAGTGGCGCTCGCCGCCGTCTGGGGTTTCCGGCGCGACGACTACCTGGGCCTGACGGCGATGCTGCTCGGAACCGGCGCCCTCGTCCACTTCTGCTCGTACGAATACGCGCTGGCCGACTGGACGCTGAACGGCGCCACTCGCGCCGGGGCGTTCCCCTTTGCCAACTCGGCGGGTTTGGCCCTCGCCTGCCTGCTGGCCGCCGGATTCGCCGCCGCCATCCTGGCCAGGAGCCGCGAAGTTCGAACCGGCCTGCTGGTCGCGGGTTCGCTGGTCGTCGCCTATGCTCTGCCGTTCGAACTGTCGGGAACTGCGCTCGTGGCCGCCTGGTCGGCCGAGGTCGTGGCCCTGGTCGCGATCTGCGGCTTCCGCCCCAACGCGTACGTCGGCGTCGCCGCGGCCGTCGCCGGCGCGCTGGCCGTCGCCCATCTCGGCGCCTACGAATTCCCGTGGCTCCAATGGACGTTGCGCGGCGTCGCCGGTCCCGGACCCTTTGCGTTCGCCGATGCCGCGGGTCTGGCCCTTGCATGTGTGCTGCTCGCCGCCGTTCTGAGCGGCCTGCTATCACGCAACCACAGCGCTCGCTGCGGGCTGACTGCCGGCGGACTGCTGCTGGTCGCCTATTCGCTGCCGTTCGAACTCTCGGGCGTGGCACTCGTCGCCGGCTGGTCGGCCCTGCTGCCGGTCGCGATGGCGGCCGAAGGCCTCCTGGACATGCTGCCCGGAGTGCCTGCGTCGCGAGCGACCCTGCGCAAGGTGCCCATGCTGCTGATGAACCAGGTTCACTGGCCTGATTCGCCGCTCCTGGCCGCGATGGCTTCGGCCGTTCTTGCAGTGGCCCACATGGGCGCGTACGAGATGCCGATTTCGTCGACAAGCGCGATCGTGATCCCGGCAGTCCCGTTCGCGGATCTCGCGGCGGCGTCGGCGGCGATCGGCATCGCGTCCTTCCTGGCCGCGTCCCGGATTACCGCCCGGCCCGACCTTCGCGTCGGTGGGATCGTGGTTGCCGCCGCGCTGGCCGCCTACACGAGCTACTTCGAACTGGCCCTGCCGTTTGCGGTCGTGGCCTGGTGTGCGCTCGCGATCGCGATCGGCAGCCTGCCCTTCTGGATGAAGTACGCGTGGCAGACATACCCGCTGGCGGGTTCGATCTTCGTAGCTGCCTCGATCTTCGCCGTCATGGGGCAAATCGACCCGGTCGAACGACTCGGGGTTCGGGCCGGCGTGGCTCTGACCGGGACGTGGTTCGCCATCGACGCGGTCCTGGCGATCGGGGCGACCGCGCTGGCCGTCGCCGCGGCCGCGGCATACCTGCCCCTGCCCAAGGCCACCAGAGCCACTCTGGCGACCGCGGTCGGCGTGGCGCTGGTCTACCTGGCCTCGACTCTGCTGGTTGACTTCTTCCAGCGCCAGGTCGGCGGCCACGTCGCCCTCGAGGAACTGCAGAAGCAGGCTCAGGTCTCCGTCTCGATCCTGTGGGGGTTGATCGGGATGGGCGTCTTCCTGGCGGGGTTGATCGGCTGGCGCCAGGGCGTGCGCGAGGCCGGGCTCGGTTTGCTCGCGCTCGCCACGGGCAAGGTGTTCCTATTCGATTTGAGCTACCTGGATGTCGCCTACCGCGTTCTGTCGTTGATCGGCCTCGGACTGCTGCTCCTCGTCGGCGCCTTCGCCTATCAGTCGTTGAAGCCGCGACGCCCCACCCAGGCGGGTGAGGCGCCGGAGAAGCCGACCGGAGAAGTGCCGGCCCCATAGTCGAGGCGAATGGCGATCGATTGGCGCCGCCGCATATTCGGCCGTCGCGCATCAGGCCGTCGATCCACGTAGAGTTGGCTCCATGACTATCGATTCGACGGCTCGGATTTCCACGATCGCTTTCGACCTGGGCGGCGTGATGATCGACTGGAACCCGCGATACCTGTATCGGAAGCTCTTCGGCGCCGACGAAGCCGCCATGGAGCGGTTTCTGGCCGAAATTTGCACGCCGGAGTGGAACGGCCGTTTCGACGCCGGCCGCCCATTCGCCGAAGGAATCGCGGAGCTGGCGGCGGACCATCCGGACCAGGCTGAGTTGATCAATGCCTACTGGGATCGCTGGCCCGAGATGCTGGGCGGCACGCTCGAGGACACGGTTCAGATCATGCGTGAGCTGAAGGCGGCCGGCTATCGAACCTACGCCCTGAGCAATTGGTCGGCCGAGACATTCCGGACCACGCGCCGGATGTTCCCGTTCCTGGACGAGATGGACGGCGTCGTGATCTCGGGTGAAGTCGGCGTCGGCAAGCCCGACCCGAGGATGTTCCGCGAGCTGCTTTCGCGCTTCAGCCTGAAGGCCGAGGAGACGGCGTTCATCGACGACTGGGATCTGAACATCGCCGCCGCCGCATCGCTCGGCATCGTCGCCGTCCCGTTCGTCGATGCCGCCACTTTGCGTGGGGACCTGCGCCGGCTGGGGCTGCCGATCGCCGCGGCGTCCGAGTCCGAGTCCGAGTCGGTGGCGGCGGAGTAGCCCCGAGTGACCAACGCCGCGCGAACGCTCGCGAATCTCCCTGATCCTGAGGCGCTGCTTTTCGATCTCGACGGCACGCTCGTCGACACCGTCCCTGTCAGGGCGGAGGCGTGGCGACGGGCGTTCGCCGGGATCGGCCTGGCGATCGATCCGGCAATTCTGCCGCGGTACATGGGCTCGGACGGCCGCTGGCTGGCCGGCGAAATCGGCCGGGCCGCCGGGCGCGAGCTGGATTGGGCGGCGCGCGACGAACTCGACCGCTCATCCGGCGCGATCTTCGATGAACTCAACGCGTCGCCGGCGGTCCTTCCCGGCGCGACCGAACTGCTGACCCTGCTCGAGGCCGGCAGCCTGACGTTCGCGATCGCGACCGCGAGCCAGCCCGGCCAGGTGGCGGTTTCCGTGGCTGCGTTGCGGCTGCCCGCGCCGCCACGAATCATCGACGGCGGGCACGTCGAACACGCCAAACCTGCCCCGGACCTGCTGCTGGTCGCGGCCGAGCAGGTGGGCGTGGTGCCGGCAGGTTGTTGGTACGTCGGCGACTCGGCCTGGGACATGATGGCCGGCGCCGCGGCCGGGATGACCGCCGTCGGAGTCACGACCGGAGCCACGGACGCGGCCGGCTTGCGGGCGGCCGGTGCCGCGGTGGTTATGGCGGGACTACCGCCACTACTCGACGAACTCCGGCGGCGTGGGTTGGTCTAGCTCTTCGCCGATGGATCGTCGATGCGGCCCATGAAGAGAACGGCCCCGGTCGTGTTCTCCTGAATGAGATATAGGAACGGCTTGTCGATGTGGAACGTCGTGGAGGGCGGGGGCTCACCGGCGCCGCCTCGTCCGCCTACGACGGTCACCGCCGCGGCGGTCGTGCCGTTCTCGTCCACGTCGATGTTCGCTTCGTGGACCACCTTGTCGACCCACAGGCGCTCATCGGTGGTGATGCCCGAAAGGTCCGCCGTGGTCGGGTCGAAGGCGCTTGCCATGCCCATCTGCTGCAGGACGGACGCGAGTTCGAATCTCGAGTCGGCCGAGAACTTGGGCAGCGTCATATCCACTATGTAGACCGATTCCTTGGCGGTGATCGCCGCAAGCTTGGCCGCCGAAAGGCCGCTGATGAACGTCGCCATGTTGTCCGGAACGACGATCGTCATCGATGCCGATGCCAGGAACGGGATCTTGACGGCACGATAGCCCGTGTCGGCGCTGTACATGTACTCGGTGTTTTTCGCCATCGTGGGAACCGAGACCTTCGATCCGTCGGCCCGCGTGAACGCCAGGTTCGTGGTCGCGCTCACATCGAACTGTTCCTCCCAGATGGCCTTGAAGTAGATCGCGTTGGCCAGGGCAATGCGGGTAGTCGAGTCGACATCACCGGGCGACAGGATGTTCGGAATTCGGCCCTTGGTCCGGAGGTCGCCCCACTTGTTGATTGCCAGGCGGGCAGCCTCGGCGTTGTTCTGGTAGTCGACCAGCCCGACTCCCGCACCGAAACTGGAACTGAGCGAGTCGAGGTAGGCCGGCTGAAGGTGCATGCCCTGCTGTGAGAAGACGGCATTCGAGACGTCCAGCTCGACTACCGGCGTCTTGCCGGTGTGGTCGGGCGTCGCGGCCGGGTCGTTTGAGTCGAAGTCCGAGTCGTCGTAAAAGGTCGCCGACTGGAGGGCTTGGAGGAAGGCCACCGTTTCGGCGGCCTGGCCTGTCGAGCCGAAGCCGTGCAGGACCGCGTCCATCTGGGTCGCCGTCAACCCCTGCGCTCCCGGCCGGACCATCGCCAAAGCGAGCGCAATGCTGGTCGGGGAGGCGCACAGATTGCCCGTCGAATCGAGTCGCCGCAGCAGGTCGAAGGCGAAGTCGTTGATCTCGCCGCCGGCCTGGGTCCCGTTGTCGGCGGCCGGGGCGAGCATCGCGGCGTTGCCGAGGGCGACCGGATATCCCTCCGGCGCGGTAGACATGAGGGGCGATGGCCACGCGGTCGGCGCTGCCGTGGGCGATGCCGTGGGCGATGCCGGGCCGACGGGCGAACCCGTCGCGGTCGGACTGGCGGTTGCCGGCCCGCACGCCGCGGCAGCGATGGCCACGGCCAGTGCGGCGCCGGCGCCACGGACCCCGACTGTTATCGATCGCGCCTGCGCCCGCCCTCTATGCAGAGTGGATGATCTGGTGAACATCGCTCTCCTCCCGAATGCCGGCCTGACGGGCCGAGGCTACCACGTGGGTTGGTTGCTCCTACTACCCAATTTGGCAGTCGCTGCGTCAAACCGCCCGGTGATCAGCGCTCGGAGAAGTACCCCCGCATCGGTTCGAAGTAGTTGTCCTGCCAGCCGCCGTGCTCGTAGTCGAGCTGTCCGTCGGGGACGTGGCGGTGGTGGAGCGTCAGCCGCGTGCCGCCGTCGACCGGCTCGAGCAGGACCTCGATCTCCGAATCCGGATCCGCGTCCGAGAACTCGCTGGTGCGCCAGGTCTGGACGATCCGCCGCCCCGGCTCGAGGCAGTGGTTCGGCCGGTGATGTAGCCGTCGCCCGCCTCGTATTCGCCGCCGACGCGCGGGTCGATCGTGCATTCGGTCAGGGTCATCTCGCCGTGGCCTTCGCTGCTCATCCAGGCGTCATAGACCGCTTGCGGCGAGGCCGGCAGAACCGTCGAAAGTTCGAAGTCGTAGGCCATCGGACACCTCGGCTGATGCACGACTCGCGCGGACGCCACACGGCGCTCGCCCGCCCGACCCGCATTGTGAGCTACATCGGCCCGACGACGTGACCTTCCGGCATCCGACTATCTGAACCCCTACCACGGCGATGGTCTCCATGTATCCTCAGCCGGAACCGCTTGCGGAGCGGTTGCCTCGGCTTCCGGCGGCCGGATCGTCGCGTTCGGCCGTTGAGCGGCTGCCGCGAAAAGTGGCTTCGACAGTCTGGCGGTGGAAGGGGTAGATGATGGCTCGGCTCGGGTTCATTCGTGCGGTCGGCGCTGCCGCGCTCGTCGCCTGCTGTCTGGCGGGTTGCTCCTGGTACGTCAACGTGAACGCCGAACCGACGACGCGAGGCACGCGCCCGGTCGCGGCGTCTGGGTCATCGACCGGTCTGCACTTCCAATACACCGCCATTGGCAAGGACAACTTCATCAACCAGACGCTGGCGATATACAACGATCGCTCTGGATACACCGCTGTCCCTATCCTGAAGATCCAACCACTCGATAGCGGAAACCGGGTGTTGTCGGGCGTCTCGGTCGAGAGCTTGTTTGGGGTTCTTGCGGGCGAATTGCTCGTTCCTCCGTCCGGAGGCTACGACATCCTCCGATTCTCCGGAGATCGCGCAGGCGACGTACGCAACGTCAAGGTCGACGTGGTCAGTGTTCGGTGGATTCCGGACTCGCGGAAGGTGATCTACGAGCCCGCTCTCCAGTTCCTCGCGGCGGACGGCACTCAACTCACCAAGTTCGACGATTTCACGAGCGTCGTGGTCACGAACGCGAACGACTTCGCAGTCAAGGCAGCCATCCTCTACATCGTATGGACCGACCCGTCACTGCCCGGGCCGCAACAGGCACGGCTGACCGCCAAGTTCCCGGGACCAATCACGTTGCCGGCAAACGGAAGGCTCACCGTGGCCCTGGGCGACGACGTCCGTTCCGTCATGGCCGCGCGCGGCGACCAGGCCGCCGTTAGCGTCAAGATCTACCCGGTCCCCTGATTTCCTACGGCAGGGCGTGGCGCGGGCCGCTCGGTGGCGCGACAGATAGCCTCCCTATTGACCGACGGCTTGGCGTGTTCCTAACCTCAGTGTGACCGCCCCATTTCCGGGGCGACGGGGGAGGATGCCATGTCGCAGGCACAGCTGGACGCAATTGCGAAGGACCGAGATCTCGCGGACGAGATCGACCGGAAGACCGGCGGGCCGGCCCTCACGGGACGAGCGATCATCCGGCCACCCTTACCCGCCGGAGTCGTGCCGTCGGCGCCCCTGCCTCTGGGGATGCCGCCGACATCGGTCTTCAATTCGACCCACGCCCCGCAGACGGAAGCGATCATCCTGGCCTACGGCCGGCCCTCGCTCCTGATCCGCAACGACAGCTTCGAAGTGCCCAAGTCGGACATCTGGCGGGATCGCCTCTACCCGAACAAGGAGAAGTTGCGGGCGGCCATCCGATCCGTGGGCCGCGTGGAGGTGCCGGCGCTGTCGATCCCGTTCGTCGGCACGGGCTGGATGATCGCGCCGGGGGTGATGGTTACGAACCGCCACGTCGCCTCGGAGTTCGCACTCAAGTCCGTAACGGGCTTCACGATGCGTGTCACGCCCGACGGCCGGGCTTTCACAGCCGACCTCGACTTCCACGAAGAGGCGGGGAAGGCTGTGCCGTTCGAGGTGGATCTGGCGGGCATCCTCTACATCGCCGACGACGCGCAGGGCGTTCCCGACATTGCGTTCATCAAGGTGGCCGGCAGAGACGCGCGCCCGGTTCCACTACCGATCCCATTGAGCGCCGCGCCGCTCCAGGTGGATCAATACGTAGTCGCCATCGGCTATCCCGCGAGGGACGATCGAGACGATCAGGGCGTCGAGCGCAAGATCTTCGGCACCACTTTCAACGTGAAGCGGCTCGCTCCGGGCCAGATCAGCCACATCATTGACGAGGCCACGTTCGGCCACGACTGCAGCACTCTCGGCGGCAGCTCCGGATCGGCGATCGTGGACATAGATACGGGCACGGTCGTGGGCCTGCACTACGGCGGGTTCTACGGCGAGAGCAACTACGCCGTCTCCGCCTCGACGCTGCGAGACACGCTGGCCAGAGTCGGCGGTCCGGCCACGGTGGTCACAGGCAAGCCGGCGCCGAGTACGCCGGCCATGCAGGAGCGGGTCGTCCACAAGTCGGACATGGCCGGCCGCGCCGGCTACGACCCGGCATTCCTCGGGGCGACCAGCCGGGCGGACCTCCCGGTTCTGGCGGACACGCTGGCGTCCGACGCGCTGGTCGTCGACGCCGCGGCGGCTGGTTCGGCCCGTTTCGCGCTCCCGTACGAGCACTTCTCGATCATCTTCAACAAGACCCGCCGGATGGCGATCGTCACCGCCGTCAACATCGATGGCTCCACGGAGGTCCGGCTGAAGCGAACCTCGGACCCGTGGGCAAAGGATCCGCGCGTCCCGGCCCCCGAGCAGATCGGCAAGGAGCTGTATGCCGGTTCCGAGTTCGATCGAGGCCATCTGGTCCGGCGCCTGGACCCGTGCTGGGGCCCAACCTCCAAGCTCGCCGAGGCGGACACCTTCTTCTACACCAACAGCACGCCTCAGCAGAAGACGTTCAACGAGAGCCTGTGGGCGGACCTGGAGGACTACCTGCTCAACAACGCCCAGACGTCCGGCTTCAAGGCCAACGTCTTCACCGGCCCGGTCGCGGCCCCGGGCGATCCCAAGTTCCGCGGCGTCTCGATTCCACTGGCCTATTGGAAGGTTGCCGTGATGCTGCGGACCGAGGACCAGAAGCTCACCGCGACGGGCTACATCGTCAGCCAGTCGGATCTGCTGACCGGCCTGGAATTCGCGTTCGGCGAGTTCAAGACCTACCAGGTACCGATCGCCCGTATCGAGCACCTGACCGGCCTCGACTTCGGCGTCCTGAAGTCGGCCGACCCGCTCGCCGGCACCGAGGCCGCCGGCGCGGCCCGCGAGCTGCTGTCCGGAGACGACATCACGGTGTAGTGGCGGCGCAGGCCCTGGCGCCGAGCTACTTGGACGGGTCGTCCACGCGACCCAGGAAGAGCACCGCGCCCGAATCGTTGTCTCGGATCAGATAGAGGAACGGCTTGTCCACGTGGAATTGCACGTGCGGGGGAGGCGTCTGGTCGCCGGGCCCACCGGTGGCGGCCCCAAGGACGACCGTCACCGCCGCCGCTGTGGTTCCTTCCTCGACGACGTCGATGTTCGCCTGATGGATCACCTCGTCGATCTTGAGCCCATTGGGGTCGAGCGGACCCGCGGCAGCCATGCCTGACAGGTCGGCGCTATCGCTGAACACCGTGGGCATGCCCATATCGGCCAGGGCGGTCTTGAGGTTGAAGCGGGTGTCGATCGAGAAGCGCGGCAGCGTGAGGTCGACGTCATAGATCGATTCGGCCGAGAGGATGGCGGACAGCTTGGCCTGGCTCAGACCGGCCATGAAGTCCGCCATCTTGTCCGGCACGACGAGCGTCATAGACATGGTGTCGCCGCTGAATGACAACTCCAGTGCGCGGTAGCCCTGGCCGGCCGAATAGGCCAGATGCTGGTCCGTGGCCATGGTGGGTACGGAAACCTTCGATCCGCCGGCCGTCGTGAAGTCGCGTGACTTCGTGTTGGCCTTGTCGAACTTGCTGTCCCAGGCGGCCTTGAGGTAGATGGCGTTGGCCAGGGCGAAGCGAGTGCCGTCGTTGATGTCGTCCGGCTGAAGGATCGACGGGATTCGACCCTTGGTCTGGTCGCCGGCCCACTTGTTGATCGCCAGCCGCGCCGGCTCCGAAGCCTTTTGGAAGTCCAGGACGCCGACGCCCGCGTCGAAGCCTGCGCTGATCGAGTCGAGGTACTGCTGCTCGAAGGACAGGCCTTTCTGCAGGAATGCCTGGTTCGACACGTTGAGTTCGACGACCGGATCCGGATGGGCGGGATCGGGGGTTGCCGCTGGTTCCAGAGGAAAGCCGTCGGCGTCTACATAGGCGGTCTTCGCTCGAAGGGAGCCCAGCAGGGCCAGGATCTCGCTCTCTTGACCGGCTGAGCCGAACGAGTGCAGTACCTTCGCCATCTCGGCCGCGGTCTGGCCTTTGGCGCCGGGCTCGACCATCGCCAGAGCGAGGGCAATGCTCGTGGGCGAAGCGCACAGGTTGCCGCTCGCATCCATGTGGCGGAGCAGGTCGAACCCGAAGTCGTTCAGTTCCGCGGCCCCGGCGGCCCCTTGGTCCTCGGCGGGGCTCAGGTTGTGTGCCAGGCCCTTGATGACGGTGAAGTCGTCCAGCTGGAAGGATTGATACGGCCGGGCCGTTGCCGGCGCCGGCGGCGTCGAGTGGGCGCTTGGCGATGGCGTGGCGCCGCCGCCACTGCCACACGCCGCCGCGATCGCCACGATCGCCAGAACTCCGGCCGCTCGCGCCGTGAACCCAGTTCCTCTCATTCCGGACCCCCTTCCCGCTCTCGCCTCAATTGAGGCTCACCGCAATGATGACGCGGCGGCCCCCGCGGTTCCATATGGTCAGATCGACTACTGCGGGAGCGATCCCTTGGATCAGACGGGCGGCTCCGCCGGGGGTGGAGATGCGGTCCCCGAGGCCTCGACGGACGTGGCCGGCTCCGTGCCGCTGTGTATCCATGCGGGAAGCCCGAGCGAGCCATCGCCCGTCGCCAGAGCCGCCGCCTCGCTGCGGCGCAAGCGCACGAACAGCAGCAGGCCCAGCGCCAGCAGGAGCAGCAGCAGCACCACCGCGATGCGAACCAGGCCCTGAGTTGTCGAGCCGTTCACGGCGTCGATGACCTTCTGAGCCGAGGCGGTCGCCTCCGCCGGCTTGGCCTGGGTCAGGTCCGTCTTGGCCTGGGTCATGGGTGCCGCCAGGTCCGTGCCGATCAGGCCGATCGCCTGCAGCGGGTTGTGTGAACCGTCCTGCAGCTGCGCGGCCTGGTTCACTACCTTGGCGGCATCGGCCTCAGCCTGAGCGACCGTGAGGACAGCGTCCAGATCTGCTTGTGTCTCGGCCGCTTCGAACTGGGTCTCGAGAGCGGTCCCGTCCGGGTTGAATCCGGGCAGCGTCTTCGCGATCTGATCGCGCAGCGCCAGGATCTCGGTGGCCGTGCCCATCGACGTCTGAGCCGCTGAGAAGTTCCAGTCGCCCATTTCGCCGCTCACCGCAAGAGGCAGGCCCCAATGGCCGGCCGCGGCGAGGAGCGTGTGGTACGCGTCCCGAGCGTCCGACCGGCCGGCGAGGTCGGAAGTGCTCAAGATTCCATAGCTCACGAAGAGCTTCTGTGCCTGCTCGGGATCGGTCACGCCGGCCGGCACCATGCCCAGCTCATCGACGAGGTCGAGCAGTTTCTTGGCCGAGAGCGAGAACGGGACGGTCGCGGCTTGCGTCGTGGGATCGCCCCCAACGTAGGCCGGCTGGCCCTTGGATGCGGCCACGATGACCGCCTTGAAGCCGGCCGGACCCATCGTGTCGGCCAGCTTGGTCACTAGATAGCAGGACGCGGCGTAATCCCAGTCGGCGAGGGCCTCGTCGTCCGTGGTGGAGTTCAAGTCCAGGTATGTCCACGTCGAGAGGTTCGCCGACCCCGTGCCGGGGTACTTGCCCGCGTCGGTGCAGGGCGTGAATTTGCCCGGCCCCGCAACCTTCTCGCTGTATCCGGCCAACCCTTCGTACATCCACTCGGAGGCAAAGAGGGCTCGGTTGAACCAGATGTGCGAGAGCTCGTGCGCGACCGTGGAGTTGTCCGTGTCTTCGGTTACGGTCGCCGTCTTGGTGTCCGCGTTGTAGACACCGGCGTATTCGCCGAGTTCGTCGGTCGCAGCTTCCTTGATCGCGATCGTGCCACCAGGCATCTGCAGGCCCGTGAGGTCCTCCAGTTTCGGGACGTCTGCCGTGAGATCAGCCTGGATGGCGGTCGCCCAGCTGGCGTCTTCGGGCCAGGCCTGGACGTTGAACTGCTGATCCGCGGCGGTCACGCTGGAACTCGTCAGGGCCGACGGGTTGGAGCCTTCGACACAGCTGAAGAAGTTGTACGGGGCAGCGATTGTGCCGCTGCCGTAGGTCTGGACGCCCTTGGTGTCGCTCAACATGGACATGTTGGTGCCGCCGGCGAACGTGACGGTGAACCCGTCTGGGACTACGACGTTGACGGCGCCTGAGTCTTGGCCGTTGCCACTTGCACATAGCCCGGCGTACGCCTTGAGGGCGCGATATCCGCCGGCAGCACGCGGCCCGGCAGGGATTACGTAGGTTGCCGTCACAGTTCGAGTCTGGCCGTAGTAGAGCTTGGCGAACTTGAGCTCGAGCTCGCGGCCGTAGGCATTGCTCTTGTAGACCTTCTGCGAAACGCTGCCGGCGTTTGCCTTGGCCGTGACTTTCCCGGCCTGCGTCGGAACCCACATGTAGGTGTCGTAGAAGTAGTAATCCTCAGGCACCGAACAGATCATGCCGTAACCGCACGGGACGTCGACCCACTTCGGCGGCGTGTTGTTCTTGATCGTGAGCTTGACCGTTACGTCGATCTCCGACTTGGCCAGGTTGACGGTGTAGGTCGTCGCGCCGGTATCGGTGTATCCGGAGGCGGCCTGCGCGGCGGCCGGCGATGCCAGCAGCGCCGTTCCGGCGAGGATTACAGGAACCAGCCCA
>Ga0182027_10005498_pt1 | contig 19225 bp, 18 predicted proteins | sample 712E1DmetaG_FD_121300 | JGI IMG/M metagenome (GOLD analysis project Ga0182027, IMG submission 121300) | Permafrost microbial communities from Stordalen Mire, Sweden - 712E1D metaG (Illumina Assembly) | ecosystem: Environmental > Terrestrial > Soil > Wetlands > Permafrost | place: Sweden...
TCGCAATGACTAGGTGTACACCGGCCGGACGTCGTACGGGATCGGATCTTCTACACCGGCCCGGCTGAACCCCCGAAGACGGAGAGCGCAGCTGTCGCAGACCCCGCAGGCGACATCTTCACGCTGGTAACAGGACCAGGTGAGATGGAGCGGCGCCGCGAGCCGGAGCCCCACGCCGATAATGTCGCTCTTCTTCATCCGTATGACCGGGGTCAGTATGGCAATGTCTGATCCCGGCTTCGTGCCGGCACGGACAACCGCCTCGAAGGCATCATAAAACTCCCTCCGGCAATCCGGGTATCCCGAGGAATCCTCCTCGACGGCACCGACGAATACTGCATGGGCACCGATCACTTCCGCCCAGCTCACAGCCACGGCCAGCATGTTGGCATTGCGAAAAGGAACGTAGGAAGAAGGGATCCCCTTCGCGGAGAGGTCCGCGCCCCGGACGGGTATGGAAGGGTCTGTGAGGCTGGAGCCGCCGATCTTCCCCAGGTGCTCCATGGAGACTGACAGGCGGGTTCCGATCCCGTAGTGGTCGGCAATAGAATGAAATGAACGGAGTTCGCGTGAGGCGGTCCGCTGCCCGTAACTGCAGTGAAGCAGGGCCACATCGTGTGTCTGGCGGGCGATCGCCACCGTGACGCAACTGTCCATCCCTCCGCTCGCCAGCACCACCGCCCGGCTTCCCCCCATCACACCCCCCTGGCAGTGGGTTCCCAGATGTACTTATGCGTCTGCAGCTGGAATCTCGCGTTGATCCCCTCTTCGAGGATCCAGCGTGCCAGATCAAGGGGCTCGAGCTGTCCGAAGACGACCGACATGAGGACGGTACACCGGTTATCGATCCCGTGTTCCCTGATCGCCCCGACCGCCCAGTCGAAATCCCCTCTGTCCAGGATCACGAATTTCACCTCGTCCTGCGGCGCGATTACGGCGAGATTCGACCAGAGGTTTTTCTTCACCATACCGCTGCCGGGGCATTTGAAGTCGACTATCCTCTTCACCCTGCGATCGATCCCGCCGATATCGAGGCTCCCCGAGGTCTCGACGAGCACCTCGTATCCCCGGTCGCAGAGCGCACTGAAAAGGTCATTCACTCCATCCTGCATGAGGGGCTCTCCCCCCGTGACTTCCACAAGACCGCACCTGAACGACTCAACGGCGGAGAGAATTCCGGCAACGGACATCCTGCGACCTTCCTCGAACGCGTAAGCCGTATCGCACCATGTGCAGCGGAGGTTACAGTACGTCAGCCGTATAAAAACGCATGGTCTCCCCGTGTGGGTGGATTCCCCCTGGATGCTGTGGAAAATCTCGTTGACAACGAGTTCTGTCATGGGTTGAGGCGGGGCCACGCTGTAACGATGAAGGTAAGGAGAAGGGGGAGGAAAATCAAGGATGCGGCGGGACCGGGGAATTCGCCCCTCAGGCCCGGATTTGTGAGGATCTTCTGCGGGAGATGCAGTTGATGACGGATGCGATGACTACATCGTCGTCGACCGGCTTCATGATCAGGTCGTCGACCCCGAAGCGTTTCCCCGCAATCAATGTTTCCCGGTCAATACGCGTTGCAAGGAACAGGAAGGGAACATCCTGGTTCCCCGGGCTGGTTTTCAGCCATAGATAGAGGTCGAACCCCTTCGGACCGGTTTCGAAGTTCACCTCGGATATCACGACCTCAGGCCTGAACGTCGAAAAAGTCTCGAGGGCCTCGTCGTAGCTCGATGCCGCAACTGCCATAAACCCGTACCGGCGGAGCGTCCCTGTCAACGAGGTGAGGAGCCGTTCGTCCTGGTCGACGATCATCACAAGGTCTGACCTGCGCGGACGCGCCTGGGTTCCGTCCGCCTTTTCCCGCTTGCCGTTGGTAGTGCGCTTAAGGATGTGGGCAACAAGATCGTCGATCGTTCCCTTCAGGAGCTTCCCCTCTTCGTTCGACGGGGCCAGTCCGAAGACTGTGTCGAGAGCCTTGAGTCCGGCCAGGTACCGGCCCATATCGACGTACTCCCGCACATGCCCGAGGAAATGTTCCACTTTCGCGTGCCGGAATGCCTCAGCCGGGGTCAGCCCCTCTGGTTCATCGTCTTCACCGATCACAGGAAATCTCCGAGAGTACACAACACAGGTTTTGCCGCCGTTCACCTGCGCATATTGTAGTGAAATCGGAGTGCTTTCACTGTGAGTCCAATCACCTGCCCTGGAAAGCGCACGTGAGTGCTGCCGGGAGGGGAATTTGCCCAAAAACCACGGAAAAATCTATCAAAAGAGGGGATCAGGGGAGCATGAGGTCGTTCAGCAGGAGTGTGATGAGGAGCACGCCGAGAATGAGACGATACCAGATAAATACCATGGTGGTATGCCGCATGAGGAACTTCAGGAGCCATGCGATCGCAGCATAACCCACAACACCTGAAACTACTGTCGAAATAAGGAGGTTTCCCATGCCCAGTTCAAATGTCCCGTGAATCTTGGCCAGCTCGTAAATGCCGCTGGCGACAACCGCCGGGATGCTCAGAAGAAACGAGAATCTTGCAGCAGTTTCGCGGGTGAGTCCGAGAAAGAGGCCCGCGGTGATTGTGGTCCCCGAACGGGATGAACCGGGGATCAGAGCACAGGCCTGCGCGAACCCGACCACCAGTGCGTCCACCCAGGTGATCTGCGCGAGTCCGCGGACGTGGCGGGCAAATTCCTCCGCAAGCCAGAGGAGGAGGGCAAGCGCAATCATGCTGGCCGCAATGACGATCGTGGTCTTTGTCAGCGCTCCTTCAATGATATGTTTCAACGAGAGACCGATCAGAGCGACAGGGAGCGTCCCGATGATGATATAGAGAGCCATACGGGAGCGTTCTGTGAATCTACCTTCAGGCTTGGGCGGGCCCGTGAGATCACGAAAAAGGGCAACCGCCATCTCCCAGAGGTCACTCCAGAAGTACACGATGACCGCGGCAACGGTCCCGAGCTGCATTACGGCGATGAACTCGGTCCACGCTTCCGGGTGATTGAGGTCCACGACATTAAGCAGTTTGCCGGCAAGCGTGAGATGAGCCGTGCTGCTGACCGGGAGGAACTCAGTCAGCCCCTGGACGATGCCGAGGAGAATCGCGTAGAAGGGGTTCACGTGCAGATCCTGTCTGGTTGGTGTTTGGAAAGGTTCTGAATATACGGGACTGCCGGCTCAAATTCAATACCTCCAGATGAGGCCTCTCAGATGAGGCGGGAGACAAGGAGCTGGACGAGTATGATCTTTGAAATCATCGAGACAGGATAAACCGACGCATACCATACGTTCGGGGCGTCCGCCCCTCCGTGCTCGTTGGCGTACGCAAGGCAGGCGGGCTGAGTCTGTATGCCGGACATGAGCCCCATGACGGAGGGGTGGGAAAGCCGGAGGAACCGGCTCCCTCCGATGAGCACGAAGAGAGTGGTGACGGCCGTGATCCCGGCACCGACGGCCATGAGGAGCCAGCCCCCGTGTTCCACGGTCCCGACGAACCCGTCCCCCGCCTTCGTTCCGATTCCCGCAAGGAACAGGACAAGCCCCACCTGCCGCAGCGTCAGGTTCACGCTGAAAGGCATCCCCCACGTGATCGGACCGGACCGCCGCAGCCGTCCGAGAAGGAGCCCGGCAATGAGCGGGCCCCCTGCGAATCCGAGCGTAAACGTCCCTCCCCCCGGGAGCGGGAGCGGAGCGATGCCCATGAGAACGCCTATCACCAGACCCACGGAGAGGGAGAGGAAATCGGCTTCGGAGCCGGACCGGACTGAGTCCCCGAGAAAACGGGCCACCCGGTCGAGGTTCCCGGCCCAGGTGAGAACCCGGACCCTGTCTCCGCGTTCGAGGACCGTCTCACCCGTCGGGACGAAATCGACATCGCCTCGCCTCACCCTCGTGATCGTCGCATCCAGCAGGTTCTGAATGTTCAACTCCCGGATTGTTTTTCCGATCACCCGCTTGTCGGACACGTCGATCCGCCGGAAGTCGAATTCCTTGTTCTCCGTCTGAATCTCCAGGTTGGATTCTTCTCCGAAGAGAATGCGGGCCCGTTCGTGAGCGGCCATGTTCCCCACGGCGACAACAAGGTCATCCCGTGCGAGCGTGGTCTCCGCGTAGACAAGCGAAGTCTCTTCGCCGTGGCGAACCCGGCTGAGGACAAAACCATGGTGCGATCCGTCTCCGAGGAGCGAGGCGACGGTCTTGCCGAAGACACCGGGGTTCACGACGCGGTACGTCCGCCCGTAGAGTGGACCCGGCGTTTCGCCGGCTGCAGGCCCCGTTTCCTGTCCCCCGGGCACGGTCCCTTTCTGCAGTTTTCCCACGAGATGGAATGCAAGCAGGACCCCTATCACACCGAACGGGTATGCGACGCTGTAACCGATGACGGGAGCGCTCGTCCTGAGCTGCATGTCCAGCGCCGTCACTGCGGCCCCTCCGGGAGCTCCGCGAATCGCCTCGATGCTTGCGGCGAGCGCGGGGGTGTTCGTCAGAGCGCCGCAGAAAACGCCGACCATGGAGAGCCCGTCGAGCCCGAAGAGCCTCGCCACAGAATATGCCATCACTGCGGCGAGAAGTATCGCCCCGAAAGCGAAGACATTCGCGCGAAGCGCCCTTTTTCCGAATGAGGAGAAGAAAGAGGGTCCCGACTGGAGACCGATCGTGTAGACGAACAGCACCAGCCCGAGGACGTACAGGAGCTCGGGAATCCTCAGTCGGGAATCGAGAGACCCGAGGAATATCCCCACAAACAGCACCGCCGCCGGCCCGAGCGAAAAGCCGAGGACGCGGATGCTCCCGACCAGCCATCCGACGCCGATCACCGTGAAAAGCAGGAGGAGGGGTGAGGAAGCGAGGAAATCAATCATGAGGTTGCGGCGCAGGCGTCGTGATTTCCGTGAGAACCCCGCTGGCAGACCGGGGGTGAATGAACGCGACGGAAAGCCCTTCCGCACCTTTTCTTGGCTCGCTGTCGATCAGGCGCACCCCCGCCGAAGCGAGATCCCGGAGCGTGGTGCGGATGTCGCCGACCGCATAAGCGATATGATGAACCCCCTCCCCCCTCTTCGCGATGAACTTTGCGATGGGTCCGTCCGGGCTGGTGCTTTCCAGTAGTTCTATCTTCGATTCCCCCAGACGGAAGAAGGCGGTCCGGACGCTCTGGTCGGGCACCTCCTCCACCGCATAACAGGGGACCCCCAGGAGCTTTTCGTACGTTCCGATTGCGGCGGTGAGGTCTTTGACCGCGATCCCGATGTGCTCGATGCGCGTCTGTGCCCCCCTTGTCTCCATGTCAGTCCCTCCGGTTCGTCAGATCAGTGCCGGCCTGCTCAATCCAATTCGATAAGTATCTGCCCCTTCGTCACTGTATCGCGGGGGGCGACGGGGAGCGCGCGAACGGTCCCGTCGCAGGGCGACCGGACTTCGTTCTGCATTTTCATCGCTTCAAGGACCAGGAGAGGATCGCCGCTCCTGACCCGCGAACCCTTCCGCACGGCAATGGACAATATGACGCCGGGGATGACGCACCGGATAAGGTGCGGGTCAGGCGCGACGTACTGCGCGCGCTCTTCGAACTTCCTTGTAAACCGGGTTTCGTAGGCGACCCCGCCGATCACCAACTCCCGTACCGTCTCGGGTGTCTGCATGGCGGTCAGAAGGGGGGGATGCCGTGTTTCTTGTAAGGCCGGGACTCGCTCTTGTTGACCGAGATCTGTATCGCGTGAATGAGAAAATCCCTTGTCGCGGCGGGACTGATCACCGCATCGATGTGCCCCGACGCGGCGGCGACGTACGGGTTCGCGAATTTCTCGGTGTACTCCGCCACCTTCTGGCGGCGCATCTCGGCGGGATCGGGCGCGCCGGCGATCTCATTCTTGAAAATGATGTTCGCCGCCCCTTCGGGTCCCATTACCGCGATCTCCGCCGTCGGCCAGGCGACGACAAAGTCAGCCCCGAGATGGCGCGAGCACATGGCAATGTACCCTCCTCCGTACGCCTTGCGGAGGATGACGGTGATTTTCGGTACGGTGGCTTCGCTGAACGCATACAGGAGCTTCGCCCCGTGCCTGATGACACCGGCGTGCTCCTGGTCGACGCCGGGAAGATAGCCCGGCAGGTCGACGAACGTGATGAGGGGGATCCCGAATGCGTCACAAAACCGGATGAACCGCGCCCCCTTATCCGAGGAATCGACGTCCAGCACACCGGCCAGGACCATCGGCTGGTTCGCCACGATCCCCACAGTCTCTCCGTCGACCCGGGCAAAACCGACCACGAGGTTCGCAGCCCAGTTGGCATGGACATCGAGGAACTCTGAGTTGTCGCAAAGTGCACAGATGACATTCCTCACGTCGTACGGTTTCCTCGAGTCCATCGGGACGATCCGCTCGATATCGAATTTCGCCTTCGGCGGCTTGGCCGGGTACCGTTCCGCCTTTCTTTTGTTGTTCCAGGGAATAAAAGTGAAAAGCTGCTTGATCTTATGGAAGCACTCCAGCTCGTTCCTGGCGTAAAAATGTGCGTTTCCCGATATCTCGCTATGCACGCGGGCACCACCGAGATCCTCCATCGAGATCTCCTCCCCCAGCACGGTCTTGATGACTTCGGGCCCCGTGATGAACATCTTCGAGATCTTGTCCACGACGAACACAAAGTCCGTCAGAGCGGGAGAATAGACGGCGCCCCCGGCGCACGGGCCCAGTATCACCGAGATCTGCGGCACAATACCGGAGGCGAGCGTATTCCTGTAGAATATCTCACCGTACCCGGCAAGCGAATCCACACCTTCCTGTATCCGGGCGCCCCCGGAGTCATTGATCCCGATGATGGGCATCCCCATCTTGATCGCATGATCCATGATCTTCGTGATCTTCCTTGCGTGCATCAGTCCAAGCGACCCCCCGGCAACTGTGAAGTCCTGCGCGTAGATGCACACCGGGTATCCCATGATCGAGCCGGTCCCTGTGATCACACCGTCCCCGGGAAGCACCCTCTTGTCCATGTCGAAATCACGGCACCTGTGCTCGACGAACAGATCGAATTCGTAGAACGAATCGACATCCAGAAGCGCGTTGATCCGGTCCCGGGCCGTGAGCTTTCCGAGCGCCATCTGTTTTTCGACAGCCTTGTTCCCCCCCCCGTTCAGAAGGCGGTCCTTCCTTCTGAAAAAATCAACGTGCTTATTGGTCACAGACACGGTAGAGTCCTTTTCATAGATGAGGGAGAAGAGCGGTCAGAGTATGCTTCGTTGCAGCGTGAAATGTACGAAAAAGCCGGATGAAGTGAAATCAGACCACCGAGGCAAGGGCCGGAGCGAGCGCGGGATATCTGAACCGGTAGCCCAGAGCGAGGAGCTTCGCGGGGATAACCCGCTGCCCGGTCAGAATCATGTCCGCCATCTCGCCGAGTGCGACGCGGAGCGCCATTGCGGGGACCGGCAGCCAGGATGGCCTGGAAAGGGCGGCGCCCAGGGCGGCGCAGAATCCTCTCATGTCCACGGACTCCGGCGCCACGACATTGACAGGGCCGGCGAGCGACCCGGTGCCGAGCGCAAAGAGGATCACGCCTGCCACGTCATCCCTGTGCACCCACGGGAACCACTGCCTTCCGGACCCGATGGGCCCGCCTGCGAAGAGACGGAACGGCAGGACCATCCTCTCGAGCGCTCCCCCCTTCTCACCGACGACAACCCCTGTCCGCAGAATGACGACGCGCGGTCCGATCTCCCCCACGGCCGAAGCCTCCTGTTCCCAGCGGCGGCAGACGTCCGCAAGAAACCCTCTCCCCGCCGGATGATCCTCTGCGACGTCGCCCGATTCCACCGGGCCATAGTATCCGACCGCGGATGAACTTATGAAGACGGATGGTTTCTTCTCCCCCAGGCGTATCGATTCCAGGAGCGCGCGAGTCGCGTTGACGCGGCTCGAGACAATCCGTTCCTTGCGGGCGGCGGTCCACCGCCCCCCTCCGATTGATTCCCCTGCCAGGTTGATGACCGCGTCCGCCTTTTGCACATGGTCCGTCCACTCACCCTGCGTCACGCCGTCCCATCGAAGCCGTGTCACCCCCGGCGTGAGCCGGGACTTTTCCGGATTCCGCGTCAGCACGACAACCTCATGCCCCCCGAACCGGAGGAGCTGGACGAGCGACGATCCGATAAATCCGGTCCCACCTGCCACGACGATGTTCATCCGTGACTCTCCCTGTCAGTGTACGCGCCGGCACGCCCGCGAGCGGGCCGGGCTCCTGTGCTCTCCCGTTGTGCAGTCGCCGGGATTCGCCGTTCCGGGGGGATGACTCATGAGTGTTTCACGTCGCGGGGAACTCCCCCGCCTTCCTCTGTGCCTGTCCGGTCGAATTCCTGTATGCAGCAGAGAAGACTCTTTGCGGAGTTATGCGCGGTATCAATAACCCCCTCTTCCGGATTCAGCGAGCCGGCGAGCGCCCCGCCTGCAAGGACAATTGCGCCGACGCTCCTGGCGGCATCCACTATGCTCCTGAGCTCCGCCTCGATGTCCAGAGGAGCTCTGTATGTCGAGGAGAGGCAGACAATATCGGGTTTCCAATGCACAATCGCGGCGTTGATCGCAAAGGCCGGAATGCGTGAACCGAGATAGCGCGAGTCCCATCCTTCCGATTCAAAGAGATAGTGAACGCACCGGAGTCCGATTTCGTGGAGCTCATCGCCGAGGGTTGCACAGATCACCGCGTGTCCGGACGAAGGTTTTATCCTGATCTGGAGCTGGAGCATCGCCAGTGCTTCGAGGGTCTCGCATGAAGCCCTGTGTTCCTGATCGATCCCTATCTCCCCGCGCGACCAGCGATCCCCGATCTCGTTCATCGCGGGGCGGACGACCAGGTCGTAAATCTCCCAGAGCTGTATGCAATGCTGATAAAGATAGGAGAGGAAGGGGAACAGGCCGCTCTCCTCAAGGGCGAGCGCCTTGCGCAGATATGCGGTAACGAGCACCGGGAAGTCCCGCCCCAGGACGGCCACCTGGGTTTTTGAGCCCAAGTCGTCGTCTCCGGGGATTTCAAGAGCACAGGCCGGATCGAAGTGGTTCTGTTCGGCGAACTCCACGACATTTCTGATCTCGAATTTCCTGTGACCACCGGGGGTTTTCTGACATTTAAGCGTCCCGTCGTCGGCCCACCTTTTTACGGTAGTCTCCGTCACGTTGAAGAGTCTTGCGACATCCGAGGTTGAGAGAATGGTTTTTTGTAGAGAACTTGTCATCAATTAAGGCCGATATGTGCGATTTGTTCGTTTCAATATATGAACAAACGACGCCCAAAGTCAAGCGAAATGACAGGAATAAGAGGTGCTTGAGAACTTACTTCCTCTTGAAGTAGAGGGCAGCCAGAGGGGGAAGGACGAGGTTCAGCGAATACTCGCGTCCGTGGGCGGGGACTGCATCGGCAAGCACTTCACCGAAATTGCCGGTATTGGATCCGCCGTAGCGTGAAGCATCGCTGTTGAGTATCTCGGCGTATGTTCCCGGCTGCCACACCCCGATCCTGTAACCGGTGCGGGGGACCGGAGTGAAGTTGAACACCGCGGTCACCGTTTCCGAGCCGTCTGCCGATTTCCGGTCGAAAGCGATCACGCTGCTGGCAGCGTCGTGGAAATCCACCCACTCGAATCCCGCGTATTGAAAATCGACCTCGTGCATCGGTCGTTCCCGGCGATAGAGCGCACCCAGGTCCTGCATGAGGTCCTGAACCCCCCGGTGCGTCTGATAGGCGAGGAGATGCCAGTCAAGGCTCTTTTCGTGATTCCACTCATCCCACTGCGCAATCTCTCCACCCATAAAGAGAAGTTTCTTCCCGGGGAACGCGTACATCAGCGAGAGGAGGAGACGCAGGTTCGCAAACTTCTGCCAGAGGTCTCCGGGCATTTTTCCCAGCAACGACCCCTTCCCGTGGACGACCTCATCGTGCGAAAGAGGGAGGAGGAACCGCTCCGTGAATGCATACAGGAGAACAAACGTCAGGTTCCGGTGGTGGTAAGTCCGGTACACCGGATCCATCGAGAAGTACTCGAGTATGTCATGCATCCAGCCCATGTTCCATTTCAGGTCGAAACCCAGGCCGCCGTTTTCCACCCCGTTGGTCACGCCGGGCCACGAGGTGGACTCCTCCGCAATCGTGAGCACACCGGGGTGGTACCGGTGCACGACACGGTTGAGATACCTGATGAACTCGACGGCTTCCAGGTTCTCGCGTCCCCCGTACCTGTTGGGGATCCACTCCCCCTCCTTCCTGGAGTAGTCGAGGTACAGCATGGACGCGACGGCATCGATCCTGAGGCCGTCGATGTGATACTCCTCGAGCCAGAAGAGTGCGTTGCTGACGAGGAAGTTCTTCACCTCGTTCCTGCCGAAATTGAAAATGAACGTCCCCCAGTCCTGGTGTTCCCCTTTGCGCGGGTCTGCATGTTCGTACAGGTGCGTTCCGTCGAACTGCGCGAGCCCATGCATGTCTTTCGGAAAATGCGCCGGGACCCAGTCGAGCACGACTCCGATATTGTTCCTGTGGCACTGGTCGACAAAGTATTTGAAATCAGAAGGGGTCCCGAACCTGCTCGTCGGTGCGAAGTACCCCGTGACCTGGTATCCCCACGATGCGTCCAGGGGATGCTCCATCACGGGCATGAGCTCGATGTGCGAGAACCCTTCCTGGAGGAGATAGCCGACGATCCGGTCAGCGAATTCGCGGTATGTGAGCCAGCGGTTCCCTTCCTCCCGCTCCCATGACCCGATATGGGCTTCGTACATTGCAAGGGGGCCTCCCAGCTGGCCACCGCGGGCACGCGTCTCCATCCACGCCGCATCTCCCCATTCAAATCCCCGGAGGAAATTAACCTTCGACGCCGTCCGGGGGCGGATCTCCATCTCCGCCCCGTATGGGTCCGTCTTGTCCATGACGAACCCTCTCTGTGTCTTGATCTGAAACTTGTAAAGTTCCCCTTCCGGGAGCCCGGGGATGAATATCTCCCAGATCCCTGACGAGCCCAGCACGCGCATGGCATGGCACCGCCTGTCCCAGGCGTTGAAGTCCCCGATCACGCTGACGCTCCGCGCCGAAGGGGCCCACACCGCGAACTGGACCCCCCCCACCCCGTTGACTTCTGCATAATGGGCGCCGAGCTTCTCATAGATCCTATGATGATCTCCTGCATTGAACAGGTAGATGTCGACATCGGTGAGCGTCGGCATGTATGAATAGGAGTCGTGGAACACCTCCTCATGCCCCCCGGAAAGCGTCTTTCTGAGTTCGTAGGGGAAGACCTCGCGGCACCCCGGTATGACCACCTCGAAGAAGCCAAGTTCGTGGACCTTTTCCATCGGGATCTCTTTGCCGGAGAGCTCCCCCCCCCCGGCAATCACCGAAACAGTTTCCGCTCCGGGCAGGAATGCGCGAATGGCCAGACGCCCGCCGTCGATCAGGTGTGGTCCGAGAACGGCAAAGGGATCATGGTGATCGTTGAAAATCACCCTGTACACTTCATCAATGGAGGCAGTTGTTTTCATGCGCTACCTTACGTCATCCACAATGAGAAACGTCGATTTCCCCGCCCGGACACTTACCTGTTCTCCGGGAAGGACGTATTTGCCGTCGTTTGAGGAGACGCGCACGGTATAATCGCCGGGCGCAATGTCGAGACGCGCGATCTGGAATTCCGCGGGGAGCGTCCGCCATGTGCGGACGTCCGCCTGCTCTGTCGCCGCCACCGTAAGATCCACCGCCAGGCTCCCCAGAAAATTCCGGAGCTTGCTGTCGCTGTTTTTGGAGATGTCCGCCTTCGCCTTCTCCGAGGCAAGGAACTTCAGGAGTGCCCGCCCCCCCGACTTCAGGTAGATGAGTGAGAGCCTGTCTTCCAGCGTCCGGGCGGCGATCGCCGTGACATCCTCGGCGACCTCCGTCGTTGCACTCACCGGAGCCCCCCCCTCTCCCTGACGAACATCGACGCTGTACCTTCTCCCCGGCTGGTGCCGCGCGACGAATTTCGGAAGTGCCACCTGGAACGTGTGTATGACCCCCTTCTCATCCGGGATGCTGACCTTCGGACGCACTTCCTGTTTGACCGGGCCTCTGCCGGAGTATGCGAGGACGATGACGCTGCCGGGAGGGTTCCCCGCGGGGTCAAAGGCCCTCCCCCCCTTCGCCCTGTAGGAAGCCGCTTCGTCGTCGAACGACATCAACGTCGCGGTCCGCACGAGGTCATCGAGGAGAAACGAAGGGGCCGCGGTCCCGTATTCCCTTGCATAGACCCCGTACGTCTCATAGGCTTTTCGGTACGCGATGAAGGCGTCGTTGATCTCGCCGCGCGATTCGTAGAGGACTCCCGTCACGTACCGGATGAAGGCGTCCTCCCGGTATTTGTTCTTCCCCTCGTATTGCCTGGAATACTCCCGGAGCTTCTCATCCACTTTCCGCGCCTCGACAAGCGCATCGTCCGGCTCTCCCTTCTGCGCGTAGTTGAGCGCAAGGAAGACATTCACGAGAACCTTCTCGAAATCCTCCCCCTCGTACGGCAGGACATTGTCGTTGAGGAGGATCGAGGCCGCGGCAAGACTGACGCTCTTTGTGTAGAGCTCTCCGATCTCTCGCTCCGCCGCGAAGAAATAGAGGTTACTCGAGTCGGGGACCCCCGCGTAGTGAAAGAGGAGCCCCATGTCAAGGTCATACAGCACCGTGTTCTTGTCGCCGTATGCCGGACGGTTCGCGCGGACCTGTTCCAGTGCCGCACTGTACTTTCCCCCCGCAATATCGTTCTCCACCCCGGTGTAAAACTCTGATGTCGAGCCGCAGGAGGCGAGGAAAAATGAAAGCGCCGCTGGAACGATCCAGGGCGCTCTCCTCGCAAGGCCAGACAACCGTGTCATGATGACCGGGGGGTAGGGTCAGGTTCAGAATTTCGTCCCGCTCTGCGAGACGTATTTCTTGATTTTTTTCTCCCCGATCCAAGCCTTTCTGTTCGTCTCAATGTTGACAAGCTCGAGGTTGACCTGGTAGTACTTCACCTTCTCACCCCCCTCCTGATCGACGATCGTGGTGATGTCGCCCCGGAGCATGAAGTCCGCACCCGCCTCCTGCTGGAACTTTTTCATCGACTCGCGCGTGGCGTTCTCCTGCTGGTCCGCCCTCTCGTCGCGGACCTCGGTCCGCTCCTCTTTGTTCGCGACAAAAGTCACTCGACCTGAATTGATCAGCTCCTTCTCCAGGTTCTTGATGAACGCCAACGTCTGGATGTGCTCGTCTGTCCGGTTCCGGACCGTGCCGACGATGACATCGGGTGTACGCTTCTTTTCCCCCCTGAAATCGGCGAGCCAGGGGCGCGCGAGGACATCGCCGATCATTTCTTCGGCGACGAGGCGCGAATCGGTGTCGTTCCAGTCACCGCTCAGATCGATCGCCTTGTCAGGCTCGATGCGGGTGACGACCTTACCGCCTCCGCCGCAACCGGCATACAGCATGACGAGCGTGACGGCAAGCGCCGCTGCAAGAAATCGGGGAGTGATCACTGTTCGTTCCTCCGGGTTGATCATGAATGGGGACGCATCAGTAACGCATGCTCGGAATCCGCTTCAAAATAGGGAAATCGGTCTCAACGTTCAAGCGCTCCCATCCCGCCCTGGATCGGCGCCTGTGGAGCCGGGATTGATGACGGCACCCTGGGGACCGTCGTTGCCGGCGCCCGGGGCGCCGTCGTTGCCGGCGCTTTCCTCCTCCTCCCCCCCTGCAACCTCACCGAGGAATTTTGCCGCCGCGCCGGCCGGGAGTTCCTGCACGTTCCGCAGCTTTCTCTCAATCTGCCGTGTACGCGTCGCTGCATTTTCGATCGTGTTGCTCGCCTCCTGGAGCTTCTTCTGCGTCCTCTCGAGTACATCGCCGAACTTGCCAAATTCGGTTTTCACGGCCCCGAGCAGCGCCCAGACCTCGCCGGAACGCTTTTCGATGGCGAGAGTCCGGAACCCCATCTGGAGGCTGTTAAGCAACGCAGCCAGCGTCGTCGGTCCTGTGACCATTATCCGGAACGTGCGCTGGAGCTCCTCGGTAAGTCCCGGCCGGCGGAGCACTTCGGCGTAGAGGCCCTCGGTGGGGAGAAACATGATTGCGAAGTCCGTCGTATGGGGGGGGTCGATGTACTTGTCCCGTATCGACTTTGCCTCCAGCCGGATCCGGTTTTCAAGCTGTTTCGCGGACTCCTCCAGGAGTGCCGGGTTGGCCTGTTCCGCTGCCTCGACGATGCGCCGGTAGTCTTCCTGCGGAAACTTGGCGTCGATGGGGAGCCACACCGGACCCTGATCATCCCGCCCGGGAAATTTCACCGCGAACTCGACGCGGTCGTTGCTCCCGGCCTTCGTCGCCACGTTCGTCTCGTACTGTTCGCGGGTGAGTATCTGTTCGAGCAGGGCTCCGAGCTGGATCTCCCCCCATGTCCCGCGTGTCCTGACATTGGTGAGGACCTTCTTGAGGTCCCCCACACCGGTCGCTAGCGCTCTCATCTCCCCGAGCCCGAGCTGGACCTGCTCCAGGCGCTCGCTGACGTGCCGGAACGACTCGCCGAGCCGCTGCTCCAGAGTTGTCTTGAGCTTCTCGTCAACCGTCTCCCGCATCTTCTCCAGCTGGCGGCTGTTGTCCGCCTGTATGGAAGCGAGCTTCCCTTCCACGCTGTCGCGGACTTTGTCGAGCTTCTCGCCTGTGGTCTGGGACACGGCACCGAGCTGACCTGCAAACGAATCGAGCTGACCACGCTGAAGGGAAGCGATTTCAGCGAGGCGGGATTGAAGTGAATCCGCGCTGGAACGAAGAGCTCTCTGGATCTCCTCCCTGTCCTGTTGCGCCGATCGTTCGGAGGCTTCCCTCGACCGGGCCGATTCATCGCGCAGGAGACGGTCGACGGTTTCAATCGATGACTTGAGCGCTTCAAGACGGATCAGGAGATCACCCCCCCCATCGCCGGCAGGACGCCGGAGGAGGATCAGGAGCACCACGAATACAGCCAGAAGAAGTGCGAGCGTGATAATGAGGAGGGTTTCTGACATGGCCGGGACATCTCAGAGGTCGTGGGAAGAATGCCGGAGGGGCATCAATCCCCTCCGGCACCTTCAATATATGCCACAATCAGATTGAAATGCAACGAAGGCGCCCGGACTCCACCGGGGGGGGGAGCATCTCAGGCAGCGACCTGGAGGACCTCGGTTATCGCCTGGACGAATGCCTCCTTCGGCATGGCGCCCATCGCCATCTGGGGTTTCCCTTCCTTCGGGATAAAGAGGATTGAGGGAATGCTGCGTATCCCGAACATGGATGCCAGTTCCTGCTCCTTCTCCGTGTCAACCTTGTAGATGTTGATCTTCCCGGCGAATTCCTTCGACAGCTCTTCCAGCACGGGCGCCACCATTTTGCACGGCCCGCACCAGTCCGCGTAGAAATCGACGATGCAGGGAATATCGCCGGCAAACGACCATTCCTTGTTCTTCTCGAAATCGAAAACCTTCTCCTGGAATGTCTGTTTTGTTAAATGCTCCATGTAAGCTCTCCCTTGTGTTAGTAGGTTCTAAGCATAAGATGCATGGAACCCCACAAAGGGTCAGGCCGACCATGGAGGGAGTGCCCGGGAAGAGCGAGGTTACTGCATGACTGATGCAGCGGCTTCGTTTATGGCCTGCCGGAACTGCTCAATGGATTCCCCGAAAACGCGGACGGTGGAGCGCTGTTTCTTCTCTTCCTCATCAATGCGGTTTTCCGAAATCGAGATGAACTTCCTCCCGTTTTTCGCTTCTTTGACGTCCACGTAGTACGTCGTCTTCCCAGCCCTGACCATGGTTGAGTACATCGTTGCGGCGGTGGTATCGCTCATGAAACCCTCCCTGTGGATTTTGTGTCGTCAGATGGATACAGCACATTGAGAATACAGGGCTGGATCTCTTTTTCCGAGAGGAAAGACTCCGGCGGGAGGGCACAGCCCAAGAAACCGCCCCGTCAAGCGGGGCGCATTCTACCGGGAGGGGGGAAGGACCCGGGGAGCTCTACCCGTGTCACCGGCGGCGCCGGCTGCGTCACCGGGGTCGAGTAGCCGTCCCCGCCGGGAGCCCTTCCTGCGCGATCATGTAGGCAAGGAGCGCTTCGGCGATTGCTCCCATTTCGAGCTCGCGCGGGTTCACCTTGTCCGGCGTGTCCTTATCCGAGTGGTGATAGTCGAAGTACCTGTGGTTCTCGGGGTCCAGTCCGAACCCGGGGACGCCTGCGGCGACCATGGGGGAGATGTCCGCCCCGCTCCTCCCCGCAAGGAGCCGGCCGGCGTTCACCTTTTCCATAACGGGTTTCCAGCGTAAGACCTGTGTGCGGACAGCGGAATCGGCATCGACAAAAAAGCCTCTCGGGGCAAATCCCCCCGCATCCGATTCGATCATCGCAATGTGTTTTTCGGAGCGCCTGAGCGGGTCCGCAATGTAACCCCGCCCCCCCCGGAGGCCGTTCTCCTCGTTCATGAACATCACGGCCCGGATCGTCCGCCCCGGCTTCAGTCCGAGCGTCCGGATGAGATCAAGCGCCTCGATTGCCTGCACGCATCCTGCGCCGTCGTCGTGCGCCCCGGCACCTTTGTCCCACGCGTCAAGGTGCCCTCCCACGACGATCACCTCGCCCGGTTTCTCCGTCCCGGTGATCTCTCCTGTCACGTTCGCCGATGGTGCATCGGGGAGGGTCCTGCATGAAAGGGTCAATCTGACCCGGAGCGGCTCGCCCGCGCGAAGGAGTGCGCTCAGTTTCTCCGCATCCTTAGTGCTTATCGCCGCAGCCGGGATTTTCTTCACGCTGTCCTGATATCCCATCCCGCCGGTATGGGGGACGCCGTCGATCGCGAGCGTCATGGAACGGACCAGGGCCGCCACGCAACCGGATTTTGCCCCCTGGACAGCCCCCCGGTACCGCTGTTCAACCGCCCGTTCATATGCTTCGAACGTGTTGAGCAGCGACGGATCCATGGGACGGTTGAAGAATACGATTTTCCCCGAGGCGGCGGTCCCGAGATGTTCCAGCTCATCGAACGACCTCACCTCCACCACACCGGCGGTTATACCGCCGGCGGGAGTCGCGATGCTCCCCCCGAGTGCACATACGGCCATGGGAATATTCGCCTTACCGGGGATAACAAGGAACGCTTTCTCGGTCGTCCCCCGCTCCCAGCGGGGGACCATGACTTGCTCCAGATGCACGTTGCTGAATCCCCTCTCTTCCATCAGCCTCTTCGCCAGTTCCACTGCAGTGTCAGCCCCGGCGGAGCCGCTCAGGCGGTGCCCTGCGTGCGACGTCAACCGCTCCAGCATCCCGTAGGCACCGGGCCTGCCGAGCCCTGCGCGGAGGAGCTTTCCGGCGATGGGATCATACCCGTTTGTCGAATCGGTGACCTGCCCGGAAGCCGTGAGGCACCCGGCAAGCAGGAGCGGGACGAAGAAGGGAATTTTCACTTCGCATACCTCCGCCTGATCCCCGGAATCAGATACTCGTCGAACGCGCGCTGCTGATCGAACGACGGGGCAAACCCCCAGTCTCTGCGGGCGGCGCTGTCATCGACGTCCTCGGGCCACGAATCGACAATCGCCTGACGCTTGTCGTCAGGCCGGAATGTGATGTCGGCCCCCTCAAACGCACGGAGCGCGATCGCACGGATTTCACTCGCCGAGGGACTGAAGCTGGTGATGTTGTACACCGATTGCGAAAGCAGCGAGGAAGGGGCGGCCTCCAGCCTGAGCAGTGCATTGATTGCGTCGGGCATGGCCATGAAGGGAATGCGGACGTCTTCCCGCACGAAACACTCGTAATGTTGGTTCTGCGCCGCCGCGTGCAGCATCTCGGGCGCATAGTCACTGGTGCCGCCGCTCGGCACCGTGACCGCACTGATGAGTCCCGGGAAGCGGATGCACCGGAAATCGACCCCACCCCGTTTCTCCGTGTCGGCGGCGAGCTGGCGGTAGTGACGCGCGTAATACCGCCCGAGGTGCTCGCAGTACAGCTTGTTGCATCCGTACATGGTGACCGGCATCGTCCAGTCTTTTTCCGCGACTTTTCCCGCCTTCTTCTTCGCGGAAACGGACGGGAGTCCGTACACCGCGATGGAGCTCGGGAACATGAACTTCACGGGGGAACCGTGCCACCGCGATTGTTCGACGGCAAGCTTGAGGAGGTACATCGTCCCTTCCACGTTGACTTTGTGCGCCGACTCGGGAGTAAACTCGGCGCGCGTGGAAAGGAGCGCCGCAAGGTGATAGATCGTGTGGATTTCGTACTCGCTCTGGAGACGTTCCATCAGCCGCTGCTCGAGTATGTCGCCGGTGATCGTCTCAGTGCATTTCGAGCGGAGGGATTCATCCACAGGGCGCAGGTCGATGGCGATGATGATGTTCGAACCGGAGGAAGCGAGGGCTTCGATCAGGCCGTGCCCCATCTCCCCGTTGGCGCCCGTAATCAGGGTCGCGGGTTTTCTAATGTGATCGCTCATGGCTCCGATTCTGAGTTCAGGGAGGGAACGTGAGGACAGCACGCAAGGATGACGAGCAGAACTCCGCGCAGAGGCGCGAGATGCGCGGGCTATGCGACAGCGGCAACGCCGGATCGTTCACAGCGTCGGTGTGCCGCTCCCCCCGCGTGGGCCGAAGCGCATCTGCGTCTGAGACCTGGTCCGGGTGCCCCCCGGAGGGAGCTTGGGTCTCTTATCTTCGGGGGTCGTCAGGTAGTTGATCCATTCGATCATTTCCTCGACCGGCCGCGCCTTCCGGAGGAAGCCTTCAAAGCGGGGATCCTTTACGGCGTCAAGCGTGTGCTGGTCGTCGTACGCGGAGACGAAGAGAAAAGGGGTCTTCTCGAACTCCGGCATCCCCCGCACCTCCCGATGGAACCTGATGCCGTCCATGACGGGCATGTAGATGTCGGAGATCACCATGTCCACTTTGGACTCCTTCATCTTCGCAATCCCCTCCTCACCGTTCTCCGCAAGGAGGACGTCCCATCCCTCCGACATCAGGACGCTTCGCATGATCAGCCGGTATTCCGGCTCGTCATCCACGACAAGTAGTGTCATTTCGCTGACCCCTTCGCGCAACTGAAAGCCGGGCGTTTCCTGTGGGAGACAGAACGTACAGCGCGCAAACCCCGGCCGATTGTCGAACTCTAGTGCTTCCCTCCACCGGACTTTTCGTCCTTGGCGCAGGTGGAGTCAGA
>Ga0182027_10005499_pt1 | contig 19225 bp, 16 predicted proteins | sample 712E1DmetaG_FD_121300 | JGI IMG/M metagenome (GOLD analysis project Ga0182027, IMG submission 121300) | Permafrost microbial communities from Stordalen Mire, Sweden - 712E1D metaG (Illumina Assembly) | ecosystem: Environmental > Terrestrial > Soil > Wetlands > Permafrost | place: Sweden...
GAGATTCACGCGCTGGGAAATCGCGGAGCCCTGGAGGGCTGACAGGTTGTTGTCATTTAAGACGGCCTCAGCGGGTTTCAGGTCATCGCCTTTCGGGAGGATAACGATCATCGACAGGGCTTTGGTGGAATTATAGATATAGGGCAGCTCGATATACTGGACAGTGTCCGTTTCAGCGTATGGGTATCTCGCGCCGGAACCAGTGTTCTCCATCATCTGGACTTTTACGGATGGGCCGGTTCCGATCCGGAAATCCGCCTCTTTCGTCAGGGTGGGATCGAATGGCTCGGCCCACGTCCCCTTGAAGTAGACTGCATTGGTGATGACCAGCCGTGTCAGAGGATCGATACTTCCGGATGGCAAAAGATCGCGGATCTTATCCTTGGTCTTCTGTTCAACCCACTGGTTGATCGTTGCGCGGGATTCCTCCGGGGTATTTTTGAAATCGAGGTTCATTACTTCAGCGGAATAATACTTCCGGGCAATGCTGGTAAATGCCGGGAGGAAGGGATAGCTCTTTTCTGCCCAGAGTGCATTGGCTGTACTGAGGGTATACCCTGTATCCGCGGTATTAATCCCCTCATTGATCCTGGCAAATCCCTCCTCGCGGACGGTATCATTGCCGGGGAAGTGGAATACCGTGAAGATCTCGTCCCGGGTTTTTCCCTTCGCCCCTTCGCCGGTTATGGCAAGTGCGGATGAGATGGAGAACGGGGAGTAAAACAGGTTATGCCCGGCGTTGTCAGGGTTTTTTGCAAGAGTCATGTACAGGTCTGACGCAAACCGGTTGTTTGCCGCTTCAACGGACTGCGCCTCCACTGCATTCCCGGAACCTGATGTTCCGGGAACCGGAGTTATTACACTTGTTTCCTGCGGGGAACTTGTTGGTGAAGTTTTCACGGCGGGATTTTGCGCCGGGTTAGTGCAGCCTGATATCAGGAGAGCGGCGATGAGAATGGAGACCAGAATTCCTATGCCGATATGGTTTCGTTTCATATTTACCAGTTTATCAACCGGGGAAATATAGGTGGCGATGACTGCGGTTTTTTTTGTAGTGACAAAAAGGATATCCGTACCAACCCCCGCCCAAGGATTCCCTGCGGGCTTGCGCCGGCTCATGTTACCGTTGGCAGGGATAGGAGAGGTGGGGGCACCCCTGCGCCCGAAAGATTCCCCGTACCTCATGGGCTTTCCTGAGAGTCATTCAGTGGGAGCCATTTTAACCTCCGATTACCCCTGCCGTCAGGATTTTTGTGTCTTATTCGCGTTTTTGTTTGTCCCTTTTTTTTGGAGGAGGGGTAAAATGACATCATTTGACGATTTATGATATAATACCGGTATGGGATTAACAAATCTCAATGTTGCATGGAGCGGGATGACTCCTCTATCATTGTGGACAAACAATTAATCATTTTTTTTAAAGAAACTAATCTATGACACGGAGTGTATCGATGGCAGGACGTTTCCAACAAAAATCAGGTATGATGATGATATCCACGATTCTTCTCATGATCTTAATAACTGCAGGCTGCGTCGGATTTGGCGACGAGAAGTTTAAGGATATGCCTGCACCAACAGAATGTCAGAAAACGGTGGCTCTTGAGGGAAATGTGACCATTAATGAAACATATAATAATTCAACACTCTGCACAAATGCGGAAGGAGCATTTACTCTCCAGCTGAATGAGAACAGCAGAACCGGATATCAATGGCAGCTGACTGCCAGCAATGGACTCCTGGTTGTTGATGAAGGTGTAAGCTGGTATGATGAAACGGGTCTTCCGACAAGGATGCCAGGAATCAAAGGCATTCATGAATGGAAAATTTTCGTAAAAGAGTCGGGAGCCCAGAAAATTAAAGCAATCCTTCAACGCCCGGAACGGGTTACCGGCTCCGAGTCAGTATTCTCTCTGAATGTTATTGTGAAATAAGTGTTTATCATTTTTCAGGATATGATCCCTCACCGTCGGTACCGTCATGTCACAACACTCCGGGTGAGATATATTTCCTCATCCCCTTTTCTCCGTCGGAGGACCCTTGGCAAGACCCTCTCCCGGTACTCCCCGGCAGACGCGACAGAGTACCGTGCAGGATATCTCTGGCTATCGGTCACACTGGTGCTGCCAGCTGCCGCTCGCCGGTTTTTTCGGGATCTTCGGAAACACCCGTGCAACAACAGCGGCAAGGCTGAAGAAACAGATGGTAACAAGGACAATTGACCCCCCGGGGGCGAGGTTGTACATGAACGACAACTGCAGTCCAGCAACAACCGAGAAGACTGCTACTCCGCATGCAGAGAGCACGGTCCGCCTGAACGGCATCTTCAGTTGTATCATCGCGGATGCCGGAATTACGATCAGGCTTGACACCAGGAGCACGCCGACAAGACGCATTGCAACCACTACGGTCAGGCCCGTCAGAATCGTGAACACAAGTTCCAGTGCCGGCACCGGCAGCCCTGAAACCCGTGCGAACTCCGCATCAATCGTAATTCCAACCCATTCCTTCCAGAACAACAATAAAATACCGACGACTATCACTCCCAGACCTGCAGCCAGGTAGATGTCGGTCTGGTTTATACCAAGGATTGTCCCGAATAGAAAGGATAGGACATCAACAGCAACATTTTGCGTGATACTTATCAGAATTATACCAATTGCGAGTCCTGCGGCAAACATGATCGCTATTGCCGCATCTGAAGCCACCCGTAATTTTCCAAGGGCATGTATACCCAGTGCCCCAAGAATCACCCCGACAACGGCAGTATATAACGGATAAATTCCCGTGAATAAACCAAAAGCAATACCCCCGAAGGCTACATGACTCAACCCGTCTGCAACAAGAGACAGCCTGCGGAGGACGAGAAACACTCCAAGGCTCGAACAGGTGACGGCAACGATCAGCCCGCCTGTCAGGGCACGGACTCCAAATTGGTAGGATAAAAACTCAAGTACCATAATCTATTCTCATGTGCTTCTTCCTGCCTCTATCATCAGGTTCCATAAGCCTTCTGCATTCAGGTTTGAGGATGGACCATCGTAGATCACCTTCCTTTGCAGGAAGATGACACGTTCTACATGCGCTGCCAGGTCAGGCAGGTCATGAAGGATCATCAGTACGGTAATCCGGTGCACTTTATTCAGATGGGTGATCAGTTTATAGAATTCCTGTTTGCTCTGTGCATCCACACCGTTTGTCGGTTCATCGAGAGCAATAATGTGTGGCCTGCCGACAAGTGCACGGGCAATCAGGGTCCTCTGCTGCTGGCCACCGGAGAGATCTGAAAACAACTCATGCTGCACATTGTCAAGACCTGCTTCGGTGATTGCATTGTCAACGGCCCTCCTGCTATCGGCGTTCATGCGCCTGAACAGCCCTATCTGGCCAAAGGTTCCCATTTCAACGACTTCGCGGGCAGTAACCGGAAATTGTTCCTGCCTGATGAGCGGGTTCTGGGGTACATAGCCTATGCAAGGCCTGCAGGGGGTTATCCCCTCGCATTCATCGATATGACAGGTGAATGAGATGGTGCCTTTATCGGGCTTCAGGAGGCCGACCATGATCTTCATGAGGGTGGATTTTCCCGAACCGTTCGGCCCGGCAATTCCCACAAGCTCCTCCTGGCGGATCGAGAGGGAAACATCTTCGAGAACAGTACTTGCCCCGTAAGCAAACCAGACATTGTTCAGGGTGAGACAGACCTGTTCACCTTCCGGATGTGTCACTGGCATGCCATCGCTTTCTTCATTTCCAGCAGATTGTTCTCCATAATCGCCACGTAATCGGTATCCTCCTTTGTCAGGGGGCCCGGGGGGAGTACTTCCATTGTCGTGAACGGGTACACGGGAAGATTGAGTTCGGCTGATATGGATTTGCTGAGGTCTTCGGCTTCATCCGGTTCCGCGAGGACTCCCCTGGCATTGTCTGCTTTTGCCTCCCCAACGATAGCAGCCATCTGCCGGAGGGACGGCTCAGCATCGGGGCTCATCCCTGCAATGGAAACCGGTGTCAGGTTATACGCCGCCGCAGTATAGTCAAGGAAGGCATGAGAACTCAGGAATGTCCTGGTGGTGCAGTTTGAAAACCCTTCCTTATAGTCGGAATCGAGTTTTTTCAACCGTATTTCAAATGCTGCAGCATTATTCTGGTAATCGGATGCATTTTCCGGGTCTGCTTTTGATAATTGTTGGGCTGCATAGGGAACATAGTACTCTGCAAGTCGCGGTGATAACCAGAGATGCGGGTCCTGGGTCAGATTCGGGAAGTCCGCGTATTGGATTTTCATTTGATCATAGGCAGGTCCCGGGATGGCGTCGGCAAAGGTCACGAGTTGTATATCAGGGTTTGTTGAGGCGGCAAGATCTGCTGCCCAAGGTTCGAGAAACGGCCCATCATAGAAAAATACTTTTGCGTTTTTAAGAGCCATTGCATCGTTCGGTGTCGGCTCGTAGTCATGAGGATCGGCCCCCGGAGGCAGTATCTGGGTAATGGTTATATGATCTCTTCCCACGGGTGCTACGAGGAGCGTGAATGGCCGGAACGATGTGACTACCGGTAATCCGCCACCTGAACCGGTACCGGCTGCCGGTAGTGAGCCGGATGCGCCGGTGCCGGGTGAGCCAACCGTGGTAGTATTTATGGATGTCGTACCCGGTTGATGAGATTCCCCTGAGTTGGTCAGGCAGCCGGTAGCTGCAATGATAACGATAATGATTACTGGAGCCGCTATCGGCAGAATCATCTTATACGATATTTGTCTCATCCGGATTACAATCCTTTGCCTGACATTTTATGTCTTTTCTGCAATTCTGCTTGGCGATTTATGTATATAATGGTTGTGAGAATTTTGGAGAGTCCCCAAACGTTATGCTTTAACAACAAATCCGGTCTTAAAAGTATTCTGAAGTACCTTTCAGGATATCATCAGAAGACCATCCTGGATGACAGGTATGATATTCCTTCCCGGACAATCGCTCCGTTTTCCGGACTCATACCTTGAGGCAACCGTCATTATGCGTAATATCCCCGCAGATACCCTTGTTTGGATGCCCCATTGCCCTGCACATCTGATTTATTGCATCCTTTGATACGAAACTCTCAAACCTTGAGACCTCAAGACATGCCTGTTCATGCGAAAGACCAAAATGTGTAAGCGCCAAAGCGAGGATTCTGTGTCTTTTTATCATGAATTCTGCCGTAATTATTCCTTTTGCCGAAAGAGATACCCCGTGGTATGGTATGTAATCGAGAAGTCCTTCATCGGCAAGTTCACTCATCGTTTTTGTAATAGTCGACGGGTCTACACCAAACCCGGCAGCGATGTCATTTGTCTTTACGGGACCGGTTTTTCCTTTGATGAATTTGATGTATTCAACTTTCTTTGGCGAAAGTTCAAGCCCGGTTTCCATACTCATATTGATAATGTTAATAGGTATACCAAAAAAATGTTTGCTATCACTCCAAAAAATCTTTGAAAAAAATATTCACAGGGGAATCCTGATAAGTTTTCAGGACTCCGGGGAAGAAAATCAAAAAAAAATTGAATTTTCACGAGGTAATGATTTGCAGGAATCATTCTAAATTCTCATAAGGTATCATGATCCGGTGACGTTATTGGCCCGTGTCCGGGTTTACAAATCCGCATTTTCGGATCGGGAGAAAACCCCGGATTGCACCGGGCGTTCACCGGGACACGTGAGAAAACGTCTCGCCAGGTCATTCGCATCATCAATGATAATCAGACGCTCACAGACCTGCGAGACATTCATTTTGTCCTTTCTTTTTCCAGATGTTCTTCCATTTCAACTACTTTTTTGGTGATCTTCATTATGGAGTCCGGGTTAAGCGATATTGAATCGATACCCTCCCTTACCAGGAACTCGGCAAACTCCGGGTAATCGCTCGGCGCCTGTCCGCAGAGCCCGCTGTGGCGCCCGTTCCGGTGTGCACCCTGTATCGCCATGGATATGAATTTCATCACGCCGGGGTCCCGCTCATCGAAATCATGGGCAACCAGCCCGGAGTCACGATCTACCCCAAGGGTCAGCTGGGTCAGGTCGTTCGACCCGATCGAGAAACCGTCAAACAAACGGCTGAATTCATCGACGAGGAGGATGTTGTTCGGGATCTCACACATAACATAGATCTCAAGGCCGTTCTCCCCCCGCACAAGCCCGTTCTTTGCCATCTCGGCCAGTACTTTTTCAGCCTCCCCGACCCGCCGGCAGAAAGGGATCATGATGATCAGGTTCGTGAGCCCCATCTCCTCCCGTACCCGCCTCATTGCCCGGCATTCGAGCGCAAAACCCTCCCGGTATTTCTCGTCATAGTACCGCGACGCACCGCGGAAACCGAGCATCGGGTTGTCCTCCCGGGGCTCGAAATAACTCCCGCCGAGCAGGTTTGCGTATTCGTTGGTTTTGAAGTCGCTCATCCGGACAACAACCGGCTTTGGGTAAAAGGCAGCCGCGATCGTCCCGATGCCCTGGGATAGTTTCCCGATAAAATATTCCTCTGAATTCCCGGCCCCATACGTGAGTTCCCCGATCTGTGCCTTCACGTTCTCATCGGTGACTTTTTCCGGGTGGACAAGCGCCATCGGGTGGATTTTGATGTAATTACTGATGACAAACTCCATCCTTGCCAGACCGATGCCGTTATTGGGGATCATCGAGAAGGCGAAAGCCTGGTCCGGCTCCCCGAGGTTCATCATAATCTTTGTTTTAGGGCGCCTGAGCCCTGCCAGGGAAACTTTTTCTACGTGGAACGGCAGGATACCTTCGTACACAACCCCCTCATCCCCCTCCGAGCAGTTGACGGTGACCTCCTGCCCGGTCCTGATCTTTTCTGTCGCATCATTGGTCCCGACCACTGCCGGGACACCGAGCTCCCTGCTGACAATTGCTGCATGGCAGGTCCGCCCGCCCCGGTTGGTAACGATCGCTGCGGCAGTCTTCATGACCGGTTCCCAGTCAGGGTTCGTTGTATCCGAGACCAGGATCTCCCCGGGGATGAACTCGTGGAGGCGGCTTACATCGGCTATCACGCGGGCCCGGCCGGATGCGATCTTTTCGCCGACACTTTTTCCCTTCGCAAGCACCGGTCCCCGGTGTTCAAGATAATAGGTCAGGAGGACGTCTTTGGCATCCTGGGAGTGGACGGTTTCGGGACGCGCCTGCACGATGAACAATTCCCCGGTGATCCCGTCCTTTGCCCATTCGATATCCATCGGGACAGGCTGGTGTGCCTTTTTTGAATAGTGGTCCTCAATCCGGAGAGCATACCGTGCCAGCACGAGGATCTCGTCATCCGTGATACAGAAACGCCGGCTGTCCGATCCGGGGACTTCGACGTTCCTCGTCAGGACCTTGGAGGTTCCCTGCCCGTAGATCATCTTGATCTTCTTATCGCCAAGGTTTTTCCTGACAATGGCCTTGTGGCCGGTCCGCGCCGTCGGTTTAAAGACATAGAACTCATCCGGGTTGACCGCTCCCTGCACGATGTTCTCGCCAAGACCGTACGAACCCGTGATGAAGACCACGTCACGGAACCCGGTCTCGGTGTCGAGCGTGAAGATCACTCCGCTTGAAGCCAGGTCGGAGCGGACCATCTTCATAACACCGACAGAGAGGGCAACCCTGAAGTGATCGAACTTCTGGTCGATCCGGTAGGATATCGCCCGGTCGGTGAATAAGGAAGCAAAACATTTACTGCAGGCCTCACGGAGCGATTGATATCCACGGATGTTCAGGTAGGTCTCCTGCTGGCCGGCAAATGACGCGGTGGGGAGGTCTTCAGCGGTAGCCGAGCTTCTGACCGCGACATCGGTGTCAGGGCCGTACTCTTTGCAGAGCCGGTCGTAAGCAACCCTGATCTCGTCCCAAAGATCGTCGGGTATGCCGGCGCCGAGAATCATGTCCCGCACTTTTTTTCCCCGGACCGCGAGATCGTCGAGGTTGGTCTTGTCGGTGCCGGCCAGCGTACTCTCGATTTTGTCGATAATTCCCCCCTTCTTGAGAACATACCAGTATGCGTCGGCAGTGATGGCAAACCCGTTGGGGATCCTGACGCCTTCCTTCGTCAGGTCCTGGTACATCTCGCCAAGGGAGGCGTTCTTGCCCCCGACACTGGCAACATCTTCGTTCCGGATCTCTTCAAACCAGCGGATATAGTGTTCAAGGCTCATACCAAAGGTTCCGGGTGAAACTCTCATATACATTGGCTTTCGAACCAGATTTTGAAACAACCGGAAAAACCAATCCAGCGCTGGATAACGTCCGCAGAGGTTATCCGGTTTTTTGTGCATCAACCGGTCTGTATCGCGGATATGATCCTTGAGCATCGCCGTACCGGAAATACCGAATTCTTCTCTGGCAATCAAACGGAGGCCGATAAAAAAAGTTTCTTCATAAACGGGCTTACTCGCAGCACAGCTGCCCGGAGCAGATGCGTAAAAATCCCGGGCTTTCTGTGTCGTACCGGTCTCAATGATAAGCGGGATGATGAACGAAATATTCAGGAAGATATCCTTGACTCCTCCCGGAGATGGCGATGTCCGCTGAAGTGGGTTTCTTCTTCAGCTGTATCGGTTCGAAAGTGAGTTTCTTTTCGATTGTTACCCGGATCCGTTCTCCTTCCCTGAGCGGAACTTTGCCAACCGGTTTGAGGACATTATTCTCATAAATGCATTCGATTGCCTTGCTCATGGAACCGTTACCTCTCGTATAATGGATTTTGGTCGGGAATTATAACAGGGTTTGCGGACGAGGCAGTGGAAATTCATCCTGTTGAACGAATGTTGAAAGGAAGGCTTCCCTTGGTATCAGGGATCGGGAGCGTTTCGATTTAAGGGAGATTTTTCCAGGAGCGGTTGCTGCCGGAGCCGGGACTCGCCATGGTGATGATGATCTCATCGTACTGCCGGCTGACGCTCGTCTTTGTCCCGCCCGGGATCTCCTCATCGCGGTTGTGCACGTTTACTATCCCGCCCGGGGGTCGCCATCTTTCTCTCCCTGATGGGCCGGGTTCTCCTGATAAGGGAGGTTGTGCATCCGGAGATGCCGCGGATGCGGGCGGTTTGCGAGCGGTTGATGGCGGGGACAACGGGGCAAGGAACCCCTCCCTTCAGAGAGTTGCCGGCATCGTTATGAGGGGTGGCAAAGGATTTTTTTTAAAAGGTAATTAATGGCATTGAAATTTTTAATAGCATTAAAAAAATCAAGTTATATGCGATTCAAAATTGAATCCTAATAATATTTATAGTACAAAAATATAACCTGAAAGATTGTAGGACGGGTTCACCAAGCAACGAAACCGGTGGAACCCGATCCTGCCCGTAAGCATGAGAACATTATCTTCTGTCCTTATGAAGATTTTCCCATACCTTTCGAGCGAAGTGTATGGAAAAACATAAAGGAGAGAAAAGAATGGAACTACGAAATATCGGAATCGCCCTGCTGGCCCTTCTGCTGGCAGCGATGGCGATAGTGCCTCTCGTAAGTGCAGCGGAAGAACAAACTCACGCAGCCGGCAGTACAGCAATACAGCCTGACATCGATCCCAATTATCATCCGGTCCGGTACGGAATACTGGATGAGCCTCCCTTTGTAAAGGTGACGAAAAATCCCAATGACAATCAAGAGCAGATCGAATTTGTTTACGCGCTCGTATCAAAAGAATGGCTCGCGACAAACGGACTGACCGATAGCAACGGTTCGGTAACATTCTCAATCCCGCGCCGGCAGGTTCATTTTGTCAAACAGCAGGCAGGAAATCCGGCCCATGTGCCAACGGATTTCTTAGGCGAGTCTTCATCACTTGCTGACAACCCTGTGTCAGTGCTCTGGGCACCGAAGAATTTGCTCCAGGTAAGGGAAAATGGCGAATCCGTCGCGATTACCTGTCCCAAAACGATGCTGCTCAATTTCAATAACATGAAAGAAACGAAAAGCAAACTGGAATCGGCAAAAAGTGAAAACTTACTGATTCCGGAAGTTCCTGCTGATTCATCAGCCACTCCAGCCATACTGAGTGTAGCACCAGCATCAAGTGCAAGCATGGCGGAACGAAGATACTACTCTGATTATTTCAACCTGCACCGGATTAATGGTGTTACCGGGAAAATGCAGCCGGCGGGTTTCTCCAATTCCGGCGAATCGTTTTTCAGTTATCATGAAATGGAGCTATATCTTCAGCAACCCACTGATGCGGTCGAATATATCGTTTACCACAGGACTGATGGAAGGATAATCGATTATGTGTCTGTTCATGATGATTATGCATTGTCAACCCCGCTCAGTATGGATGTCACCTATCTGTCCACCTATCTGGAATGGTACTTCTATGTTGAGAACGGGCCGGTCTGGTACATGCAATTCAGGAACCCCATCTCAGGAACCTGGTATTCGGCATCCCATACCGATACCATGAACCTGTCCCATTATGTGACGCAGATCACTCCTTCAACAGAACTATATCTGAACAGTGTCCCGCCGACCCATTACTTCTACACCCGGACATCTCCGTTCCAGGCTGACTGGACCCGGACCGTCGGACTGTTAGGTGGAAATGAATGGCACACTCCCCAGGAGACAACCAGTGCCGGCAGTCTGCCTGCAAACAACCAATATGTACAGCTGACCTCGAACTGGGACAGCTCAGGAAGGATTGTCACAACACAGGTATGTGGATCCAATGTGGCATAACCCCCACACATTTTTTATTTTTAGGATTTCATAAAAGATATGGCGGAGCATGATGGAACGTAACACATGGATAGTAATCATTTCAGCGCTCATCCTTGTTTTTATCCTTGGATCTATTTTCTGGAATCCCCTGCTGGAAAGAATTGATGCGCAATTCTATCCGCGATTCCACCCCGGGATCTGGGACCAGCCGGTGATTCGCCCTCCGGAAAATTCAACGGCCGGGTTCACCGATTATCCGTTCATGTTCCAGTACAATTTTACTGCATCCACGGGGTTTGCGTCAGCATACAAAAAATATTACCGGCCTACATTTGTGATCAGTAAAGGCAGGAACGCGACCATTGTTCTTGACATATCCTCAGCGACAAACCATCCGGTTACGGTAACGCTGGCTGCGATTGATGATCTTCCTGCAGGAGGAATTTCTTTTAACAGACCTGATAGCATGGTTATCGAACCGGGAAAGACTAGGCAGATGAACCTTGAATTATCTGCCTCCCCGGAGGCTGGACTTCCCGAAATTCCGGAAAACGGGGAAGAAGAGGCTCATCAGTACCCGGTGGGAGTCTGGCTGCGATCAGAGAACTGGTCGGTTGGCCAGGGATTTTATCTGAAGGTAGCCGGATAAAAACAGTACTAAAGATCATCATTCGAAGAATCTGGTCATCCCTCAAACGTCCCGGGGAACGCTGGAATGAAAAGAAGGCCTGTTTCCCGGTTCGGGCTTACGTTGGCTCATGTGATTTAAACGTTTGCAGAGATGGTGGTGGAGGGGCACCCATACCGCCGGAGATCGACAGACGGGATTCGGCATATGCAAAGAATGGGGGCTCAGCTTGCCAGGACAGCCAGGAGAAAGATACCCACGGTCCGAAAAAAATGCCTTTGTGGGGAATGAGCAATTATGGTACAGGGATAGTCAATGGGAACCGATGCAGTAAGTATCCATCAATACCGTTCCTGAATACGTGGATAAGCCCGGTATCGAAGACCAGCAGTACCTCCAGGAGATCATCCACCGCCGGCTCCCTGATGCAAAATGCACGGCCATTTTCAGCCGGGCAAAACAGGCAAAAGCAGATGTGCCAAAACAGGCGAGCCGGAGCGGGACCGCAAAGGATCTTCCGGCGGATCTGAATGATTGAACTCATCCGGGATGAGCGGTTCATAAAGTCGTACATTACGGGGGACCGTGATCACCCGGCCCCTTCATTTTCACCCCCCTTTCCCCGGGTATAAACGCCCACCCGCCAGAAGGTGAGTCTGCAGGTGTGTTCTTCCATTACTGATATTTCCCGGGATCCATACCCGGCCGGCACTGCTGACTTCGGGACCATCGGGAGCATCGGGGAGCTCGAAGGCGTGGCCGAAGGATCCGTCTGGCAGCATTTCGAGCGGCTGACCGCGTTCATCTTTGAACAGAACGGCTTCCGGGTCAGTGTCGGCACCGTAAAAACCCGGAACCGGCAGCGCAGGCAGTACGATGTCATCGCCCGGAAGAACGGCCGGACATTGCTCGTGGAGTGCAAGCGGTGGTCGAAAAACCGCTACCGGTTGCCGGCACTCCGGAGAGCGATCGGGCAGCACCGGGAGCGGGTGCAGTTCTATAAGGAGATCACGCAGGAGGATGCCGTGCCGGTCATGGTTACCCTGATTGAAGAGGAGATCCGTATGTTCGAAGGCGTTCCGCTGGTACCGGTCCACCGCCTCAATGCATTCATCAGCGAGCTGGACAATCTTGCGGACGGGTATTCGTTTGCCGGCGCTGAAGAAGAGGAGCTGCCGGACGATCTGCCGGAGGAGTTGTGGGATCCGGGAGCGGAAGAGGGGGAACCGTGAGCAGATTAAAGAACCCGTTTGAGTTTTTCCCCTCACCCTTCTTCGCTCTGGCTCAGAAGGCTGATCCCGAAGGAGCCCGTAAAAATGCCCCGGTTCCCCGTTTTTCCGGATTTTACCGGAGAGTATGTCAGAAATGCAGGACAGTATGGTGTCTCCGGCGTGAGGGAGCAATCGCATTTTCACGTCGGGAAATCCTCATCTCTTCGTCGGTTGGATAGTATGGGATAGCAGGGAAGGCGGGTTTTTTCCGTAACGATCCGGAATACGTTTCCGGAGATGCCGTGGATGTGGGCGGTTTTTGGCGGGGGCTGCCGCTGTTTTCCTGCACCGGGGGGAAGTTTTTGTTCTCCGGCAGCGGGGTCCCGCAGTTGGTGCAGAAATGCATGGGGGTGGATCGGTGGAGTGGGGGGAAGGGGTTGGGGTTTTAACATCCGGAAAGGATGTTGAGCAGCATGAGAGCGTTCGGGTTTGGGGGAATAGTTATGGAGGGGATTGCGGCCGGATCAGATTAGGCAGTCAGGAATTATCCTGCCAATGTCCCAAAAGGATCCCACGGGGGAAGAACAACGGGTTCGGTGCTGAGAACCTCCAGGAGCTTTTTAGAGAGGTATTTTTTCCTGACGATGATCTCGAACAGGTACTCGTCGAACCACTCATCCTTCATGTACATGTACCCTTTCTCCCCGATTCTGGTCCCCCAGCTGTTCTCCACCCGCCATTTTCTCGGTTTGCCTTTTTCATCCAGATCTACTCCGGTCAGCAGCATCGCATGGGTCATCTCGCTGTCCCGGTATTCCAGCCGTCCGGCCTTGTCCAGCGTAAAACCGGTGCCGTAGACGGTATCGTAATCATAGATGTTCAGGTCCATGGCACCCTTCTCCGTCTGCAACATACGGCCGACATCACAGCCGAACCAGACCGCGTGGTTGTCCTTGATCATCTCGACGGCAGCCCGCTTCAGGGTCTTCATGTCAACATTCAGGTACGTCACCGGACGCCCGCCAATAACATTACCCAGATACTGCACCGTGTAGATTTTTTTATAGGGTTTGTCCTTCATGGGGGCGTTGATCAGGCTGCCCATATCGTCCAGGTCAAGGCCTATATACTTCTTATAGAAGCCGCAGGGTGTCATAGTACCCTCCCGGTGGAATACCTTGTCCTTGTCCCGCCACTCCCAGTAAAAGTCCTCCGTAGGTTTTCCCAGGTGAATAGCCAGCATCCGGTAGAACTCTTCGAGGAACGCATATTTTGCCGTTCGGAGTTCCTCTTCAGAAGAACCGCTGTCATGCATATCCCGAAGTCCCTTCGCATATTCCCTCAGTTTCGAGACAAGAAGGGTGTTCATGGCATCCGAGTTTCTGCTGCTGATGGTCTCCGGCATCAGGGACTTCGGCACAACCCCGTATTTCTCCACCAGATTCACGAACATATTCCATTGCCCGCCGTCAGGGAGCGGATCGGCGAGGAGAGCGAAAACTATCCGGCTGTCAAGGGGTTCATTCCTTGTCCCGATAATATTCTCGAGGAAATAATTCGCTTTCTCGAGTTTATCCCAGAACATCTGGTAGATCTCGGAGAGTTCGAATGTCTTGAGGTTCAGCGTTTTCATCGCTTCGAGGGAGAGGAGACTCAGGCCCGAGAATAACCAGCACCTCCCGGAGTTCTCCTGGTTCGCAGCTTTCGGTGAATCGATCACATTACTGAACGTGAAATTAATCCGGTCAACTTCTTTCCGGCTGAGCGCCACATCGGCGATACCGTTCTGGGTCACGGCATTCAGGGCAAGAAGATTCTTGGGATCATCATCAAAGGATGCTTTGAATTTCGTAATATCTGCAGTTGTGACGTTTTTCTTCATGCTTTTACCCGGTGAATCATTGTTTTTCCTTTCTCGATCTGGTTTCTCCCGGGACATATGTATTGTGTTCAGGCTAAGAGAGATGGATCCGGATTACAGAAAAAAAATTTCTGTAACGGATAAAAAATGAACTTTTTCCCCTGAGGTTCGGGAACATTTTATTATCCGGTTTTTCCATCGTTATAACAGGACAAGGTTATTATTCGAAAAGGGACGATCCCAATTTTTTTATCCTGGGAAATCCCGGCCCGGAAATAACTTCTGCTTTATCTTCATGTACGAGCGGTAGAGAAGGAGCATGAAATTTCCGAGGAAACGCTCTCTTTTTGCCATGGCCCGTACAAAGATGGCCTGTTCTGAAACAATCAGTTCTTTTAAGTGATAAATATCCTGTTTTGGGGAGAAAAAGACGTATATCAGGACGCCGGCGAGGATTATGATCGTGCCTACTGCCTTATCGAAGAAGGAAGTCGAGTAGAGGAGATACAGGCAGATCATGACCCCGAGCCACGGGAGTATCTTCTGGCCCGGCAACTGCTTTTCACTTTCACGGGTCAGGACAATCAGGGCAAGGCAGGTTAAGAGGAAGGAAAATGCGAGGTTGAAGACGGCAAAGGAGATCAGGTTCGTGATGGGTGAATAGATCGAGAGGAGGAATGCGAGGATACCCTGGACGATCAGGCCGATATAGGGAGTCCCGTACTTTTTGTGCAGCGTGGAGAACAGGCGCGGAAACAGCCCGTCAATGGACATGGCATAGGACAACCTCCCGGTGCCGAGCATTCCCGATTCATCGGACCCGGAGACAGAAAACAGGGCCCCGACGGTCATGATGAGGGCCCCGGCAGAACCGAGGAGCGCACCGCCGACAAGGATGAGCGGCGTCTGGGATTTTGTCAGGTCCGCCCAGTTCACGGCACCATAGACGATGAAATTAGTCGAGATATAGAAGAGCGCCACGATCGACATCCCGATAATAATTGCTTTCGGGATCGTTGTTTTCGGATCTTTCACCTCGGCCGCAGGAAGTGTACCGAGTTCAAACCCCGCATAGGCCCAGAAGATGAGCACGAGGGCAGTCCCGGTGGCCGAAACTCCCAGGGGAATAAAGGGATGGTAATTATCCAGAAATCCGGAAGGACGGGTAATGAAAAAGATGGTTCCTGCACCGATGAGCAGTAATAACGGCGCCAGTTTGATGAGGGTGAGCGCATCATTGACCCTGCCTGCTATCTTCACCCCGAAAATATTGATGATTGTCAGGCCAAAGAGAAAGATCCCTTTGACCAGGACTTCCTCTCCGGGAGCCAGCGGTGCCAGGTACTCAAGGTAGCGCACGAACGCGATGGCAAATACCGGCAGGGAGATCAGTTCGGCGATCCACATGCTCCAGCCGGTAAGGAATCCAAAGAAATCATCGAAGGCCTCTGATACATAGGCAAACGGTCCCCCGACTTTCGGGATATAATAACTGCAGTACGCAAAAACAAGCGCTATTATGGTCGCAAAAACGCCGGCAATAACCCACACAACGAGGGAGAAGGGCCCGAGCATGCCCGCCGTAATTGCGGACGCGATATAGATGTCAGCCCCGATGACCGATCCGACGACAATGTTGGTCAGGTCGAAGAGGGAGAGTTCTTTTTTGAAATCCATGAGCTGTGCAGTAAAGGATAATCATGGATCCTGATATAGCTGATGAATCCCCTGTGCCGGTTGTCTGGTACCCGGTGCCATCAGCGCATCTGCCTCCATCGATCATTTCATATCCTCTCCGGAGAGATTGTGCCCCATGGAACTTAAAGATCAGATCCTGGAAGTTATTGGCGGATCGCACGTGACCGCCGTTGCAACACTGGACGGAAAACTGCCCGCAGTCCGCTTCATGGTACTGGCCGGTTTTCCGGACATGACCCTTGTCAGTGCGACCCTGAAAACCTCCCACAAAGTCGGGGAGATGCAAAAAACCCCTGACGTCGCGCTCTCCACCTGGTCGGGCAAGGAGTTCTCCGACCCATACGTGGAGGTGAAAGCCAAGGTGAAGATCCACGAGGACGTTGCCACCAAGAAGAAGTACTGGAACCCCATGTGGGAGCAGTTCTTCAAGACACCGGAGAACACGGACTTTGTCGTCCTGGTCTTCACGGCAGGCGAGATCACGTACCATGCAAAGAACATGACAAGTACCGAAATCTGGAAGCGGTGACCCGGTCGCATCCCCGGGGCCGGATGTATACCATAGACAGGGAAGGAGTATGATCCTATGGACAAAAGCATCCTGATCACATTTCCCTTCAGAAAGACAAAAATCCCTGCAACACTCCAAGTCCTGGAAGGACCTGAAATGTGCGGGCAATCTCACCGATGAGTTTCAGGTTCGTCGAGTCCGGCACAATAACGGGGCCGGAAAAAAGATCGTTGAGATGGCTGATGAATTCATCTGCAAAGCCATATCCTTCATCGCGGATATGATCCTTGAGCATCGCCGTACCGGAAATACCAAATTCATCTCTGGCAATCAAACGGAGGCCGACAAAAAAAGTTTCTTCATAAACGGACATACACGCAGCACAGCTGCCCGGAGCAGATGTGTAAAAATCCCGGGCTTTCTGTGTCGTACCGGTCTCAATGATAAGCGGGATGATGAACGAGGTATCTGGGAAGATATCCATGACTCATCCCGGAGATTGGCGATGTCCGCTGAAGTGGGTTTCTTCTTCAGCTGTATAGGTTCGAAGGTGACAATCCGTTCCCGTGCGGATTATTAATGTTCGTTAATTACCACGCCGGGTTTTTCAATGTATGAACCGGTTTTTTCCACGTACGAATTCAGGCACTCGCCACCGGAACATTCACAGGGCCCCTGATAGCAGTTCCCCCCGCAGCAGACGGAACCCTTCGAACAGCAGTTCGTCCCGCAACAAAAATCATCAGGATCACCGCAATATTTTCCCGGGTTGCACTGCGCATAACACCGGCTTCCCCCGTCATTCCCCGGGACATATCCGCCCGGGCACGACAGGGAGAGCGGTGTTGAAACCGGTGTGGCGGTTTTTAGATTTGCGAGGGTGGTGGCTGAGGCTGTTGCCGGGTACGTCACCGGATTATCTCCCGGAGGCGTAGTAATACCGGGTTGTACAACAGGCTTCCCGGAACATCCGGACAAAATCACGAAAGCGATCACGAGACCCGTACACAGGGAAAATACCATTCTTTTGTTCAATCCAGCCAGCCTCCCGTACTATTCAGATGAATTCTATGGACCGGCCGGGAAATATATATTCCCGTATCCCCGGGTATCCTGATGAGAACCGGAAGACCTCCTGTCGCGACCGGCAGATCCTCCGGCCTGCCCGTTGCCGGCTTACGTCACTTTATGGAGTATCTGCGTCGGGTCAGGATGGTGAGGAACCGGGCACCCCTGCGCCTGTGAGGGGGCCGGGGCTGGGCCGGGAAAAGAACACCGTTCTTTTTATGTCTGACGGTTTCGGATTGTCCACGGGGGAAAAACAGTGGATTTTAATCTTTCCGGTCAGTACCTGTCCGGCCGGTGGTTCATTGTCCTTCAGAGTACTTCCGGAACAGGAATGGTATTTATGGAATTCCGCTATAGTGTCTGCTATGACTGCACCACGGGATTCCGGTCTGGAACGGCTCGCCGCGATCGAACAGATCGTACAGGGCGGACTTGATGAGGCAAGAACAAATGCGGTCCTTTCCCTGATCGGCATTCCCCCGCTGAGCAACGGGTTCCTCGCGGTGATGAAAATCTACAGTGAGTACCTTCCCAAATCCGAAGAAATGACATTTTCAAAAGAACAGAGGCTCCTGCATTTTCTCTGGGATGCATTCGAGCGCACGCCCGTTTCCCTTGCCACAAATTTTGCGATCCCGTTCCGCCGGATCCTTGCAAAAAAACTCTTCCGTCAATGCGGGAAGAATTTCTGTGCCGAAGCAAACGTCCGGTTCAACTTCGGCCAGGCGATCTCCGCGGGCGATAATCTCTTCATCAACTGCGGGACATTTCTCGACACCAAGGGCGGGCTTATCATCGGCGATTCGGTTGGTATCGGGGAATTTGTGCGGATATTTACCCACAACCACTCCGAGTCCGACCACGCAGAACGCACCTATGACCCGGTCACGATTAAGGATTATGCCAAGATCTATTCGAATTCCCTGATCTTCCCCGGTGTTACCATCGGTGAGCAGGCCATCGTTGCCGGGGGTGCAGTTGTCACAAAGGATGTCCCGCCAAACACTCTTGTTGCAGGGATTCCGGCCAAAGTGATCCGGCAGCGGAAGAACGAGGGGCGGGTGCGCGAAGAGCTGAACCACGTCTGGCTGAACCGCGGGGCATTCCAGGATGAATGAACGGTACCGCGATTGGGGGAAACTGCAGTACGGACATCAGCAGGGACAGGGAGTGGATGGGGACCCTTACCGTCGGGGATCGTCGGTGAGATCCCTGAAAAGGGAGATACACTTCCTGGATCCGGGTTCTTCGACGGTGACCCCCTGTTCCAGTCCCCTCCCGGTACCCCAAAATCCGGGGAATTCAGGAAAAACGGTACAATAAGGAGATTTTTGCGCCCGATACGGTCTCCGTTAAGTTTTTTCACGCCGTTGATCCAAATCCGGGCTAATAGACGCAATTGGACGGGCGATCTCCTTCCGGATCGGACAAAGGTAGGCTGGATCGAAAGGAAGGGCTGTTTTGGGGATGGGGAGGTTACGTCGGTACTTCAAATATCTATGTCGGTAAGGATCGTGCATGCTGGAGCACCCCTACGCCGGTGAGGGGGAGCCAGGGCCGGGC
>Ga0182027_10005500_pt1 | contig 19220 bp, 22 predicted proteins | sample 712E1DmetaG_FD_121300 | JGI IMG/M metagenome (GOLD analysis project Ga0182027, IMG submission 121300) | Permafrost microbial communities from Stordalen Mire, Sweden - 712E1D metaG (Illumina Assembly) | ecosystem: Environmental > Terrestrial > Soil > Wetlands > Permafrost | place: Sweden...
ACGGATACCAGTCAGCCTCCGGTGTCGGAAATCAATACCCCGGCGGAGGCCGCCCCGCTGCCGCCTGCGCAACTCGAAACCCTGGTGGCGCCCATCGCGCTTTATCCGGACCCTCTGATCAGCCAGATTTTGGTCGCCAGCACCTACCCGCTGGAACTTGTCCAGGCCAATCAATGGCAGCAGCAGCACCCTGAACTGAAGGGGCAAGCCCTCAAGGATGCCGCGGCGCAGCAAAGCTGGGACCCGAGCGTTCAGGCGCTGGTGCTTTTTCCCGATGTCATCAAGCGACTGAATTCGGATGTGACTTGGACGACTAATCTGGGCAACGCCTTTCTGGCGAACCAGGGCAGTGTGATGGATGCGATCCAGCGCCTGCGGGTGAAGGCGGAACAAGAGGGGAAATTAAAGTCATCGCCCCAGGAGAAAGTCATCAACACAAACCAATCGGGCCAGGCCGTTGTCGAAATTGAACCCGCTGATCCTGAAGTGATCTACGTCCCGGTCTACAATCCGGTCTGGATCTGGGGACCGCCCGCGTATGATTACTACGCGTCCTGGTACTATCCGCCGCCTCCGCCGTTCGGCGTCTGGTTTTTTTGGGGTGCGGCCTTCAGCATGAGCCTTTATTATCCGGGATGGATTGGTTATGGAGGCTGGGGCGGGTGGGGATGGAGACCGGGCTGGCGCGATCACTCGGTGTATATGAACCGCGCGTTCATGACTCATAATCATTACAACGCCGGTCCCATGGGAAACCATTCGGCCTGGGAGCACAACTCGGCGCACCGGGCGGGCGTCGCCTACTCGAATCACGCGGTCGCCCAACATTTCAATGCCTCCCGCGCGGGACGCCCGGCCGTTGCGCGGCCGACGGTCAATCAGGTCCAGCAGCAATTTCATCAGCGGGCCATTTCTCCTGGAGTCGCGTCTGAACGCATCGGGAACCGTTCCGTGATGTCCAATTCGGCCACAAGCAACCGCAGCGCATTCGGCGGGACGCAGCACGGTTCCAACGCCAGGGTTTACAGCAGCCAGGGCCGATCGAGCCTCGGACATGCCGCGACGGGCGGCGGCGCACCACATTCGTCGGCAAGTCGCGGAAGCAGCTCTGGCGGCGGACATGGCGGCGGGGGTGGCGGACACGGCAACGGAGGCGGGGGAAGACACTAATGATCAGCGAATGGAATGTGAAACAATTTCTAAAGTGCACCGGAACGGCGGCCTGGGTGACGGTCCTGCTTTGGCCAGCGTTTACTTTTGCGGAGGCATCGCCCGCCGCCCCTAAAACGTTTTCCACTTCGAAAGCCGCCGCCGAAGCGTTACTCAAGGCTTCGGAAACCAACGACACGGCGGCGCTTCTGCAGCTTTTCGCGCCGAACGGCAAAGATCTGATCGACTCGGGCGATCCGACGGAAGACGCTCAGTCGCGCGCACGATTCACCGAACTGGCGCACAAGAAAATGGCACTTGTCCCGGATCCCGCGGACCCCGCCAAGACGTTCATCTCGGTCGGCGATGAGGACTGGCCTTTCCCGGTCCCGCTTATTCAGAAAAATGGCCTGTGGGTGTTTGACTCCTCCGAAGGGCAGAAAGAGGTCCTCGCCCGTTATGTCGGTGCGCATGAGCTCACCGCCATCGAAATCTGCGAGGGCTACGTCGAAGCCCAGAACCAGTACGCGCAGATTCACCTGCATAAGGGCGTGCCCGAATACGCGCAGCATATCGTCAGCTCTCCCGGTCAGAAGGATGGCCTGTATTGGGAACCCAAAAAGGAAGAGCTGCCGTCCCCCGTTCCCGCTGATTTCGCCAAAGCCGCCCACCGCGCGGACCAGCGCAGGCCCTATCACGGCTATTTCTTCCGCATCCTGACCGAACAGGGACCGGACGCGCATGGCGGCACAAAGAATTATATCGTCGACGGCGCCATGACCGCCGGGTTTGCTCTGGTGGCCTGGCCGGCGCATTACGGCGAGACCGGCGTTCAAACCCTGATCGTCAATCAGGATGCTGTTATCTACCAATCGGACCTGGGCGTCGAGACCGATAAAACGGCGCCGGCCCTGACCCAATTCAATCCCGACAACTCCTGGACCGAAGTCAAAGCCGAGCAACTCCAATGACCTTTATGGGTAAGAAGGAGGTAGAGCCATGACGGACATCCTGAGATTACAGACAAAGGCCGTCGCCTGGATGTTCATTTTGTGCCTGATCGCGCCGGTTACGGCGCGAGCGGCGGAGACGCCAGGGGACACGACGGTCGTCGCCAGCCCCGTCGCTCCCAAGCCTCATCACAAGCACAAGAAAAAGGCCAGCGTTTCGGCCACCAGTAACGGGACGGCTGTCCCTGCACCCGACACCGGTTCCAATCGAAAGCAGGCGGCGGAAAACACGGACGCCCCGGGGATGTCCGATAGCCTCGGGACCAACAATCCCGGCGGTCCGAACATGGGGTCCGGAGACCACACTCCCGGCACGACCGGAACCAGCGGGCAGTAACAACGACGGCCTGCGGGTCAAATCACAGAGGTTCATCCCATGACGACGACAGCCAAGAAAACGGTCCCGAAGAAAAAATTCAAAAATATAATCGCCCCAAGAGCGCCTGCCGAAAGGCTTGAGGCGCCGGCTCCCCAACCCTCCACCCATGAAGGTTGGTCGGCGCTGGATGATGGGCTGGCCCGAGAATGCGAGACGCTCTCGCATCAGCACATCCACTAAGATGACGCCCGACATGATCGCTTCAGAAATTAAAAAACGATGGGAAGGAATCACGACAGAATTGGTGCGTCGTAAACGATTGGACCCTAAAGTCTATGACGAAGTCGTTTCGACGTTGGCTCAGATCGATGTGACGGAGGACCACCATGGGGAAAGCAACGGATGAATTGATCAAAACGCACCGGCTCGTGGAACAGATCCTGATCCAGTTCGACACCCTCAAGCCGCGATTTTCGGATGTCCGTGCGACGCTCGAGCGCGCCGTCAGAGCGCATTGTTGGCTGCAGGATGAATTTTTACTGCCGGCGTTGTGGGGAAAGACTCTGATCGAGCGTCAACTTCTCGTGGAAATCGTCCAAGAACATCGCGACCTGGAATCATTATTAAGACGACTGCAAACGATCGCGCCAGACGCCACGCGGGAGGATGAAGCGCTCGTCTTTCAAATCCGCGCGCTCCTCGAAGCGCATTTCGCGAAAGAGACGAACGCGCTTTACCCTCTGATCGAACAGGTCGTCGACGACCCCACGCTGCGCAGACTCGGCGAAGAAATGGAAAAGAGGAAGGCAGGGGTGCGGGCGGCGATCCAAGTGAAAGCGGCGGCGCTGGTGTCTTGAGGGGTATGCCGAAAAACGTCCTTAAACGATCTGGAGGCGGCGGAAGACCCGGGTTTTGATGAGGTCCAGGACGAGGCAGAATGCAACGCAGGCGGCCAGAAGAGCAGCGACCACAGCGACGGGCAGAGGCTTCATCAGGATTCCGCGCGTGGCCAAGGTCGCAATGATCAGAAGATCGGCCGCTGATGCGGTCATCAGCCAGGGACTTGGGATGGAACTCCAGAGATGCCGACGCTCCCGCACGACGTAAAGAATAGCCTGCCCGCTGAAGATCAAAGTCACAATCGACAGTGTCTGCAGCGTCTTCAGGCCAAACCCCAGATGATATTTCCCGACCGCCAGAACGCTTATGCAAAAAACGAGGTCGCACAAGCCGAGAGCGATTCCTCCCGCCGTTAAATTTCCAACGCGCCAGACGTTCGGCGCCGGTGACAGATGCACATGGTCCGTCGTCGCGAGCATGGACAGGAAATCTCCCGTGATCATGGAGATCACAAGCAATAGCGGCGTGAGAACGGCGTGCCCGGTCATAAGGAGGCCGGCCAGAAGAAAGAGCGCCCCCACGAATTTATGCGTGACGGATTTCAGGATGTAGGTCAGGATGCGCTGAAAGATGGTTCGCCCTTCTTTGACCGAGGCGACGATGCCTCCCAGCCCGGGTTCGGTCAGGACGATCCCGGCCGCGGATTTGGCGACGTCCGTCGCCGTGGAGACCGCGATCCCCATTTGCGCCTGCCGCAGCGCCGGAGCGTCGTTCGCGCCGTCCCCGCACATCCCGACCGTGTGGCCGCTTTTCTGAAATTCCTGAACCAGGCGGTACTTGTCTTCGGGAAGAACGCCGGCATGGACTTTTTCGTCCAGACCCACCGCCTGGGCGACGATGGCCGCCGTCGCCGGAGCGTCGCCCGTGACCATGATTGTGCGCACTCCCAACGACCGCAGCTGCGTGACCAATCCCGCGGAATCGGACCGCGGCGGATCGCTCAGCGCAATCAAGCCGGCCAGCCGCATGGCCTTATCCGGACCGGCTGCCACGGCCAGGACCCTGTATCCCTTCGTTTCCAGTTCGTTGGCTACCCCTGCCGCCTCCGGAGCGGCCTGCGCGAGCGTCTGAACAATACTGAAGGCTCCTTTGACGATCCGCCAGGCGACGCCATCGCCGTTCGTCGCCGCGGCCTCGGACATTTTGGTGGCCGGATCAAAAGGAATAAACTTGACGAGTTTCGGGAGTTTGTCTGCATTCCGGCGCGAGGCCTCGGTGCGGATCGCCACGTCCACCGAATCCTGCCCGCCGTCAGAACTGGCCAGAGCCGCCAGCCCAAGCACGTGGGCCTCATCGAAACCGTTCAGCGCATGGACGACCGTCACGGTCAGCGCATTCTGCGTCAGAGTTCCCGTCTTGTCGACGCATAAAATATCCATCGTCGCGGCTTCGTCCACGGCGGAAAGGCGGGTGGGAAGAACTCCCACTTTAGCCAGGGCCTTGGCGCCGATCGCGGCGGCCAGCGTGAAGGTCGCGGGCAGCGCGACCGGGATGGATGAAAGGACGGCGGTCAGGATCAAGGGGGCCATCTCTCGAAGCGGCATCGCGTGCGCCCAGGCATAGGACACGAGGAGCACGATAACACCGCTGTTGAACAGGGCCAAATTGCGCACCACCCGGAAAACGACCTTTTGCTGGGTGCTGATGACGTGAGCCGTGCGCACCAACTCCGCGGTCCGTCCGAATTTGGTTCGAGTTCCCGTGGCGGTCACCTCGGCCACCGCTTCGCCGCGCCGCACGAGCGCCCCGGCATAGGTCTGGAGGCCCGAACCGGCTTCGATCGGCACCGACTCCCCTGTCAGCATGGACTGATCGATCAAAACGGACCCTTCCAGAAGGCGCACGTCCGCCGCAACGACTCCTCCGAGCGACAACTTCACGATGTCGCCGGCCACGAGATCCGCCGCGGGAACCGTTTTCCAAACGCCGTCTCGGCGGACGGAGGCTGAGAGCGCGAGCCTTGACTTGAGGGCGGCCAAGGTCGCCTGCGCGTGGCTTTCCTGGAAAAAACTGAGCGCGGCATTGAACAGGAGGAGGACCGCGATGACCAAGGCCTCCACATAATTATGAAGACCGAGTTCGATCAGGATGACGGCTTCCAGCATCCACGGGACCGGCGCCCAGAATTTCCCGAGCGCGCTGCGGACGAGATGCGCGGAGGTGTCGGGCATCGAGTTCGGGCCAGACTGCTGCAGCCGGCGACGGGCTTCGTCGCTGGAAAGGCCGGACTTTGCGGCCGGCGTGGCGGGCATGGATTCCATCTTAGTGATGATAACTTTACGATGGGGGCAGGGGTATAGGTGTTTGGCGTAGCTCCCGCCAGGTAGTTTCCTAGAGAAGAAATATAGCGCCCGGCCCTGATAGGCAGCCGGCCCCGTTACTTCTACCATACCCCTATCAGGCGGATGCAGAGCCAACCCGCGATGACAAGGAGATCCCCATGAGACTTGAAAAAACAAGCGGACGTTCCGAAGAGAATGTGAAGGCGGTCGCCCAGACGCTGGAGACGTTGAGAATCAAGGAGCTTCAGCCCTATGGGAAGATTGTCAAATTGCCGATTGCGCTGGATGAAAAGGCCTGCGTCGACAATGCCGGTAACCTGAACCAGCTTCTGGCCGATACGATCACGCTGCGGGATCTTTACAAGAAACATCATTGGCAGACCTCCGGGCCCACGTTCTACCAGCTCCACCTGCTTTTCGACAAGCATTCCGAAGAGCAAAGCCAATTGATTGATTTGCTGGCCGAAAGAATCCAGACCCTGGGGGGCGTCGCCCTCGCCATGGCGCCTGATGTGGCCGAGATCACGCTGATCCCCAGGCCTCCCCGCGGCCGCGAAAGCGCGCCGGCCCAATTGTCGCGCCTGCTTCACGCCCACGAAATCGTATTGAAGGAAGCGCGTACGACGGCCAGGCTGGCCGAGGGGAACGATGATGATGGAACCAACGATATTCTCGTCAGCGATGTCATTCGCACCAATGAACTGCAGGTTTGGTTTGTTTCCCAGCATCTGGCTGCCGCACAACAACAGGGGGGTCTATGAGTAAAAGTGATTCCGTCGTCGCCATCTACCATACGCATACGGACGCCGAAGCCGCGATCCAGTCGCTCCAGCGCGCGGGATTCAGCATGAAGAACTTGTCGATCGTCGGGAAGGACTATCACACGGACGAGCATGTGGTGGGCTATTACAACGCCGGAGACCGCATGAAATACTGGGGTGGGGCGGGAGCGTTCTGGGGCGGGGTCTGGGGATTGCTCTTCGGGTCAGCCTTTTTCTGGGTGCCGGGCATCGGACCGCTGCTCATGGCCGGACCGATTGTGGCCTCGATCGTGGCGGCCCTCGAAAGCGCCGTCGCCGTGGGCGGGCTCAGCGCGCTGGGAGCGGGACTTTACAGCCTTGGCATCCCGAAAAACACCGTCCTGCAGTTTGAGGCGGCCGTCAAATCGGATAAATTTCTGGTCATTGCGCACGGAACGGTCGATGAGTTGGCCAAAGCCAAAGGCGTGATGCAGACCGGCGAACTCGTGGCGGCCAGGTAGGTCAGAAAACGGAATGAACTCATTTTACCAGGAGGTAAATGTATGAAGACAATGAAGTCGCTTTTGCTTTTTGCTGTATGTTCGACCCTGTCGATTCAGATCCAGGCGGCGCCGGCTTCGGTCCCTCTTTACAAAGTCACGGTGGTCCAGAATTCCGCCAAAGCCATCAATTACCGTTATTTGAAATCATCCACGATGATTGATTTTAAAGGCACCGTCCTTTTGGCCAACGCGAAAGGGTCCGCGGAAATTAAGAGCAAGGCCGGAGCAACCGAAATAGACGCGCAATTTGAAAACCTGACTTCCGCCACGCAGTTCGGCCCGGAATATCTGACCTATGTTCTGTGGGCGATTTCGCCGGAAGGGCGGCCCACCAACCTGGGGGAACTCATCGTTAAAAATGGAAAAAGCGACTTGAAGGTCACCGAACAACTCCAGGCGTTTGGCCTGGTGGTCACGGCCGAACCTTACTTCGCGGTCTCCGGTCCGAGCAATGTCGTCGTGATGGAGAACGCGATCCGGCCAGACACCAAAGGAAAGATTGAGACCATTGATGCCAAGTACGAATTGCTGCAGAGGGGACAATACGAAGCGAATATCGCCCCCTCCGAGCTCGGTATGACGATGGATAAGAAAACGCCCCTGGCGGTCTATGAAGCCCGCAATGCCGTGCGCATCGCCAAAGCCGCCGGCGCGGAAACCTACGCGACCAATGCGTTCAACAGCGCTCAACAACTCCTGATCCAAGCGGAGGCGAAAGGCATCAGCAAGAAGGAGCGATCCTCCATGGCTCGCGAAGCCGTGCAAAGAGCGGAGGATGCGCGTTTGGTGTCGATCAAGCGCCAGGAGGCCGAGAGTTTGGCCAACGAGCGCCAGAATTCCAAGGACCAGATCGGGAAGGCCAAAGGTGACGCGACGACGGCCGCGCTGGGCCAGGCCCAGGCGGAAACCGCTCAGGCCAAAGCGGAGCTCGCCCAGGGGAAATCGGATGCGGCGCGCACCGCGGCTGAAGCCGACAGCGCCGCAGCCGTAGAAGCCGCTGACCAGGCGAGCGCGGGACGCGCGACCGCCGAGGCCGCTGCGGCGACGTCCGAACAGGCCAGGTATAAGGCCGACACCGAGCGCAACGTTGCGGTGGAGCAAACTCAGCGCGCGGAAGGCGAGAAAACCTTGTTGCGCGCCCAGCTGCTGGCGCAATTCAACAACATCCTTCAAACACGGGAGAGCGCCCGAGGATTGATCGTCAATATGTCCGGCGTGCTATTTGAAACGGGAAAGGCGGACTTGAAGCCGGCGGCCCGCGAGAAACTGGCGAAAATCTCCGGCATTGTCCTGGCTCATCCAGGCCTGAAACTCGAAGTGGAGGGTCATACCGACAGCGTGGGCACGGACGCCTCCAACCAGACGTTGTCTGAAAAACGCGCGCAGGGCGCTCGCGATTACCTCGTGAGCCAAGGCGTGCCGGCGGATTCCATCGTCTCGCGCGGCTTTGGCAGCACAAGGCCCATCGGTTCCAATGATACGGCTGAAGGCCGCCAGAATAACCGCCGCGTCGAGCTGATCGTGTCCGGTGATGCGATCCGCATCCCGGTGAAAGCGGAGAACCAATAATGTGACATCCGTATTATTCATTTTGTCGACCCTGATCTATCTGCCCTGCTTTGTGCTGCACCTCCTGGCGCCGGTACGCCAGATCCATCAGGTCCAGCCGAAGCGGAGCCGGAAAATCTTTGTCGGCACCCTGATGGCCTTGGTCTTCATATGCTGAAAAGACAATTGAGCCTGGCGACCTATCTGCTTCCGGAAGAGGAGGAAATGTTGTCCACGCAGATCAAGGAATCCGGGTCTGCGGATTGGATCACCATCCATCCCTGCATTCCTGCGGACACCAACGGTTCCTCTCCCCGGGATCATGAAACGCTGGTGGTTTCCAGAAGTTCTGCCCACAAGCTCAAGCCCTACAGCGAGCTCATCACCGCGCATCTTCGCGGCCAGCGGATTATCGATGTGGAACAACTCCTGAAGGAGATCCGCGGCCGGGTGAATCTTGGCACCGCCGACGCCTGGAGTTTTCTTCTCGGGTCGACCTACCAGAGCCCTTCGATCCGCGTGTTTTTTTATCTGAAGACATTTTTGGAACCGGTCCTGGCGACGTTTCTCCTGATCCTTCTCTCGCCCTTGTTGCTGGGGCTGGCTCTGGCGATCGTTGTGACGAGCGGCCGGCCGATTCTCTATCGCCAAGAGCGCCTGGGGTATCACCGGAAGCGCTTTTCGATGTTCAAATTCCGCACGATGTTCACGACCGCGGAGGCAACCGGCCCTCAATGGGCGAGTGAGGAAGACCCGCGAGTGACGCGCCTCGGACATTGGCTGAGAAAAACCCGCCTGGACGAACTGCCCCAGTTCCTGAACGTACTGCGGGGAGAGTTGAGCTTCGTGGGCCCGCGTCCGGAGCGCCCGGAGTTCTATCAGCTCTTGAACAAAGCCATTCCGCTTTTTTCGCTGCGCCTGCTGGTGCGGCCGGGCATCACGGGATGGGCGCAGGTCAAACAGGGCTATGCCGCCTCCATCGAAGAGTGTAAAACGAAATTGGAATACGACCTCTATTACATCCAGCGCATGTCCCCTCGGATGGACTTTCAGGTGACCTTACAAACGATCTCGTTGATGGTGGGGGGGAGCAGTGGCCGATAAATTCACGGTTTGTTTATGCCTCGGGATTCTGGCGCTGGCCGGCATAGCCCGCGCGGAAATTCCTCATCCGCCGGTCTTGCTGCTCACATCGATGGAAAATGGGATGGAGCCGCAAGATGCCTTTTCCTGTTCCGGCACCATTCACGCTTACCTGACCTTGCGTCAAGCGGAAATCGGCAGCCACGTCCTCGAAGGGATTTGGGTGGGGCCCGACGGCCGGGTGGTTCAGCACAGCCGTGATGAATTGAATTTTCCGCCTCCCGGGTATCGAACGGTCTCTGTCTGGCTCGCGTTCACGAAAGAAGGGCGGAGATTGTGGAACCCCGTATCGGTTCAAGATCCGGGCGATGAAGACCGGGCGCTTTATGATGGCTCCTGGAAAATTGAAGTCCGTTGGGATGACCGGACACTGGCCCGGTCCGTTTTTAAGGTCCAATGTCTTTAAGGAAACGCGTGGAGGCCTTATGAAAAAGATAAATCAAAAGTCGCAAAGACTATTGTTGGGAGCCCTCGGATGGATTCTATTATCGAGCCTTGTCGCCTGCACCAGAAGGAGTGATCCTGCCGTCGCGAGCGCCGGGGGAGGCGTTTCGCCACAGAGGGTCGTGCTGACGATGAAAGGAGCTGCCCAATGAAAAAGAATCCTGTGATCAAGCCCGTCCAGGCGGCTCTGGCCTTCGTCGTGATCTTCCTCGGATTGGTCATGAACGCTCAGGCCGTAACCAGTCCTTCCTCTCCTTCCTCCTTCATTGTGAAGATCTTTGAAATGAGGGTATCGAGGAATTCTGACTGTTCGGGCGCGGTCAGCGTCTTCAATACCGCCAGCCCGACGGACGTGGACCTGTTCAGCAATCACGGCTTGGGTAGCGGCGTTATTTCCACCGGCACGTACCACTGCGTGATGTTCCGTATCAGCGCCAATGTTACCTTCACTCCGGCAGATAACCTCGAAGCCCCCATCTGTGTGTCCACTATGACTTATAGTTATGATATTTACCAGTTACCAAATGCTTCGGTCGCTCCGGACGGGACCCCGGTGCCTGTGACAGGAGTTACTGATACGCCCTGGGTTTACTTGTCAGATGGCCCAGGGGCCGTCACCCTTGGTAATGGGTGTTTCCAGTCGACGAAGACGGATACCGGCCGCCCCTGCGTGCTGGCTCCCTTGACTATATTGTCAGACCAAACGCACATGTTGGTGATGAATGCCAATAATCAGCTCGAGGGCATCGACGGTAAGTGCGTCCTGAATCCCTATGATCCCATGGAGATTTCCATCCGATGAGGGATGCAAAAGAGCTTTCATGAAGATCCCTGGCTTCATGAAAATAACGATGGCATTTCTTCTGGCGGCCGGCACGGCCGCGGGCGCCTGGGCGAAGGCGGGTCCTTGGTCGCAAGAGTTGAGCCTGGAAGCGGGGGCGGCCTACCCCACGGCGGTCAATAACTTCTCCGATTCCGAGAAGATGGGACCGATGGGTGGAGCCCGATATCTCTTTAGGACCAGCGAGAAATTCGCCTTCGGGCTGCAGGGGGATTATTATTCCTTTGCCGCGAAAAACCAATTGCTCACGAGCCCCTTGGGGGGCCAGATGACGGCTCGCTCGCAGGACGATGTGGCGACAGTAGAGGTCGTAGGCCGGTATTCGTTCCTCCCCAAAGCAAAAGTGGTTCCCTATTTTCACACAGGCGTAGGCGCCACATACTTCCGCCAAGTCACGAAAGGCGAGCCCGCGCCGGGCTCCGGCTGGCCCGACACGGGGACCACGGAAACGCGTCAAGTGCAGGACACAAGCTCTGTCGGTATTTCCTACTCGGCGGGGTTCGGCGCGGAAACGAATCTGACCAAAAGCCTCGTCCTGGGCCTGGAAACCGCGTGGCGAATCTTTGGCGTGAGTCAGACCACTTTCGGCACCTCGACGATCGGCGTCCCCAGCGTTTCGCTGCGCCTGGGCTGGCGCTTCGGTCCAGATCCGATCCCCACGGGGTTCTGATGGGAACAGCCCACTATTTTGCCCCGAATGATCTATCCACCTTCCAAAATTCATTAAAAGCTCACCGCTATGCGCTCGAGGAGATGAACGATTGGAGAGTCTACTCGAAGGTGATGTCGGAGGCGATGGTTAAATATTACGGTTTTTGGGGAAAGACCAGCGATGGAGCGAAGACCAATGTCCGTGTGACGTATGAACTGGTCAACGAAGGCAAACCTCTGCTCCGGCTGGCCGACAAGTTGAAGAGACTGAATTGGCAATATCTCCTGGCGCTTCCCGGCTGGAAAACGAAGAGCCCCGTTTCAGATAATACCCGCGGCAACCGATCGAAAGCGGTGCAGGATTTCCTGAAGGAACACCAGGAGCTCATCAGCTGTTTCCGATACCCGCCGGATGAACATATGAACGAAGGAAATTCCTCCTTTAACGAGGAGGTTGCCTCCACGCCGAGAGAACTCGTGATCTGTTTCCAATTCATCAAAGGATTGCTGGCGGCCCATTCTCCCTACGGCATTGTGCGGGGACGCCGGGAGATTGACAAACCCTCGCTGCAGCGCAACGGCTGGATTAAGCGGTATGCGGAATCCTGCAAGAAGCGCGGCTGGATGGCTGTCGACATCGCGCGAGAGATCCAGAAGGAACTACGGGAAGGAACGTGGAACGAGCGTCTAAGGCTTCAATACAATCTCGCCGACGGCACCATCTGTAAAATCGCCGGAATGAAAATCAGCCACCGCAGTTTGGATTGGCAGCCTTCCTGAACGTCAAGACGACTATTTCGCCCTGGCGGTCGTTTCTTGGTCATCAGAGAGCTCCAGGAGTTGCTGCAATTCGCTTTGTTCGGTCTCCTCAACGGGCGAAGGGCGTTTGACCGCCTTGTAGCGAATCAGATTTCGCTTTGGACCCGCCGCTTCCCCGAATTTATACATGAAGGAGAAGTAGTTCGTATTTCCAAGATCGCCCAGAGGGACCCAGGCATAGGAAAGTTCATACCCGTAGACGTTTAATCCAATGCCGGTCGTGAATCCGGCCAGCGGGGACAACCCCTTCAGCGTGTCGGTCCTATATCCAATTCTCAGGGAAACAGGGTCCATGGGGGCCCATTCCAGGCCCGTATGGAAGCTGGCCAGCCCCGTTTGTGGATAAACAGCTTCCGCCGCCACAGTCACAGAATATTTCGTCGCATAGACGGCCCCCAGATGAAACGCCAGCGGCAGGGAATCGCTTTGGTTTATAAAGGTCAGCTTCGTGCCGACGTTCGTCAAAACGCCCGCCAACCTCAGATCCTTCGTGACCCGAACCATACTGCCCAGGTCAAAGGCGCAGGCATTGGCGCCGACATCGCTGAGCTTGGCGTTGATGATCTTCCCCGTGGCGCCCAGAGACAGCTTGTCGCCGAACGATTGCCCGTAGGCCAGGGAGTAAGCCGCGTAATGAGCGGAGAAATCCCCTGCCGGATTTCCGTTCCCATCCATGCCGGAGATGTTTCCTGATCCCAGATATTGAACGGAAGCGCCTAAAGCGCGCCCTTTTCCCAGGGGATGGACAAAACTGGCGAACTCATAATGCATGCTCTCTAAATAGGAAAGATGTTGTCCGGCAAACTGATTGTTTTCGATGAGCCCTAGCCCCCCGGGGTTCCAGACGGGAGCATAGGCATCGGAAGCCATCGCGCTATAGGCGGACCCGAGAGCGGCCGGTCCGGCCCCCACCGGAATATCGAGGAAGCTCGCGCCTTCCGTCCCGGAAGAAGCCTGAGCCTGGCGGTTGAACAGACCAACCGCCAACACCAGCAATGCCTGCCGTAGAGCCTTTGTCATACATCCAGTTTAAGCGCCTTTCTTCCACAAAACGTCTAACCAGTTGTTATTTCCCTACGCCGCGCATTGGGGGGGGGCAATTCTCTCAACTAGCCGGCGCATAGGTTTTTATCCTATTCGCGGATAAGTAATTCTAAGGATGCAAAATATAGTTGTCCCTCCTGATTGGCAGAGGCTCCGCCTTCACATACCATAATCTCATCAAGGAGGCATCAACCATGAACCGGCAGCTCCAACGATGGGATATGCGAATCCAGGAACAGCGAAGGGTTGATAGTTTTCGAGAAATGGTGAAAATCGAGGACGCGTATTACGACGGGGTGGCCTTCTATGCGGAATACAGCAAGGCGATTGCCAATCTGTTGAAGGATCCCGTCAGCCTGGCCCTAGCGGACGGTAACGGCGATCGCGAACTTCATCGCTGATTCATCGGCGCTCCCATGAATCAGCACACTCATTTCTGGAGTTTTAAAAACAAGGACCAGCGACGGTTTGAGAACGATCAGGAGAAACAGCGGCAGGAGCATGCCGGAGAAGATCGGACTGACGACATCGCGATCCACACCCACCTCGATCATATCGGAAGAAAAGGGTTTCTCGGGCTCGAGCATTCAATCCCGTCGTTCTTCCGTCACGCCAGAAACCTTGCCTACGCGAAGTGGGCAAGAGGACGGGTCAAGCCATGACGGGATGGGTCGGAACGGGGTCGCCCCAAGTTGGAGGGTCCGCCGTGCATCCACATAAACATTTCTGGAGTTTTAAAATGCTTTTGGGGATTCTTTTCATTTCCGGACCATGCCTGCAGGCCGCGGAGCTGCCCGGCGCATTTGAGGTCGGAAGCTACCGCGGGCCAACCGGTAATACGTACAGACAGGATTTTGAAAACCCCAAGGAAAAGCTGGAGGAAATCACCGGGACCATCAAATCCATCGACCGCATCTCAGGGAAAATATGGGTCCAGGACGCCAAGGGGATGCCGGTGGAGTTTTCAGTTGAAACAAATACGCGGCTTCAGGACCAACACCTCCAAATCAGCTTGGACGATCTGCTTCTGGGTGATCGCGTGACCGTTCACTACAACGCCGATCCCAGACAGGTCAATCGGATCGATCGGATTTAAGGAGCCTTCACCTTTACCGCCAGGTGACCAGAATCGCGGCGGTCAGGAGTGCGCAGATCAACTCCTTGCTGGAATCGATAGCCATCACGCTCCACGGGTATCCCAAGAACTTGTAGTGCACCACCAGCGTCGGCAGAATCATGCCCAGCCAGGTGAGAAAGCCCAGTTTCAGGGCGCCGGACATCGTCTGTGTGTTGGAAATATTCAGGAGCCAGGCCAGGAAATAGACATACAGGAAGGCGCCCGCGACCGACGTGATGAACGACACCGGATCCTTCTGTTTCAGATGCTCCGGAGGCTTGTTCGTCCCGGCGATCCAAGGCTTGGCAAAGAGAATCGGCGAGTACCAGAGGAAGATAAGACCCTGGCGCATCACGACGATGATCAGGATGACGACGTGTTTCATGGATGCTTTCCCTCCTGAAAGGTGACGACGCGGCGCTTGAGGTCCCAGACGCTGTCGGCTTTTTCCTCGAGCCAGACGACCGCCACACGGCCGGGAGCCGCGAGCACAAGATGCGGCTGTTGCGGGTGCCGAATTCCGGTGGCCACTTCCCGCCCGCTACCCAGGCGCAGAAGGCCCTGCGCGTCCACCTGCTGCAAATAGAGGCCTGGTCCCGCGCGGTTATCGATCCAGGCCGCCAGCACACCGCCGGATCCATCGAGCGCCAAGGTCAGTCGCCCCTGGTCCCCCGGCACGGGGGAAAGCGGAAGGTCTCCGGGCGCCCAGGGAGCCCCTTTAGGCGGGCCGCGCCGGACGAGCATGACCTTGGTCTCACGGCCATCCCGCACTTCTTCCCAGCCGATCCAGACGTTACCATCGCCGCTGCCGACGAGGACAGGGTTCCATTGCTGGATCAGCGCTCCGGACTCGGTCTCGCCGGCTGTCGACCACGTGCGCGTCCCGTCAGCTCCGACATGTTGAAAGTAAAGCCGGTTGATCCCGGCCACTCCCTGGCTCCAGGCCACGACAACGCCTCCATTGCCCGGGGCCGCCATGATGATGCGCTGGCGCAGGTCACCGGCGGGAGAGATCACATCCATCCCGCGCTCCACCCATAGGCGCTGCCCATCCGACGTGAACCGCTGCGCGCGGACTTTGGTGACTTCCTCCAGGTAGCTTTTCCAGGCCACCAGCACGCTTCCCTGCCCGTCGCGAAGGATATTCGGCTGTGTCTGTCGTGCCTCTGTCGGTGCGGCGCGCGCGCCGGGGAGCGGCCACACCGGGCGGCCGGACGCATTCCAACGCTGCACCCACACGATGGAGTCGTCGGGAAGCCCTTGCGCCCATGCGAGGAAGGCGCCGCCCTCGCCATCTTCGACGCCGACGATCGAGGTCACCGGTGAATCGTCTGCTGAAGAGGCGGCCAGCTTATTCCAAAGGACCTTGCCCTCAGGGTTGACGCGCCGGATTGTTAGTTGGTTGTTTTCGAGCGCCGCGGCAATGAGCCCTCCCTGACCGTCGGAGCAAGCGTCCCAGAGACCAGCATCCTCGAGTCCGCGGGCGAGTTCGAGGCCGGGCACCGGCCATTGCGCGGAGTCGTCGACGCCAAAGCGTTCGGCAAAAACCGACAACCCTTCGGCGCTGCCTGACGAATTCCAGACGACATAATAGCCGTCGCCAGCGGCCGGCAGCGCGCGCAGAAAAACCCGTTTGGCGGACAGAAGCGGCCAAGCGGAGGCCGGATGTTTCGGAGCGCGTCCCATGGCAAAGGCGACCGTGGCCGCAGCGAAAAAAAGGAAACCAGACGGAATCAACCGACACGGAATGCGCATGCATCCATTTTAAGCCCTTTCGGAAATCTGCACTATCAGCGTTTGACCTAGTCTTGGTCTGGGAGTTTCCCGTACTCAGAAAATAGCGCATATCCCTGATAGTCAGCGATGACGCACCCTGGTAACATTTATTGGGGGTGTTATACCATGCTTCAGCCGAGTGGTCATCATGCGGTCCTTGACAGGTCAGCGCTGATCCGCAGCCGATTACGTTTTGCACGGATGGTCAAACACATCCGAGCGATCCTGGATACCGTTCGAGAACCCTTCGTCGTCCTGGATGGGGGCCTCCGCATCCGCCTCGCGAATAAGTCCTTTTGCCAGACTTTCCATGTTTCGCCGAAGGACATCAATGGCAAGGCCGTCGAAGCGCTGGGGGACGGCGCGTGGAAAGCTCCCGCTTTGCGGAACTGGCTGGAGGCGATTCTGGCCAAGCGTTTTGACATCCCGGATTTTGAGATGGAAGGCCTCTTTCCAACCATCGGTCGCCGGACCATGGTGTTTCAGGCGCGCCGCGCCGAGATCGCGGGCGCGTCGAGGCGACTTATTCTTCTCTCGATCGAGGACGTCACTCAGCGCAAACAAACCGACAGCGAGATGGGAAAGCTCAACGCCTCTTTAAAAAACGATTCCATGACCGACGTTCTCACCGGTCTGTACAACCGCCGAGGCTACGTGGTCTTAAGCCAACATTACTTGGACCTGGCCCATCGCCGGGGCAAAAGGATTTTCGTCATTTATGCCGATCTGGATGGCATGAAACAGATCAACGACCTGGGGGGGCATCAGGGCGGAGATCAAACGCTGATCCGGACGGCCGACATCTTGCGGAAAACCTTTCGCAAATCCGATGTCATCGCGCGAATCGGCGGGGATGAATTCGCGGTCGTGACCATTGAGAACAGCCATGACAGCGCGGCGGCCCAGATGGCCCGATTACAAACCAATTTAAAACGCCACGCGGTTCGAAACCATTATGATCCGCCTCTCTCCCTGAGCGTCGGCGTGGCCCGTTCGAATCGTCTGGGGACTTCCACGATCGAGCAACTGACCACCCAGGCCGACGCCAGCATGTATGTCGAAAAACGAAGCAAACAGGACTTGGTATGCCAGTAACGATGAGGAAGAAATTCGACAAGGACATCGGCTGGAGCCAAACGAAGGCCATGTCGCTATGTCAGTGCCGCTGCCGGGAAAAGAGCCATCGCCCGATCAGTCGGAAGTGCAGCCTCTGCAATTGCGCAAAATTCACTCCTCAGCACCATCCCCCATCCCCGGTCCCCAGACGTCCGGGGGGCTAACGACTGGGGAGCTCCGTTTGCTCCAGGCAAATCCGTCAAAAGTCCGGCAGGGCCTGGTCCCGATAGAGATCCAAGGTGTAGACGGAAACTCTCTCCTTAAAAGCATCCCAGCCGAGTCCGGTGGCGTCTTCGATGGCCTCCTGAGGGGATTCTCCGTCCAGCAGGTCCCGGACAAAGGCCTGCAGCGAGTTGATGGTGTGTTTGTCGAGGATGTATTTAAAGGCCGCATAGTCGCGCGCGTAGTCCAGCACCGGCTCATCCAGATCGCGCACCGCCGCTTTCACCTGAGATTTCCGATAATGCTGGGCCAGCGCGCGGACACGCTCGGGCCCCTCTCCGGAAATGTACACCGCCAGACCTTCCTGGACCCATGAGGGGAGCATCCGGCCGTAGACGGAGACGACGGCGTCATTGAGCACGGCGTGGGTCATTTCGTGATAAAAAATCTGGTCAAAGTCATTCCTGGAGCGCGCCATGACATCCAGATTCACGACGAGCTCCTGCGCGAATCCGCGATTCGTGGGGACGGGCCGCACGTACGCGAGGGCATGTTCGAGGCCCTGGACGGGTGTATCGTCAAAGCGAACGGTTAAAGGGCAGCGAAAGCCTTCACGGTACTGCAGGAGGCCGAGCTGAGAGGATATTTCGAGCTGGGCTTGGCGGACCAGGATCCGGACCCGGTCCTGTTCTTCCGCATAGAGGTCGGGGTGGCTCCCGGCATAGCTTGTCTCCAGTAAAGCCGGGAATCGCGGCACCGGTTCTTGCGCCCGCGAGGGGGCCATCGCCGTCGTCAGGACCAGGATAAGAACCCATCGTCGCATCAAATGATTATCGGATTTCCCGTTGACGGATGAAAGGCCAGAGGTGAACGGTGGCAACAAAGTCGCGCGTCAAAATGATAAAATTCGCAACGAATTTAAAGTCGTTTCCGATTTAATGCCGGGGTAGCTCAGCTGGTAGAGCACCTGTTTCGTAAATTGAACAGAGCCCTGATCCTACTGCACCTTCCCGACGGTGGTGCTGAAAACCATGACCGCCAAATACCGCCAAAAGATGCCTGTTTCGCCCTTGAGTTGCATCCGAGTTGCATCCGAAGTTGCAACACGATAATGCGTTTAATTGATTGAAACACCTGTCTACTACACCAGTGGTCACCCAGCCTGTTCGGAGTTGCAACAAGTTGCAACAAAAGTTGCAACACGAACGCGGTCGTCATTTTGTTATCATCCTGCTACGCCGGGGTAGCTCAGCTGGTAGAGCATTCGTTTCGTAAACGAAAGGTCGTCGGTTCGATCCCGATCCCCGGCTTACTTTTTCCATCCACACGCAAAATCGACGCTGGAGTATAATTCTTAATAAATTAAATACTTTTGTTTGATTGGGGGGATTATGGTCAGATTTTGCTTAGGGTGTGGTCACCAACCAGAAGTCTCGGACAAGTTTTGTAGCCGCTGTGGAAGAGCAATTCCTACTCCCGCACCCTTGGATAAGGATCCGCAAAGACCCAAGATGGCCTCATTGAAAATGATTTGCAAAATGTATGACTGGAAATACGACACCATATATCGGAAATACAAAAAGGGCGAATTCGTTC
>Ga0182027_10005501_pt1 | contig 19215 bp, 22 predicted proteins | sample 712E1DmetaG_FD_121300 | JGI IMG/M metagenome (GOLD analysis project Ga0182027, IMG submission 121300) | Permafrost microbial communities from Stordalen Mire, Sweden - 712E1D metaG (Illumina Assembly) | ecosystem: Environmental > Terrestrial > Soil > Wetlands > Permafrost | place: Sweden...
CAATAACAGGAAACATCGACCACCGAGTTGTAATTGGAGCGGTGATTGTGATAGAACACGTGGAAGTTACAGGGAAGCAATCCTCATCAGGCGGCTCAATGCACATAAATCTCTAAGCTCAGACACGACAACAAACTATAGGGCGCATAAAGTTATAGGAAGACAATCCTCAAGCCACGACAGCATAGTCCAATATCTTAAATCATCGACCAAGAGGTCGGATTACATAAGATCATTAGGACGAAGTTAGCATTCATAGCTTTTGATAGATAGACTCAATTCTAACTATGCCAGTACTTATCCAAGGTTAAAGAACTCTGAGCGCCCGCTTGGATTACAGACCAGTTTACATTGACTTTACGGTATAGGATTATTTGAGGTTGCTGAAAAGAAAAACCAAGTTGTTCATAACTTTTTGATTCAATAGAACCTTCGTAATCATAGCAGTAAATTCGGTCAATGTTCGAGTCATCAAGCAAACGTATGGATTCAGAGAGGGGTACACAGACATCTTGTCCGATGGAGAACATTATTTCGCCTGCATTTTTTGCGTTAGCTTGGTCTTTGATTGTGTCTGTTGGTAAGATAAACCATCTACCATTCTGGTGCTCAATAAATATCCTGTGGGAAACAACGATTGCATCTTTATTTTCGTTAACTAAAACCAGAAGATTTCTTGATTTTAGCAAATAGCTGATTGATTCATCTGAAAGCATATGAGGCCAAAATAACATTGGAAATGTGTTCTTTTGAATGGTATCTTTACTCATTAATTGATTTATCGCTTTTTTTATATCCGACGGATCGGAAAGTAATTCGCATTTAGCCGGCGATGGCAAAAAAGTTCTTCTTTTTTTATAACCTACGCTTCTTTTGTATAATTCTTCGAAACCTGCTTTTTTGAGTGTTTCAAGTTGTTCTATATTATGAGAACTGATACTTGAGAATACATAACGAAAACCTTTCGCGTTTAAATGCTGCAGACAACGACGAATAATATCGAGTATGTATCCCGCATTACCCTTGTTTCGGTCAAGGAATATGCCTCCAAGACATGAAGATCCCGTCGGAAAACCGATACAGTATGCAGCGCAAACAATTTTCCCATTTTTCCGAAGGACAAACACGCTTTGTTGATCATGCCTGTACATTATTTTGTAAATAGCTCTATCAGGGTCTTTTGGATTAGCAATCGAGTAGGCTTTATCTAAATCAGTCATATCAGTGAGTGATGCTTGAGATATTCTTACACTACTCACCATTCACACCTATCATTCGTTTACCTATGATGATTATCGCCTTTACTTTTACCTTGATTGGTTAATGTATTAGGGTTTTGATTTCTTTAATGGCTGTATTAATTGATATTAGATTCTTTATTGACATTACAAAGAAGTTGTTCGACGGCGTTAACTTTGAGCCATCATAAGAAATTATTATCTTAATTAATTTTAAATTAGGCTTTTTTTCTCGAATTCGATAATATAGGTTGTCAGCGATACCTAAAAAGTCCTTGATATCAGAATAAGTAGTTTCATTAAACTTACATTCAAATGCTGCAATCGTATCATTTTTAACGCCTAGTAGATCCAGTTCACCATTGCTTTTGTCTCCCACTCCAATATCCGAATATTGAATGCTTGTGTATACTACTTTTTCTTCCCCTTGTATTTCCATGCCGATTAACTTTAAGTCTTCAATCGATCTGGCAATTCTTAGGGCATAAAGTTCCAGTAAATGACCCGATATTATCTCCTGCGAAATGGAGGGAGATATTGAGGTTAACGAAAATTTGAAGTCATAAGACATTCCACATGTACATTTATCATCTTCCTCTAACTTGTTTGTAAGCACTACCTTCCTGCATTGAGAACAATATAGCAAAAATTCATTTTTCGAATCTAAAAAATTTTTAGCTCGCGCTTGTTTAATAAAATCATTAATTCTTTTAATTTTCTCATTGTCAAGCGTTACTTCTGAGTATTGCTCAAAAAAAGAATACACATAGTCTCTTAGGTAATGAGAAGCGGAAGCAACACTCAAGAGATCAGGTTTTAATTTAAAGAAATCAAAATCTCCTGGTTCAACAATCACTAATGGCTTTGGATGATTTTTCCAGTTATACAGCACAGCCCATGCTTCAGGATTCTCCATCAGTAGTTCAATAAAACCCTGAATTTTTTTATCATTCTCTAAATTAGCTTTACTGGCATCTATTCTAAGCTGAAGCGATTTTATTGCGTCAATTAATGTTTCGTTCATTTCCTAAACCAGCAAGTAAGTGAATTCTTGAACAATATCTACTTCTTTTGCAATTTCTGCCATGTTCTGTGAGATATTAAGCTCTGGAGTCAACTTGCTTAGGGTAACTGGAGCCATCCAATTTAAGAAAGTTCTATCATAATACTCTCTCGCTAATTCAGATATTGTTTTTTTAGATTCTGATATCTCCGATCTAAGGTGCATCAATCTAGCCGTACCGTGTCTCAAACCAGTTTCTGGATGCCCTGAAACGCAAATCAATGCATCCTTATCGGAAAACTCGGCAACCAAACCAGAATTGACATTTACAATAGAGTTATCCCTAATTTCAAACATTCTACTAATGTCTTCTTCCACCGATATAACGTCTATTTGTTTATTTGACCAATATTCCGTTTGCCTTATTTTCTTTAGATAATCCATAAAAACCAATTTTTCCTCTTCCTTCAGATGACCTTTTTTGTATATAGCCAGTCTTTCGAAACTTGCTTGAGGTGCCTTTTGGTTAATAAAAGCAAATATTTTCTGAAGCATTTCTTCGGAAATGTAATTAGTTACTTTTCCGAGGGCCAGATGCTTTTGGTAAGTCAATTTTCCCTGGGCATCACAAATCGCAAGAACTCCAATGCTCTTTCTTAAATTTGAATCTCTAACTTGCATGGAAAAGCCTATACCACAGTATACCGTTGTTCCCAAACTATCGGATGGATACCTCAAAATCCAAGGTGGCTCATCAGACTTTAGTGACTTAAGGTAAAGTTGCAAAACGAAGCCACGCATTAAGGGTAGATCTCTTCTGAGAATTCTATCAAAGGTCCTGACTTTTATATGCTGATCTGGAATTCTCCAAATATCATTTATTATGCCTTTTGAAATAAAATAGAAAATATCATTTTGATTAGGCACCACAACAATGGCAATGGGGGTAATAGAATCACGCTTAGGCGCAGAAATTGTTTGAAGTTTCCTTTTTGTAGTCTCTTCAATCTTTGGAAACGATTCTCTAAGAACTGTATCAGGATAGGTCATTCTTATATCCTTAAGTTCATAATCTAAAGTTCCGAAAATAGTATCATAAGTTCTTTTTAGGGCTTGTAAAAATTCATAGCAATCATGATCAGTAATGGAAGGAGGACAAACGATTCTGAATATTGAAATATGTTGGTTACCTGCGTAACCGCCAAACTTGAAAATGCTTCGAGTATCAGTATCCCTTTTAGTGATATCACTTTTAGAGAATACTACGATTGGTGGAAGCAATTCGTAACATGATTTGAAGACGTCACCAAGTTGAGTTAGGTTAGCCATTTTATTGTTGAAAGTCATTTGAGCGAAGTTAAAATCTATGGGTGATTTGAAATATTTGTTAAACAAGTCTTGGGTTTCTTTGAACCGTTGATCTGGTGAGATTGCGCTTGATTCTATCATTAAGAATCCGATATTTTGCTCTATCCATTTTTTTTCCAAGCTTAACGTTTCTAGTGGGTAGTCATATACCCGGTTATCATCAAAAGTAACTTGTGCCATTCCTTTGTTCGCAATTACCATATAATTATATTTGGTTTTCCAAATATCCTTAATTGATGATGGTATCACAGCATTTATATCTACTTTTACAAGCCTTGCAGTTCTTTTACGGGGCAAAACGTCTACCGTTGAAACTGTTTTAATGATTTCTTCGCTTGATTCTAAACCTCTTGCTTCAATCCATTTGTCAATAGTATAAAATTGCATATGCGTTGGATCCAGCCAAAGCACGTACTTGGAATTCTTAATCCTCTTAACTTTGACATTAAAGCCGTAAAATAAAGTTAAAGGAACTGAAGATTGACCAACTGTTATTTTATCAATTTGTGCCCTTGAAAAATCAATGAATCTTAATTCTTGCCCAATTTTCACCATTTTTCTTGAGGCGAGATGCGTTTCTAGTATCTGAGCAATTAAATATTCAAATTCTGAATTGCTTAAATCTTCAAATGATGTTTCCTTAACTTGATCTTTGAACTCAAGCCTATTTTGTTGGATAAAAGCGACTGTCTCGCTATCTGTTGATTGAGTCGTGAATAATGTTACTTTATCGTAGCCAAGCCTCTCTACGCAAAAGTTGCCTTTATCTCTTAAAAAATAAACAATATTTTGAATCAGTAGCTTTTTTGCTTCAAAATTGCTAGTTTGTAAATACGCGTTACTGGTTAAAGAGAATGTTTTTAATTTTCCCTTAACTTCACTAATGAAACCGTTAACTAGGATTTTCTCTAGTGGAGGGCTCGTCTTTCTGTTCTGGGAATATTGGAGAGCATCGGTTAGTTCGTTTTCCAAAGATTTTATGTAGTTTATTCGACGGCTTTCTTCGATCAGATCACGTAGTCTAAGAATTTGAAATTTGAGTTCGTCTCTGAATCTCAGGTTATTTACCGTATAATTAAGATGAACATTACCGTTTGCTGTCAGCTTTATTTCATTATTCTCAACAGACAGGAATCCTTCTTCCACTCCTTTTTGAATAATAACCTGAAAGCCAATCTCATCGATCAGCGTTCTGCGGACAATGCTGCTGATAAGAATGCGAGCCCCATATTTCCATACTCCAGAAAGTCTTCCATCTACAAGATGGATTAAATAAAGCAGGTAGTTTAGCTCTTCAACCCGTTCAGACATTACTGGTACCTTGTATAATTCTTTACAACGGGTTGCTATTTATATTTAAGAGTATATGCGAGCCTTTGCTGTAAAAGAATTTGAAAAATAAAACTCTACAAGCAACTTACTGTAGTAATTCAATGGATTATCAAAAAAAGCAAGTGTGACTATTTTTTGCGTTTGTCGCATTGGAGGACTTTTGGGCAGATTAGGCATTCGTCTTGTGTTAGCATGGTTTCTCCTGGTGCATGTAGGAGTCCGCTGAAGTGAGCGCATTTGGCTGGTGAATCGAAAACTATGGGGTATTCGGTTGGTTTGACGCTGATTATTTTTTGGTTTTGGGTTGCTATTTCTAGTTTTGACATGCAGTAGGGGCAGGCGTAATGGGTTTGTCTGGGAATCACGGATGTATCTGTTAATACTGTTGGCTTATCGAATGTTTTTTCGCATCCCTTGTAGGGGCATTTGAGTTTTTCTTCGTGGTGCCCGTGGAAAAGCTGCATGTCAATCGCCTCCCTATTATTTAACATCGAGTGTAGCAATATTTAATAAACGTTTCCGCGAAACGCGATCCACTGCATAACAGCACAACACAAATACAAATAAGCAAACAAAGGCAAATTCGCCAATTGTTCATAGACTAAGAGAATACCAGCATGTTCACGCACTTTTACAATCTAAAACATGCTGCTTATTCAACTTTTCATAATAATTATGAACAAATCTTAAACACCTTTATATCAGTTAATGACTGATTAATATCAAAAAAAGCATGGTGGAAAAATGGAAAAAACTTCCCCAAAGAAAACAGCTCCAAAAGAAATCCTTTACTTCCCGCATGTATAAGTGAGAAAAAATGATTGCAGAAACAAGTGTACCCATATTTGTGCTATGCACAAGCTCGTTAACTGCAGCCTTTGTATACTATAATACAAAATACCGAAAATTTATGAAAGAAAACGCAGCTAACCAAAACCCAAACCAAACAAGGGAGATGACCAAACAAAAAATCAGACTTAAGTGACCTACCACGGCAAACCTCAGTCTTTCGAGAAGCCGATTCACCCCTCCTTTTTTTAACCAAAAATATGGTTCGTCCATGCCGCTTCATATATTCCTTCAAACTCAAAAAGCGACTTTCTTTTCCACTTAACAACTGTCATGCATAATTAGTCAGGGAGAGAACCGCAAAGAAGCCCTCGCAAACATAAAAGAAGCCGTCAAAGGCTACTTGGAAGTGTTCCCCGAGAACTTGACCAGCTCAAGCGGAAAAGAAAGCTAGTAGAGATAGCCCTCTGAAAGGCGGCCAGCGGCTTTTTGGTTATTTACCACTCTGTTACTTTTATTCCTCGAATGAATGAGTAATGCCCATCTCTGGTCATAATCGTTTCATCATATGTTCGTGCAATAGCGGCTATGAGGACATCAAATTCGCCGATCAATCTGCCTGCTTGTCTAAAGTCTTGATAAATTTTTGACGCCTCTTCACACGCTTGAAAAGATAAGTTTAGAACTTGTAGGTTTGATATTACGTTTTGAACTTTAGTTAGGTTTTCTTTTGGTTTCGATGAGCTGTAGGCGCCTTTCAAGAGTTCATAAACTGTGATTATTGTGGTTGCTACTTCACCGTTTTTTCCCTCTAAAACACTCATTGCCTTAGTGGCATCTGGTTTTCCTTTCAATAAAGCGACAAGTATGTCTGTGTCGAGAATCAAGCTAAATCCCAGCGTTTCGCGACATTGATTGCTCTCTTTCTTTCTTTATGCGATCAAATACCTCATCGATGTCATTGCCTTCCCATGTTCCTGCAAACTCAAGAAGCGACTTTCTTTTCCGTTCGCTCGTAACTCTCAAAACAACGTCTGAAAAGGATTCGCCAGGCTTCTTTAGATTTTTCAATGTTAGATATGCTTCGTTAGAGAGTGATACTACTTTTGTCATAGCAAATACTATATGCATATGCATATATATGCATAACTGCCAAAAAAGCGCCTTCCTTAAGAAAGTGGAGCCTCGAGCGGGCTTGATTTGATTGCCATTCCGTAAGAAAGGAAAAGGCTCTTGAAACGTTTGATGAATATTGTTGTCAGAAGATTTTAATCCAGATAAGTTAAGAATGCTTTGTCAAGTTTTATGACAAAAATTTTAGTCAAAAACCCTCAAATCAATCGGCAGCCACTTCTTTAACATGCAAACAGAACTCGGATTAAGTACACTGCACAAAACACTCAAAGACCCAACACGACAAAAAATAATTCTTGCCCTAAGCGAAAGAGCCAGCCTAAGCTACACTGACCTGATGACCACGCTGCAGATTGACAGCACGGGTAAACTGAACTATCACCTAAAAATCCTCAACGGGCTCATCTCCAAAGACGCAGACGGCCGCTACTTCCTCACGGAGAAAGGGAAAACAGCCGCGCAATTGCTCCGCCAGTTCCCCGACGTGGACAAAAGGAGGTTGCAGTTCTGGATTGTAGCAGGCTTAGCACAAGCAGCATTTCTCATCAGCGTTATAGCCCTATACTATTTCAATTACACGAGTTTTGCCGCTATGGTTCAAGGGTTAATTGTGGGTACTTTCGCAATGGTATTGACTTATCTGCTCTATAAGGCGCAAGGGGTGCAGCTGGTTCACGGCTCAAGCACAGAGCACCATGCCATCCAAGTAGCCTACATAACGGGTGGAGCCTGCATAGCTGGACTAATCGTGTTCTTGGGCGGCGCATTTCTTTTGGGAAGTCCCCAGGCTTCTAAGCAGGCCTCCGCTGTTAACTGGAGTTTGGGCTTCATGGTTTCTGGTCATAGCCTTCATAATAGCGCCGACGATAGGGGGAGCCACAGGGTACCTGCGAGGGAAAAAGCGAGGATTCCAAAAAATAGACTATGGCCCAAGTATAGGCAACGTATGATAAGCCAAAGAAAAAGGCTGTCAGCACGAGAAGTAGCCAAGGCGGAAACCGCAAACAAGCTCGCCAACATAAAAGAGGCCATCAAAGGCTATTGAAAGCGTTTCCCGAAGAACTTGACCCGCTCAAGCAAACGGGAGAACTGGTAGAGAGAGCTGTCTGAAAAGCCCCCATTTGTTTTCGTGAGATAGTTAGCTAAATAGCCTATTGGTGGTCGGTAACCTTATATCCATTGTATACATATTTTGATAATTGTATACGGGGTGAGTTGTTTGGAAACTGAGGTTTTGTCCATAAGAGTCAAGAAAAGCCTCAAAGACGAGGCTGAAAAGATGGGAATCGACTTGAAAGCCGCTGTTGAAGGGCTTCTTGAGGAACTCGTAGCCGAGAAGAAAGCAAAAGCGCAGAAGCGTGCAAAAGAACTCCAAAAGCTAATGCATGTCAGCGCGGAAGAGTGGATACAGGATGTCAAAGAGACAAGACACGAAATGTAAATATCTCATAGATGCATCCGCATTGTATCCGATGCTTATTTCAGGAAATCCCTTCAACTTTGAAGAATACGCAGTTTCATCTCTAACAGAATACGAAATTGGAAATATTCTTTGGAAAGAAAACAAGAAAAAGGAACTGGACGACCCGAAGCGGATAGCAGAAATTTTCACAGAAAGCATAGCTGACTTGCGTAAGATCATCATCGACTCTATTGTTAACGTCCTGGCAATCGCTATAGAGAGAAACCTTACTTTCTATGATGCCTCATACGCATACCTTGCCGAAAAGGAGAATATGAAACTAGTTACTGAAGATCTAGATCTACTTAAGAAATGCAAGTGCGCCATTCACATAAAAGATGTGGAACACATATAGCTTGCTTGATTAAAAGTTAAGGAGCCTCGAGCGGGCTTTGATCCCGCGGCCTGCTGCTTACGAGGCAGCCGCTCTACCAGGCTGAGCCATCGGGGCATCCATTTGCTAATCAGTGAAACCCAAGTTTTTAAATGTTAGTAAGACCGCTCCACTTCAGCATCAATAATTTAGCCCCTCCCTTTCTGATTTGCCTCATCACGGCGCAAGCATCCACCCGCTATCTACTATTTACAATCAACCTGCCAAGTAAATAGCGACACAACCCCTCAAGCATACACTCATAAAGTTGTCTTTCACACACAAATCAAAGGCTGAAAGCCAAGCTAACCGCTCCATAAAGTAGATCTGCAAGCCAGTTCAAGGTTCCTTGAAAGCATCTAATGACATGAAGGAGTGTTCACTTGCAGAAGCCTAAAGCAACCATACCCACATACCACTCATACTTCCCGTCAGCCCAACCGTATATACAAACGTATATGAAAAACGTATATGTTTTGACCTACCAGGAGGTAGCTGAGAGAGCACACACAAAAGCTAACCCACCTACGGATCTACTGCACCTAAGCGTCAGTTTTAAAAGGCTTAAGCAACTTAATGTTTTAACCTGTAGTTTTAGCGGAGAGATGACTGTATGGGTAACGATAAAACTGGCGGCTATCCGAACAAAACAAGCACGGACATAGGTGAACGAAAAATAATCGAAATCATCGCCCACCACCTTGAAGTTATGCCTAATTCACCCGTGCCCTTCGGAGACGACGTTGCCGCTGTCAATTTGGACGAAAAACAAGTCGCCGTATTGAAAACAGATATGCTTGTAGGCAAAACCGACGTACCCCCAAACATGAGCCTATGGCAAGCCGCGCGCAAAGCGATAGTTATGAACGTAAGCGATTTTGCCTCTAAAGGCGTCCAGCCCACGGCAGCACTTGTGTCGCTCGGGTTACCCAGAGGTCTTATGCGAAAAGACATCGAAGAAATCGCCCGTGGACTCAATGCGGGAGCACGAGAATACGGCGCTTATGTTATTGGGGGCGACACAGGTGAAGCCTCAGACTTTATCATTTCAGTTTCGCTTTACGGCACAGCCGAAAAAACAGCATTAATGCTGCGTAATGGAGCTAAGCCAGGCGGCATCTTGGCTGTTACAGGTTTCTTCGGCAAATCCACTGCTGGCTTACGCTTGCTTTTGGATAACTATTCAGCTTCAGCGGACCTGCGTAACGTGCTGTCGGGTGCAGTTTGCATGCCTAAAGCTAGGCTAAAGGAAGGCTTAGCACTCAGCCGCTCAGGCGCAGTGTCGGCTTCTATTGATTCCAGTGATGGTTTAGCTTGGAGTCTGCATGAGATTGGGAAAATGAGTGGCGTTGGCTTCCTAGTTAACAGTGTCCCTGTTGCTGATGAAGTTAGACGATTTGCCGAGTTTAACCATCTTGACCCTTTAGAGCTGGCGCTTTACGGCGGGGAAGAATACGAGCTTGTAGTAACAATTAAGCCTAAAAGGTGGGTTGATGCTGAAGCTGCGGTTGAAGCGGTCGGTGGATGCATTTTGCCTATTGGAAAAGTCACAAAGGATACGCAGATGCGTTTGGACGTTGATGGAAAGAAACGTGTTATTGAAGCTCGCGGCTGGGAGCATTTCAAGAGTAAGATTTAGCTTTGCAGTCCAGCAGGTAATTGATTATCGTTATGCATGAAGCCGCTAAGTAGGGTTGTTTGCCTAAACTGATTTTTTCGCCGTACCTAAGAGCAAACGTTTCTGCTTTTATAGGCAAACCAACATGGTCACCGAGCACAAAGATAGCGTTGTCAGCAAGTTCTGCTTCAGCTATGTTTTTTCCGCCTTCTTCCAAAACGTAAACGTTGTGGCTTTGGGCTTCTTTTTTAAGTAATGCTTCAAAACCTGTCTTGTCAACGCTGATGCCCGGGTGGGACTTGCCGCTGATGACTTTTCTCAGAATTTGCTGCCATGTATCCACGTCCGTTCGCACGTCATAGAGTGTGCTGCCGTCGATTTGTATGTGTAACGGCGGATTTGGCGGACCGTTCAATACGGCGTGAAACGTTACGTCTCTGCGTATGCCATGTGAAAGGAAAAGGCTGGTAACTACGCATTCATAGACAATGTCTAATCTTCCTGCATCGTGCAGGTTGCTGAATGCTGAGTTGGTTTTTCCCAAACGTGAGAACAAGATGAATTCTCTAGGCAAGACAATCACAGTTTAGTGCTATGCAAACTTACCTTAAAGCACTTTCCAGCTAAACAAGGCTCAAGCAAAAAATTTTTTTACAATAAAATGTTGAATAGAACCAAAAGATTGTTTGTCACGACTATAGCAAAGAACAGTATTATGCTAAAATAGGCAATTCTCAGTGTTCGAAGCGCAATTTTGAACGATGCCGAGTTTTTGTCTGAAGATCGCATGAGTGTTTTTTGTGCTAAAATAAAAATCAAGCCCACGGCAACGGTTGCTGTTAATTTTAAGATTACAAAAGCTTGAAGGTTTGAGTTGACTAAGCCTGCTAATATGGGGTTAAGCTCCCGTGTGCCATAGTACAGGGTTCCTATAACCGTGGTTAAGCAATCCATGGAGCCCATAAAGATTAGAAACAAACTTGGAAGGGTTTGTGCACTCTGCAAAAATGGTTTTTCTCCTTCTCTTTGAGAAACCGTTTTTAGCTGCAACGTTACGAACGCGACTTAATCGAGAATTCTTCGTTTCTTAGAACGATTTTTTGTAAGTTTCGACAGAGGTCATTGCAGCTTCGTTAACATTAACAACATGGTAAAATGTATTTTTAAATCTTCACTAGCCCGAGTGAGGTACTAGTAGAGAACAGGTAGCTTGAAAACTATCCAAGCTTAAGCTTAATTTTTAAATTAAAATTCTTTTAATTATCCATGAGTGAGGGACGTTTTTTTTTCATGAATACGTTATCTTGAGAAAGTAATCTGCAAGGAACACTTTTCGAATGTTTCTTGAAAAATCAGGGAGTCAAGCAGATTAAGAGAAAAGCGGCAATAATTTGAGGAAACGATACAAACAAAACGGGGTTGGCTATGAATGCCGTTATTGTCACACGTTCTATTCGCGTTAGAGTAGTTGCGTTGAACAGGTGTTCAGAAAACCGCCTGAATCGACAACATTTATTAACACCAAACTCCCGAACTGGGTGTATAGTGTCGCACGTAATCAGATACATGTGACGTGTCCCTTCAAGAGTTGAGGTAGCGAGGTAAATTGAAAAATGAAAATTCGACGTAAATTGTTATTATCGTACCTTTTGATAGTTGCGCTTTTCGTTGCGGCAGGGGCCACCATTACATACAATACGATGAAGATGGCGGAGCTTCAGAATACAGCAAAGACGCAGCTTGAGATTAACAATAACGCTTATGCTTACCAGCAGGGGCTTGATCAGATCCAGTTCGGCACTTTGATGTACGCTTCGGATAACACGACGGAGGGACAGCAGATAATAGTGGCTAGCGCGGACATTATGCAGCCGGCTCAAACCTACTTGCTCAGCGCTTTAGCGGACAACCCAGCGCTTCTCAACGAATTTAATCAGGCAGTCAGTCTGGATCAGAACGAGATTAACGGTGCCATCAGTCAAGTTTATAGCCTTTATATTGGCAACGAAAACAGTAGTCAAAAGTATGTGGATATTTGGAGTCAACTCACCACGCTCATGACCGCCGTCACTCAGGCAGATGCTAAACTCGCTGATGTTCGAAGCACCACCTTAGCTAACGTTGAAAGCGCGAACGCAGATGCTCAGAATTACTCCAACATGAGCTTGATAGTCGCCGTGGCGTTCTTGGCTTTAATCTCAGCAGTCTCAGTTGTTTTAGCGGTGGTTATGGGTAACCGCATTACAGGTCCACTCAAGAAATTGGCTGACATTGCGCACAAGGTGAGCACAGGCGACCTCAACCAAAGATACTACCTCAAACAGAAGATCGACATCAAGACAGGCGACGAGATCGACGAACTTGTGGATGCCTTCAGAAGAATGGTTAACGCTTTCCGCATGACCGAAGCGCTCAGCAACGAGGCAGAGGCGCCGAAGGAGACAAAGCAGTAATGACCGTTGAACAAGATTCTCTAGCGGTGCTCGCAGAGGATCTGGGGCCAGCTGCTAAGCCATTCCTACTCCGTCAATGCAGAAGCCATCTGAACAAGGAACCCTCCATGCTTCAAAAATCCGACATCGACAACTTAGCGAAATGGTGCCACATCGGAATTCAATTGACGCTAGGCGCTCAGGTCGCAGAGAACGTCCAGAAAGGCTTGCTGGCGCTAAAGCAGAAGCCTTGAAAAACACCCCTTTTTCTCTCTTTTAGTTTCGTGGTAGGTAAAGGCAAGATTTTCCTATTGTGAGGTGGAATTTTGATTCCAAACGCGATGTTTCGTCTTAAACTCTGCCTTTAACTTTTTCGGCAGGATTAGCCACATTATCAAAAAGTCTTTGTCGTTGTATGCCTGCGCTTTCTTTTGAGCTACGCTTCCGAGGAGAACAACAAACTTCACAATTTGCAGCTTCTCAAGTTCAACTGCTATCTTTTTAGCTTGAGCCCTAAAATAGAGGCTTAACTCGTAAGTTGAAGCTTTGACTTTGTCGCTTGCCCTGTACCCTCGTCCATTTTTCGCTACCGAGCTTTCATCGATCAACTCGTTGAGTTTAAGGTTAACCATCTATCGCTCAATCTGGATTACAGTTTCAACTAGCCGTAAGTGTGATGGCCTGTGCTAAAGTTAACAGAATTCTGCCTTCAGGAGTTAGAAAAACTACATCCAGTCGGAAGTTACCTGTCCATAATTAATAACGGAGAATTAGAATTAATAACTCCACTGAATAAAGAAAAAACTTTGACAGGATTTGAACATAAATAAAAGTTCCGCTGGTGTGTGTTTTGCCAAGGGTTTTGTTTCGTTGTCTGTGTTGGTTTATTCTGGTTGAGGCGCTAAGGCTCTTAGAATGCCCGTGTGGTCGGTGCTTTTTTTCATGAATATGCTGATTTTGTTTTGTCCCAGGTCCAAGCAGAGCACTTTGAGGTTTTTACCTTCGATGAGTATGTTTTCTGTGTCGCCTGTCCTGAATGTTGCAGCCAGCGTCTTTGCAGACTCGAATGTCTGTGAGGACAGCATGGCGTAGTCGATTATTTTCGCGGGGTCGTCAATGTCTACGGTTACTTTGGAGTCGCCTTTGAGGATGTAGCCAACTACGCCTGTGCGTTTTCTGATTTCTTGAATAGCGCTAAGCAGGTTTGCGTAGTCTGGGTCTTCGTTTTCAACTGGTGGGCTTATGTCTTCTTGTACTTCTTGCGTTTCGATAACTACTCCCTCTTCAACTGTTATTGTGTCGTTCATGCTTCTTTTTTTAGCCATGGTTTGCTCCTCTTTTCTACTTCACTACTGGCTTGATCAGGACCAAGGCGCCTTTCTTGGTTTGCAGCATTTGCTGTAGTTTCTCTGGGATTTGGGTTACCCCTTTGCCTTCAAGCTGCGAGTCTTTGATGGGTTGAAGCTTGCAGCGAATTTTCTTGCCAAATATTGTCTCTTCGACCGTTACTTCTTTGATTTCTTTCTCGCCGAACATTTCCTTCCAGCGGGCTATGACAACTCTGTCAACTCTCACGTAATCAGGGTTTCCCAATAGTCCGCCTAGACCTCCAAGGTTTTCTACCATGACTTGGATTACAGGCGCATCGCGTGTATATTCGTCAAATCCTCTGAATAAGTCGGTTTTGGGTGTCTGGATTGGTTCGTTGCGGGTTTTTGTTTTTTCGATGGGTTTTTTGGTGTTGTCTGTTTTTTCAGTTGGGACTGCTTCTGGGTCTTCTTGGGCTTCGAGAACTGGTTTGATGAGGACTTTGGTGCCCTTCTTGACGTTTAGGGTGGTTTGGATTTTCTCGGACAGTTGTACTATGCCTCTGTTTTCGTATTTTGTGCCTTTGAAGGGTTGAAACTTGCACTGCGTGGTTTTCCCTGTGGAGGGAGCTTCTAAAGTGATTTGTTTGATGGGCTGGTCGCCGTATATTTCTGCCCATTGAACAATCAATGCTCTGTCGATGTACGCGGTTTCGGGATTAATCATGAACCCTCCGAAGACTGTGAGGTTTTCGACTGTGAACTCGCTTGCTTGAACCTCTGGGGCTATTGGTTGTGGCTCGTAAGTTTCGGTTTCAGGCTTCAAGGTGGCTTCTTGATGTTGGATTTTGGTCGCCGGGTAGATATTCTGCACTATCTTAAGTGTGGTTGGAATCATGACTCTGGGTAGGTTGGAGACTGTTTTTTCGTCAGCGTCGTTTGAAGAAACAGTCGTTATGTAAAGGTCATCGACTTGGATGATGTTAACTTTGGATTCTGTGCCTCTGAATGTTACTGATTCGATTCCGCCCACTGCGGTGGCCCTCTCGGCGAGCGCGCGGAATGTTTCTTGAGTGTCGTTCATTGTAACTTGGGTTGTGTTCTCGTCCTTGGCGAGGATTTCGCCGTTTTCTCCAAAAACGAGGATGTTCGAGATGTCTGGGCATACGTTCCTGATTTCGTTGAGGGTGCTTTTTAGGGCGAGGTTGAAGGCTTCAGTGCTCATTTCATTGTTGCTCCTTCAGCCGGTAGTTAGGATATTTTGAATAGGATGCGTTCTGGGATGCCTTCGTCTTCCAGCACTAGGTACTTGAGGCCTTCGGTGTCGCCGAGTTGTTCTAGCCATTTTAATGCGTCGCGCACTTTCTGTAAAACCAACAGGCGTTCTTGGTGGCTGCGTACGACGGCTTCGATGGCTGTTAACTCGTGGAACGCATTAGCGTCTAAGACGATGTTTAGTGTACCCACTGTTATTTCGCCTGAACTGTCTGCTGCGCTAGTTTTTTTTCCTGCAAGCTTCATAATGACTTCGCGGACTTTTTTTGATTTTTCCGCTAAAGTGCGAATCTCATCTAAACGACGCAGATATTCGCCCAGTAAACTTTTGGTTTCGGATAAATCCTTGTCTAGGGCGTCAGCTATTGCCTGTGCTGATGTATATTCTTTTAATTCGACAACCATGATTTTTTACCTTCTATTGTTCTATGTTGGAAATAAGAAAAAGGAAAGATTGGTGGTTCGTTTTTACCTTACCCCCGAATTTCAAAGCCTAAAGATTGTGGAAACTAAGTTTATGTTCCGCTGTATGTTGCTTGGCCGGTTTCTGTATTGCCTTTTGCAGTCATCAGATTTATTGTGTATTGTGCGCTATTAACAAATGGGTACGCTGCGGGTGCCATGGTAATAGTTACTGAAGTACCTTTAGCAATTACTACTTGTCCATTTACTAAAGCTGTAGTTGGAGCTGCTGCGGATATGCCTGCGAGGTTTCCATCTATAGTTGCTGATGTTATGGTCACTGCAGAGGAACCTGTGTTTTGAACGGTAACGACAGCTGTGCCAGTGGTGGCGGTAGTGCTCAATTGAATGTTTGTTATTTTTGCTTGTTCTGCGTTTCCCATGAATCCTATGGTGAGTGCTCCCATCCATGCGGCTACGACGACGCTGACTGCGACTGTGACGGCTATGAGTATGATTGTTGCGATTACGGGGCTTAGGGCTTTTGCGTTTTTCTTAAATTTCCTAAATTTTTTGAATACGTTCATTTATTTTTATACTCCGTTTTGGTTTGCTGAATGTATTTCTGATTTTTGCCTTAATAAATATTATGACTTAATACACAATATTATGTATCCGTCCAACACAAATACAACAAAAACATAGCCCAAACACAATTCAACAAACAGGCAAGAACTTGTACAAATCAAATGCGAATTAAAAGATAAAGAAGCGAAAAATAAAAAACTGTTGAAACGAGGTTTTTAAGCTTCAAGCTCGTCGAAGAGCCCGAGAAGAAGCTTTGCTATTTTTTCGCCGGCTTCGGTCTTAAGGTAGTATTTCTTGAGCGGATCGATGCGTTGGCTTTTAGCTAAACCTAAAGATTCAATCTCGATCATTCTAGCTCTGAAAGTGCCGTCGCTTAGCGTAAGTTCATTTTTGTGCATAAAATCTTTGGCCTCTTTCCATTTACCGCGGCCAACATAAAGCAGCAGCAAACAATCAATAGCATGATCTTTCTCAAGCATCGCTTTAATAACAGACAACTTTGGGTCAGTCAGTACATGCTTAATCTTCTCTTCGTTATTTTTTGCCATTTTTAAACATCCTTCATTTGTCGTTAACCAAAATTGGCGTCTTAAGCTTTTAAACCATATTACGAATCACGAAACATATCTGCAGACGCCTATCTCCAGAAATCAATTATTAACAAACTCCTTTATAAATTATACCGAGCAAGAGATAAAAAAATTAGAAAAATAAGCAATATGCCTTAAAAATGGTTTTAAAATCAATAAAGCTATAAAATTTTTAAAGTTAAATGGCTAAAGTCAAATAAAACTAAGAGCGTTTTCTGGACAAGGTGCCTTAAAGCCGCTGTTGTATTGCCAAAACAAAAGACTTAACAAACCTAAACTAACCTATTAAAGCCTAACAAATCACCAATCTGAAGAGGAAAAAAAGTGGCTGCCAACATCCAATATGAAGTCCCAACATGGAACCAGATATACGACATGTTGCTTGCCCAAGCCCAAAAAATCCAAGGCGACGGCTACAAACCAGACATTATTGTTGGCATCGCACGAGGCGGGTTAGTTCCATCACGTATCTTGGCAGACCTTTTGGAAACCAGGGATTTCGCAATAATCACAATAGAATATTACGTTGGCATCGCCCAGAAAAGCAAAGAGCCAGTTTTAAAGCAGTGCCTCCATACTCAACTGCCGGACAAAAAAGTGCTGTTGGTGGATGATGTTTCTGACGGTGGCAGGAGCTTGCAGCTTGCAAAAAAACATTTGCAAGAGCAGGGTGCAAAGGAAATCAGAATAGCTACCGTGTACTGCAAACCCGGGACCATAACCATGCCGGATTATTTTGAAAAAGAAACAAGTCACTGGATAGTTTTTCCATGGGAAGCCAGAGAAACGATGGTAAAAATAATGCAAAAAGCGGAAGGCAAACGTGCCACGAGCAAGGAAATCACAAATCTTGTGAAAGCGGGTTTGCCAAGACAGTTGGCTGAAAAATTGCTAAAAGGCGGCGATAGGAGCCAATAATGCAATATCACTTAAAAGAATACGGTAAATACACTGAAATAACAGGGTACAAAAACATAAAATTCGCTAAGGCAGAAGAGTTCCTGAAGGCAAACAGAAAAGAAACTCAACAAAACATCGACATACAATTCTTTGACGCTAGCTTAATCGCTACACAAGAGCACCTTTACTTCGCAGCCCTAAACGCGTTGCAAGCTTTCCAAAACAAAACCAATATTTCTAAAAGCCCAGCCATGGAAACAATTCTTTATGCTTCCGCGCAACGGCAAATACAAAAAGCTATCCAACGCTGCGGCATCAAGCCCGAAACCACAAGCATGGCAGTTATAATAATCGGCGAAGACCCAACCCAACTCAAAACCATGCTTCAGGCAATCAGCACGTGTGTTGGCGTGGAACCTGACGAGAAAGAATTAGAAATCTCAAATTTTAAGGAACATAAAATTATCGAAACCTTTCAGATTACAGACCAAGAGCTGAAGACTGTCATGAAAAATGAAAACCGAACAGAGGCAGTGGTTAACTTGGTTATCGAGAGAGTAGCCCTACTGGCAACTCAACTCTGAGCCTAAAGCATCTTCTCTTTAACAACCGCCAAGATGTCGCTGGGTTTAAGCAGTGACAAGCCAGTTAAAGCTCCGAGAACCTCAATAAGCAATATGCGGTCTGGGTTCTTTAGGTCTGCTTTGCGTTTGATATCTGATGCCGCTGCCTCGATGAGGTCTTTTGAGTGAATTGTAGTGAAGCGTTTTTCAACCGTAACCCTGAAGGTCTCGTTCTCGCCGATTCTGGCGGCTAGCTCAGCAGTTACGCGTTTAATTTCCTCCAAATCCGTTGGCACAACCCTTTCAATAGGCAAAATCCGAAGGGCATAGCGGAACTCGTATGGGCGCTCTTTGAGGATAGCACGAAATTTTTCTATCACAGCGCATGGGTCCAATGAGGTTTTGCCGACAATTAAGCCTCTGATTTTGGTCTTGCTAACTTGCGCTTCAGCATCACCTAACTGTTCCTTGAGCAGGTAATGCAGTTCATTGCACATTGGCCGCTCGTTTCCACGCGAAGTTGTAGCTAAAAGGTTAAAGCCGTTAATCATACCAAGTTCTCCCAGAAGAGAAAGATGCAGACAGGTTATTTTTGCCTTTACCCTACAATGGCATCAAAAAAGAAAGCTCATGTTAGCTCTTGGCTTTTTGATAGGTGTAGGAGGGGTATTTGTTTGCTCTCACAGCCTACCCTCCCGGTCTACTAGATGAGCCTAATAGAGAGTGTGTGAAAACTCAAATTTAGTTTTAGAAATTGCGCCTTATATCTGAAAAGAACGCCCTAAGCCCTACCAAATCGCTTTAAAAGTGGCAATTTTCTGAAATTGAAATTAGTTTTCAC
>Ga0182027_10005502_pt1 | contig 19215 bp, 19 predicted proteins | sample 712E1DmetaG_FD_121300 | JGI IMG/M metagenome (GOLD analysis project Ga0182027, IMG submission 121300) | Permafrost microbial communities from Stordalen Mire, Sweden - 712E1D metaG (Illumina Assembly) | ecosystem: Environmental > Terrestrial > Soil > Wetlands > Permafrost | place: Sweden...
CCTAAAGCTATTTTTTCAGAGGTAGCTTCCGCGTGTATATCGACGATGATAATTTTAGTTTCTGCCGCCAGCTCCTGCGCAGCTTTAAGCGCAGCTTTAAAAGGGCACTCCAGAGCCTCCATAAAAACCCGGCCATTAATATTAATTACTCCGACCTTGGTTCCATTTTTAGCAACAAACACACTTGCGCCGCGGCCAGGTGCTCCGCTAGGAAAATTTAATGGGCGTAATATCCTTTCCTCTTGGTTAATCAGCTCAAAAATTTCGGGCTTCTTCCAAATATGGTCTCCGGAAGTAAGCACATCCACTCCGGAAGCAAACAGTTCCGTGGCCACGCGAGAAGTAATCCCCGAGCCGCCGGAAGCATTTTCGGCGTTAGCAATTACAAAATCAATTTGTAATTCCTGCTTCAGAGGAGCAACTAATTTTTTAATTGCCTCTCTGCCCGGGCTACCAACGATGTCTCCGATGAATAGTATTTTCATGGGTTTTGATGATGGATGATTGACGACGGATGATAGTATAAAATTTACACTATCGTCTATCCTCCAACGTCCATCGTCTATCTATTACTTAGCATACTCAATCGTGCGCATTTCACGAATTACGGTTACCTTAATTTGACCGGGATATTCCATCCCTTCTTCGATTTTTTTACGTATATCCCTGCACATTGTCACGGCTTCGTTATCATTTATTTTTTCCGGCTGTACAATTACCCGGATTTCTCTTCCGGCTTGGATAGCAAAAGATTTTTCTACTCCCTTAAAAAGATTCGCGATCGACTCCAGCTTATCCAGGCGTTTAACATATATCTCTAAAGTTTCCCTTCTGGCTCCAGGACGGGCAGCACTCACGGCATCGGCAGCGATGGCTAAAACCGCATACATGCTTTGGGGAGCCGCCTCCTCATGATGCGACTCAATCGCCGCAACTACCTCAGCACTTTCATTATATTTCTTAGCCAGATCGGCGCCCAGCTTAGCATGTGTACCCTCAACCTGATGGTCTACGGCTTTACCAATGTCGTGCAAAAGTCCGATTCTGCGGCCAAGCTTAAAATCTAAACCTAATTCGGAAGCCATAATCCCCAATAGAAAAGAAACCTCTTTAGAATGCTGCAACGCATTCTGGCCATAGCTGGTACGATACTTAAGGCGGCCTAAAAGTTTGATTATCTCCGGATGCAGGCCATTAACTCCTGCCTCAAACGCCGCTCGTTCACCTTCCTCGCGGATCTTTTCATCCATCTCTTTTTTGGTTTTTTCTACGATTTCTTCAATCCGCCCGGGATGGATTCTACCATCGGAAATAAGCTTCTCTAAACTCAGACGGGCAATCTCACGGCGTACAGCATCAAAACCGGAAAGAGTAACTGCTCCAGGGGTATCATCAATAATCACATCTACTCCGGTAGCCATCTCTAATGCCCGGATATTCCGGCCTTCCCGGCCGATAATCCGGCCCTTCATCTCGTCATTCGGTAAGGTTACTACGCTGACTGTCGATTCTACAGTATGCTCTGCTGCGCAACGCTGAATAGCTAAACTTATAATTTCGCGAGCCTTTTTATCCGCGATGCTGCGCACCTCTTCTTCTTGACGCCTGATAAATACCGCTTTTTCATTATTTAATTCGTCATTCAGGCGGCCTAAAAGAATCTGCTTAGCCTCCTCTGCCGACAAAGAAGAAATCTTCTGCAGCCGCTCTTTTTCTTCAGCGATTAAAGCATGCAATTGGTTCTCTTTTGATTTTAAAGACTCTTCATGTTTCTTAAGGTTGTCATTACGGACCTCGATCTCTTTTTCTTTTTTTTCAACCAGATCAATCCGGCGGTCAATATTCTCTTCTTTCTGGGTTAATCTTTTTTCCAGATTGACAATCTCAAGCTTGCGGTCTTTAATCTCGCGTTCAAAATCCTGGCGCATCCGATACAAAAGATCCTTGGCTTCAAGTTCTGCCTCCCGGCGCTTATCCAAAACGTCTTTTTTAGCTACCTCCAGGATATGTTCAGCTTGCAGTTCAGCACTCTTTACTCTTTTCTCAGCGATATATTTTCTTAGAAAATAGCCGCAATATGCAGCGACCAGGGCAACAAAGATGGGTACAACTATGTTAAGAATCATTTCTCTTCCTCCCGTTTGACCTTATTCTTCTAGTTTTTAAGCTTTTTAGGAGTTCTAGGAAAAGATAATTTTCTTGACGCTTACATCATGGCAGGTGGTGGGGACTAGGGGTAAGATTTGGAAATCAAAAGCCAAACCTATAGAAGGTATTTTCTCAGAAAGCGAACATAAGAAACGGTCGTAGCAACCTTTACCGCGGCCCAAACGATTTCCTTTTTTATCAAAAGCTAGGCCGGGTACAATTACAAGATCTAGATCCTCTGGTTTAACCTGAGCAAGCGCAACAGGCTCTAAAACGCCATACGGACCTTTTTTTAATTTCGCACGATCTTCTAACATAGCTGGCTGCATAGTTTCTTTATCTTTTCTGCAAACTGGCACGCATATAAGCTTGCCTATTTTTTTAGCTTCCCTAATCATTTCTTCAGTATTTACTTCACCACCAAAAGCGACGTAAAACATCACTATCTTGGCCTTTTTAAAAACCTTATTCCTTAAAAGTTTAGCTGTGATAAGTTTACTTTTTCGGTTTCGGTCTTCCTCCTTCTGCGTTTTTAATCTTAAAAGGATTTTACTACGTATTTGAGCTTTTGTCAATGGTTCGGCTACGCTCACCATTGCCCCTGAACGATGCCGAAGGGTCAACCCCGCATCTTTTACTTTATTCACCTCTATTTTCATATCTTTTGTTCTATCAATACGTTTGCGTTCTGTAATAGAAAAGCGCAAGCTCGGCTTGGTTGACTTATAAACAAGTTTCACCTTCGTGGGTGTGCGCCTTATCTTCAAAAGGAACTTCTTTACCCTGTTTTTTATAATAGTCTTTTAATGCCGAACGCAGGGCCTCCTCCGCTAAAACTGAACAATGCATTTTTTTCGGCGGCAATCCATCTAAGGCCTCGGCAACGGCATTATTGGTAATTGTCAGGGCTTCCGCAATAGTTTTGCCCTTAACCATCTCCGTAACCATCGAACTTGTCGCCACAGCCGCACCACAGCCAAAAGTCTTAAATTTCACGTCTACTATCACTTCTTTCTCTATTTTTAAATACATTTTCATGACATCCCCGCAAACCGGATTGCCCACCGTGCCGATACCGCTGGCATCGACAATCTCGCCGACATTGCGCGGATTGTTAAAGTGATCCATAACTTTTTCACTGTAAGGAAGTTGTTCTGCCATGTTATTTCATGATCAATTTATGCGGCTTGGTTGATTTTTTAAAATCTCGGGGTTTACGGATTTCGGCAAATGATGCTAATTTTTTCTTTTTATCTAATTCCCGGTAGATCAAAACCCAGGCACAATCTTTCTGGCTATCTACTTCGCACTTACCCTGGTTTACCCCGCCGCAAGGGCCGTTAAGCAGGCCTTTAGAACAAAGGGTCACCGGACAAATCCCCGCGGTAACATCCAGAACACATTCAGCGCACATTGAACACTTTTCCAGAAAATTACCCTGCGCATCCATTACGGCACCAAACAAAGTATCCAAAGCGGGGAAAACCCCCAAGTCTAGACGATCATTGTCCTTAAATGACTGGACTCCTAGGCCGCAGGCTAAAATCAAAGCTGCGTCTGATTGACGTAAGGCTTTTATATTTTTAGCTAACTCTGTTTTAAGCTTGGCGGCTACGCAAGGCGCAGAAAGGATACATGAGCCGGTAATAATTTTACCTGCCTTCTCTAAATCCAGGCGCATTTTATCAATTTCAGGCTGCCCCCCGCTTTTACAGGTAGTGGCACACTCACCGCAACCCACTAAGAATATTTTATGGTACTCTCTAAGGCTAGATAATAAATCATCTAGTGGTTTTTGCTGGCTAATAATCATATTAGAAATTTTAACACACTTTTATCCCTGGCTCAAGGTAAAAGAAGAGGGATTATTCGTTACGAAAATATTCTTCCAGGGTTTCAAAAAATTCTTTATTTTTGTTTCTTTTTTCACCAATAATATCTTCTAGCTCTAGGGCATCCAGCTCATCCGGCTCTGCGGCGCATTGCACGTCTACAAATTCCCGCAGTAAATTACCCTGCTCCAGAAAACGGGAGACTTGAGTAAATACCGAACCGCCGCCATCCATAAAACTCCGGGGGGAGCGGTCAATGTGGGGTTTTAATAAAAATAAATTTACTTTAGCCCGAGTAGCGGCAACATAAAATAAACGGCGCTCCTCTTCAATCTGATCTTCTGTTTCTAAGGATAGGTACGAAGGCAGATGCCCCTCGGCAACATAAATTAAAAATACTGTATGCCATTCCAACCCCTTGGCTGAATGTATCGTGGAAAGAGTAAGCGGAAGATCGTCTTTATCCAGCCTGGCCGGCTCAACCAGCATTCTCTCCGGAGGCTCCAAGGCCATATCGACTAAAAATTGTTCACAGGTTTTATAACGCTGGGCAATTCTTAACAGTGAATCCAGGTCATTCAAGCGCTTATTAAAATCATCATACTTAATTTTTAATAATGGCTGATAATAGCCCAGGAATCTTTCAATAACCTCAGCGGGACTGTCGCGGTTAAGATCTACTTTTTTCAACAGCTCAAACAGCTCCTTAAGCTCGTCGTTCTTCTGCCACAACTGCTCTAACTTGGATTGATCTAGGTTTGCTTCAATAATTTTAGTTGCGGTTCTAGGCCCAATCCTGGGAATCAACAAAAGAGCCCTCAGCCAGCTAACCTGATCATGCGTATTATAGGCAATCCGTAAGTAACTTACCAAGTCTTTAATATGGGCGGCCTCAACAAATTTTTGCCCGCCGTATTTTGCAAAAGGAATATTCCGGCTGGCTAACTCAATTTCTAAATCATTAGAGTGCCATCCGGAACGAAAAAGCACAGCGATCTCCTTTAAGGGAACTCCCTCTTCCCTGAGCTCCAGAATTTTTTCGGCCACAAAAACGGATTGCGAGTTTTCATCCGGACAATCAATAAAAACCGGGGCATCTCCTCCTTTTTTCTTAGTATAAAGATTTTTCTCAAATTTTTCTTTAGCTTGCGCAATCACCGCATTCGTCAAATTCAGAATCGGTTGGGTAGAGCGATAATTCTCTTCCAGGGTAATAATTTTAGTGCCTTTAAATATTTTGGGAAAATCAATGATGTTTTTGAAATTCGCACCGCGAAAAGAATAGATACTCTGGGCATCATCCCCGACCACCATAATATTGGCATGATCCGCAGCTAACAGGCAGGCAATATGCGCTTGAAGCTTATTGGTATCCTGATATTCATCGACCATGATGTATTTGTATTTAGCGCTTAAGGTTGCCCTTACCGCTTCATGCTTAGTGAGTAAATTTTTTAGAAAAACCAGCAAATCATCATAATCCAGAAGCGATTTTTGGCGTTTATATTTATTGTATTCATCGCGAATTTTCGTAATCTCTTGCGCAAACTCAATAAACTGCGGGTATTCATCCAGCAACACCCCGGAGATCTCTTCGGATTTATTCACGCTCTTAGAGATGACCTCTAAAATAGCATGTTTACGCGGAAAACGTTTTTCAGATTTATGGAAATTTAGCTGCGTGCGGATTAAGTTTACCGCATCTTCGGCATCCGCCTGGTCAAGAATGGTAAAGTTGTTGCTGATTTCTAAAAGTTTGGCGTATTTTCTTAAAATCATGTTGGCGAAGGAATGGAAGGTGCCCCCGGCAACATTTCGGCAGCGTTCATCTAACAAAAGACTGGCCCGCCGCAACATCTCTTCCGCTGAGCGGCGCGTAAAAGTAAGCAAAAGAATCTGTTCAGGTGCAATGCCCTGTTCAACCAGATAGGCAACCCGGTGCACTAAAACCCGCGTCTTGCCGCTTCCGGCCCCGGCAATTACCAGATGCGGGCCGCTAATTGATTCTACGGCTTTAAGCTGCGCAGGATTTAATTCTCGATGGTAATCTATTTTTTTCATGTTAGTACATTTCTAAAAAATCTTGGAGAATTTTTAAACCAAAATAGCTCATTTCCCATGAGCTATTGTTGGATTAACTTTTTTCTATTGGAATATTTTAAGATTTAGGTTTAATATACGCCCGATTAATCTTCTGCGGGGAAATCGGCCGGTCATTTGCTCCGGTCGGAGTATTTTCAATTTTTTGAACCACATCCAGACCAGAAATTACTTCCCCAAAAATAGTATGGCGCATATTTAACCAGGGTGTTTTAGCACAAGTAATAAAAAATTGGCTGCCATTGGTACTTGGCCCGGCATTGGCCATCGCTAAAATTCCGGGGCCGTCAAATGTCGCTTGCGGGGTTACTTCATCTTCGAAAGGTTTCCCCCAAATTGAGGTGCCCCCGGCTCCAGTCCCCGTAGGATCTCCACCCTGGATCATAAACCCCTTAATCACCCGGTGGAAAATTAAGCCGTTATAATAACCCTTCTCCATTAATTTAACGAAATTCTCACAGGCCTTAGGTGCAATATCGGTCTTAAGTTTGATTTCAATATTCCCCTGAGTAGTATCTAAAACAACAGTAGTTTCTTCCATCGCAAAAATTCCTCCATAGCAAAAGGTTAACCCTAGAACTAATAATGCCACAAATATTTTCATTTTCATAACCCTTATTTTACCCTGCCTTTCTTTTTGCTTATTTCTGCTCGCCTGTTTCTTGTATCTTTTTTTCTGTATTTTCAACAACGGCTTTAACCTCGACTATCTCCTTAGCTTCTTGCGGCTTGGCTTCCTCTTGATTAGTAGCTTCCGGGACAGCCCCCTCTGGCTTAAGTTCTGCTGAGCTAGTTTTTACTGATCCGGCCTCTTCTGCCGGCAATTCTTTTTTAGCTACGTTCTGACGTAAATGCGCAATCTCAGCGGCAAAACTTTTTAATCTTTCCTGGGTAGATTCTAAATCTTTTTCTAATTTTGTGTACTCCTCATTTAATTTATTAAACTCTAATTTGGGCACCCATTCGCTGATTTTTTCTTTACGATTAAACTCCGCAATCGCTGCCGAAGACTCATTAATACTCTTAAGCTGGATTTCGATTTGTTGCTTTTGAGCTTGTACCTGGTCATCTTTGAGCCGACAGGCCATCTCTTTGGCTTCCAGGGCGGATTTTATTTCACGTATCTCGCGAGTCAAATTTACATTTTTAGTAAACTCTTCCTGCAACTCTTTTTCTTTAGTAGTAAACTTTTTATTTAAATCTAAATTTTCGGCTTTGATCTTGGCTAACTCGGCCTCCGCCTTAGCCACCCACTCTTCTCTGCGCTTTAACTCAACGGAAAACTCCGCCTCTTTTTCTTGAACATCTACTAATCCGGATTTTCCCTCTTCCGAGGCTACCCGGGATTCCTCTAGCTGGCTTTCTAATTTACCTATCTGGCTTTGCAGGCGCTGGATTTTTTGTTCTTTCCCGGCGGCATCTTCCTCCGGGAAAACGGGATTGTGAATTTTACGTTTGCGAGGAGCTTCGGGCTTAGCCGAGCCAAATACTCCAAAAACAGCATAAATAACTAGGCCTATACCTAAAACTACCAATATTTGCATAATGAGCATCATTTTAACTTATCCTTTCCAACAGACAAGCTGCGTACCCTGCCGGTTTTATTATCCGGCGAGTAAGCTTGGCGCAACTTTTCTAAACGCTCTTTAATTTTAGCTTCATGGCCTAAATCTGTAGGTTCATAATAGCATACTTTTTCAAGAGTGTACTGCTGTTTTACATAATGCTCCGGATAATCGTGGCTATATTTATATCCTAAGCCATGGCCGAGCTCCTGGGCGCCTCGGTAAGAAGCATCTTTGAGATGATCCGGAACTGCTTGGACTTTATTTTCTTTAATATCCTGTGTAGCTCTTTCTATCGCCAAATAACAAGCATTAGATTTAGGCGCACAGGTAACATAAATCACGGCTTGGGCTAAAGGAATCCTGGCTTCCGGCATGCCGACAAACTCAGAAATCTGTAAAGCAGCGTTAGCTAAAACTAAAGCCAAAGGATCCGCATTGCCTACATCTTCGGCGGCTAAAATACAAACCCGCCGAGCGATAAAACGCGGATCTTCTCCGGCGTATAACATCTTGGCCATCCAATAAATTGCCGCATCCGGATCAGAGCCGCGCATCGATTTAATGAAAGCCGAAGCTGTGTCATAATGGCCGTCGCCATCGCGATCATAAAGTACGGCTTTTTTCTGAATAGACTCCTGGGCAATCTCTAAATCAAAATGAATATACCCGTCTTTATCCTCCGGGGTAGTTAAAACTCCTAACTCCAAAGCAGCTAAAGCCCGGCGGGCATCGCCTTCGCAACTTTTAGCTAAAAAATTAAGCGCTTTTTTGTCCAGCTTGACTTTAAAATTTCCTAAACCTCTTTCCCGGTCTTTTAAAGCCAGATTAATTATAGTCAATAAGTCAGCTGCCTGGAGTGCTTTTAATTCACAGACAATCGAGCGAGACAGCAGGGCTGCGGTAAGTGAAAAATACGGATTATGCACGGTGGCGCCGATTAATACTAAGCGGCCCTCTTCAACATCGGGCAAAAGTACATCCTGCTGCGCTTTATTAAAACGGTGGATTTCATCGATAAAAAGAATGGTTTTCTTTTGTCCTTCTTTTGCCCTAAGCTTGGAGGCAGCAATAATTTTTCTTAACTCTTCGACATTGGAAGTGGTGGCGTTGATTGCTACATAGCTGGCCTGCGTGATATTGGCAATACACCAGGCCAGGGAAGTTTTACCTGAACCCGGGGGCCCAAACAGAATTAGCGAAGTCAGACGGTCAGCTTCGATGGCGCGGCGTAATAATTTATCTTTACCTAATATATGTTCCTGGCCGACTAATTGATCAAGCCTGGTCGGCCGTAAGCGGACTGCCAAAGGAAGGCTTTTATTTTGAGCACCTACGGTGTCTTGGGAGAATAAATCCATGCGGTTAATAGGTAGATCCCAAATCAACTATTGATTCAATAGCTGATAAAGATTATATAATTATCCGCCACAAAGATTGGCGGATTAAATTTGCTTTTCATTAAAATAAAGGCAAATTTAAAAAAATCCCCGCAAGTGTGCCGTTGGACTGATAGTCTGAACCGGTTTGGCTTCAGATGGGTGCCCTATCTTTAAACACACGTGCCTAAAGAATAATGGGGCTCCCGTGAAAATAGTGTTGGTTCAACAATTATCGAATTTCCAACGAGCACCGCAGGGATATCTAAAAGAGCATTCTAATTCCAAAAAAAGTATAACACATATTTATTACAGAATCAATCCTGCCTGTTTTAACAAACCTCTCTGCTAAAAACATTCGCCAAGCTTATTATGCAAATTTTAGCTGCCTACTGTCGTAGTTTGATGCCAAAACGTGCCTCTAATAAAACACAAATATCATTGTGCACCGGAGCCACTTCCTCTTCAGTCAAGGTCCGGCTATCCAGGCGGTAGACACAAGATATAGTTAAGCCTTGGGACCCGGCCGGAATTTGTTTACCCTGATAATAGTCTGCGATTTTTACCCGATCCAATAGTGGAGCGCCTTTTTCCTCTATTGCTTTTAATAGCTCCTTTACTGAAACCTCTTCATTAATTACAAAACTTATATCCCGGGTAATTGCCGGATATTTAGGAATATCTAAAAACTTTTTTCCTAGATTTATACCCCTAAATAACTGCTCTAAATTAACCTGGCACAGGACAGCTTGTCGATTCTTAATATCAAAAGCGCCTAAAATTTGCTGGCTCAAATCCAGCATAAAACCCGCGGGAACTTGATTTATCACAATTTTAATTTGATTCTGTCCTTCGCGGACAAAATCAAAGTTTTTAACTCCCAGCCGGTTAAACAGGGTTTCTAAAATTCCTTTTAAATGTAATAGTGTAATCTCATCTTTAGTTAAGCCCTGCCTGGTAAAAAAGGTATTGACCCCGCACAAAGCAATGCCCAATAGAGGCTCCTCTACCACCAGCTTGGCTTGGCCGGAAAAAACATTGGCGATCTCAAAAATACTTATTCTCTCCTGCTGCTGGTCTAAATTATGCGCCAAAACCCGGATAAGGCTGGGAAAAATATCCGGGCGCAAAACTTCCTGCTCCTTGCTTAAGGGATTTAAAATTTCAATCAGCCGGTTGTCGGTATCCACCCCGGATTTTTTAAGCAGGTCACGGTCAACCAGGCTATAGGTAATAACCTCATCTAAACCTAAGCCGCATAAAATATTTTTTATATCGTAAACAAAATCTTTTTTATCTTTAATTTTTCTTCCCGGCTTAACCGCCGGAAGGGTTTGCGGAATATTAGCATAACCGTAAATCCGCGCCACCTCCTCAACTAAATCCACCGGTAACTTTAAATCCTGGCGGAAACTAGGCACTTTCACGGTAAGAATATTGCTAGTTTTGGTTTTTACTTGTAGACCTAGCCTGCTTAAAATCTGTTTAGCCTTGAGAGCAGGAATAGCTGTACCCAAAACCTTATTTAAATAAGGAATATTCAAATTAATCTTCGACAGAGTTGCTTTAGAAATACCAAGGTTCCTAAAACCAGCGGGCCTGCCAGAAGCTAACTTTAGAATTAACTCTTGCGCTAACAACGAGGCCTGAATAACTGCTCCCGGGTCCACCCCTCTTTCAAAACGATAAGCGGATTCAGATTGTAGGCCTAATTTCTGTTTTCCCCGGCGCACAAGCACCGGGTTAAATACCGCTGATTCCAATAATATATTACGCGTACTCGATGTAACTTCAGTTTCTTTGCCCCCCATAATCCCAGCAATAGCTACCGGGCCATGGTTATCAGCGATGACTAAAATTTCCGGGTTTAATAATTTTGTTTGGCCATCAATAATCACAATCTTTTCACCGGCACTTGCCCGGCGTACTTTAATGTCTTTTGACTCTAATTTATCTAAATCAAAAGCATGCAGCGGTTGGCCTAATTCAAATAAACAATAATTAGTAATATCCACAATATTATTAACACTGCGGCAACCTAAGGACTCTAGCCTTTTTTTAAGCCACTCCGGAGAAGGAGCGACTTTAACTCCGGAAATTATCCTGGCGCTGTAAAAAGTACAATCCTGTTTATCGGCTACCGAAATTTTTATCGGTTGCAGATCTTGGGATTTAATCTTGGGCTCTTTAAGCTTAGCGGTGTTAAGTTTTAATCCATAAATTGCACTAACTTCCCGGGCCACGCCTAAAATACTTAACCAGTCGGGCCGGTTTGAGGTGATTTCAATCTCCAGGACAAAATCTCCATCTATTTTTTCCAAGGCAACTACTTCTAAGCCTGCCATGGTCAGTTTATCTGCCAGCTCTTGCGCAGAAACTTTTAAATTTGTAAATTCTTTTAACCAGCTATAGGTAACTTTCATCCTACACCTTCTTTATATTAATAATAAATATTGTCCTAACTTATCCATGCGCCTTCTAATTTTATAAAACCTTGAATATCCGGAAGGCGTGAGATTAATTCCGGCATGCAATTTACGGAACAAAGTGAATGTAAAGTGCGCCGTCATTAAAATTGCTTGAGAAATCTTAAATCGTTTTCAAAAAATAACCGGATATCATTGATCCCGTATTTTAACATCGCAATTCTCTCTACACCCATGCCAAAAGCAAATCCCGTATAAGCCCCCGGCTTATACCCTACTTGTTTAAAAACATTCGGGTGGATCATGCCTGCCCCCAGAATCTCCAGCCAACCTTTCCTCCCGCAGACAGAACAACCTTGACCTTTGCAAATAATGCAAGAGATATCCACTTCCACCGATGGTTCAGTAAAGGGAAAAAAGTGCGGCCGAAAACGCATTTTAATATCTGGCCCAAAAACACTCTTGGCAAAAAGCTCTAAAATTCCTTTTAAATCGGAGAATCTGATATTTTCATCGACGAGAAAACCTTCAATTTGATGAAACATAAAAAGATGGCTGGCATCTACGGCATCCGGACGGTATACTCTACCCGGCACAATCATGGCCAAAGGAGGTTTTTGTTTCTGCATAACGCGCACCTGTACCGGAGAAGTATGGCTGCGCAAAAGCTGCTGGGTATAATCTTTTAAATAAAAAGTATCGAAAGCATCTCGGGAAGGATGTTCTAGCGGAATATTTAAACCGGTGAAATTGTTATATTCTGTCTCTACCTCCGGGCCCTCGACGACTAAAAAACCCATCCGGGTAAAAATCGTGCAGATCTCATCAATAATCTGAGTAATCGGATGAATTCGCCCAAGCTCGCGGGTAATCCCCGGCATTCCTATATCTAAATTGCTTTTCTTGACAACGCTATTTTGGGCTTTTAAGACTCTTTCTTTTTCAGCAAGCAGCTCTAACAGTTTGTTTTTTAAAGCATTGACTTGTTTACCAAAATTTCCCCTTTGTTCAATCGGCAATCCGGGGATAGAGCCGGTTAATTCCGCAATCAAACCTTTTCTGCCGAAGTACTTTATCCGCACTTCTTCTAAGGCCTGCACAGAAGCAACCTGAGCTAAATCACCATCTATTTGTGCTTGAACAGAATTTAGATCCATATTAAGAATAATACCCCCCTAAGCCAGCAGCATGGTGGTATTAGTGGTTCCGCAAGATCATCCTACTTTGGCTATTGCCGAGGCAAATTAAAAACACCTCTGGTAGTTAGAATGGCAGAAAATTTTTATTTCTTGACTACCTCGACTAACTTTTTAAAAGCCAGATTATCTCTTACCGCTAAATCCGCTAGGATCTTACGGTCTAAAGTAATCTTGGATTTCTTGAGCCCATTCATAAATACGCTATAGGAAATTCCCATCTCCCGGCAAGCCGCATTAATCCTGGCAATCCAGAGGCTACGGAATTCACGCTTCTTATTCCGGCGATCCCGGTAAGCATATCTGAGCGCATGCACTAATACTCTCTTGGCCTGCTGATATTGCTTACTTCGATCACCCCAATATCCCTTAGCTTGCCTAAGAACCTTCTTCTTTTTTTTACGTGTTGCTACACTGTGTTTAGCTTTTGCCATGGTTATTCTCCTTGTCTACCTAGATAACACTGCGCTGCATAAGCACGCCAACGTAATACCATATAAACGCTGGGTGCCTTGCTAAGCGCGGGGTGTCATACTGCTATTAAAATAAAACCTCTTCTACCCATAAGGCAACATAGACTTGATAAACCTGACTTCTTTTGATCCGGCCAACGTCCGGCGCCTCTTCAAGTTTCTTATCTTTTTTGTCTTCTTAGACGAAGCCAGGTGGCTTTTTCCACCCGGTGAATACTTAACTTTGCCTTTTTTGGTAATCTTAAAACGTTTAGCAACTCCGCGTTTAGTTTTTAGTTTTGGCATTTTTTCTCCTTGTCTACCTAGACAACGTCGGCGCAATTCCAATTAGCGCCGGGCGTCTATGAGCATAAACATAAAGTGTGCCACATGGCACACACCGACGCAACAATAATGGGCGTCGGGTATTTTATTCTACCTTACTTTGGGGCAATCACAAAGGACATAATTCTACCTTCTAGTGACGGCGCCTTTTCCACTTGACCTTCATTCTGCGTATCAAGAATAAATTTATCTAAAACCTTTCTTCCCAGGTCTAAATGCTCCATTTGCCTGCCGCGGAAGAAAAGGTTAACTTTAACTTTGTCTTTTTTCTTTAAAAAGCTTACCACCTGTTTGACCTTGGTTTCAAAATCATGTTCATCAATATTGGGCTTAAGCCGGATTTCTTTAAGGCGCCCCTGTTTCTGATGCTTCTTAGATTCCCGCTCTTTTTTCTCCAAATCATATCTAAATTTAGTGTATTCGATGATCCGACAAACCGGCGGGGTAGCCGCAGGAGCAACTTCTACTAAATCCAACTCATGCTGATTGGCAATCTCTAAAGCCCGCTGCACCGACATTACCCCGAGCTGGCTTCCGTCGTGACCGATAACCCGAACCTGCGGTGAACTAATTCTGTCATTAATCCGTGTGAACTTTTTTATAGCTTCCTCCTTTTTTTATTCGGAGAAATTCTTGTGTGCAAATAAACAAGAATCTTTCCTTTTTTATTTATGTTGCTGAATCTGGTTAATTAAATTTCCAATAAACTCCTCTAAAGCAATTGCTCCTTGATTGCCGCTGCCTTTTTTACGCACACTCACCTGTTGCTGTTTCGCTTCACGCTCCCCCAGAATTAAGCAATAAGGAATTTTATTTATTTCGGCATTGCGAATCTTTTTATCTAAAGTTTCATTATGCAAATCTATCTCTACACGAATATTCTGGTTTTCCAATTTATTCCTAACTTCTTGAGCATAATTAAGTACCGTTTCTTTCAGCGGAATAATTAAAACCTGGGTCGGGCTCAACCACAAAGGAAGTTCCCCCTTGTAATGCTCAATCAGAGCTCCGATAAAACGCTCAAGACTGCCTAATAAAACCCGGTGCAACATAATCGGCTGCTTTTCCTTCCCCGCATCATCGATATAGGCTAAATTAAATCTTTTGGGAAGCGCAAAATCGCACTGGATCGTCGCGCACTGCCAGGTTCTTTTAAGCGCATCTTTTAATTTAATATCAATTTTGGGACCGTAAAACGCTCCCTCTCCTTCATTAATATCATATTTTAAACCTTTTTCTTTTAGCGCATTCTCCAATGCCTCGGTAGCCTTTTGCCAATCTTCATCGGAACCGATGGATTTTTCCGGTCGGGTGCTCAGTTCGATACCTACCGAATCAAACCCGAATACTTTCATGGTATCAAAAACAAAATCAATGATCCCTTTGATCTCACCGGACAGCTGTGCCGGCAAACAGAAAATATGCGCATCATCTTGTGTAAATCCCCTTACCCGCAAAAGCCCGTGCAAAACACCGGCTTTTTCTCGACGATAAACTGTGCCCAGCTCAAATAGGCGTATAGGTAAATCTTTATAACTGCGGGTTTTGGATTTATAAATCAAAATATGCCCCGGACAATTCATGGGTTTTAGAACAAATTCTTTATCTTCGGCCACAAAAGTATACATATTTTCCCGATAGTAATCATAATGCCCGCTGGTTTTCCAAAGACCAACATCCATAATATGGGGAGTGATTACGATATCGTAGCCGCGTTTTAAATGTTCCTTCTTTTCGTAATCCTCAATGATGGTGCGTAAAAGTGCTCCCTTAGGATGATAAAAAACTAATCCTGCACCGGCTTCTTCATGATAAATATCAAAAAACCCTAAACTGGGGCCAAGTTTTCTATGATCACGCAGTTTGGCCTCTTCTAGGTTTTTTAAATATTCATCTAATTCTTGTTGGGTTTCAAAACAGGTGCCGTAAATCCGTTGCAGCATAGGGTTAGTTTCAATCCCATGCCAATATGCCCCGGCCACCGATAATAATTTAAAAGCTTTAATTTGGCCGGTTGATTTTATATGCGGCCCGCGGCAAAGATCTACAAAATTATTTCCGGTTTTATAAATAGAAATTGTTTGATCAGCCAGGGCCTCAATAAGCTCAACCTTATAATCTTCATTTAATTTCTTAAATAAGCCGACCGCCTTTTTTTTATCCAGTTCCTCACGTACAAAAGGATCATCCCGAGAGATGATTTTCTGCATGATTTCTCCAACCGCTAACAAATCCACCTCGGTAAATGGGGTAGTTTTATCAAAATCATAATAAAAACCATCTTCAATTGCCGGACCAATGGCTAATTTGACTTGCGGCCAGAGTTCCTTTACGGCCTGCGCCATCACATGTGAGCAGGAATGTCTTAGAGTGTTTAAATCCATAGTTTATATCTCAATAAATAGCTCCTGCACGTAGCGCAGGATTTCGCTATATTGTTACGGGTGCTCAAAATTTTAAATGGGCCCATGAGGACTTGAACCTCAGACCTTTGCGATGTCAACGCAACGCTCTAACCAACTGAGCTATGAGCCCGCGCACCAATAAGTTTTTATCTAGCGCGGCTCCGACGGGTTTTTCGTCGGAGCCTTCTGATACTAAATTAATCTGGGCAAGAAGGGAGTCGGACCCTTACGACCTTGCGGCCAACAGATTTTAAGTCTGTCGTGTATGCCATTCCACCACTTGCCCGTCGTTCACTATAGCTTATTCAATACTACAGCGGCGATAAAAACTCTTGCTGTATCTATTACTAATCTGGTGTTCTTTGGACGTTCACTCCCCAGAAGGGGAAACTACGTTTCCCCTTCTGGCGCTCCCCGCCATAAAACTTGGCGGGCCACTGTCAACCCCTTCCTAACGATTGAAAAACTTCCTTGTGACCTTGTGTCTTTAAAATTTAATGGAGGCGACGAGCGGAATTGAACCGCTGAATAGTTGTTTTGCAGACAACTGCCTTACCACTTGGCTACGTCGCCAAAAACTACAATAATTTTTTTACCTCTTTTACAATTTCCGCTGTCTCTGCTAAACAACCTACCCCCGCTACACCGCAAGCCAACAAACCTTTATGCGGCAGAATAAATTTATAACCACAAGACTTTAATTTCGTAATATTACTTTGGGTAATTTTATGATTATACATATTCTCGTTCATCGCCGGAGCAATTAATACTTGGGCCTTGCTAGCACAAACCGTACAACTTAAAAGGTCATCACAAATACCGGCAGCTAGCTTAGCAATAATATTAGCCGTGGCCGGAGCAATTAAAATAAGATCTGCTTTTTGCGCCAAAGACACATGTGCAATATCCCAAGTATCCTGGGTATCAAATAAGCCTCCGGAATAAACTCGGTTACCGCTTAAGCTTTGAAAAACAACCGGCCTAATTAATTCCTGCGCTTCTTTAGTCATCACCACATGCACTACCCAACCGCACTCTCTAAGCCTGCGCACAAGACTGCAGGCCTTGTAAATAGCAATACTGGCAGTTACGCCTAAGATGATATTCTTTCCGGTTTTTTCCATTACTCTTTTGCCTTGCTTTTTTTGGCTTCGATCTTGCCGGCAGCAATTTCATGCAAGGCTACCGTTGAAGGTTTTACTGAGGCATCATCTGCCACTAATTTTGGCTGCCCCTCGGCAATCTCCAAAGCCCGCTTGGAGGCTAAAATCACCAATTTATAAATTGACCCCATACTTTTGTCCAAAAGTTTTTCTCTACCTTCATAACCCATCTTTTACCCCCGGTGTAATATGTTAAATGCTGCTTTCCTGCCAAAAAATGTTTTTTAATTCTTTAAGTGCCACTGCCAGATTTTGATTCAAAACGCAATAGTCAAATTCCTTGGCCGCCCGAAGCTCTCGACGCGCCAACAATAGGCGCTGCGCTACTTCTTGCTGATTAGTCTGGCGGCAACGATTCTGAATTCTTTTTTTAAGTTCACTCAGCGAGGGCGGTAAAACAAAAATCGTTACTGTATTATCAGGATATATTTTCTTAAGAATTTTGGCGCCCTTAAGATCCAGGCATAAACCCACATTTTTTGCCCTGCGCAGCTGCTTTTCCAAAGGCTCCTTAGGCGTTCCGTAATAATAACCCAAATACTTGGTCCATTCAAGAATTTTTTTCGCTTTTAATCGCCGCTTAAACTCTGCAGCACCGACAAAAAAATACTCCTTGGCCTCCTTTTCTTTCGAACGCTTTGGCCGCGTAGTTATAGAACAGGATTTTACCAAAGATTTACCGATTTTTTTATCTTGAATTAAGCTGGTCAACAGGGTGGTTTTACCTGAACCGGATGGCCCACTAATCACAAAAATTTTACCTAGCCTTGCCGGCGCTTTGTTGTTTAATTTAAGCTTATTTTGACTTTTAATGGCTTTCACTACTCGATATTTTGCACTTGTTCGCGAATCTTCTCAATCTGGCTTTTCATTTCTACGGCCCGCCCAGAAATAATCAGGTCAAATGACTTGGCCGCCAAAGTATTAGCCTCCCGCTGCATCTCTTGAGTAATAAAATCCAGTTCCTTACCTACTGCCCCTCCCTGGGTAAGCTTATGCTGAAAATTATTGATATGAAAATACAGGCGATCCGTTTCTTCAGCAACATCCGCGCCTTTTAAAAAAGCCACGCGCTCTTCTTCGACTTGAATATTTTTAAGTTTATTTTTTACAGCTACCACAAAACGTCGTTTAATAAAAACTAGGTCTTGCTTAAGCTGAGTGCTTCTTTTTTTTAATAAACCTGCCAGGGCCTTTCCTTCCTTCTGGCGCGCCACCTGCAAGCTTATCAGTGCCTGTAAAAAAACAGGTTTGAGCTTCTCCCAAATATGCTCCCCAATGGGTTTGTCTTCCTTAAGCGACAAAATACCCGGTAAGCGGATTAAAGAATCCAAACTTAAACCATTGTCAAGATTAAACTCTTTTTTAATACTGTTGAGTTCGTGCAAATAATTTTTAAGCAGTTTGCGGTTAACAAAAATCCCCTGCGCCAGATGGCCTTTAATGTTGATCGCACAATAAATTCTGCCTCTTATAATTTTATTTTCAATTTCCTTTTTAAGCTTATCCTCTAAAGAAAGCAGCCCTTCCGGCAAATGAAAAACACTTTCAGAAAATTTATGGTTAGTACATTTTAATTCCACGCTGATTCTGCCAATAGAACCAACCTCCGCTTCGTAACTGCCAAAACCTGTCATACTGTGAATGATATTTTTCATTGATCAGCCCAAACCTTGCTCGGAAATTCTTTTTTTACAAGATTTTTTGTCGGGTAAAGATCGACGATAATTTCATCGGGAGCAAACCAAAGCTTGATCTCTCTTTCCGCCTCAGATACATTCGATGAAACATGCACGACATTTTCATAGACGCCGTTAGTGGTAATCCGTCCATAAGAACCCCGGATAGAAGTAGACTCCGCCTCCTCAGGATTAGTCGCTCCGGCCAAATCCCGGCATTTAGTTATCGCGTCATTACCCCAATACACCAAAGCCATAACTTTCTTGCGGTCATGCAGATCTCCCTGCAAATATTTAATTATCTCGCCAAAAAAAGGTTTATCTCTTAAGTGCTTATAATGTTCTTCGGCTAGCTCTTTGGATACGCGTACCATTTTCGCCGCGACAATTTCCAACTTGGTTTCAGATAGGCGTGTAAGAATATTGCCCGTGAGTGATTTTTTTAACCCGTCGGGCTTAATCAAAATTAAGACTGCCTGACTCATTATTTATTCCCTCCTTTAATTACTCTGGCGATGCGCTCCA
>Ga0182027_10005503_pt1 | contig 19215 bp, 17 predicted proteins | sample 712E1DmetaG_FD_121300 | JGI IMG/M metagenome (GOLD analysis project Ga0182027, IMG submission 121300) | Permafrost microbial communities from Stordalen Mire, Sweden - 712E1D metaG (Illumina Assembly) | ecosystem: Environmental > Terrestrial > Soil > Wetlands > Permafrost | place: Sweden...
CATCGCCAGACCCGGGTACAGCAGCGCCGCGTTGAGACTGCGCATGTTGGGCGAAGCGTCGATCCACGTCAGGCCGGTCGCTTCGAACCAGTCGCCCGGCTGCCAATCGCGCATGGCGACGACGTGCAGATCGGCGCCGAGCTGTTTGCGGGCGTTGAAGAGGCGGGCCAGCTCGCCGGCCGTCATCCCGTGACGCAGGGGAAGGGGCAGATAGGTGACGAACGACAGCAGGTCGGGGTCGAGCAGGGGTCCTTCGACGTGGACGCCGGTGATGGGATTGGGCCGGTCGAGGACGAAAAGAGACAACTGGTGGGCCGCCGCTGCCTCCAGGCAATAGCCCATGGTCGTCATATAGGTGTAAAAGCGCGCGCCAATATCCTGGATGTCGAAGACCAGGGTGTCGATGCCCTTGAGCATTTCGGCGGTGGGGCGCCGGCCGGCGGCCGAATAGAGGCTCCAGATGGGCAGGCCGGTGGCCGGGTCCTTGGTGCTGGCAACGTCCTCCCGGTCCTCGGCGCCCGTGATTCCGTGCTCGGGCGAGAGCAGCGCCATCACTTTGGTTCCGCCTGCCAGCATCAGATCGACGTTGCGCCTGCCCTGGCGGTCGACGCCGGTGTGATTGGTGACCAGGCCCACGCGGCGGCCGGCGAGCGGCTGGTAGTTCTGGCTGGCGAGGACGTCGAGGCCGCTGAGCGTGGTCGCATTGCGCGCGACGACGCGATGCAGTCCCGGACCGGTGATGGTCTCGTTGTAGCCCGTGATGATGACGCCGGGAGCGCTCACGCCCAGCGCGGCGGCTACGGCGGTCCCGATGCGGCCGCGCTGGGAGGAAAGCGACGGCCGTATGTGCGGGTGCACGCTGTTGGCAAGCAGGATCACGTACGTCGCCGAGAGCGGATCGATCCACAGCGAAGTTCCCGTGAATCCCGTGTGGCCGTAGGAGCCGATGGGGAACAGCTCCCCGCGGTTTCCCGAAAGCGGAGAATCGATGTCCCAGCCCAGTCCGCGCAGCACCGGTTGGTCGGCGGGCGACTGCGGCGTGGTGAACTTCGTGACCGTGAGCGGGCTGACGAGTTGCGCGCCGCGGTCGAGCATCATCTGCGCGAAGAGCGCCAGGTCGTCCGCGGTGGTAAACAAACCCGCGTGGCCCGCGATTCCGCCCATACGCCGCGCGGTGGGGTCGTGAACCACGCCGCGCAGAATCTGGCCGTTCACATTCTCCGTGGGCGCGATGCGCGCGTGCCAGGAGGCCGGCGGTTGGAACGCGCTTTCGCGCATGCCCAGCGGCGTAAGGAAGTCCGCCTGCACGCGAGCGGGCAGGGAATCGCCGGTCAGCCTTTGCACAATCTCGCCAAGCAGAATGAAGTTGATGTCGCTATAGGAGAACACCGTGCCGGGCGGAACGGTGCACTTTTCCGCGAGCGCCATGCGGACGCCGGTGTCGTAACCGCTCCAGGTCCGATCGAGCTCCAGATCGGGCCGCAGGCCGGAGAAATGCGTCATCAAATGGCGGATCGTGACCTCGGTCTTGCCGCCCTGGAACTCGGGGAGATATTCCGTAACTCGATCGTTGATCCGGAGTTTGCCCGCTTCGAAAAGCTTCATCAGGGCGGAGGTGGTGGCTACCACCTTGGTGAGGGAGGCGATGTCGAAGATGGTGTCGAGGGTCATGGCCTCGCGCACCGGCTGGAGCGAACGGTACCCGTATGCTCTGCGGTGGATGATGCGGCCCTGGTGCCCGACGATCAATACCGCGCCGGGCAGGCGGTTGGTGCGGACCGCTTCCTCCAGGATGGAATCGAGCGCTGGCGAACCCGCGAACACCGCCTCGTCCGCGGGCTCGCCCAGCGCGCGCGCAATGGCCGGAGCGCCGGCGAGACCGGTCATCCACACGCGCCTGGAGATCTTCATTGCAATTTACGCGCGATTTCCTCGAATTGCCCGGCCAGGCGAAGGTCGTTGACGGTTATGCCGCCGGCATCGTGCGTCAGCAGATCGATGGTCACGCGGTTGTAGACGTTCGACCAATCGGGATGGTGGTTCATCGCCTCGGCGCGCAATGCGGCGGCGGCCATGAACTCGAAAGCCTGGACAAAGTCGGCGAAACGGTACTCGCGGTGGAGCTTGCCGTCCACGACTCGCCAGCCAGGCAGGTTGTGAAGCGCGGATTCGATTTCGGAATCCGGAATCCTTGCTGGGGATGCCATGCCTTTATGGTAGCTACACGCGGCCGTAGATGGGAACCACGGCGCCGTTGACGTCCGCGGCTTCTTCAGAAGCGAGCCACAGGAGCAGGCGCGCGATGGATTCCGGCTTGACCCAGCGCGAGAAATCGGCTTTCGGATCGGCCGCTCGGTTGGCCGGCGTGTCGATGACGGTGGGGAGCACCACGTTGGCCGTGACTCCGGAGCGCTTCACCTCGAGGGCGACGGTGCGGATCAGGGCCACTAGCGCCGCTTTCGAGGCGCCGTACGCGGCCAGCGTCGCCACCGGCTCGACGGCGGTCTTCGATCCGATGGCGACAATGCGCCCATAGCCGGCCTCGATCATGGGCGCCAGCGCGGCTCGCACGCTGTAGAAGGCCGCGTTCAGGTTGAGGTCGACCATGCGGTTCCATACTGCGTCGGTAGTCTGGGCCACCGGAGTGCCGCCCTCGAAGGCTCCAGCCAGGTGCAGCAGGACGTCGAGCCGCCCGAATCGGGCGCGCACAGCTTCGACCACTCGCGTCGCTTCGTCGGACTGCGTCAGGTCCGCTGAGATCTCCGATCCGGTACGCGAGACCGCAGCCACGGTGGCGCCGGCGTCCTGGAACGCCTGCGTTACCGCCGTGCCCAGCCCGCCGCTGGCGCCGGTGATCAGGACCACCCTCCCCGTGAATTGCCCCATAGTCGAAGAGTAGCGCAGATGGTAGACTGCCAGTCCCCGACCACTGACATAATGGAACCAATGCCCGAGACGCTGCCTCGCCTCAGAATGGATCTCGACTTTATGCCTTCGCCTCTGCGCGACCGGCCGGGACTGCTGATCCGCGATCCGTTTCGTTACTCCGACGCCACGCTCATCGTTCCGCCCGTGCTGGTGCAGTGCCTGGGGTTTTTCGACGGCGAGCAGACGGATCTCGACCTGCGGTCGGCGCTGGTGCAGTTAACCGGCGACCTACAGATCGGCGAGGTCGAGAAGCACCTGAGGCAGGCGCTGAGCGAGGCCGGTTTCGTCGAGGATGACGTCTACCACCGCCTTCGCGCGGAACAGCACGCCGCCTTCGCACAGGCCGCGCGGCGGGAGGCTTCGCACGCCGGCGCCGCATATCCCGAGGAAGCCGACGCGTTGCGCGCCACGCTCGGCGGCTATATGGCGGCGGCCGAACCCGCACCGCTCGGCGGCCTGGTAGGCATCGCGGCGCCGCACATCAGTCCGGAGGGCGGCTATCGCACTTACGCGGCGGCCTATAACGCTCTGGGCACCGAGTACAAGGACCGCGTGTTCGTCATCCTGGGCACGTCGCACTACGGCGAGCCGCAGAAATTTGGCCTGACCGTGAAGCCCTTCGCGACGCCGCTGGGCGAGGCGCGCACCGAGCGGGCGCTGGTCGAGCGACTGGCGGCCGCGGCCGGCGACGCGGTGAACCTCGAGGATTACTGTCAGGCGGTGGAGCATTCGATCGAATTCCAGGTCGTCTTTCTGCAGAACCTTTTCGGGCCTGACATCCGCATTCTGCCGGTGCTGTGCGGTTCGTTCGCCAGCAGCATGCGCGGCGGCGGCAAGCCGGAGGATGACGCGAGCATCCAGCGGTTCTTCGACGCGTTGCGCGATCTGGCTACACGGGAAGGGGAGCGCCTGTTCTGGGTGATGGGCGTGGACATGGCGCACATGGGCAAGCGCTATGGCGACATCTTCGTCGCGCGTGCGAACGCTGGCCCGATGGAGCACGTGGCCGAAAGCGACCGGCGCAGGATCGGGATGCTCGAGTGCGGCGACGCGGCGGGCTTCTGGGCGGCGATTCGGGAGGAAGGCGATCCGCTCAAGTGGTGCGGCTCGTCGCCGCTCTACACGTTCCTGAAAGCGATGCCCGCGGCCCGCGCGCGCCTGCTCGGCTATGAGCAGTGGAACATCGACGAGCAGAGCGTGGTCAGCTTCGGCGCTCTGGCATGGAGCGCGGCTTAGCCGACCGCCTCGCTCCTCCTACCGAACCGCGACCGTGAGGGAGCGGACGTCCGCTTGCTGACGCGCGCGGTTCGGTAAATCAGCGCAACTGCCAGCGCAGGGGCTTGCCGGGGGCGCTCGCGCCTGTCAGCACGAGGCCGTGATCGATGCTGACACGCGCTCCGTTGACCTCGGCCTTCTTCAGCCGGGCCGCCTCCTCGGGCGGCAGGCTCACGCGGATGGTCCAGGTTCCCGCGCGCGATGGCGCGTACCAGCCTTCGTATCCAGCCGCCGATTTGACGACGCCAAGCAGGGGCGTGTCGAAGTGATACGTCGGCAGGGGCAGAGCGGGTGCGACGTTCATCCCGTCGGCGGTAAACTCGACGCCCAGCACCTTCACCAGCGAATAGAGCGAGCACGCGTGCGAGTGCACGTTGAAAACCGGATAGTCCGTGTAATGCAGGTAGCCTGAAGTCACGGTTTCGCCGGGGTGCGGGCTCAGCGTTGCGTTGATGGTGTCGGGGCCGCTCCAGGTTTGATACCAGACGTCCGGGTACACCTCGGCGTGGCGCGCGAAGGAATTCTTGCGCCACTCGTCCCAAGCCATCTTCGGATCCACCATGGCGAGCGCCCAGATGAGCGTGGCGTTGAGAGACGGCCAAATGCCGCCGTTGACTGCCTCGCCCGGTCCGCACACGCCGCGCTCGAGCATGTCCGCGCTCTTGTTCATCTGCGCGGCGCCGATCGGGGAAGGACGGCGCAGGATTTCATCCATCGCCTGCACCAGTTGCCGCGTCTGTTCCGGTGTCGTGACCCCGCCGATCACAGCCCAGGGTTGCGGCTCGAGCCACAGGCCTTTCTCGCCGAGCCATCCCAGCGTTGGACCGAGCCACGCCCGCCGCAGCCACTTGCCGGTCCACTGCGCGGCGGCGGCCTTGCGCTGCTCCGCGGCCTTCTGGCGGGCGGGCGCGGCGTCCTCGCCCACATACGCCAGCAGGCGGCCGTAATACTCGAAAACGTAGGAGGCCATGGCAGCGTTGAGGACGCTCTCGCCCTTGTCGACGCACTCTTTGCGCACCCGCTGCGCCCACGCCGTGACGAGCGCGTCGTTCCAGTCGTCTTCGAGCATGCGCATCAGGCCATGCTCGCCCGTGCCCACGTCCTCCACCAGATGGCGGTAGCAGCGGGCCAGCAGCTTGCGGACCGATTCCTTCCCCGCCGTCGGCCCGTAAAGAGGGAAGGTGGGGACCTGCTCATCCAGGAACGCCACATCGCGCGTGGCCAGGACGTATTCGCTGGCCGCCCACAACAGCCACAGCGGGATGTCGCTCGAATTGTCGCTCGCGGCCGGCATGATCTGGCCGTGCCCGACGATGCCGTAAGGGATCGAGCCGTCCTTGCGCACCTCTTTCAGGGTGTAGCGCAGAACTTCCTTCATGAGCCGCGGCTCGGTGAAGATGAACGGAAGCGCGTGCTGCAACGGGTCGCGCGCGGCGCCCTGGAATCCCATCACGTACTGGTAAATGCCGGCCTGGTTGACGATGTGCTCGCCGAAGTAGTCGTCGTAGGTGAGGCTGCTGCGGACGTAGTAGTGGTTCCAGGCGGTCTCGCGGGCGACCCAGGGATCGGACGGCGCTTCGAACCGGAAAGCGCTCTTCTTCCATTGCTTGCTCGAATCCGCCCAGACGGTCGCCGGGCGAGCGGCGTACCTGGCCACCAGCGGAGCGATCTCGGCGCCCTTCGGCAGGTAGCCATACAGGAAATACAGCGTGCGCCGTTCGCGCGGCTTCAACGTGAATTTGCGTTCGAGCAGCAGGCCGCTTTCCGGGCCGCTCGCGCCCAGGTCGTTGTCGAGCGGCTGGCCGAGCCCGGCGGGATGGATGGCGCCGCCGTCGCCGAAGAATTTCGCGGCCTCGGTGGCGAGGCCGTCCGCGGGCGCGTCGAGCGATACCAGGAAGACCGGCGGAGGCTCGAGGTCGTCAAAGGACGCTTCCGGAACCGTCTCCTGAACCGGTCCCAGAAACGGATTCGGATGCGTTGCCAGGTTCGTCTTGATCCTCTCGAAGGCGGCCTCTTCCTCCGGAAGGCGGCCGAGGAATCGCTTGGTCTCCAGGAGGCCGGTGTGGCCGTCGAGTGCGCGAAACTGGTGCGCGAAGCGGTCGCCCAGCTTGCGCCGCAGCTCGACCGGGCCGCCCGCTCCCGCAAAGCCGCCCATGAAGGACCGGAAGGAGAACTGGTAGACCTGGCATCCCCAGTATTCGATCCAGCGCAGCTCGGCCGTGGAGGCGCCGTGGTTGGTGACCGTCACCTGCGAGAGCAGTACCGGGTCGTCGCCGAAGGGCGCCGAGATCACCTGGTCGATTGCATAATTCGCGCCGGCGACCCGCTTGCGGAAGTATCCCGCGCCGAAGACGCGATCGAAGCTCTGCGCGTTGCCCGGATAGAAAGTGCCGATGGTCTCGTGGCCGTCGGTCAGGTAGCCGATCCCGCCGCCGTATTGGCCGCGCTCGGGAGCGTAATCGTTGAGAAACTTCGGCGCTCCTTCGTCCTGCCGCACCTGCACGACGCCGTAATTGGAGACCACGGCGATGAGCCGGTCGTTGCCCACCTGGTGTATGTGATCGGTGGATCCGAGGATCCCGGGCCGGACCGCGGTGACGGCTTTGGGGTCGTGCACCTGGTCGCAGGTGTAGCGAAATGCGGGCAGGCCGAACTCGTCCTCGATCCACTCGCCGAAGGAACCGGAGCCGTAGGGTTTGGCTGCCGTCTGCCCCTGGCCGAGAAGCCGCGGCGCGGCCAGCGCCGAGCTAAGAGTGGTGAAGAACGATCTGCGATTCAGGTCCATAGATTGCCTCGTAGGTCCGCTTCCTTACGGTCGCGGTTCGGAACAGATACCGAACCGCGCGCGTAAGCAAGCGGACGTCGCAACACTAATGGTAGCTGACGCGATCAGTTCTGCGCGGCGACCCAATAGCCGGGGCGCGTGCGGATCTTGACGTCGGGACGGTCCACGATGACCACGATTTCGTGGAAGCCGCCTTCTTCCTTGTTGCTCGGCGTGTAGCTCAGCATGTATTGCGAGTGCAGCTCGTCGCCGATGGAGCTCATCGCTTTTTCCAGGTCCTTCTGGCTGACGAACGAGCGCTCGTCGCCGCCGGTGAACTTGGTGTAAACCTCCACCGGGTTCTTCACGAAGATGGACTTGGTGGTCCGGAATATATCGGCGAAAACGGGCACGAATTCGGCCGAGTTTCCTGGATTGCCGTAGAGCTGCCGGGCATTGTCGGGCGTGGGTGGAACGCCGCCCGGCATCGCGCGCGCCGTGGACGGAATCGGATCGGGCCGGGGATCCTGCGCCTTAGTCCGGAACATGTTCGCGAAGTGGTTGATGTTCACCGAGTACACGCTCACGTTGGCGAACTGGAGGTCCGTGAGCGCTTCGCGAACCTTCACTTCGCTGCCGTAATCCAGGGCCTCGCTGATGAGGAGCAGCACCAGCCGCCGGGTTCCGGGCCTGTTCTTCAGCATGCGGACGCTCTCGACCACCGCGTCGCTCAGGTGGCTGGTAGCCGAACCGGCGCGCAGCTTCTTCAGGCCTTCCTCGATCTTACCGGTGTCGGTGGTGAAATCCTGCAGCGTCTGGACGCGGTGGTCGAATGCGACAATCGCGACTTCGCCCTGGTCGCCGGTTACCAGGCCTTGAAGCAGCGGCCCGATCTTCTGGACGGCTGGCAACACTGGCTCGGAGGTAGAGTTGGCTTGAATCGCCACCACCAGCGAGATGGGGATGTAGGTCACGTCCACCTTGATGTTCTGGGGCTTCCCGTTGTCGGTGAGCTGAAAATCGTGGCTCTGGAGGTCGTTGACGTATTGGCCATGCCGGGTGACCACCGCCGGCGCCACGACCACTTTGATTTGGGAGCGGAAGGTCGGAGTGCCGGGGTCCTGTGCGGGAGCCAGGCTCGCCGCGAAGAAAACGAATAGCATCGATCTTGACAGCATCATAGTTCCAGACGCCCTCAGCGTCCCTGCCGTTTCCCGTCCGCGTCGTGCTCGGTCTCGCCGCGCAGCAACTGCAGGATGTGCGGCACTACATCAATGATACCGTCCAGGGACTCCACCGCGCCTCGGGGTGAGCCCGGGAGATTCACGATCAGGACCCGGCCGCGAATTCCGGCCAGCGCGCGGGAGAGAGCGGCCAACGGCGTCGACTTCCGGCCGTGGCTCCGCATCAGCTCGCCGATGCCCGGAATCTCGCGATCGATTACGGCGCGGGTGGCCTCGGGAGTGACATCGCGCGCGGCCACGCCGGTCCCGCCCGTGGTGAAAATCGCCGCTACCTGGTTGCCGTCAGCCAGGGTCGCCAGGCGCGCCGAGATGAGGTCCGCCTCATCCGGCAGCACCTCGATGGCGGAAACCGACCAGCCCAGTTGCTCCAGCCGCTCGCGCACTCCGGGCCCGGAAAGGTCCGCGCGCGTGCCGGCGTATGCCGAGTCGCTGATGGTCAATACCGCGGCGTTGATCACTTCTTCTCCGATCCGGGCCGCCGGTAGCGGCCGCTCTTCCCACCGGTCTTCTCGAGCAGGACGATGCTAGCGATCTCGATCCCCTTATCGAGCGCCTTGGTCATATCGTACACGGTGAGCGCGGCGACGGCGGCGGCGGTGAGCGCTTCCATCTCGACGCCCGTGGGTCCCAGGGTCGAAACCTCCGAAACAATCCGCACGCCGCGTGTTTCGATGCGGATCTCGACATCGGCATGCGTCAGCAGCAGCGGGTGGCAGAGCGGGATCAGTTCCCACGCCCGTTTGGCAGCGCCGATGCCGGCGATGCGCGCGACCTCGAGCGGGTTGCCCTTGGGATTCCGGGGCAACTGGCGGAGCACGTCCGGCCGTATGCGGACGAAGGCTTCCGCGCGCGCGGTCCGAACCGTGGCGGGTTTCGCCGAGACGTCCACCATGCGCGCCGCGCCGGCTTTGTCGAAGTGAGAGAGTTTTTTCATGGGAGCAGCACCCGGATCCAGTCGCCTGCGCGCCAGCTTTCCCGCGCCGCATCGGCCACCAGAAAGGCATTCGAACGGGCCAGGGCAGGGATGTCGCTTGACCCGTGCCACGCCACCGGCGCGACCTGGGCGCCATCGGCGCTGAGCCGCGCGGGAAGAAAGCGCGTGAGCCCCGGCTTGTGGCTGAAATCGGTGGTGAGGCGTGCGAATGGCATCGGCAGCGTGGTCTCCGCCTGGCCGCCCAGAAGTTCCAGCGCCGCGCGCGCGAAGATAGCGAAGGTCACCAGCGTCGCGGCCGGGTTGCCCGGCAGTCCAAAGAAGAACGTGCCGCGCGCCCGGCCGAACACGAGCGGCTGTCCCGGCTGGATGGCCACGCGGTCGAAATAGAATTCGGCGTCGAGCGCGGCCAACGCGTCCTCAACCAGGTCGTACTTGCCCGCCGAAACGCCACCCGAGATCAGCAGCAGATCGGCGGCAAGCCCATGCTCGATGGCCGCCTGGGTTGCGGCGCGCTGGTCGCCGGCAACGGGACAGATCTGGGCGACGCCGCCCGCGCGGCGCACCTGCGCGGCGAGCGAATGCGCGTTCGAGTTGCGCACCTGGTAGGAAGCGGGAACGGCCGCGACGTCCACAATCTCGTCGCCCGTAGCCAGGATGGCCACGCGCGGCTTTTCGAACACCCGCACGCTGGCGCGCCCGGCCGATGCCAGCGCGGCGATTTCCGCGAACCCGAGCCGGCGTCCGCGGGGAATCAGCTCTTCTCCGCATCTGGCGTCGGAGCCTTCCGGGCTGACCGACTTTCCGGCTTCGACCGCGGGCGCCAGCACGAACTCGCCCTCGCGGCGCGCGTGCTCGACCATCACAACAGCGTCCGCGCCGACGGGCATGTTGGCGCCGGTCATGATCTCAATGGATTCGCCGGCGGCCACCACGCCCGCGAACGGCGCACCCGCGCGCGCTTCTCCGATCACGCGCAGCCGCCCGGGCGTGTCTGCGGTGCGCAGCGCGAAACCGTCCCGCACGGAACGCGCAGCCGCTGGGTAGTCGCGGTCCGCGACGATCGATTCGGCGATCACGCGTCCCTCGGCATCGTCGAGCGCGACCTCCACCGCCGCGGGCATTGCGCGCAGGCTCGCAACCTTCTCGAGTACGCAGGCGCGCGCCTGTTCGAAGCTCATCCTGGCCACGAGTCAGATTCTAGCAGTCAATCCAGCTTGATGGACTGGACCTTGATGGTGTCGGCAGCCGCATCGCCCGTGACCGTGGCGCGCAGGTGATCGCTCTTTTTCGATGATTTGAGCGCCACCAGGGCCATCTTGCTGCCGGCCTCGTCGAACTTGAGATACTTCCCGTCCGAGGCGAGGATGCCGAAACCGCTGCTGGCGCAGGAGAGCGCGCAGCTCCGCGTGTGGGTGTCCGCATCTTTGAGCGTGAACTTGGCGGAGCAGTTCTGATCGACCAGCGGCGCGCTGGTCCAGGTTTCGGCGGCCGCGGCCAACGGAAGTGTGGCGGCGATCAGCATCGAAGCGAGTACAAGTTTCATCGAGCCCCCCTCTGAACACATCATAGTGCGTCTGGCGCGCGGCGATCGAAGACCACGGCCAGCCGGGCCAGCGCAACGGCGCCCAATGACAGCCCGAAATCCCGCAGCACGTTGTCATAGAAGCTGGCCGCGGCCAGCAGGTTGATCATGATCAGCCAGAGCCAGACCGCCACCATCCACGCGCCGATGCGAGGCTTGAAGGCGACCAGCAGTCCGGCGACGATCTCGACGACGCCGCCGACGCGCATGATGTTCTGGGCGGAGAGCGGCAGGATGCGCGTCGCCACCGGCGCAAGGTACATACTCCAATCCGCCAGCTTGTTCAGAAACTGGTCAATGCCGGCGACGACGGGAACAACGGTGAATGCGATCTGGAGCACCCGGTACGACTGGCGGGCAGGGTCCATGTGGGAATCCCCCTCTCTGTCCGCCATTATCGTGCCATTCTGGAGGATCATGCTGAACCGGCTCACTCTCACCCAGATCGTTGCGGAGGTGCGCAGCGGACGCGCGTCCTCGCGAGAGGTTGTGGAGGCGCACCTGCGGCAGATCGAGGCCCAGAACCCGTGCATCAACGCTTTCGTCTCGGTCTTTGCGGACGAGGCGCTGGAGGCGGCCCGGGCCGCGGACGAGGCGCGCCTGCGCCAGCCCGCGCTCGGTCCGTTGCACGGCGTGCCGGTGACCATCAAGGACAGCTTCGATGTCGCAGGCCGTCCCACTTACTGCGGCAGCAAGCTGCGCCTCGATCACCGGGCCGCCGCGGACTCTGCTCCCGTGGCGCGGCTGCGGGCGGCGGGGGCGATCGTGCTGGGGAAGACGAACTGCCCGGAGTTCCTCTACAACTACGAAACCGATAATTACATCACCGGCCGCACCAACAACCCATGGGACGTCGCGTGCACCTCGGGCGGATCGAGCGGAGGCGAGGCGGCGGCGATCGCTTCTTTCTGCTCGCCGGGAGGGATGGGCAGCGACGGCGGCGGATCCATCCGCGTGCCAGCGCACTTCTGCGGCATCACGGGCCTGAAGCCGACGCCTGGGCGCGTTCCAGCGCGGGGCCACTTTCCGTTGATCGCGCATCCGGGCGGCCTGCTGGGCGTGGGCGGGCCCATGGCTCGCACTGCCGAGGACGTGCGGCTGCTCTTCGAGATCACCGCGGGGCACGACGACCAGGACCCGTTCTCGGCTCCCGTGCCGTTGCGTAAGCCGGAGTTGGCGGGACTGCGAATCGGACTGATGGAGCGCTTTAACCGCGTCCCGGTGCAGGCGCCGATTGCGGCGGCGGTCGTGGCGGCGGCGCGCGTGCTCGCGGATCTTGGCTTCACGGTCGAGCGGTTCGAGCCGCGCGGAATCGAGCGCGCCCCCAACCTGTGGTGGTTCTTCTTCGGTGAGGTCGCGGCGCCGTTCATCAAGCAGATGATCGCCGGCCGCGAGCAGGACGTTCACTGGACCGGCATGGAGCTGGTCGCCATGGCGCTCGAGAAGCCCGCGCCAACCTTCGAGCAGGTGGTGGAGAATCTGGGCGCGAGGGATGCCATGCGGGCGGCGCTGCTGCGGCAGATGCGGGATTTCCCGGTGCTGCTGCTGCCGGCCTGCGGCGTGACCGCGTTTCCACACCGCACGCGCCGGTGGCAAGCAGGGGAGAAGGAGATCGGGCTGTTCGAAGCCATGATGCCGCTGACCTTTTCGAACCTGCTCGGGCTACCCGCCCTGGTCATCCCGTTTGGGCGCACGGAGGAAGGTCTGCCGGTGGGCATCCAGCTTGTGGCCGCGCCGTATGGAGAGGAGTTGCTGCTGGAACTGGCGGTGCGTATGGAAGAGGCCCGCGGACCATTTGCAGGTCCGCGGGACTTGCGGCTTGCGGGGAAGCGAGACTAGCGCAGGTTGTGAACGGCCGCGCCCGCGGTCAGGCCGGCGGCGGCCAGATTCGCGATGCTCAGCGGCTTTTCGATCTTCTGGTTGTGGTGGCGAAGCGCGACCCACTGAAACGCCACGCCCGCGCCCACAATGGCGGACTTGATTTCGACGCTGCGAGCGCTGAAGCGGCCGTTGGGGCCCTGGAGCAGCGGGTTCAGTTCCCGGCGTCCCCAACTGGAGCGGGCGTCGAGGACCGAGGCGGCGGCGAGCACCGCGACGCTGGCCCACCACAGCTTCTTTCCGGCGGGCTTAGGAGCCGGGGTGGACTGGATCAGGCCGCCGGCGAACGACAGCGAGGCAGCCAGGGTTGCGAGGGCGACTAGTTTCTTTATCATTCAATATCCTGTGTCGAGTCCAGAATATCCCCTAAGACCCTTATTTACTAGCGGTTGGCGTACTACGGCGGACCCAGGACCGGGGGACTAAAGTGGACGGACAAAAGCGCGTACGATGGATGCTTATGCTCCGAATCGTTTGCTTGCTCGTTGCGGGCGCCGTCGCCGCCCTCCCGGCCGATGCGCCGCGAAAGGCCTTCCCTTATGCCTATGACCAGCACGACTTCCCCAACGGGTTGCGGCTGGTCACCATCCCGACGGATTACCCGAATGTGGTGTCGGTGTTCATCGTGGTGCAGGCCGGCTCGCGCAACGAGATTGAGCCCGGCAAGAGCGGGTTCGCCCACCTGTTCGAGCACCTGATGTTTCGCGGCACCGCGGCGTATCCGCCGGCGAAATACCAGGAGACGCTGAAAGCGGCGGGCGCCGCGTCGAATGCCTTCACTACCGACGACTTCACGGCTTACCACACCACCTTCTCGAAGGAGGACCTCGAAACGGTGCTGCGCATGGAGGCCGACCGTTTCCAGCACCTGGAATACGCCCCCGCGGCGTTCCGCACCGAGACCCTGGCCGTGCTGGGCGAGTACAACAAGAACAGCGCCAACCCGGTTTCAAAGCTGTTCGAGGTGGTGCGCGACACGGCCTTCGACCACCACACCTACAAGCACACCACCATGGGATTCCTGCGCGACATCGAGGACATGCCCAACCAGTTCGATTACAGCCGCACCTTCTTCGAGCGCTACTACCGTCCTGAGTACGTGACGCTGGTGGTGGCCGGAGACGTGACGCCAGAGGCTACGCGCGGCCTTGTGGAGAAGTATTGGGGCGAATGGAAGCACGGCAGCTACCAGGCCGCGATTCCGCAGGAGCCGCCGCAGACCGGCTCGCGGACCAACCACGTGGATTGGCCGACGCCCACGCTCGCCTGGATCGCCGTCGCTTTCCGCACCCCCGCCTACACCGACATCGAGAAGGACCAGGCTGCGCTCGACCTGATCGGCTTCCTGGGCTTCTCCGAGAGCTCGGAGTTGTACCGCAAGCTGGTCATCGAAGATCAGAAGGTCGATCTGCTGCGGGCGGATGACTCGGCTCACGTCGACCCCGGCCTCTTCACCGTGTTTGCCCGGGTGAAGAAAGACAGTGACATCGACGGGGTGCGAGATGCGATCGTGGCGGCCGCGGGCGGGTTCAGGGAACAGCTCGTGCCGGCGGCGCGCCTGGACGCGGTGAAGCGGCACCTGCGATACGCCTTCGCGCTGAGCCTCAATAACAGCGAGGCGGTGGCGCAGGCGGCGGCGCGGTACGTCGAATTGCGGCGCACGCCGGAAACGATCGACCGTCTGTTCGACGTATACGACTCGGTGACGCCGGAGGACATACGCGCGGTGGCACGGAAATACCTGGTGGATGACGGAAGAACGATCGTGACTCTGACCGGAGGGAAGGCGAAATGAAAGCGCTCATGATGGCGGCTTTGACGGTGGGACTTGCGGCCGGCGCTCAGGGTCCGAAGCTGGTTACATTGCCCGGGCGTTCGGCGCTGGTGACCTTCCGGATCGTGTTCCTGACGGGCGCGGCGGAAGATCCGGCGGCCAAGCCCGGCGCGGCGGCCCTGACTGCGGCCATGCTGGCGCGCGGCGGGACGCGGGAGAAGAACTACAAGCAGATCGTCGACGCGCTGTTCCCGATGGCGGCTTCGGTCGCCGACCAGACCGACAAAGAAATGATCGTGTTCAGCGGCACCACGCACGTGGATAATCTCGAAGCCTACTACACGCTGCTGCGGTCGATGCTGCTCGATCCGGGCTGGCGGAGGGAGGATTTCGGGCGGCTGCGCGACGATGCCGTGAACTTCCTGCGCGTGTCGCTGGCCGGCAACAACGACGAGGAACTGGGCAAGGAGGTCCTTTACAACACCATCTACGCAGGCCATCCGTACGGCCACCACGACGTGGGGACAGTCTCGGCGTTGCAGTCGATGACCATCGCGGATTTGCAGCAGTTCTACCGGGAGCACTTCACGCAGGCGAACCTGGTGATCGGGCTCGCCGGAGGCTACCCGGCGGGCTTTGCGGAACGGGTGCGCGCGGATTTTTCGAAGCTGCCGGTGGGCGCTCCGAAGGCGGCCGCGGTCCCCGAGCCGAAACCGATTCACGGCATCCAGGTGACGATGGTCGAGAAGAACACCCGGTCGGTGGCGTATTCCATCGGATTCCCGCTGAGCGTCAAGCGCGGCGACCCCGACTACCCGGCGCTGCTGGTGGCGCAGGCCTATTTCGGACCGCACCGCGAGAGTGGCGGGCGCCTGTTCGCTCGCCTGCGGGCCGAGCGCGGGCTGAATTACGGCGACTACGCGTATCTCGAGTACTTCCCGCGCGGCATGTTCGTCTTCGAGCCCGATCCCAACCTGGCCCGCCAGCGGCAGATCTTCCAGATCTGGATTCGCCCCGTCGAGCCGCCGACGGCGTTCTTCGCCTTGCGGGCGGCCATGTTCGAGCTGGACAAGCTGATTCGCGACGGAATCAACCCGGAGGCGTTCGAGCGCACGCGACTGTTTGTCACCAAGAACGTCAACCTGCTGACGAAGACCAAGAGCGCGGAGTTGGGATACGCCATTGACAGCGGTTTTTACGGCATTCCGGAGTACGGCGCCTACCTCAAACAGGGTCTGGCGAAGCTCACCGCGGAGGATGTGAATCGCGCCATCCGGAAGCACCTGCGGTTGACGGACCTCGAGATCGTGGTGGTGGCCAAGGACTGCGCGGCGCTGCGAGCGAAGTTCCTGGCTAACGAGGTTTCGCCCATGACGTATAACTCGCCCAAGGCCGCCGATGTAGTGGCCGAAGACAAGATCATCGAGCGCTGGCACATGGACTGGAAGCCGGAGGACGTGCGGGTCGTGCCGGTAGAGGGGGTGTTCGAATAGATGAGAGCCCTGCTGCTGAGCAGCTACATGCAACTGGAAATGGCCGACCTGCCGGAACCCGAGGTCGGCCCCAACGAGGTGCTGGTCCAGGTGCGCGCCTGCGGGATCTGCGGCAGCGATGTGCACGGCATGGACGGCTCGACCGGGCGCCGGATACCGCCGCTGGTAATGGGCCACGAAGCGGCCGGCGTCATTGTGCGCGGGGGCAGGGAAGTGCGGGAGTGGGCCGAAGGAGATCGCGTCACCTTCGATTCCACGGTGAGCTGCGGCGCGTGCTACTTCTGCCGGCGCGGCGAAATCAACCTCTGTGACCACCGCCAGGTGCTCGGCGTCTCCTGCGGGGATTACCGGCGGCACGGCGCGTTCGCGGAATACGTCGCGGTGCCGGCCAACATTGTGTACCGGCTGCCGGAGTCGCTGTCGTTCGATCAGGCGGCCATGATCGAGGCCGTATCGGTGGCGGTGCATGCGGTGAATCTGACGACCCACGCGCTGGGGGACACGGCCGTGGTGGTGGGCTGCGGGATGATTGGGCAGCTCACGATCCAGGCCGCCCGGTGCGCCGGGTTTGAGCGCGTGATCGCCATCGACGTGGATGAGGCCCGGCTGCGTATGGCGGCCAGCGCGGGCGCGGCCCAGGTTCTCAATTCGAGCACGTCGGACGCGCCGGCCGCGGTGCTGGCGGCGACCGGGGGACGAGGCGCGGACGCGGTTCTCGAAGCCGTCGGGGCGACCGACCCGATCCGCACCGCAATGGCGTGCGCGCGCAAGGGCGGCGCGGTCACGCTCATCGGCAACATCAGCCCCCAGGTGGAGCTGCCGCTGCAATCCATCGTCACGCGGCAAATCCGTTTGCAGGGATCGTGCGCTTCGGCGGGTGAATACCCGGCCTGCATCCGGCTCCTGGCGAGCGGCGCGATCCGCGTTGACGGCCTGATCAGCGGGCGCACTTCGCTCGAACAGGCGGCCGCGTGGTTCGACCGGCTGTATCGCCACGAGCCAAATCTGATGAAGGTAATCGTGCAGCCATAAAAGGAGAGCGATGGGCGAGTTCTTCGATCTCAAAGGGCGTGTGGCCGTGGTCACCGGCGCCAGCCGCGGTCTGGGCCAGTATTTCGGCAGGGCGCTGGCGCGGGCCGGCGCCGATCTTGTGATCACCAGCCGCACGCTGGCGTCGTTGCGCGATTTCGCGAGGGAAGTGGAGGGCCTCGGCCGGCGGGCCGTGCCGCTCGAGCTCGATGTGCGGGATGTCGCCAGCATACGGCAGATGGCGGACGCCGCCGAGGCGGCCTACGGGAAGATCGATATTTTGGTGAACAACGCAGGCTGCAACGTGCGCAAGCCGGCGCTCGACGTCACCCCGGAAGACTGGGACCTGATCCTCGACACCAACCTGCGCGGCTCGTTCTTCGTGGCCCAGGCGATTGCCCGCAAGATGATTCCGCGCGGGTACGGCAGGATCGTCAACATCGGGTCGGTGACCAGCGTCTGCGGGTACGCGGGCCTGGCGCCTTACACCGCGAGCCGCGGCGGCGTGAAGCAGTTGACCATGAGCCTGGCGGACGAGTGGGGCTCGGCTGGCATCACCGTGAATTGCCTCGCGCCGGGATGGTTCCGCACCGACCAGAATAAGGTTCTCTACGAGAACCAGGCCTGGGTGGAATACATCTCCGATCGGATTCCCCTGAAGCGGCCTGGGCGGCCCAACGACCTGGACGGCGCGATCGTCTTTCTCGCCTCGGAGGAAAGCCGCTACGTGACCGGCCAGACCCTGCTCGTCGATGGCGGCATCTCCACGGGCGCGGCCCGGGCCACGGTCCCCCTTACCGAACCGCGACCGTGAGGGAGCGGACCAGCCTATTCCGCCAGCAGCGCCAGCAGCCGCGCCCGCAGCGTGTCCGCCGTGAACGTATCCGGCGCGATCAGCAGCACCGTGTCGTCGCCGGCCAGCGTGCCGACGATGTCCGCCCAGTTCTCGTGGTCGATGGCGACGGCGATGGTGTTGGCGTGGCCGGGCGAGGTCTTCAGCACCAGCAGGTTCTGCGCCTGGCGGATGTCCTGCAGAAAGTCGGCGGCCAGCGCGGCGAGGCCCGGACCGGCGCGCTCGGGGGTGAGCTGGCGGTATCCCTCCGAGGTCTTGGCCAGGTTCAGGTCGCGGATGTCGCGCGAAAGCGTCACCTGCGTGGCCGCGATGCCTTTCTCCTGAAGCGCGGCCGCCAGCTCCTCCTGCGTGTGTATGGGCCGGGTCCGAATCAAACCCACGATCTGTCCTTGCCGGTATGCCTTGGTCATGGTCTGCCTTTCATTCTACTCAACCGCTCGTGCGCGTCGGCGAGCGCTCTCGATACCGCCTGCGGGCCTGTGCCGCCGGGGATTTCGCGGGTCTTCATTCCTTCCCGCGGGTTCATCAGGCGCGCCATTTCGGGGGTGAACTCGGGGGCGAATGCCGCCAGCTCGGCCGCGGTCCAATCCGCCGGTTTCTTCCCCTGGCGCACGCTCTCGAGCACCAGGCGGCCCACAATCTGGTGGGCGTGGTGGAACGGCGTGCCAGTCCGCGCCAGTTCCTCGGCAAGGTCGGTGGCAACCACCCAGCTCGCCTCCGCCGCCGCAGCCGGGCGGGCCGGGTCGAGCGTCGCCGATTCCACCACCACGCACGCCATTTCGAGCGCGCCCGTCACCTGGTCGGCAGCCTCGAACAGCGGCAGCTTGTCTTCCTGCATGTCGCGGTTGTAGGTCAGCGGCAGGCCCTTCATGGTGACCAGCAGGGAAGTGAGGGCACCGAAAACGCGGCCGCACTTTCCGCGGATCAGCTCGAGCGAATCGGGATTCTTCTTCTGCGGCATCAGGCTCGATCCGCTGGTGACGGCGTCGCTGAGCTCGAGCCAGCCAAATTCCTCGCTCGAATAGAGAATCCAGTCCTCGGCCAGTCGGCTCAGGTGGAGCAGGATGGTGGAGCCGGCGTAGAGGAAGTCGAGGACGAAGTCGCGGTCGGCGGAGACGTCCATGCTGTTGCCGGTGATGCCTTCGAAGCCAAGCTCAACGGCCAGGGCAGTGCGGTCGAAGGGAAAGCCGCTGCCGGCCAGGGCTCCGGAGCCAAGCGGCATGAGGTTGGTTCGGCGGCGGGCTTCGAGCAGCCGCTCGCGGTCGCGCTCGAACATCTCGAAGTAGGCCAGCAGGTAGTGCGGCCACAAGACGGCCTGGGCGCGGCGGGTGTGCGTATAGCCGGGGATGATGGCGTCCGGGTACCGGGCGGCGCAGCCGAGCAGAGCTTCAAGCAAGCCTTCGAGCAGGCTTCTAGTCTGGTCGATCTGGCCGCGCAGCCAGAGGCGGGTATCGAGCGAGA
>Ga0182027_10005504_pt1 | contig 19214 bp, 11 predicted proteins | sample 712E1DmetaG_FD_121300 | JGI IMG/M metagenome (GOLD analysis project Ga0182027, IMG submission 121300) | Permafrost microbial communities from Stordalen Mire, Sweden - 712E1D metaG (Illumina Assembly) | ecosystem: Environmental > Terrestrial > Soil > Wetlands > Permafrost | place: Sweden...
CGAACCGTGCTCTGGGTGTTTTTGCTGGGCTGGACCATGACCGTTTACACGGCATTCTGGATTCGCAGCAGCAATCCGGAAGTCTATCGGGTTCGTGGCATCTATCAAATCATGCAACACAATGACGCCGAAGCCCTCGCCAGTATATCGCAGGCACTGCAACTCAACCCTGACGACGCAGACGCCCACTGCGTCATTGCGGAGCTTCTTAATGATCAAGATCAAGAAGCGGATGAAGCGGTTCAACATTACCGCGAAGCGTTGCGGATCAGACCCGACTTTCCGGAGGCGCTCAACAATCTTGCACGGATGCTGGTCGCCAGCAAAGAAGCCGACATCAGAAATGCGGCAGACGCCATCCCGCTCGCCGAACGCGCCTGCGAACTGACACTCCATGGGACCCCGGACTACATCAGCACCCTGGCCGTGGCTTACGCTAAAGCCGGGCGATTCGACGAGGCGATGGCGACGGCGCAAAAAGCCTGCGCATCGGCGTCTGAATCCGGCGACCAGAATTTGTTGAAACAAAACCAGGGGTATCTGGCCATGAATCTGAACAATCTGGCGTGGACGCTGGCCACCAGCAAGGACACCCATATCAGGAATGGAGAGCGCGCGGTTCAACTCGCGGAACTCGCCTGCGACCTGACGCACTACAGCCTGACGTTCATGGTCGGCACATTGGCCGCCGCCTACGCCGAGGCGGGGCGGTTTGACGACGCGATTGCGACGGCGCAAAAGGCCTGCGCGCTGGCGTCCGAAGCGGGTGAACCGGATTTGTTGAAAAAAAACCAGGAGCTGCTGGCCCTGTATCTCAAGCATCAGCCGTATCACGAGGGCACCGAAAAGCTTGTCCCGGCCGCGCCGTGAATTATGCTTCCGGGCGATGAAAGAAAAATGGACCAGACTGCTGCCGGCGCTGCTGATGCTGGTGTTCGCGTTGTCGCGCATCCCCGGCGTGCTGCCGCAGAATTTCAGCGCCGCCTATGCCCTGGCGTTTTGCGGCGGGGTGTATTTCACCGGAGCGATGGCCTGGTGGCTGCCGCTGGGCACGCTGTTGGCCACGGATGTTCTTCTGAACGTCTTCTGCTACCACGCGCCGGTGTTCAGCGGTTACATGCTGGTCAAAATGCTTTCGTTCGCCGCGCTGGTCGGACTCGGGCGCCTGTTCTCGCCCCGCGCGAACTGGTGGAAGCTCCTGGGCGGCGGACTGCTGGGCGCGGTGCTTTTTTATTTCATCACCAACACCGCGTCCTGGCTGCATGATCCGGAATACGCGCGGACCCTGGCCGGCTGGCTGCAGGCACTTACCACCGGCCTCCCGAACTACCCGCCCACCTGGGAATTTTTCCGCAACACGCTCCTCAGCGGCGGGCTGTTCACCGGCCTGTTCGTCGGCGCGATGAAGGCCACCGCCGAATCGCCCGCGGAAAAAACGGCCGGGGTGCGCGAGCCGGAAACCGAAACCGAGCCGGAGGAGGCGGGAACGTGAAACGTGAGGCGTGACGAATGACAAAATTACCGCCATCGTCCAACCGGCATCACTCCTCGCCACCCGCCACCCGCCACCCGTCACTTCCATGAAGATTGGCATCCTATCCGACACGCACGGCTGGCTGGACCCGAAAGTCTTTGAACTTTTCAACGGCGTCAGCCACATCCTGCACGCGGGCGACATCGGCCCCGATGCCATCATCGCGGATCTGGAAACGATTGCGCCGGTCACGGCGGTGATCGGCAATACGGACAGTTCGTCCGTCTTCCGGCCCACCGAAGCGGTCACGCTGGCCGGGCGCAAATTTCTCGTTCATCACATCGTGGAGCCTTACGCGTTGCGGGAGGAACTCCAGCTCCGCATCGCGCGCGAGCGTCCGGACGTGGTCGTGTTTGGCCACACACACAAGGCGTTTTGCGAAACGAGCAACGGCGTGTTGTTTTTCAATCCCGGCTCCGCGGGCAAACCCAAATTCGGCCGGGGACGCACGGCGGCCATCCTGCATTGCGACGAGCGGGAAATCCGGCCGGAGTTTCTGACGCTCTGAACTTTAACCGCAGATGGACACGGATGAACCCAACGCGGCTTGCGCCGCAACCACAGATTTTGGACTGCGGCAGGAAGCGAAGCGCCACGCCGCTCTTGGATGCAGACGGACGGACGGAAAGCGGTGTCGCCGCTGTGCTCTGCCACCGCAGTCCAAATCTTTGTCGTCCGTGCGCGAAGTTGCAGGATTGTATTATGGATTTCAAGCCGGAACCGTCGGATCCGTCTTCATTCTGTTTCGACACGGCAAGCGTCAACGGTTACGAAACTTTGGATGCCTGCTTTATCCGTGTCTATCCGGGTCCAACCGTGGTTGAAAACTTCTGCGCCAGCTCCTTCACTTTGCGCAAATCCAGCTTGCCGGTGCCGAGGAGCGGAAAATTTTCCACGCGGAAAAACTGGTCGGCGCGCGGCTTCCACAGGTTCGGCAAATCACATTGCGCAAGTTTTTCCAGGCACGGCGGCAACTCCGCATCCGGCAGCTTGTGCAACACCACCAGCCGTTCGCCCTTCTTTTCATCCGGGAGTCCGGTGACGACAAACGTCTGCCCGGTGGCGCCCGCCAGTTCGTGCAATTTTTCCTCCACCTTGATGTGGGGCACCATTTCGCCGCCGATCTTGCTGAAGCGGTTCAACCGGTCGGTGATTTGCAAAAAACCGTCCTCGTCCAGCGCCGCCACGTCACCGGTCATGTACCAGCCGTCGCGCAAGACTTCCGCCGTTTTGTCGGGCTGGCCGAGATAGCCCAGCATCACATTCGGCCCGCGCACGAGCAGCAGGCCGGGCTGGCCGAGCGGCAGCGGCTTTTCGCTTTGCGGATTTTCCACATCCACCACGCGGACGCAAACACCCGGCAGCGGGTGGCCGATTTTGCCGCGTTTGGCGCCGACCTGATGAAAACCGGCGGAGCGGAAATCGGGCGTGTTCACAGCCACCGCCGGAGCACACTCGGTGCAGCCATAGCCTTCGAGCGGCCGGATGCCGAAATGCTCCTCGAACGCCGCGGCCAGCCGGTCGGGCAGTTTTTCCGCGGCGGTCATCACGAGCCGCAAGCTGCCGAAATCCGCCGCCGGGCAGCCGCGCAAGTAGATTTGCAGGAACGTCGGCGTCGCCAGCAGGAATGTCACCGCGTAATCTTTCACGAGCGGGCCAATGGCCCGGGAATCGAGCGGATTCGGATGAAACACCACGCCCACGCCGAGCGCGGCAGGCAGGCACAGCGTGCCGGTGAAACCGAAGGAATGGAAAAACGGCAGAATGCCGAGGATGCAGTCGCGTTTGACGAGGCAAAACACCTGCTCCAATTGCGCGATGTTCGAGCCGATGTTGTAATGGCTCAACATGACGCCCTTGGGATCACCGGTGCTGCCGCTGGAGAAAATGACCGTGGCCAGGGAGTCCAGGGATTGCGAATTGCGGACGGCGGATTGCGGAGTTGAAGACAGCGCGCGTTCCAACAGGGCGGCGGGCAGGAACTTCGCCATCATCCACGCCGTGAGCTTTTCCAGCACGGACGGAGCGCCGGGCACCGTCCCGGCAGGTTGCAATGAAGTTTCGTTGCACGCCGAGGCGGTGCTCGGCGCTCCAATAATGTCCTCCAGAAAAACCGTCTCACAGGGCACGGTCAGTTTCACCTTTTCCAGAAATGCCCGCGACGTGACAACGGTTTTGAGTTCGCATTGCTTCACGCAGGAGGCCAGCGTTTGCTCCGAAACCGTGTAATTCAAATTCACCGGCACCTTGCCCGTGAGCAGCGCGGCGTAATTCACCAGCGCGCCCGGCACGGAGGGAGGCAGGAGAATCCCGACCATTTGTTGTCCGTCCCAAAGTTTCCTCAGCCGCCGCGCGAGAAAAATGGTTTTTACCAACGCCGTGCCGAACGTCATTTTCGCCGTCTGCGCATCGGCCATGGCGAACCGGCGCGGGTGCCGCCGGGCGGTGCGCACAAACTGGCGGTGCAACGGTTTCATCCGCTTGCGGCGATGCTGCCACGCGGAGGCGAGCAGTTCCTGCACGCCCTGCCGCGCCTCGAACGCCGTCGCGGTCGCCGGCAACGGCTGGCCGAAACTTACCGTCACCGGATGGGGGATGCGGGACGGCAATTTCCACACAAAGCGTCCCTGCTTGAAACTCGACGGGCTGCCCAGCACACCATCGAGCGCCACCGGCACGATGGGCGTCCCGCTCAATGCGGGATCTTTCATGATGCGTTCCATGCCGCGCTGGAACGGCAGCAACTGCCCGATGCGCGTAATCTGGCCCTCGGCGAAAATGCAGACGACTTCGCCATTGCGAATCGCGTCGCTGGCAGTCTGCAGCGAGTGGAGCATTTCGCGCGGGCGTTGTTCGGACGAGATGGGAATGACTCCCAGGATGCGCGCGAATGGTTTCATCCAGCGTTGTTCGTAAATGTCCTTGAACATCAGGAACCGAATCTGCCGGTCGGTGGAGGCAATCAGCAGCAGCGCGTCCATCCAGGAAACGTGGTTGCAGACGAAAAGCGCGCCGCCCTTGGCCGGGATGTGGTCGCGCCCGTCAATCCGGATGCGGTAAAGCGAATGGGTGGCGCACCAGAGGAGAAACCGCAGCAGGGCGTCCGGCAACAGCATCACCGCATACACCAGGGCGACCAGGGTCAGCAGGGCGGCAATGAGAAAAATCATCCGCGTATCATGCGGCCACAACCGCAGCAGGTAGAAAAGGCCGGCCGCCAGACAGATGCCGATGCTGGAAATCAAATTGCCGGCGGCGAGGATGCCCGCCTTGTCCTCCTTGCGAGGCCGGTGCTGCATGATGGCGTTGACCGGCACCGCAAAAAATCCCGTAAAAAAGCCCACGGCCGCGAGGTGCCAAAGCACTCCGGCATAACCGAGCCCCGGCCGGACGAGCAAAGCGGAAAACGTTGTCATTCCAACCAGCCCCAGAGGCACGAGGCCGTATTCAATTTTGCCGCCGGAAAGGTAACCGGCCGCGACGCTGCCGAGACCGATGCCGATGGATAATCCGATCCAAAGATGATTGATGTGCGACTTGTCGCAATGCAACGCAAACGCGCCGTGCGCGAACAGATTCGAGGACAGCAGCGCCGCCATAAACCACAAGAACGTGTTGCCGATCACCGCCAGGCGCAGCACCCGATCGCGCCGGATGATGCGCCACTGGCTGATCAGGTCGCCAACAAAATTGAGCCGCAACGGATGCGCCGGATTGGCCGCCGGTACGCGCGTCATGAAACAACTGGTCACCAATCCAAACACTGCAAGGCCAACCAGCACCATCCCCGCCTGCCCGGGCGCGCCTTCGCAGGCCACCGACAACATCCCGCCGACCTGCATGCCCAGGACGATGCCGAGGAACGTGCCGAGTTCGAGCACGCCGTTGCCCCAGGACAATTTTTTCTCCGGCAACAATTCCGGCAACGAGCCGTACTTCGACGGCCCGAAGATGGCGCTATGGAGGCCCATAAAAAACAGGCATACGAGCACCAGGCTGAGCGCCTGATACGCCAGCCCGACCGTGGCGATGATCATAACGACGATTTCAAAGCATTTGATCGCGATGGTAACGCTGCGTTTGCTGAACCGCGTGGCGAGCGACCCGCCGAACATGGAAAAGAAAATGAACGGCAAGGTGAGGAGCGCCAGCGACAACATGATCAACCCGTCCTGCTCGCGTTCCTTAAAACCCAGGCTGATGCCGATGAACAAGGCCAGTTGCTTGAGTGCGTTATCGCTGAAGGCACCCTGGAACTGGGTAACGATGAGCGCCCAGAATCCACGAAGTGAGGGGGCAGGGGCCGGGTTTTCGCCGTCGCCACGTTCTGGCGCGGCAAGCTGGCATCCGGCGTCCGGGGTTGTTTCCTGTATCACGACCGCAAAGCTAACCATTCCCGAGCCAAACTGTGAATTGAAAAAGTTTCGCCCGGCATCGCCTGTGGCAATGGAACGGGTAAGCGAGGTTTCTGACGAGTCGAGAATCCTGAAAATTCCCTTTCATCGCAACGGCGGTCGGCAGACCGCATTTCTCCAGCCGATGAAAGCGTACGGCTCTCTGCCGGGAAACCGCTACGCCGGTTTGGCAGAGGTCTCAAGTCGTGATTTCAGTCACTGATGCCCCGGTTTTGCCTGCCATACGCGGGCGTATTTGGGGTTTCCAAGGATATTTTCCACCCCATCGAAAACAAGGGGAAACACCCCGGTTTAGGTGGAAGAATCGGGTGCGTTGCCCCAGTTATATAACTATGGCTTATTTATTTAGCAAGTATTAATTTTCCACGCTATGGCATGAACAGTGCTGTTTTTACAGGTTCAGAAAGAGCGCTTGGAACTGGTGTAACCTGAGTTATAACAGCGATTTAGCTGAATTGCAGCCGCGGACGCAGTAAGAGACATGAAAGTCAATAGAACAATTCTATTCGTCGAGACCGACACGAACGTGCTGGCAACATACGGCAAGTTGCTGCAACGAGAGGGGTTTCGCGTCGAATCGGCGCAAGATGGCCTGGATGCTCTCAAGGCTCTTTCGCAGCTTAGGCCGGATTTGGTCGTGCTGGAGTTGATGTTGCCCACCTTTGATGGCGCGGAAGTGTTGAAATTCATACGCGCTGATCCCCGCCTGAAAACCGTTCCGGTCATTATCTTCACTGATGCCTCGGCGACGGAGTTGTTGCAGGACGCCACGCTGGCCAGCGGCACAAAATATCTGGCCAAAAGCGATTGCACCCCCCCCGACATGCTTCAAAACATTCAGGATATGCTGACGGCCTCAGCTGGCAGCGGTTCCACGGCTGACACTGTCCGGGCTGACTTCGCGCCCGCAATCAAATTGCACATGGCCGGCCCCAAAACGTCCAACGACGACGACGACGAGGAAGAGCCTGACAAAATAGCGACGACAAAGGAGCGCGCGGAGTTTCTAAAAACAGCACCAGCGGAAATCACGAGGGTCCGCGAACTTTGCCTGGCTTACCTTAAAACGCCGACTTCAGCGCCCAAACTGCAAATTTTCTCCCAGAGCGTAAATGGCCTGAGCGCCAATGCCGCAAAGGCTGGCTGCGCCCGCATCGTTCCATTGACCAAGGCGTTCGAAGTGTTGCTCTCCCGGATCATGGCCAAACCTTCTTTGGCCACGCCTTCCATACTGCAAACCATAGCTGAAGCGGCAGACTGCCTGGGTCTGCTATTGCGAAGTGCCGAAGCCAGTTCCACCGAGCCGGCACCCAAAGCCAAAGTGCTGGCTGTGGACGATGACACCGTTTGCAATCATGTGATAGGAAGCACCTTAAAGCGCGCAAACCTCGACATTTCAAGCGTCGAAGATCCTTTGGAGGGATTGCGGTTGCTGGAGGCAAACCATTACGACTTGGTGCTGCTGGACATTGACATGCCCAAGATGACCGGCTTCGAAGTATGCGAAAAGCTGCGTCGTTTGCCTCATTATAAGACAACCCCTGTCATTTTTGTCACTGCCCACAGTAATTTTGAGAATCGGACGAAAGGCGTGCTCAGCGGCGGCAATTACTTCATCGCCAAACCGATTGACCCGTCGGAACTGGCACTCAAAGTGACCATCCATCTGTTCAAGGCACAAGTGCAAAACGCCTCAAAACAGGAAACCAAGCCGGAAACTGAGCCACAAACGAAAAGCGCCCCGGAAGTCATCGCTCCGCCTCCGCCTGTGGCTGCACCTCCGCCCGTAGCTGCACCTCCGCCCGTGGCTGCACCTACACCCGTGGCTGCACCTCCGCCCATGGTCGCACGTCCACCTGCGGCTACACCTCCACCCGTAGCCCCGATTCAGACCAACCAAGCCAAAAACGGCAAGACGGAGAACGTGGTTTCTCCTGCTGCTGCACCTCCCCTGTCCAAACCACGCATGAACGGGGCCTCGGAACTCGTGCCCGCACCCATGGCTCCGATCCAGACCAACCAATTCAAGAATGGCAACGGCAAGCCGAAAAGTCCGGAGCTTCCCAGTGTCCCATTGTCAGCACCCAGATCGCGCGCAATGGACATCCCCAAAAAAGTGGCGACTCAACCGCCTTTGCCCCAGAAAGCTGCGGAAATCGGCACGATAAGTGGTAGCAGATTGTCAGGTAGTAGTAGAAATCGAAACAGTATTATGAACAACGAACAAGATGAAACATTCGAGAAGGTCGTCGTCGCAGTGGTGCGAATCATCTTCGGTGACGACAACTTGACGGACATGAATGTGCGTCTGGTGCGCATCGCACTGGAACGTTACAATGTCCCCGAGATTATAAATTCGACTGCCGTGGCGTGACAAATCGTCGTATGGATTTGATCCGTTCCATGTTCCGTCCGCAGGTGGAATGCGAGATGCGCTGCGCTCAATCGCAAGCTCTGAAAGCGGCATCCTCCATTCGTTTGACGGGCCTCGAACCCGCCATCTTGTTCTTATTTCCCTTGACCATAAATTCCCAAATCTTGCCGCCATTATCAAAAATTAACCCGTTTCCAGCCAGCCGGCCGGCCGTCAACCCGATGGTCCTGAAACCAGGGAAGTCCCCGTCTCCATAACCGGCGTTGCCCTCTTTCAATATCCCTTTGGATCACCGTGCCCCAAGCCCTGTCCTTGGGGCGCGTTAATTCGGCCATGCCCGCCAACCGTCGGCGGGAACGAATCAGGCACCCATAATATATTAGGCCGGTCGGGACAAAATCGGCGACCGCCTTCATCGCATCAAAATTGTCGAAGGGCACGGTTCTTGACAAAGGATGGCCCCTTCCCGTTGGGCACCTAACAGCCAGTTGAAAATCTCTTTTGGGGTGGGAGACGAGGTGACGAGTCTAAAATTTATCCGGTTTTTGAAGGACAAGTTAGAGACTCCTTATGTCGTCTCCTGCTTCTTTAACGGTCTGCCAACGCAGCCCCGCCGGTTATTGGGAGACAGTCTGTGGCGCGGCGGGAAGGGCGCCAGTTTTGCGAACCATTTCGTCCGGCTTCTCGAACAATTCATCCTTGCCGAGGTGCTTCAGCACAAATTTCTGCAAGTCACGCGTCCCGGCCGTCAGAACAAGGCGGTCGCCTTCCCGATGATGCGCAAGGGCCTTCGGGTTCTTTTCGAGATATTTCTGCAACCAATCGAAATCGAAGAACGCCAGCTTCAAGCCGGGCTCAAATTGCGACGCGCGAACGAGCAGATGCCCGGGATACATCGAAGCCGCCACCAGGTCGGCTTGGTTCGTCGCGTATTTGCAGTCATCCGGAATGAGGTCGAGAAAATGTTCCTGCTTGAGCTGGAAGAGATGAGCGTTGAATTGACCTTGCCTGCCCTTCTGATCCGTGATGGTCAAGGTGTACGTTTTGTTGGTCGTGCCCTCGAATTTCCAGATCTCCGGGTTGTCCGATTTGTCCTTTTTCTGCCATTCGCCGAGCAGGCGCGCGTCAAAAACCACGTCCTTCTCGGTGTAGAACGGATTGACGGACGGGATGCAGGAGCAGAGCAGGGCGGCGGCGCCCAGGGTTGCAATGAGACTGCGTTTTTTCATAACCGATTCCTTTCGTTGATGGTTTATTCCTGTTTTCTGTGAGAATGCCTGTTTGATCCAGGCATTCATCACTTTTTCACCCTTGCCGTCATGGCAACGGCCCTTCATCCAGACAAAGCGTAATCAGCGGGCAAAAGGGATCACAAAAATGGAATGAAGGATCAGACATGAAAGATGAGTGCAGAATACGGGGTGCGGAATGCAAAACGGAAAGCGCCCTCGAACCGTAGACGACGACGTGAGCCGGCGCTGATCCTTGTTCAGAAAAGAATGCGCGGACTGACGTCCACGGCTACGGGGTTCAAGTGCGAGGTGAGAAGTGCGAAGAACGAAACAACATCAGAGCCGACTGACGTCGGCTGCTACAAAGTTCATCCGGCTTTTGGCTCGCGCCGGCGGGCATGGCTGTTACAGTCCTGCCGGAATTCCGCACCTGATGGACCCATCTACGGCCAGCGCTGAAATCGTATTCGCCCGTGCAATCGAACTGCCCGCCGGCGCCGCGCGCGACCAATTCGTGGCGGCGCAGTGCGCCGGTGACCCGGCGCTGGGTCGTGAAGTCGGGTCACTTCTCCGCGCGCATGATGAAGCCGGCAATTTCCTGCGCGCGCCTTCCGAGCGGCCCGAACCCGATCGAAGCCGGGCCGCCGCCACTTCGCTCCAGGGCACGGCGACTTTGAACGCAGCGGCACACGAGGAAGTTTTTTTGCATGACGCCGGCGAAGGCGCAGACGGGCGGGTTGAAGCTTACATCGCGAAATTGCCGGAAGCCGTCCGGCGGGAAGCCCGCGAGCGCATCGAAGCCGGCCTGCGTGTGCGACAACTGCGTGCCCGGACGGAACCTCCATCCGGGAAGCGCGAAGAACCGCCGCCGCAGCTGCCGGGATTCCGCATCGAAAGCAAACTCGGCGAAGGCAGCCTGGGTGTGGTTTATGCCGCGCACGACGAAAAACTCAACCGGCGCGTCGCCGTCAAGGTCTTGCGCCACCGTGCGGATGAACCAATCCGCCGCCGCGTGCTTGACGAGGCGCGCAAAGCCGCCGCGCTTGGCGACCCGGCCATCGTCACCATTTTTTCAGTCCTCGACGAAACCGATCCGCCGGCCATCGTCATGGAAATGGTGGAAGGCTTTCCACTCGATCGATTCGCGGCGCAACTCAACTTTGAACAAAAAACCCGCCTGTTGCGCGAGGTGGCACGCGGCCTCGCGGTCGCCCATGAACGCGGCCTCATCCACCGCGATCTCAAGCCGGATAATATCATCGTCGGCCCCGACCTGCGCCCGCGCATTCTGGATTTCGGCCTGGCGCTGTCGCTCGAGGAAGCCAGCCGGCAGGAGAACGGGTTTGAAGGCACGCCGCTTTACGCCTCACCCGAACAGGTCCGGGGCCAGCCGCTGACAGCGGCGTCGGATGTGTTCTCGCTGGGCAGCTTGATGTTCAAGGTGCTGACCGGGCGGCCACCGTTTGCAGGCGATACCGCCGACCAGGTGCTCGAAGCCATTGCCACCACCGCGCCGCCGTTCCTTCGGGAAGTCGCGGTGGGCGTGCCGGAAGATTTGCAGGCGGTCTGCCTCGCATGTCTGGCGTGGAATCCGGCTGACCGCCCGACGGCTTCTGAAATCGCGCTGGAGCTGGGCCGCTTCCTCGTCGGCGAACCGGTGCGGCTGAAACCCAAACTCTACGATGACCTGCTGCGTCGCAGCATCAGTGAATACTCCAGCCAGGCCCGCGGATGGGAAAGCCAGAGCATCATCTCGCGTGACGAACGCGATGCCCTGGAAGTTGTGCATCGCCGGCTGCTCGCCGACGAAGACCACTGGATCATTGACGCGCGGCGAATCACGCCGTTGCAAACGATTCTCTCCGGCGCCACCTGGTTGGCGGTGGTCGCCACCGTGTTGACCGTCTGGATGCTGCGCAAGGAGCTCGGCCCAACGTGGCGCTGGATTTTGCCGACGTATTTTACTTTGACGCTTTTGCTGGCCGGTCATACGGCGCGCCGGCAACGAGAACCGCTGGCGGCGGCGACCTTTCTGGCCGGGGCCGTTCTAGCCATCGCACCGTGCATGCTCGCCCTGCTGGCCGAGTTGCATATCTTCGCCGTGCCATCACAAAACGTGAACCAGCTATTTCACGAAATGTTCACCAACCAGCAGGTGCTGGCGGCTTCGTTCACGGCGCTGGCCGTATCCGTGTTCAGCCTGCGCCGTCTGAAGATGACGGGGTTTGCCTGGACCACGGCCACACTGGCGGCGGCCAGTTATGTCAGCCTGCTGCTGTGTTTCAACTGGCTCGATAAAAAACCGGAAATCCAGGCGCTGTGGTGCCTGCCGCTGGCGGCCATGGAACCGGTGGCGCTGGTGCTGGAGCGAAAAGGCCGCGTGCGCTGGACACTGCCCTTCCATCTGGTGGCGCTGCTCGCGCTCGTGGTCGGCCTCGATGTCATCGCGCTGAACGGTCCCACGCTGAAGATGCTGGGCGTGGACGGCGCGCGCTGGCCGTTTTTTGATCACCAGCGGCTGGACGCGTTTTCAATTGTGCTGAACGGCATTTTTTTTCTGGGACTCATGCTGTTCACGGAACGCGCGGCGAGTCTCGATTTGCGGCGCGCAAGCAAGTTGCTGGAGGTGCTGGCGATTGTCCACACCTTGAGCGCGCTGTTCATCAATGCCATGAACCACCGCAACGACGCCCACGTGCGCGTGGACGTGTGGCTTTACCTGGCAGCGGCGGCGTTGTTCATGGTGCTGGCGCCTTTCCGTTCGCGGTGGCGGCTGCTGGTCGGCGGACTGGCCGGCTGCGGCTTGGGCAGCTATCTGCTCGTGGAGTTGGGAATCGTGGACCGCAAACCGTTCATCATCGGCCTCGGTTTTGCCGGACTGCTCATCGCGCTCGGCACATTCGCGTATGTGCGGCGGCGGGCGCAGACAAAGAGGCGGTAGCTGGTTGAAGAGGAAACATCGAACATTCAACGCTGAACTCCGAACATCGAGATTTGAAGCGGCGGCGATTGCCATCTCGTTGGGAGTTCGATGTTCAATGTTCAATGTTCGATGTTCTTCTTGATTTCGCGATAAAGCCAGGCCCGCGCATAAACCCAGTAGCGCTTCGCTGTCGGTTCCGAAAGGCCGAGGACCTTGGCGGCTTCCTCAATCGTCAGCCCGGCGAAAAATCTGAGCTTCACCAGCTCGGCCTTGACGGCGTCATGTGCGGTCAGACGCTCCAACGCCTCGTGCAACGCGAGCAACTGGTCATCGCCCATGCCGGCGGCAAGTTCAAAACTGTCGGGATCGAGATCCACCCGTTCGGCCTGGCCGCCGTGGCGCGCGGCTTTTTTGCGGCGCGCGTTGTCAATGAGGATGCGGCGCATGGCCTCGGCGGCGGCGGCAAAAAAATGGGCGCGGTTTTGCCATTGAGGTTGTTGATCTCCGCCCAACCGAAGCCACGCCTCGTGAACCAGCGCGGTGGCCTGAAGCGTCTGGCCCGGAGTTTCGCGGGACATTTTTTGCGCGGCGAGTTTGCGCAGTTCATCATAGACCAGCGGCAGCAGCCTGCCGGCCGCCTGAGCATTGCCTGACTCGATTTGCTGTAGTATGACCGTGAGGTCGCTCACGGGAAAACGAATACCGGATTTCGCAGCGGTAAAGAAGCCCGGAATCCAAACCGTGAACAACGGTTGGATCTGCACCAAGACAGAATAATTTGGAAACGTGCGTTTACCGCCTTTCTTTCATGGCCTCGGCATAGGGTTTGCCGTCCACAAACACTTCCTTGACCCGGCTGCGGCCGGACGCGGGCACCGCCACCTGCGCGGTGAGTTTGCCGGTGGGATTGCCCGTGCCTTCAGCGACGTAAAAGCGTTCCAGGCCGTATTCGACGTGAATGGAGTTGGTGCTGCTCCACCTGCTCTGGTCGCTCTTGCCGCGCAGCAGAACTTCGCCCGCCGCCGGCGTGAACTCGTTGGCGCTCGCCCTGGTCACGACGTAAAATTGGTTCGTCGTTGGCGCAAGCGCGACGTAGATTTTTGTGCCGTTGGGCAAATCCTTGGTTGCCGGCGGCGAAAACAAATTCACCGGCACGTCGCTGATTTTGTAATTCAGGATGAGATAATCGCCGCGCAGCAGGTCACGCGGGTCAACGCGCGCGGTTTCCAGCAGAATGACTTTGCCGCTGGCGAGCGTGTGTTCCTGCACGATGGCGGTGCCGAGAATCCACGCGCTTTGCAGCGCCAGCACAAGAATGAATAGTTTGGTTTTCATGGCCGGGCCTCCTTGGGCGTCTTGATTTGTTTCATCAACGCGCGCCGTTTTTTCTCCAGAAATACGGCGAACAAAATCAGGAAGGCGCCGGAGACGATAAACATCAGGCCCGTAAACGCCATCGAACCGAACAGGCCGATATAGGTGGCAATCAGGTCCAGCGCGATGAACACGACGCCGAGATTCACCAGAAACCCGGAACGTTCCTGCACGCCGACCTGCACTTGCAACAGGCCGAAAATGAAGAAGGCGATGGCGGCAACGGTATTGAGCGGCGTCATGTGGCCGAACCAATGCCACTCATTTTGCTGCGCCACAAAATTCGCCGTGACCAGCAATGCCGCCGCACCCGCGAGCGTCACGCCCCACGTCACACGCCACTGTTGCGAAAGCGCGGTGAGATGGCGGCAGCCGGACAAAGCGAGCAGCGCGGCCAATGCTCCGAGCGCGGGCAACAGCCACTGGTTCAATTCCGCGTGCCGGTATCCCCAGCTTAAAAATCCCGCCCACGTCAGCGGGTAGGAAAAAATGGCGAAGACCAGCAAACCCACGGTTTCCGCCACGCGGGAAAAATCCCGGTTGTAACTTTTTCGCAGCAACAACCCGGAGCCCGTGAACACCAATCCCAGCAACGCGTACAGCAACACCTGATGTTCGTCATCAAACCGGATGAGGCTGGTGGCATCGTTGATTTCGACACCGAAACAGATGCCGATGCCGAGGAGCAGCAAGGCGAATTGCGCGGCCGAGCGCAGCAGCCACGGCAACGCGGCGATGCCAACCCACCAAAGCAGAAAAACATTGGCCGGGCGCGACGATAAATGATAGATCTGGCCCACGAGCGCGATGTTGGCGAGAAACAGCAGCGAGCCGGCAAAGTGCAGCGCCTCGCCGGTCCGGGGATAATTTTTGCGCGCGTCGCGCAACCACCAACCCGCGCCATGCGCGCCCAGCATCAGCGCAAGTCCGCTGATCAATTTCACGCCACGCGGAATTTCGTCCCAGTGCGCGGCAATCAGCAACGCAACGCCCGCTGCGACCAGCACCGCGCCGATGAAGGAGATGATGACGAGAAACTTGCCGCCATCCTCCTTGAGCTGGAAGTGTTCGACGATTTTCTGCCGCTGCTCATCGGTGATGAGACCGGCCTCTTGAAGTTTTTGGACGTCGCCGTATTTCATTTTGTCCTTCGAAGTTGCCGGACGTGAAGCCGGGTCCGGCTTTGGGTTTCAGTGATTGATTCTGTTCCGGGCGCGACCATAGACAAGATTTATTTCCGAATACTTTCCCGGGCACATTTCCATTTCAGATTTTGCCCTTGCGAATCAATTCATCGCATTTCTCCGGCGACAGAGGTTTCTGCTTTTGCAGGTCCGCAATCACCTTCTGTTGCTTCTCCGTGGGCTTGAACTCGCGGACCAGTTGGCCGGTCACATCCACCTGTTCGGCCTGCGGATATTTTTTTAATTCCGCCTCGTCCCATTTCGAGATGAGCGCGGAAACGTCCGCCTGTTTTTCAATTTCCGGAATCCGGTCTTTGATGGCCGCAAGTGCGTCGTCCACCGGCGCGGTGCTGAAACCCTGACGATGGATGCGGTCTTGCGTCTGGCGGAGGGCGGCGGCGAGTTCCTGGAACCGCGCCGTGTCCCCCGCTTGTTGTGCCGCTCGCGCCGCGGCCATCTGTTCCTGAAGCTGGTGCTGGACCGGCGCGCTCGAGAACCAGGCAAACGCCACCGCGCGCGAATCGTAAACCCCGATGCGCACCGGTGTAGAGTTGGTTGCGGATTCGTCACCCGCCATCGCCACTGTAACGCCGCCAAAACACCAGCAGCCCAAACCGCACAGAACACTGAACATCGTTTTCATAAGTGTCTTTCGTTTCCTAGTTGAAGGTTTGATTGACACGCAGAGCTTATCGCGCCCGGCCCGAAAGGTGTTAATTGATAAAAGTTGCTCCGGCATCGCCCCAATCAATGACCGGCACGCGGGTTGGAACCGGATAAAGTTCACCGATTCATTGCCAACAAACTGGCAGCTTTCATTGACAGTTATGTTTGTTCCAAACTTGACTGAAAGAGGGGACTATTTAAAGTGCTCCGGCCTGCGCAAAACCCTTTTAATCAGCATGCGCTTTGAATTCCATGAATAGCCGTTGGGCAAAACTCGTCGCGGCCGCTCTGGTGGCTTTTGCCGTCCTCGTCATCACCTGGCAGTTTCGGCATTACGATGGACATGGGGACGAACCGTACGGGCCGTATGAGTCCCTGGCGCAGTCCTTTCTTCGAGGGAAACAACTGGCGGGGATTTCCAACATCGTGGACCGGAGCGAAGTCGGCAGTACGAATACGGCTTCCGGAGCATTCCAGTATGCCGATTTGGTTATGCCGGAGAATGTGCGTGTTTTCATGACGGACATGACGGGTCCCACCAATTACAACAAAATCGGGTATTATTTTTACTCCGCCTATTATCTCTTCCCTCGCGAGGTTGAGGTGAGCGTGGATCAACCCACCCGCATGGCCTACAATGGATTTCTGGGCAGAACTTCTGATTCCAATGAAGAAATGCTTGCCCACGGATTCGATGTGAGGTTCGACATTACTCCGGACGCCCAACTGAGCGCGAAAAGACTGAGGCCCCTTTCCATGAAGTCTCCTATCAATCCAGCCGGGTTTAACTCCTGCTCCGACACCGCCCTGGCATTCCTGCTTCCCTTGTTTACAGCCTTGGCGGGAATGTGGTTGTTCCGCTTTTTGTTTTCCACTCCGAGCGGGCCGATGCCATTGCTGGAACAACTGGCCTGCGGCCTGGGCTTGGGAATGATGGCGTTGGCCGCGCTCACACTGGGCGTCAAACTCTGCGGTTTTCACGGGCGCGGGCTGATGCTCATAATTACCGCTATTGGGGCCATTGCGGAAATTGGGCGCGACCGCAAAATCTTTTTGGCAAGGATTGCCGACGGTTACTGGAAGATGGTTAAGAGTCCCGCCACCATTGTGATTTTGGTGGCGGGGTCACTCGTATTTTTGATTCTATTTCGTCTCGCCGGGTTGCAAGGGCTTGCCGACGCCGACGCGCTGAGGTGGATGCTCAAGGCGAAGATCATGTATCTCTGCGCCGGAAATGAGCTGGTGCAATGGTTTTCCAACCCGCGTCTGGCGCATGCGCATCTGGACTATCCCACGCTCGTGCCTTCGCTGCATGCCGCCACGTATGATTCGCTTGGGCATCTGGATGAGTTTGTCACCAAGTTCTGGCCCGCCTGGATGCTGCTGTGTCTTCTGGCCGCCCTGGCCTCGTTGAACCGTGCCGGGAACCATTGGCGGCATGTCTCCTCATTCGTTCTCCTGGGTTTATTGTTATTGCCGGCCACCCAGATGTACGTCCAGTGGGAAGGGAGCACCCTGCCGATGATATTCTTCACCGTCCTGGGCTTCGTGAATTGCGCTTTGTGGCTGGCCGGAAAAAATTCCGCCCGGCTCGGCTTGGGGCTGACATTTTTGTTTGGGGCAGCCATGACGAAGTTTGAGGGCTTCATTTTTCTGGCACTGGTCGGAGGCTGGATTCTGCTGCTGCCTTCAACCCGGCCTTCGTTGAAACCGGCACCCGGCTCTTGGCGGGTGCTGGCGTTCTGGTTTCTGGCGGCGTTGCCCTTCATCTGCCTGCGTCTTCAAATACCCACATTAAACTACGAATCGATTTGGATGGGTGATGTCCTGCGCCACCCAACCGCCCTGCTCTCAACCCTCTTAATAAATTGGGCCCGCCTCTTCCCCATCGAACTGGCGCGATTGTTTGTGAATCCCGACTTTGCCAACTGGAACGGCGAAGGCGGACAGCTTCATTGGGTCGGCAAATGGGACGGACTATCATCGTTGTATAACCCTTCGACACTCGCCCTGGGATGGCTCTGCCTGTTGCTGTCGGTTGCCCTTTGGTTTGCCATTCCTGCCCGCCGCCAAATCGTCGTCTGGATCCTGGCAATGTTCCTCGGCGTCACGGCTGTGCTCTGCGGAGTCTTTGCCAGCTTCAGCAGCGTTTACGGTCTCAGCGAAATGATCAATTTAACCAAGGACCAAGCCGGCGGACGCTACCTTTTACCCATGCTGCTCGCCTGGTTCGCCACGATGATGACCGCGTTCTTTGCCGGGCTGCCTTCATCCGCGTCAACTTCTGGAACCAGCGAACAAAGAATGAAACGGGTTCCGCCGCCCCGCCGGCAACCGGGTCGCCGGCCGTCCCCCGCCCAATAACCCTGTTGCCTTTAACCGCTCGCGAAGTAAACTGACCGCCGAACCTTTTTCAACGTATCAAAAGCAAGCCGCCAGCCGGGCGCGAGGACCGGGGAATTCGTTCACGGCTGGAACCGCACCACATGCCAGGGTTGCAATCCGTCGGTAATTTTCAGCATGGCGTTGGTGGTGGCCACGAGTTCCGCGCCGGAAAATTGCAGCCAGGCGTCGAGCGTCGTGTCGTTTTCCTTCAGATTGAATCCACTCACGACGACGTATTGAACCTGTTGCCGGATTTGCTCCGGCGAATCGGTCAGAAAAAAATGCTCCACGCGCCGTTCGCCAAATGGACGCCACAGCGAAATGTCGCAGTCGTCCTTCGTTCCGATGAAGCCAACGGCCTTGAGGTCCGGCGGCAGCAGCGCGCGGACGCCGGCGAGCGCGTCGGAGCGCCCGGAATAGACGGTATAGACTTTCAGGGCGCGGGCGAGCAACCGTTGATCAGGATGCCGTGATGACGCCCTCGATAAAATGGTTTTGGCCGGCCAGAGCGGGCGATCCGGCGACAGCACCAGAACGGCCAGAGCCAGAGCCAAACTTCCGCCCGCCATCATGCGCCACCAGCCGCGTCGGACGATTTGCGATTGCCCCGCGCCGGCGAGCAGCAGCGGCAGCAGCAACGGATAGTATGGGGCGATGAGCCGCTGCGGCGTGACCATCCCGGATTTCATGCCAAAAGCCAGCAGCGCAAACCACGGCGCAATCAAAACCCACCGGCATAATTTTGCGGGAATCAGCGGGCCGGGTCCTGAATTATGTTTTGAAGAACGGCCCATCAGCCACGACGCCGGAACGGAAACGAGCAGCAGCAGGCTGAGACCGATACCGAATCCGGCCCAATCTTCCGTGGGCAATTCGGGCAGCGTGTGAAATCCCGGCTCAAAATTCGCCACCATCGGAGTCGTCAGGAAATGCGGCAGGACCGACAGCGCGTGCTGGTTCCACCAGCCGGCCAGCGGAAAAAACGGCGGAACAAAATTATTGAGCCCCAGCAGCAACGCGTTGCCCCAGACCCCGACCACGGGATTTTTCATGTTCATGCCGGCGCGCTCGATGGACAGGCCCGACCAGTCGCCCAGGTAATGCACGTTCAAAATCGCCGTCGGCAG
>Ga0182027_10005505_pt1 | contig 19211 bp, 15 predicted proteins | sample 712E1DmetaG_FD_121300 | JGI IMG/M metagenome (GOLD analysis project Ga0182027, IMG submission 121300) | Permafrost microbial communities from Stordalen Mire, Sweden - 712E1D metaG (Illumina Assembly) | ecosystem: Environmental > Terrestrial > Soil > Wetlands > Permafrost | place: Sweden...
AACGAGAATATGACCGTTTAAATCAATTACAGGCTTGCTAAAGCCCAGGGAGCTGTTATAACTTATGATAGTATCCAATGGTTTTTTGGCTCATGGTATCCCGGTGATCCATATCCCTGGGTTCAGGATCCTGTAAATTACAAAAATGTATATTATCCGCCTATTACAGCTTGCAACCTCAAAAATATACATGATACAGACCAGTATAAATCTGACTGCCATGGGCCAAACCTGGTCTTTTTTCCGAATAATACCTATAAATACCGTTTGAGGTATGATATTGATAATAATGCTGCCGGATACACCATTCCCCCGGGACCTGATATGTCGATGGATAAATGTAAAAACCCTTCTTATCCATGGGGCAGCGATAGTTTGCAATATTTCTGGGATTTCGGCGATTCATATGGAACAAGTTGTACATCAACCGTTTCTGTTCCCAACTATCTTTGCAAATATTCATCTGAAATTACACCTTATCATGATTACAAAAAATCGGGATGCTATACTGCTAAGTTAAAAGTATCCGATCAGTCCATGAACTGTATCAGCAATGCTTCTATCACCATTCCTATGGAACCACCGGATGCAGGTTGGGATTATAAGGTATTTAAAACAATGGCTCTTGCCGGCTGGGATACTTCATCCCGGAGGCTTGACTGGGCAACACAATTACAAATGCCCTCCAGTTGGGGCAGAAGAGGCTTGATCCTTAATGGAATACCCTGTGTAGGACAAGCCTATCCTCAACGACCTTCACTTAACGAAACCCTTCCCAGTTGCGACCGGCAGAAATGGTGGATTGTATTTGATTCAGCATCTCAATGTTCCGGTTATTGTAAAGACTCTACCTGGGCCGATACCAATGCGAACGGAACTAAAGATAAACTGATTAAAACAGTAGCTGTACAGTGCGGATGGATCGATGATCAGACCTTTGCCATGATGGGTAATAAATGGATTTATTCGACCGGAGGCTGTAAAACGATAGGCCTGATTATTAAAACAGGTGACTGTTATGATACTTTCTGGTACAATAAGTATAAATATATTGCCGACTTACAGGCAGGTTTTGATATACTTGATCCTGCCAGCTATAATACCAATACAGGGAAATACACAAATACCCTTGATTATGCATCTTACCAATACCTGAGATTGTGCCCGCCATTCCAGGCAATACTGACCGTTGCCGATACACAGCAGGCAGGCATAACAGATTTTACATTCTCAATAACCAAGAACTTCGGTGCCCCATGGACTAAATCATGGTATGCACCCATTGAAAATAAATGCAAATGGGTACAGGGCGTATCTTATTTATTATGCAGTGCTGATTCATTTACAATTGATCCTTTTTCAGGAGATACAACCTATAACAACTGTTTTATTTTCCCTAATCCAGCTAATAATTGCGGGGTAAATCAATCAGGGAATTACACCCTTCAATACTTTTTAAACCATGGATATATTAAAAAAACAACATATAAATTACTTGACCTGCGGGATACACTGTTCCTGAATGATGCCCAGGGAAACAGTTTACTTGAACCAGGTAAATATGCAATAAATTCTGTGGTGACAAACATTTATGGATGTGTAAATATGGCTCAGAGTGAAGTTTTTGCAGGCCATTATACCGACTTCGAAGCAAGTAACCAGGTAATATGTAATCAAACCGGAAGCAATACCGTTACTTTTAAAGGTAATATTAAATATTTCAATCAAAAGCTGTATCCATGGGATCCTGAGTTGAATCCAACTGAATTCTGGCGTGATCCAAAGACAGCAAGGGGTGGATATCTCCCTGTTTCACCATATGTTCCCGAAAAAGTTGAATGGGATCTGAATGGGGATGGAATTTATGGGGATGGTGCCACAGGTGTTCCTGATTCAGTTTCCTATGTTTATACCCAACCCGGCAACTACACGGTGAGGATGAGAACGACTGATAGTAACAACTGTGTACAGATCCTGGAAAGGAAGAATTATATTCAGGTAGTCGGAGCTGTTGCCGACTTTGGCTTAGCCCAGAGTGTATCAGTATGTGCACCTCAGCCTGTTAAATTCCTTGACAAATCATATGGACTGAATATCTATCAGTACGATTATGATATTTATGGCAATAAAATCGATAGTACAGCTATTGATAGCGTTATTTCGTGGAAATGGGATTTTGGGGATCATTTATCATCTGACAGAAGCAAGAGCAGGTTAAAGAATCCGGTTCATGTTTATTTGAATAATGGTTGTTTTGATGTTACCCTGATCATAGAAATGGTAAGTGGTTGTAAAGATACAATTGTAAAAAAGAACTATTTTTGCATACAGGGACCGATTCCAAAATTTAAAATACTTGATTCAGTTGGTTATGAGCCTTTTACCGTTTTTGTAAAAGATGCTTCTTTGCACTTAGCCACATGGGAATTTATTAAAGGCGATAATACAACAGCCAGTTACAAATCAAGGCCGGCAGATTCAATATTCGCATTAGTTTACAATACCCCCGGCCAATATTATCTGTACCTGAGGGCATCCGACAGTGTTTACAACTCAGCAGTTGGCAAGTGGCTGAATTGCACGGCTACTTATGGCGAACCATCCGATTCATCACAACCTCACTTCAAAATTGTAGTATATCCAACTTCGATTGAAGAAGCGGTTAAGTCGGATGAATTCTTTGTATATCCAAATCCGTTTACCGGATCGGTCAATGTGTATATACCTCAAAACAAAGCCATATCAGAAATAGCCCTGCTTGACCTTTCGGGAAAAACAATACTGTTCAGAAAAAATATCAGGGTGAATAACGTGGAGATTTTCCGGGATGAGCTCCCGCAGGGAATTTATATACTGAAAATTGTATCTGATAAGGTATATGTGTTTAAGTTGATGGCGGAGTAAAATTTTACGACCGTTAATGGTCTCAAATTTTAAAATTGCAAGCTAAGAACTTAGCCTGTCCTATTCATAAACTTTGTGAAACCTTTCCCGAAAAATCGGGACAAGTTGTGACTTTGTGTCTTTGTGGCAAAAAAAAGCCACCAAGGCACGAAGACTATAAGATATACAATGATGTGTCTTTTTATGAATTATTCAGGTTAGATTCCACTTAATAAATTGAACATGAGTTTTAAAACAAAAACATTGGGAGCAAGTTCCTGAAACTCAGGTGGGATACAGATTTTAATTCAGAATTTTACCAATTTTTTTGTGTATTGATATGAACTGTTGGAAAGAGTTACAATATAAACACCTGGAATGATTTTACTGCTTAATGAAACTACATTATTCCCTTCAGAAATTGGCAAATTTTCGGACCAAAGTAATTTTCCTGTATAATCATAAATGCATAGCATATCATTCCGGGTATTCTTATCCTTTGATATGATATCCAAATTTTCGCCGGTGCTGTATATATAAATCTGATCAGTTTTCTTAGGAATGTTTTCATTTTTATCAACATTCAAAGGATGTTGAATGGGTTCCATATTTTGATAAAAAGTTGTATTGAAAATAAAGCATTTATTATCAAATGTGCTTTCTATATTCAAAGCGTGTTTATTTATATAAACTGAATCAAAGGTTTTTGCAACTAAATCAAAAGTCTTTAATACAAAACATGGGGTATCAGGATTATTGTAACTACCTTTTATATAAAACACTTTATTTCCTATCATAGTAGCTGTTTTAATTACCAAACTTTTATATGGATTATCTATTCTTTCAATTAATTGCCAACTTTGTCCGGTATCTATTGAATATGATATGTTCATAGTTTCATATTCCAATAAAACCCCTTCATCGCGAACATGAAGTTCCCCAATAAAATTATCGTAATTAAAATAGGTGGTATCTAACATAACCCAGTTTTTCCCGGCATCAATAGTTTTATTAATATACATTTTATTCGCGGAAGGTCCGTATTTCCAAAAATACCAGGTTGAAGTATCATTAATAGCAATTAATTCAGATGAATGAATATAATCTCCAAATGAGTAAACTACCTCAAATTTATTTTTTCTGACTTTTAACAAAGGTAGCATGTTATAATCAGGAGGAATTAAATACCAACCGGTTAAAAATACAGTCTGTGTATCAACTGCTATTAGTTGAACTTGCATACCTGAATCACCATAATCCTTGTAGGCAAATTTTTCCCATGTTATTCCTCCATCCCTTGTTTTATAAATATCGACTTCCGGGTCGTTGGGCCATCTTTGAACCCTTTTAAACCCAACTAATGTACCTTTCACAAAGTCAGCAGGATTTACTACATAGTAATCTTCGAATAACGATTTTTGAAAACCCCAATCAGGAATAATTCGTGGAACGCCCTTTTCAACAATATAGCTTGTATCCGCTTTTATATATTGCAGGTTTTCTGTTATATACCAAAAGTCTGTAACCTTACCGTATTTTGTTATTTCCTGCCATTGTGCATTTGCCCAAAAAGATAAAAGTAAAAGGTAAGATATAATGGCATGTTTTTTCATTACGGAATTTTATTGCTGGATGTCGTCATTTATTGATATTGGGGTTCAATTGAAATGAATGATCATCTAACAAGGTTAGCGGTACAAATACTAATCAAAATTACTTGATAACATTTCTAAAACCTAATTTTATTAAGGAAGAATTCGTACAATTGCGGCATCATTTTTCAAAATTGCAAGCTAAAAACTTTAATTTTAGGGCTGCCTGTCCGACCTCTGGCGGGAAGCCCTGTTAGTTCTGGTTTTTCAATTACCCCGACCTTAAGGTCGGGCCAAGTCAAAAACCCGGATATTCGGGGCTTTAGCCCAATTTATGAATTATTCAGGTTAGATTCCACTTATATAGAGTCTAAAATTTAATTACACAAACCTGAACTAATTCTTGATTTGGTTTAAGGAAATGTGAAAACATTTGCCAGAACTTTATTTTACGTTCCTTGAGTGAACAAATATATCTGTTATGAGTAATCTTTTTTCTCATAAACCACCATACTCTTTCAATAGGGTTCAGATCCGGCGAATATGGAGGAAGATATATCAGCTCTAGTTTGGGATGAAGTTCAAGAAACCTTTTCAATAATTTAGCATGATGATATCTTACATTATCCAGGATTATAATGATTTTAGGAGCATTCCAATAAACTGAGAGTATTTTTAAAAGATGAATTTTGAAACTTTTATAATTTCCTTTATCTGCAAAGTTTATTGTTATTTGTCCAGTTCTATAATTTAGACTTCCAAAAGTTGTTTGTCTTTCTCTTTTATTTTGTTTACAATTGATTCTAGGTTGGACACCTTTTAATCCCCAGCTATATGAAACAGTTGCAGTATTGCTCAAACTGAATTCATCTTCAAAGAGTATTGCAGTATCAGGTGGTTCAGTCTGAAGTTTTTTTTACTGTTTCCCGGAATTCTTCCCTCTTTTCTTCATCTCTCTCAGGATATATTGCTCTTCCCTTTTGGTAAGTAAAACCAAGAGAACCAAGTATATTATAGATATTGGCTTTCTTATACTCAATTCCATATTTCTTCTTGATATAATCTATAACTAAAGGCCCGTTCCAAGTAGATGTGTTATATCCAAACTCTTCTGGTCTATTATTTTGCAACACATTTTTAATTTCGTCAAATTGTTGATTCTCCAATCGGGGCTTTCTTCCACTTTTAACTTTATCCCTTAAGCCATCTATTCCTTCTTTTTCAAATTTATGAACCCAGTTACATATCTGCTTGTAGCTGGTATCATATAACTCTTGAACATCTCTTGATGTCTTACCCAATGATATCTGATATACTGCATACAACCTAATACCAATCGTATATCTATCATCCTTTTTAAACAGAATTTTGATCTGTTCAGGTGTATAACCTTGTACTTGCAATGCTTTTCTTGTCATAATGTTGTAATTTTGTTGAGAACAAATATACAACATTTATGTGTAATTACAAAATGGACTTAATATAATAAATTGTCCATGAGCATTTAACTCAAACATATAAATCGCTTTCCTGATATTCAATTACTACAGAATCGCAATCAGATTGTAAACCCCAATCCAAGTTCTTCCAGTTTCTGTTTTGAAGGTTTGGAAGTGAGCAAATCCCAGCCCCTTGTTTCGTAATATTTATCGAGCGCTTTGGCAAATTCCTCCCTGCTGGCATTTTTCCCTTCTGCCGGGCCATGGCTTGGTTTATCGTTGTAAAAACGTTCCGGGAGAAAATCATCTTCCTTACGAAATCCTTCACGGTAGTTAAACATCTTTTCAAGGTTGAATATCCTTTCGCCTGCCTGGTTTACATCATTCGCGGTCCATTCAAAACCTGTGAGAGCTGTAAGAAAATGATGATAAGCCAGGTCATCCTTGTACCACGAACCGGCAAAACTGCACATGCCAAGAGAATCTCTTAATGCCGATTGATTCTGCCCTTCGGGCGAACTACCATTGAGATGGCAGGCGCCCCTGTTGGCCGTGGCATACGAAAGCCCGGTTTTATTTGGTGCCATAAACACATTCCAGGCTGCCAGTTCGTGCCCCTTTACATGAATGGCAAACTTGCTGCTGTCTTTGCCGATGATTGAAGCCAGCTTTTTTACACCACAGGATGCTTTTTCACCGATACCGGGTTCCCTTTTTCCAATTTTATGAATCATCTGTAAGGTAGCATCCACACTTCCCCATACCAGGTCAATTCCGTCCAGAAAAGCAAGGTCGATGTATTTCTTATCATAGGCTTCCATCAGAAAACCGATCACATTTCCCAGCGATATGATGTCAATGCCATAATCGTCGGCTGTATTAATACATTTATTCAGCCCGTTCAAATCAGAAATAAGTAAATTGGCACCAAGCATGGTGCCTGTTTCATATTCAGGGCCATCGTGAACAAATCCCCCATAGGCACCTTTGGCCATACCGCTTTTTTTACACGATAGCTGGCAAACATAACAGGCAAAATCTCTTTTCCAAATTTGTTTACGCGAAGCAGCCGTATTGATTTTATCAATTTCAGGATCGCTTCCTTCGCTGTAATTCTTTACAGCCATTGTTCCTCCGTCGCTCGACGATTGCAATGCATTGGTTGTGCCCCCTGTGCGCCAGCGCTCCCGGTCGGGAGTGTTTTGGGCAAATGATTGTCGCGCTTTTTCGAGCAATACAATAAATGAATCATGATCGCCTATAGAAGGCATTCCGGAACCTCTGACTGCCACTGCCTTCAGATTTTTTGAACCCATCACGCAGCCTGTGCCTCCTCTTCCGGCTGCCCTGGCAGAAGTATTTATGATACCGGTATATCTGACCAGCTTTTCCCCTGCCGGTCCGATATAACATGTTTTGAATCGCTGGTCGCCAAGATCGGCGGTTAATTGTTTGTCGATGGTATCGGTTCCCATTCCCCAATATTTTGAAGCATCCCGTATTTCAACACGGTCATCTTCGATAAAAATATAAACTGGCTTATCGGCTTTCCCCCTGACCATCAGTCCATCATAACCTGCAAAGCGTAGTTCAGGACCAAAAAATCCACCCATATTGGAATAGCTGACCGTTGATGCGAAAGGCAAATCAGACTTCAGGGGCGAGGTCATGGGCGACTTGCACACCACACATGTACGCGAAGAATTTGGTATGGGAAAGCCCGAAAACGGTCCCGGCATAAAAAACAAAACATTATCAGCTGACAACGGATCAATCCCTGCTTTTGGAATTGTATCATATAAAAGTTTCATTGCCAGTCCCCTGCCTCCTACAAATTTTTTAAGATCGTCAGGGAAAATCTGCCTGGATTTGATTTTCCGGGTAGAGAGGTCAATATCCAGAATTATTCCGTAATATCCGTTCATAGCGTGTATTAGTTGCTTCTCAGGTAAAGTTTATCGTACAGCAGTTGAGCTATTTTTTGGGGTGGCATGCCAAAATAATCCCTGTCTTTGGTAACGTCTATATAGCTCAGCGTGCCATAAGTGCAGTATTTAACACATTTAGGATCGCCATCGCAAAGGGTGCAGATACCCATGGGCTCACCGGTATCTGAATTCTGCCGGATGACACCTGTACGTTTAGAACTGCAGGCATCACTGCACTTGCCACAGGCAATGCATCTTTTCGAATCAACCCGTACCGTTGATGTAGCCTTATCCTTGTACAGGGCTTTTCTGCCTGTAACTTTATCAGGTTCTACCGGACATGCTTTGATACAGGGATTGTCGGGACATAATGAACAAATGCTGGGCACATCCAGGTCGGGATTGTAATGATATACCTGGATATTGGCTTTAGCCGGATTTCCGGGCCCCATTATTTTCATACCCTTGTTTTCGAAGGGATAATTGAAGGCCGAACAAACCGTTTCGCAGGTGCGGCAGCCGGTACATTTGCTGAAATCAATAACGATGGCTTTTATCTTTCCTTCAGTATTGCGATCGGAGATAATGAAACCATAATTCCCTAAAATGATGGTACCACAGGAGAAAATTGCAAGATCTCTCATAAATTCCCTCCGACCGATAGATTTCGCTGTTAAATTATGATCTGTGTCCATTTCTTTGAGTTTGTTCCCTGAGTACTATTTTACAAAAAAGTTTGGAATAAATGTTTGAAAAAATTGCTATTCTTTCTTTTGCTTTTGAACATAAAATTGCTTTTAAAATCAAGAATTTCATTGGCTTCACGCAAAAGTCCCCCTTAAAAAAGGGGGATTTAGGGGGATGTCCCTTTCTTTTTTTCAAATTCCTCAATCCATTCCTCAATTCTGATCACTACACCTTCAATATTTTGTTTTACATCCAAATCATTAAACCTAAGAAATTGCATTCCCAAAGCTTCAAGTTTCATCTGCCTTTTTTCATCTTTTTCCTGTTCACCATCATAAAAATGGGTTTCGCCATCAACTTCAATAATCAATTTCAACTTTCTGCAATAAAAATCGACTATATAATTTCCAATTGGTTTTTGCCTGTTGAACTGATATCCTTTCATTTTACGACCTTTAAGATGTTGCCAAAGTAAGACTTCACCTAAGGTGCTGTTATTGCGTAAGTTTTGTGAGCGATATTTGAGTATTGGATTGTAGTATATTTTCATAAGATTTAAAAATTAAGACATCCCCCTAACCACCTTTGATAAGGGGGAATCCATTCGCCGGACCCAGAAAAAACAAAACCTCTAATTTCATTAATGTGTAGCTCTTTAGGTAACACTCTCCAACTGCTTTACCAGCATAATTGCCTCTTTTGCTTCCTTTACCTCATGCACCCTTAAGATATCCGCACCTTTCAGTAATGCAATGGTATTGAGAACCGTAGTGCCATTCAGTGAATCTGCTGCATGAATATTCAGCACCTTATTGATCATGGATTTATGCGAAACTCCTGCCATCATGGGCTGTCCAAGGCTGGCAAGCATGTCCAAATGTCTTAAAAGCTGGTAATTGTGTTCAATGGTTTTGCCAAAACCAAATCCGGGATCAATAATAACATCAGCAATTCCCAATCTATGAGCAGTTTCGAGTTTCTGAGCGAAAAATTGCATCACTTCTGTAACTACATTTTTATATACAGGGCTTTGCTGCATGTTTGCAGGTGTTCCCTGCATGTGCATCATGATGTACGGAACCTGAGATGATTTAACCAGCTGAAACATCCGGGGGTCCATTTCACCGCAACTAATGTCGTTTATCATGACAGCACCTGCCCCGATTGCTTTTTCGGCTACCTCAGCCCTGAAAGTATCAATCGACAGAATGGAATCAGGAAAATGGGATTTGATGAGCTTTATCGATTCAATAACCCTTTTCAGTTCTTCTTCGACAGTTACATTTCCTGCTCCCGGCCTGCTTGAAAAGCCCCCTACATCAATAAAATCGGCACCTTCCAACAAAAATTGTTCTACTTGTGCCAACATACCCTTCAGGCTCTTGTATTTGCCACCATCATAAAAAGAATCGGGCGTAAGGTTTAAGATGGCCATCACCTTTTTTTCAGAAAGATCAATCAGCCTGCCTCCGATCCGGATGGTTTTTTTTCGTTCAAATGTGTCCATTCTCATATGTTTTACATCGTAAAAATAGTTAATTTTGAATTTTGATTGGTATAATTATTCAGCTTCAGCTAAAGATAAATGGAATCAATAACGATCAGGCAATACAAGGAACAAGCTACCGGCTGCCGGGATATTTTTATTAAGAAAAATAAGGATTATGGCCCCTCATGGCGGATTATGCGCCTGCCAACACTGGTCGACCAGATCTATATCAAGGCAAACCGCATCAGGAGTATTGAAGAGGGAAAGCAACAAATGATTGACGATGACATCCCATCGGAATTCAGGGGAATTATTAACTATTGCGCCTTAACACTGATTCAGATAGAACATGGCACACAGTTGCCTGAAAACCCTGATTTTGATTCAATTTTAAAATTATACGACAGCTATATTGAAAAAGCCATGAACCTGATGAATAAAAAAAATCACGATTACGGCGAGGCATGGCGAAATATGTATGTGAGTTCTTATACCGACCTGATCCTTACCAAAATACTACGCATCCGGTCTATCATCGAAAACAAAGGCAAAACAAATGTTTCTGAAGGTATCGATGCCAATTTATATGACATGATGAATTATGCTTTTTTTGGATTGATAAAACTTAGTGATCATGAAAATAAATAAATACTTCATTCTTATCATCCGATTTATTGTCGGACTTACCTTTATTTTTTCGGGTTTTGTCAAGGCGGTCGATCCGGTTGGTTCACAAATCAAAATCGGCGAGTACCTATTAGTGTATGGACTGGAATGGCTTGTACCATTGGCTCTGACAATGGGCATTTTATTATGTGCCCTGGAATTTATCCTTGGGGCATCCCTTATTTTTGGAGTAAAACCCCGGCTTATAACAACCACGGCACTTCTGCTGATGGCCTTTTTTACCATCCAGACCCTTTTTAGTGCCATCAAAAACCCCGTTACCGATTGTGGTTGTTTCGGAGATGCTATAAAACTTACAAATTGGGTGACTTTTTACAAAAATATTGTACTGATTATTTTTGCGTTTGTTCTTTTCCTTGCAAGAAAAGACATTAAGCCATTTTTTACCGGTTTTCCTGAATGGAGCGTGATTAGCATTGCTGCATTGATTATATTTTTTGTATCCATAAGCTCATACCGCTATTTGCCAATGATTGATTTTCTGCCCTATAAAACGGGTAAGGATATCAAAATGCAAATGATCATACCTGAGGGTGCTCCCCGAAATGTTTACAAAACTGTTCTGGTTTACAGGAATAAAAAATCGAAGGATACAAAGGAATTCTCCGATAACAATATACCTTCAGATGATGTTTGGGAATGGATAGAAACTAAAAACGAACTCATCAAAAAGGGATATGAACCACCCATCCACGACTTTTCGATCAGCAGTTTGAATGGCGAGGACATGACACAAAAATTCCTTGAACAGGAGGGATACAGAATTCTTATCGTGCAGGAACAGCTTAAAAATTCCCTGCCCAAAGGGCAAGTAAAACTGAATATGCTGGTTTCGGATTTAATCAAAGACAATGAAGTGAAGGTCTGGGCCCTTACTTCTTCGCTGGAAGCTGAAATCAGGAATTATACGAAAGAAAATAAAGTGGCATACACATTTTATAATACCGATCAGACAACCTTAAAAACCATCATCCGTTCAAATCCCGGCGTTTTGCTTTTAAAAAACAACCTGATCCTGAAAAAATGGCCTTCCAGAAGAATTCCCGATGCAAAGGAGGTTTATAAGTACCTGTATAAATGATAAAAAGAATCCGTTTCAACCTAAAACTACCCGGCATCTTTCAACTCAATATCACTGTATTGAGATCGTTTTGCATGTTTATTGTCTTTTTCGCTGGTTTTTCATCATTTTTATGCTCACAGGTGATCCTCCCGGAAAATAGCTACTACCATTTTGAAGGCAGTTCAACACTTAAAAAAAATCTTGTTCTTGACCTGCATAAATTTGGAGACAGCATTTACGGAACTTATTATTGTCAAACTGATGGAGAATTGCATTATTTTGCAGGCAAACTGAACTCGCCGGTAAGTTTATGTGCAATTCTAAAGAACGGTGACAGCATGATAGGTGAATTTAATAGTTTGCATACCTTCAGGGGTTATCTTTATGATGTCAAAAGCAATGCTAAGAACCGTTTTCTTTTCAATGAAACTGACTACTTTGGCAGTATGACATTTGAAGCATTCAGAAATACCCGCACCTACGACTTTGCCGACAAGCCATTGTTTCCCAGGTATAAAATCGATCTGTTGCTATTGTATCCTGAGGGCCATCCAAACCGTACCGTTCAGGATTCGGTTCAGGATTATATTCTTGGATATTATTTCGGACAAAATATTCTTTTCAATACAAGGGAAAAGATGCTGGACTTCCTCAGTAATTATTATTACCAGAATTATTCTGAACATTACAAAACCAATGCTTTCGATTACAGGAGTTCGCTTTTAAAATGGTCGGCCGTGCAGAATGTTCAGATTTTGTTCAATGAAAATTTTGTGCTAACACTCAGTATAAAACAAAACATTTCAAACTGGAATAACGATCCCGTATGGGACAAAATCTACATCATAGTGAACCTGAAAACCGGTCAACGAATTACTACCGATGATATCTTTAGTCCGGGCTACCAGGAAAAACTAAATACGCTTTTAACAACAAAACTGGAAAAGCAATTTAATATTACGACAACATTATTGACTGAGGGATTTTACAAATCAACGGTTACCAGGCACAATAATATTTTCGTAACCCGCCAAGGCATTGGATTCCATTATAATCCTGGTGATCTGGCCCCGGCAAACTTTGGTGAAATAGATCTGTTTTTCCGTTTTGATGAATTGAAAGAAATCCTTCTTACCAAAGGGCTGATTTATACTTTGGTTCAATAGTCAGGATCTGACAGGTTTGATTTAATTTGATTTAATTAATTCAAAATCAATGTTCTGAGCAAGATTAACCCAGTGAGATTTTTGCTGATTCAGCCCAGACTCATCCATCTTTTCACTGCTTCCGAAAACCCGCTATCATTGAATGAAGCAACGGGAATAAATTCATCCTTCATTACATCGGGTGCATTTTTAACCACATAGCCATGACCGGCCCAACGAAGCATGTCGATATCATTATAATCATTCCCGACTGCCATAATATTTCCCCTTTCGATACCAAGTAATCCGGCTAAATGCCTGATACCATTTGCTTTAGAAACTTCAGGCGAATATATTTCCAGCCATAGCGAACTGTGATCCAAAGGTGAAGTTGAACGTATCACGGCCATATCGTTAAGATAATTTTTTACATCCTCATAAATGTCAACTTTATCATTTCCATGCAGGATGGCAATGAGCTGGCAGGATTCGAAAGGCACAAAAGGTTTTCCGCTCAGATCTTCAGCAAATTCTTCGTATAAAATTACCCTTCTTTCAAAATCGCCATTATTATTGGATACCCTTACATACTTGCATTTATGGTTATCGGGGACAGCTGAGAGTATAAAAAAATCAAGACCGAGTAAAAGTAAATGGTCATAAGCCCTATGTACTTGTTTTTTTGTAAGGTTATAAGCAAGTATCAGTTTTTCTGACTGGCATTCGATGATTCCGGATCCGGATGAAAAAACAAGATAATCAACAGGTAGTTTGCCGGGAAGCGTTTTTGTTATGCTATATGGAGACCTGCCGGTTGCTATCACCCGGCAATAACCTTCTTTGCCTAGTTTTTCAAGAGTCTGAAGGTCGGTATCGCTTATGCTTCCGGACGAGCTTAATAAAGTGCCATCAAGATCGGTAACGATCATTTTTTTCATGATTCAAATTTATACTTTTTCGATATTCAAACTGCTTAAATCCACTCTATAAATCTTAATAATGCTACTTAAACACAAAGGCTCCAAATTACACCAAACTATTCTAATTATTAATATAGCTTTAGTGAAAACAGTTTATCTGTCTGGGACAAGTTGAAAATTTTATATAGGAATACATACCACATAAGCTATTAAGAGCACTTAATCCTGAATTGTATCTTGGCCTTCAATGAAATTTATGCTTTAAGGGGAACGAAGGTAGGGTGAATTACCCCGAGCTTTAGCACGGGGGCTAAAAACAAAACATCTCCGGGCTTTAGCCCAAATCATTTTTGAGTAACACAAATTTGATGCTTGTTTTTGGGCTAAAGCCAGGCTTTTATTATACATCTATACCCCCAGACTTTAGGCCGGGGCAATTCAAATATAACTTCACCTATATCGTTAACAAATACCACATCGAAATTGACTAAATTTGGCTCTTGAATTCAATTATGAATATGTCGTACAAATATATTTTCGGACCTGTACTTTCGCGCCGTTTGGGTTTATCACTCGGTGTAGATGTTATTCCTCAGAAAACCTGCAACCTCAATTGTGTTTATTGCGAATCGGGTCGTACATCTCTGCCATCATCCCAAAGGGCTTCATTTATTCCTGTCAGGGATATCATCGAAGAATTACAGGATTTTCTGAAAACGAATCCAAAAATAGATCATATTACCTTTTCCGGAGCAGGTGAACCAACCTTGTACCGCGATATGCCGGCCATAATTTCATTTATAAAAGTCAATTATCCTCAATATAAACTCGCCCTGATAACCAACAGCATTTTATTGGCTCAGCCCGAAATCAGGCAGGAACTACTTGAATTCGATGTTATTTTACCATCGCTTGATGCAGCTACTCCTGCAGTTTTTCATAAAATTAACCGGCCGGTTGTTAAAATTGAGTATCAGGATGTAATCAATGGATTAATCAGTTTTCGTAAAATATTTAAAGGCAAAATCTGGCTTGAGGTTTTTATCATCGAAGGGATCAATGATACGGCAGCAGAATTAGCATTATTAAAGGAGCAACTAAGCCTGATTGCACCTGATATTGTTCAACTGAACACCCTTGACCGTCCGGGAACAGAATCATGGGTTAAACCTGCATCATGGAAAAAACTTGAAGAAATAAAGGCATATTTTGCCCCGCTGAACGTTGAGATTGTTGCCCGCAATAAAACCGCAAAGCATTTTGAAGCAGCCATACAAAATATTGATGAACAGATTATCAATACCATAAAACGCCGGCCTTGTACCGGACAGGAATTGGCAGCAATTCTGGGACTGGAAACAGACATGCTTGAAAAACACATTCAACTATTAATCTCCTCCCAAACCATTGAGCCTGATAACCAATCGGGGAGTGTGTTTTACAAGATACGCCAGATTTGACAACTTTGCAGCAAAGGCAATACAGCCTGGATAAGTTGTCAAATCTAAAAAGGGAAAAAGCATTTTATTTGCCACCCTGATTTGGCAACTTTCCCCAAGCAGTAAACCCATACACAAAGTTGCCAGATCGGGTAACGGCTGGCTCGATTTTACAACTTTGCAGCATAAACAGCGCAGACTGGATAAGTTGTCAAATCTGAGCAGCGAAAAAGGCTGGCATAATTTGTCACTTTTGCAACTTGCTGATCCTGGAATTTGTTATCTTTGTTATTTGCAAATGAGATTAATGAAGAAATAAAAGAACCTAAAAAACACACATATGATCTTTAGGAAAAAATATAATATAATACTGGCTATAATTCTTTTAGCAGTTACGAGCCAGGCACAGGATAAGACATCATCAGGAAATGATGCCGTTTTTAATTTTAATGTAACCAGTATCGCCGGGAAGCCACGACAAGGTGATCTGATCATACTTAAAAGTAAAAAGACCTCAAAAACGTATGAAAGCACTACGGGAATCGATGGAAAATGCACCATAACAATCCCGGGTGGTGATATTTATGCTATTTTTTACAAACTTTTTACGGATACTATAAAATATAAAGAGATAGAAGTACCCGGAGGAAAGAGAATGGCATATACTTTACAAATGAAATATGATCCACCCAAAGTTTTTACCCTGAAGAATATTTTCTTTGAAACCGGCCTATCTGCGCTCAGGAAAGAATCATACGAAGCCCTAAATGAACTCACAGATGCATTGAAAGCAAAAAAATCAATGGTTATTGAAATAGGTGGTCATACTGATAATGTCGGCACTCCTGCTTCCAATCAGAAACTTTCGACCGAACGGGCCAATGCTGTCAGAGATTACCTGGTCAAACACGGCATTGAACCTAAAAGGCTGATAGCCGTAGGTTATGGTGATACACAGCCTGTAGCATCGAATGATACTCCTGAAGGCCGTCAGCAAAACAGGCGGACTGTAGTCAGGATTATTTCAGAGTAAGCTAAAACGACATACCATCAAGGTCATTCGAAAAGAACCCGGAGCATGATTTGGTAATTTTGAAGTATGGACAGAGGAGCATGAGTAGGTGTAAAATCTAAACAGGGAAGAACAGGAAATCGAAAGAAACATTTTTTGGGTCACCTGGTTTTGATAACTTTTTACCATGTATAGTGGCTTTCCCGGAAACCTGACAACCCTCTAAATCTTCCTTTTTTAGGGAGACTTTAACGCAAAAAAAATGAAACCCTGTTATTACTTTAAATGAGCTATCATAATCTGGAGTATGGTACAGGCTGCCTTAGAGATGTTGGTGCCGGGTCCGAATATGCCAATGACACCATGTTTATACAAAAAATCATAATCCTGTGATGGGATCACACCACCCACAATTACCATAATATCATCTCTTTTGTACTCTTTTAGCCTGCTTATAACTTCAGGAACCAGGGTTTTATGTCCTGCAGCCAGACTTGAAATTCCTAAAATATGAACATCATTTTCAACTGCCTGTCGGGCAGCTTCGGCAGGGGTCTGGAACAGAGGTCCGATATCCACATCAAAACCCATGTCGGCAAAGCTCGTTGCGATTACCTTGGCACCGCGGTCGTGGCCATCCTGTCCCATTTTTGCGATCATGATCCTTGGCCTTCTTCCTTCGAGCCCGGCGAATTCATCAGCCAGCTTTTGTGCCTTTTCGAAATTTTCTTCTGTTGCCATAATTGATGAATAAACACCTGAAATTGATTTTATCGGTGCATTGTACCTGGTATAAATTTTTTCGCAGGCATAAGAAATCTCACCCAGGGTAGCCCTCTTTCTGGCAGCATCCACAGCCAAAGCCAGCAGGTTGCCCTCACCGCTTTCACATGAATGCGTAATGGCGTTCAGGGCTTCTTCCACCTCGATGTTATTTCGATTTGACTTTAGTTCATGAAGGCTTTTAATTTGATTTTCCCTGACGGCTGTATTGTCAACTTCCAGGGTGTCGAGAGGTGATTCTTTTTCCAGCTTATATTTATTGATACCTACAATGTTATCCTTTCCTGAATCAATTCCTGCCTGTTTTCTTGCTGCAGCTTCCTCAATTTTCATTTTTGGAAGTCCGGTTTCGATGGCTTTTGCCATACCACCCAATGCTTCTACTTCCTGTATAAGATCCCATGCCTTATGAACCAGTTCGTGGGTAAGTGATTCGACATAATATGAACCGGCCCAGGGATCAATGGCTTTGGTAACATTCATTTCTTCCTGAATGTATATCTGGGTATTACGTGCAATACGTGCAGAAAAATCAGTCGGCAGGGCAATGGCTTCATCAAGCGCATTCGTATGCAGTGATTGTGTATGACCCAACACGGCTGCTAAGGCTTCAACACAGGTACGTGCCACATTATTGAACGGATCCTGTTCCGTAAGGCTCCAGCCGGATGTTTGACAATGAGTGCGCAATGCCAGTGATTTCGGGTTTTTCGGATTGAACTGCTTTACCAGCTTTGCCCACAACATACGTGCAGCCCTGAGCTTGGCAATTTCCATAAAATGGTTCATCCCCACACCGAAGAAAAATGAAATACGTGGTGCAAAAGAATCTATATCCATTCCTGCTGCTACTCCCGCCCGCAGGTACTCCAGACCATCAGCCAGGGTAAAGGCGAGTTCGATATCAGCAGTACCACCGGCTTCCTGAATATGGTAACCGCTGATGCTGATTGAGTTGAATTTAGGCATGTGCTGCGATGTATACGCAAAAATATCTGCAATAATCCTCATCGAAGGAATTGGAGGATAAATATAGGTATTGCGTACCATAAATTCTTTCAGAATATCGTTCTGAATGGTGCCGCTAAGCTTTTCAGTGGATATACCTTGTTCCTCGGCAGCAAGTATATAAAATGCCATGATTGGGAGCACTGCCCCGTTCATGGTCATCGATACCGACATCTCATCAAGGGGAATCTGATCAAACAATATCCTCATATCGAGAATTGAATCAATCGCCACACCTGCCTTTCCCACATCACCTACCACTCTTTCGTGGTCGGAATCGTATCCGCGGTGTGTGGCAAGATCAAATGCTACGGACAAGCCTTTTTGTCCTGCAGCAAGGTTTCTCCTGTAAAACGCATTTGAGTCTTCAGCGGTTGAAAATCCGGCATATTGCCTGACGGTCCAGGGATGCATAACATACATGGTTGAATAGGGCCCCCTGAGAAACGGAGCAATACCGGCAGCATAATTAAGGTGTTCCATTCCGGCAAGGTCCGCTTCAAAATATGCCCGTTTCACAGGTATAAATTCGGCAGTAAGCCACTGCTTCTTGTTTTTATTTCTCTCCTTCCAGTGTTTGATTGCTTCAGGAGAAGGTCTTTTGCTTTTATATTCAATTTTGCTGAAATCTGGTCGCATGTATCGATTGGTTATATCTCTGGATCAAAATTATTTAATACCTAGCTTTTGCTGATAGTCCATTAATGTTTCAAGCACAGGCGATTTGGTATGAATAAAATCATCCACCCCTTTTTGTTTCAATTCTTCATTAATATCTTTTGGAAAACCGGCAACTACAATCATGCATTGTGGGTTCTTTTTCTTCATCTGAGTGGCAATTTCAGGGGCATACGCAAGGTATTCATCGTCGGCACTGCAAATTACCACGATATCGGATTTGCTCCTGATCGCTTCTGTAATAGCTTCATCCACCGTATTAAACCTTGGGTTATTTATGATCTCAAATCCCGCAACGGCAAAAAAGTTACCTGAAAAAATGCCACGTGCACTGCTCATGCCGGGATTTCCGATCTGTAATAGAAATACTTTAGGTTGTGTACCTCCATTTTTGACAAATTCCTCGGTTTTAAGTCTTAATTTTTCAAACTCCTCGGATTTGCGGTACATCCTGATCG
>Ga0182027_10005506_pt1 | contig 19211 bp, 15 predicted proteins | sample 712E1DmetaG_FD_121300 | JGI IMG/M metagenome (GOLD analysis project Ga0182027, IMG submission 121300) | Permafrost microbial communities from Stordalen Mire, Sweden - 712E1D metaG (Illumina Assembly) | ecosystem: Environmental > Terrestrial > Soil > Wetlands > Permafrost | place: Sweden...
GTTGTATATTGTCTGTTCGTCTAACCCAACTAGCTTGACCGTTCCAAAATTGATAGCATCGGGGCGTTCAGTAACATATCGCAACACAAGGATGGGAACTCCGAAATGAGGGCCTTCCTCCTGTACTCCTCCTGAATCGGTTAATATCAGAAAAGATTTTGCCATAATATTCACAAAATCAAGATAATCTAAAGGTTCAATCAGCAATACGTTAGGCAGGTTCTTTAATAAAGGATATACAACATCACGGACTATTGGGTTCAGGTGAACTGGAAAAACAAAAGCATGATCAGGATATTCCAAGGCAAGTCTTCTGATGGCTTTACATGCGCCCTCCATAGGCTTTCCCCAATTTTCACGACGATGCATAGTAATTAAGACTATTTTCTTTCCCTGATTGACCACCACATTTAGTGCGTCGATAGTAAACTTATAGTTATCCTGAACAGAATATTTTAAAGCATCAACAACGGTATTCCCAGTAACAAAAATAGTTTTAGGGTCTACATTTTCTTTTAAAAGAGATTGGCGGGCAGTGGCAGTAGGTGCAAAATGCAAATCAGTAATACACCCTGTGATCCGACGGTTTATCTCCTCCGGAAAAGGATTGGCCTTGTCATTGGTCCGTAAGCCTGCTTCAATATGCCCGACCGGAATTTGTCTGTAGAAAGCTGCAAGACTTCCAATGCATGTTGTAGATGTATCTCCCTGAACCAAAACCATATCTGGGTTTTCTATCCCTAAAATTTCATCCAAACCGGTAATAATTTTTGCTGTAAGACTTGCCAGTGTCTGCTTAGGAGCCATTATATCCAAATCATAATCTGGTTTTATTTTAAAAACTTCCAACACCTGGTCAAGCATTTGACGATGTTGTGCCGTTGCAATTGTAAGAACTTTAAAATACTCCGGATTTTTCTGTAACTCGATTATAACAGGCGCCATCTTGATTGTATCAGGCCTGGTCCCAAAAATTACAGCAATTTTCTTTTGATTCATCAGATTCAAATCTTTAGTTGTAAATAAGATGCAAATGTATTCTTATGATTAATTCTAACGATTTATTTAACAAATTTTAATATTTAAGGTAAATATTTAACAGACAATCTGTTATTCATATAGATATATTAGTATTCAAGCAAGGTTGAACAAAAAAAGCGATGGGATAGAGTATCCAACGCTTTAACGTCTTGTTGTATTTTTTGCAAAGTTCAACTATTTTAGACAGAAACCAAAAAATTAATATCCTATTTGAATACAATCTATTGTGACAATTTTTTGATCGTACCGGACATTAAACATTTTTTTTCACTGCTGTCTAGTTAAAATAATTGACTCAATTGAAAATCCTTATAAAATCTGGTGTTTATGAAATATGTCACCCCGCTGGAGTTCATTACCTGCGGGCCTCATTTTTTCTATAAATATATCATCCCTATGGGATTTCCATTTGCTATAGTTTAAAAGCTCGTTGGAATGTGTGTTAGTGAATTTTAGTGCTTTAGAGAGTTAGTGGCAGAAAAAAATTACCACAAAGGCACAAAAACCAAGAAATCACGAAATTATAAACGCTAAAATAAACTTAAGCCTTTCCATTTTATAACTCCGTAGGAGTGAAATATTTATAGAAAAATAAATCCATCCACAAATTTAAACTCCATAGGAGTGAAATATTTATTGGACAACAGTGAAATTGAATAATTAAATAAAAAAGGAAGTTTACTGCCTGCCTTTTATATTTACTCAAGTTTCCTAGTTTGGATCAAATTCTGAAATAATCAAATATAAATTTATGTGCGTCGTAAAAACTATTGCTCCATTAATTATTTCATTTAGAAAGTTTATATGAAGTATACACAGGAAACCATTTCCCGATGATTGGCATCATATAATCTTTTTCTATTATGTTGAAGTTTTCCTCAATCCTTTTTTGAAGAAAAGTCCGAGAATTCACAAATTCATCTTCCGGCTTTTTAGTAGAATAGAATGCAACCAATGAATCAAGAAAATCACTTTGCATTGGACAAATTGTCAGGAAAATTCCATCGGGTTTCATGATCCTTTTAATTTCATTCATAGCAGCCTGAACGTTCTCCACAAATTCCAATACACTTACTGCAACAACAACATCAAAAAAATTATCAGGATAATCGGTTTTTTCAATATTCTGACGGTTTACGAAATAATCTGAGATATTATATCGCTTGGCAAGTTTGGCAATATGGTCATAACTACTATGAATATCGCAGGCATACAATTTACTGCAATACTTAGAAAGTTCGGGTAAAAATATCCCGCTACCCATACCAATTTCAAGCAAAGTGGGATATTTTCTCATACCAAGAAGTTTCACAATTTGTTTAAACCGATATTTTTGAACAACGTCAATTGGAAACTTATAATTCCAATCATAATAATCGACATCTCCGGTTTTTCTTAAATATTTTTTTTCAGGAAGTAAAATTTTCATTTATAGTGATTATTCAAGTTGCTTTGAGTTGATTTAGAATTTGGTAGACTCAACTTCAGTGGATGTAATTCTCTCTTAAGAAACTGAAGAGTTAAACATTCATGCCCATTCTTATTATTTTTAAGGCTTGCAGCAATACCTTCAGTGTTCCAAATATGTAACACCATATAAATTCAATTGTTCTTGAAAATTTACATTACTTATTAATTTTATTATTTAGAATGTTTCTAACTTAAGACAGAATAACAATGGCGGCTTAAAATTTGTTTATACATTTGTTCACTTTCGATAAAAAAATTCGATTCGATTCTCAAATAATTTCACATGATTCTAACCAGGCTAAATGCCGTGAAATGATTTAACTTATATTTTCTTAATAGATTCAATGAATAGTCATCCATTTAATAATCAAAAAACTATTTTTAAGTATAAAATTCCATTCATTTATAATTTATTGAGGTGAGATAAAAATAGTATCTCGATTAAATCAAATCATTACTAAAATTCACTTACAAATTCTACAAGCCAGAATATCAGTGCAATATATTTATTGTTTCATAAAACATTCAAGATAAATTAATACTTTCAGATACCTATTTAATATACAAATCACGTGTATTAACATCTTTAATGAATCGTGTCATCAAAATATTTTAACCTTTTGGCGCGTTTTATGTTTAATTGGATATGATAAATACTACTCAGGTGGACCAGACACAAATGTTTTATGCGCTAATTCGTGAGCTCATAGAATCTTATAATACAGAGCGTCTGCAATATTTTAAAAAGCAGTTTGAAACGGATCTTGCAAGGATTGGCGAGGATGATCATTTATTAGAAAAATATCAACTTGTTTGTAAAGCAATTGATAAGGTGAACGGGAAAAGATCTGCATGAAACTTTTAACAAGTTATTTATCACTTTGCACCTCTCATATTGAATTTGAGAGGAACATTATTTGATTTACTCAAATTTCCTGATTAATATCAAATGGCAAAAAATAGTAGTAGAATTACTATTGTTACTCTTCAGCAATCAGTCTTTTATCCAATCACAACGATTTATTCTGAATTAATTTTATAATTTAAAAGTACTTATGGTTGAGGTTTAGAAGATGACGAGCTTCATACTCTAAGCATTGATCACTTGATAGTTATATCCCTGTCTCCCGCTTTGATTAAAACGGCAACTTTGAAATGACCTTGTTCATAATTGTATATACCCTATATAAATCAGCTCCAAAATTGAACTATTCTCAATTTTCCATAAGCCGATTGAGGTTCTTATTTTGACAGAAAAAGTTTATAGATTTTACGAATCAGCATTTAAATGAACCCTTTATGAATGGCAATACTTATGAGTGAAGCAGTGTTTTTGGCATGGAGCTTAATAATAATATTTTTTCGATGTCTGTCGATCGTTAGCGGACTTAAGAATAACTTTTCAGCAATTTCAATATTTGTCAGTCCATCCGAAATAAGTTTTAACACTTCAATTTCACGTTGTGTCACAATAGTATGATTATCGTGATTGTCCAAAATATCCTGAGATTCATCACACAGATACTTCTGACCAGCTAATACTGTTTTTATTGCATCTATAATTTCATCTTCGCCCGCATTTTTTAAAACATATCCTGATGCACCACTGCTAATCATTAATTTAACAATACTTTGCTCACGAAATGAGCTGATAGCCAAAATTTTTATTTTTTCATTTTTCTTTTTTATCAATTTACAAAGATCAATTCCATTTCCATCAGGTAAATGATAGTCGAGTAAAATGAGTTCCGGAGTATAGATATCAAGAATTTTCTGGCATTCGCAAAATGAATACGCTGTCAAACATTTTGATGCTATGCCATTGTCAAGGATAAGTTTTTGAATTCCTTCTGCGACAACCGGATGATCATCTACAATTAATATTTCGGGCATTTGAAAATAAATCTAGATTTGCCTTAAACTTAGCATAAAATAAATAAAAATGAAAGGACTTGAATACTATATCAAGAATTCAAGGGTTATCTCAGTACCTTTACCTGGGTCTGAATTCACTTCCATCTGACCATTGAGGGAATCAACCCTCGATTTAATATTCGACAATCCTACGCCTTTAGATTCATTTAAATTATTGATATCAAATCCTTTCCCTTTATCAAAGACTATAAAACACAGTCGATTATCTTCCTGAATCATTTGTACAACAATTTCTTTAGCTTCCGCATGTTTAACAGCATTATTCACCAATTCCTGTATAATCCGGTATGCGTTAATTTCAAGATCCGATCTGACCCTTTCAAATTGTCCGTAAAACTGGAAATCAATCTGAATTGGACAAGATGCACTGAGTTCACTGCAAAAATCAGTCAATGTATCTTTTAATCCCAATTTTACCAGAGCCTCCGGCATCATATTGTGGGCAACTCTTCTTAATTCAGTAATTGAAGCGTCAAGCATGCTCAATGCTTTATTAAAGTTATCAACGCTTTCGCTGGTTAACATTACATTTCCTTTCATATGATTGAGTGATAATTTTACACCGGATAATAACCCGCCAAGTCCATCATGTAAATCTCGTGCCATTCTTCTTCTTTCATTTTCTTCGCCTTTTAAAACGGATTGGGTAGCCAGCAGCATTTTTTCGTTTTCCAGTTCTCTAATTTTATGCTTTTGTAATTTTATCGCCTGGGTTGTTAATTTTTGTCTTTGCCGATAAAAACGCAATAAGATGAATCCTAAAAAAGCAGTCAGCAGGAGTAATCCCGCAATTGCAAAAATTAGCACATTCTTCTTATTCATTTGTTCAACCTGCAATTGTTTCTCAGATTCAAGGCGGTTTATATCCGCTTCACGTTTTTCAGCCTGAAATTTGCCGTTTAAAAAATTTGTCTGTTGCTGATCTTCTTCCGAATAAATCTGGTGAATTTTGTCAATACATCTATTTTTGTATTCGTACGCCATCTTGTAATTTCCGGCATTATATTCAAGTTTGCTTAAATCTTCAAGAGCATCTTTTTCCAATACCGTTAAGTTCAAATTTCTGCATAAAATCAACACCTGCAAAAGATTTTGCCTGGCTAAGATCGAACTCTTCAGGTAAGAATGCATCTTACCAATTTTATATAGGCACTCAGCCTGTTCACTTTCATCTCCCATCTCACATGCAACATTGAATGATTTCTCATAAAGAATCAACGCTTCCGTATATTTATTCTGTTTGGACTGAAGATCCGCCATATCGTAATATGTATCACATTCAATTACTTTGTAGTCGTTTTCTTTTGCAATTTGAAGTGTACTCAGATACAAACGACACGCCACTTTGAAAGAGTCAAGACTGCTAAGGTTATTAGCATAACATAAATTTATTTTCGCAAGTATCAGTTTGTTGTTTGCCTTTATACCATATTCATAGGCCTTCTTATTATACTCAAATCCTTTTGATGTTTGTTGTAACGACATATAAATGTCAGCCATTCGATTGTATACATCAGCCATTCCAAAATTATCTTCATATTTATAATAGATTTTTTCTGCTGTCAGGTATTTTTCCAGGGCGGTCTTAAAATCTCCATTCTTGTGAAAAATGAGCCCAAAATTGAGCAAACACTCTGCATATAATAATTGACCTTCTTTATCTGCAAGTGTTCTGGAAATTTCAACAGACTTATTATAAAATTCAATGGACCTTGAATAGTTGTTTGTTATCAGGTAATAATTAGCAATCGTTCTGTAAGCGTTACCAATAGCCAAATTGTTATTCGTCTTAAGAGAAACCGTCAACAGGAATTCACAATATTTTTTACTTTCTAATGTATCCTGCTGGTTCATATATTTCCAGCATGAATCTGCAACTTGTTTAACTGTTAATGCATCCCTGTTGTCGTTTCCTGCAAATGAGGTTGTAAAAACATACAAAAGCAATCCAAAAGAAACCAGATATATTTTATTCATAGTATGAGCCTGTATAGTTGAGTTTGTGCTTCATGGCTTTATATCGTATAAATTTTTCATAATGTTTACTGTGACAAATATACGTTTCATTGCTACTTTAAAAATGCCCCTTTTCGGGTATTGATGTCCAATGTTCAACTAATAGTTTTGTATCAGCAATGTTTTTAAACCGATCATCTATGAAAACTAAAATTGCAAAGAAATTGAGTAAATACAAAAATTTAAATCCTAACATTATGAAAAAGACATTATTATCCATTATGCTGTTGACATCAGTATTTTATTTATTTGCCCAGGATCAAATTATCAGAATATCCGGACAGAAAATAAGTTGCACGATAACCGATATTGATAGCGCTTTTGTTTATTTTAATTTAAGTGGAAATACTAATGTAATTTCTACAAAGCTTAAGAAAAGTGAGATCCAAAACTTGGGTCAGGTTACTGAAAAATTTAACGAAGAAAAAGGTAAGCAAAATGTTGTTCCAGGAATGGAATATAATACAGAGAAAATATCCTCCAGTACGAAGTCAAATAGATTTGGCATATATGTAAATCCATTGGGCTTAGTTCAATTCGGACCCATGGCAGGTGCTGAAATAATAATACATTCGCATCTGGTTTTAGATGGCCATGTAAGGTTTTCGTCGTTGGGTGCACTCATGTATGTGACAACAAAAAATGATGAAGATGGAAAACCTTATAAAATTTCGGGTCTTGGCGTCGGGTTAAGTATTAAATACCTTGCAGGCCCACGAAACGGTGGCTTTTATATAGGGATGCTTTTTGAAGAAGGATCACAAGAACAATATTACGCTGAAGACAAGGATTGGGTTTGGCAATCTCACACACAGTATTTCGTTGCTGCTCCTAATTTAGGCTATAAGTTTGCCTTTAAAAATGGTTTTTATGTTAATACAGGAGTAATTTTAGGAGCAGCTTTTGTCTATAAGGATGAATGGCATCACACAAAAAATTATGAAAATGATTCTGCTATCCACGAAAACCCTTCAAGTGTAAAGTTATTTGGAATGCTTGAGCTTACTTTAGGATATGATTTTTGATTATTTTAATCTGAAGACTCCTTCAATTAGATGTTTAAATCAATTTCAATGACTTCTATGATTAAATTATTTTAAATTTTGAAGGCAAATCTATATCTTGAAATCATATTCCATAAAAATTCTCAACATGAAAAACTTATTATCATTATTCACAATGCTCTTATCAGTAGCTCAGTTAAATTCTTATGCTCAACAAGCCAAAATAGTGGGCGATGATGAAAAACGGTATACAATTGAAGTCCCATCAACCTGGACTCGTACTGTTTCAAACAGCCTGTTTGTTAATGTGATTTTTTATAATGACACCGCCCAAAAAGATGAACATCTTTATATTATTTACTCAAAGAATACGAGCAATCTTAAAACAGCTTATAATGGAAATAAAAAATCGCAGTCGGAACTAAAGAATTTTAAGTTAATTAAAGAAGGGGATGGCTTTATTAACGAAGAACCATGTAAATGGATGGAATATACTTTCACCAGTGACAATGGTTCGACTTTCAAAGGAAAACAGTACACCATTAAAAAAGGACCTTATGGTTTCACTGTTCAGTTCCTCTTATCCGACTCGACTTATGATTCCAAAAAAGATAATTTTGAAAAGATTATATCTTCATTCAAGCTTAAATAAATGGAGATGTACCACTGCTGCAAATACAAAGAAATCTTGATTTTTCAGCACCATAAAAAATGAAAAATAGCAAAGGGCTTCTGTTTAAAAACTTAAAGCCCTTTGCTATTATATTATCCTAATGCTCGATGTTATGGATTCATAAGAACACCTGAGCGTCGTTTTCTGCAAACTGGATTTAAATCCTTGCAGAAATTTATGTTTCATTGGTTTCGATAACTCACGGCTGATATAACGCAAAACCCTAATTTTAATCCCTCATTTGACAGAATTTAATTTAAGAACAAGCTTTGTAAAGTTTACTTTAAATCTAAACCAGTACATCTGGATGTTATTTTACCTTTCCGTTTATTATGTCCTCAAGTAACTTTACTTTTTCCATTCTCTCTTTATGATAAGTACTATCCCATACCTTCTCTACTGTGTAATTTATATTCTTAAAATTTTCCGGAATTACAGTTTTCGAAGCATTTAAAACTTCAGACGAAATAACATTTATTTGCCTTGCAGCTTTTTTGGCATTCGATAATTCCTTTAGTTTTTTCTGATACAGAAGGGCAATTTTTGGAGGCAGCTTAATTATATCATCCCTATCTTCATTGGATTCTATTTCATTTGTTTTATTTACAATCAAATCCTCGCTGTTTTGAACTTTAGCTAACGGTTCATTATTCTTATCTTTCCATCGAATGTGTAATTCACCTTCCATCCACGATCCATCATAAGGCGATGTCAATATTGGAAGAGAATTAAAGGGGCCCCATGGACAGGGAGTCAGATTAAACGAAACAGTAATTTGATGATTAAGTACAGGAGAAGACATAAAATATTTTGAAGGTATTGATTTGTCTTTAATGTCAGAAGATCCATGGATTATTGATGAAGCCGTATAATCATAGTCAGCAGCGCTATCGGGGGCGTTAATTTGTACCAGTAGAGGTAAAAGGCCATCACTATTAGGCGTACCGTCTAAAAACCAGCAACTATTGCCACAATATCCCTCATCTCCCCAATTGCGTACAAAAAATGCCCAGGAGTCATTCTGCGGGTCTTTGTTTATATGAACCAATAGGGCATAAATTGGATGGAGCTCCGTTTGACATGGCACATCAATTCCACAATGATAAGGAGTTACAGTTCCTAATGTCAGAATACCAAATAATGCCCCATTAATTGCTATTTGTTCTGCACAGTCATCATCACTGCAATTATGCTTTCTATTACAATCCAAACCAACCAGGCCGATACAAATCGCTTCTTTATCCCTCATCATGTCTGTGGCCTGATTATTATTTTCATCCACCCAATAACGGAATTTTTGCCACCATGTCCCATTTTTGTCTTCGCCAAATTTATCGACAGTTTCATCCGAATCAAATTCGCCCTCAATTGCTTTATCATTGGCAGTTGTAAGTAAATTATTTGTATCACCCTTTTCGTTTATCTTTATGCAGTAATCATCATCACCTCCGAATTCAAAGATAGTAGCTCCGGTAGAATGACTTTCCCAATTTATATTGCCGCGAACACAAGCCGGTTTCCAGTTATAATGCCCGGGAATACAAGATTCACAGTCATTGCCGGTCTGTTTTTCATCTACCTGAATTTTGTCATCGGAATATGGATCCAATGCATGTTCCCATCCGTCTCTACCACCACCGAATATTGAAGATGAGCTTGTGTAATCGTTCATATGCGGAAAGAAACTTTGAACTGCAAGTAGTCTGTTGGGAGGATAAACCTGATAACCCCACTTTGGATTCAAGGGAAAGCCATTTGGGTCAGACCCTTTAGAATATATTGAAAATGGTTTGACAGGAGGTGCATCATCATATTTAATAGCCAGATCCTGGGTTCGATTTGAATTGTTAATCGCTAAGTGAAAGGTAGTCGCCTGTGATATTTCAACAATAACATTCCCTGACCATTCCAGATTGTTTCCGGTTCCGGGTATTGAAGGTGTTATTGATACGCTATCATTGACATTACCGGTATTCCAAGATAATTCTATAAACGGATTTAGAACCTTCATGTCAAAATCGTAATATTTTCTGAGTGCAATATCAGGATTATATATACTATTGCCCATTCCGGTTCGCTCATTAAATATTCGATACCTGAAAAGCATTTGACTTACCAAATAAACATTCCTTGATGTATAAAAACCATTTGGTCCCAGTGAAGTAACCCAAATTTTCGCTTGCATCCCTCCATTAAGCACTGCCAGCGAACCGGTCGGAAGTAATTTGTTATTATTAATTGCAGTTGTTGTCACCCCTTCGACATGAACTTCCGAACTGATTAAATTATAACCAGCAACAAATGCCATAAAATTGCAAATTGAATTCATTGGAACATATATGGTTGTATCGACATTACTGTCACCTATTTTCCAATTATGTCCTTGTTCATCAGCAATTAAAAATGAAATCGAAGTCTGAGGGTATGACCAGATATTAATGGCCCGGGTATATACTAAACCATTAGAGTCCAGGGCTGTTGCCCAGATTCTAATATTCTGATTATTTTTAAGATCTAAGAGTAAACATCCTGAAAAATACTGGGATGAATCAATACCGGTTTGGGTATTTGCGCCTGCAACATGCAATACTGTACGAATAAGATTAGGACCTGCTGCAAATGCCTGGACACGACAAACCGAACCCACGAGCAGTTGTATATTTTTATCATGTATACTATCAACGATCCATTTTCTCCCTTGATTATCTATGATTGAAAACGTCAAAAGAGGTAGTGCAAAACATTTGAGATAAATTGCATGAGTGGAAACCGTTCCGTTTGAATCTGTTGCTGTTGCCCAAATTTTTACTTTCTGACCTCCATTAAGTTTCTCAAGGCAACAAAAAGGATTTGTTTTGGCGGTATCAGATCCCGATTGAATTCCAGCACCATCAATATGCACGACAGTTCGGACAAGTCCATTACCCTTTGCGGATGCCTGAATACAAAAAGTTAAATTATCCTGAACTTTAATTGTTGTATCGACCGAACTGCTTGATGTCCAGGTATGGCCTTTGTTGTCTGTAATATAAAATGAAACTTTGGTCGGTGTGTTATTACTACATTTCTGTGACATCGAAATTATTGAAAGTAACACAAATCCAAAATAAATTCTGATATTCTTAATCATAACCATTAATTTATTGATGTTGTTAGTAGTTGTTTTTAAAACTGATCATTGTTCAATAATGAAAATGAATAATATAATTTTTGAAAAACGATTTCATAGGATATAAAATAATTCTTCTCAAGAGATTCAAAACTGACTAAAAGAAGATCTATTAACTCGTAATTAATAAAAAACTTATATCTTGTAATTTATAAATTTAACTAGCTCATCAGAAAGATAATTTACCCGTGAAGGAATCATTTGAGCCCCTTCGTCTTTAATTATAATAACCGGAGAAAAACCAGCAACAATGAATACCTCAGAAAATATAATTCTCAATCCATCCAACCAATGTAATTTGACACCAATATTATTCCGGGCTTTTTGTTCAATAATTATTGGGGGGAAATTTAAACTTACAATAAAATTTGAATATTCAAAATTGATAAACTTATTGAATATATGAGTTATTGATAGGTTTTTATCCATAAAATAAATGTTACCTTTAATTTGTATAAAATTACAAATTACATAACGTTTGAGAGTATATTTCACGTATTTTTTTATTCAATAGGAAAGTTATTATTTCGGAAATTCAATTATTATTCAAAGCAAAGTAATGGGATAAAAATTAGATTCTAAAAAACAATCTCAATATGGTTATTCATATATTAACTTTCCCTCTGCCCGTGCAGCAGCATGTTAACTGCATCATCCAGCGAGCCAGCACGGGTAACCTTGCCAGAATTTACAAAGTATATCTCATCCGCGTTTTCAATGGTATTCAGCCGATGTGCAATGATTACCTTGGTGGTAGTAGGAGGAAGTTTTTGAAGAATTCCGTCGAGCAGTTGTTCAGTGATGGTGTCAATATTTGCTGATGCTTCATCGAGGATCAGGAGTTCCGGTTTTCTCAATACTGCTCTCATAAATGCTATAAGTTGTTTTTGTCCAAGACTTATTCCGTCGCCATTCAGTTGAACTTTAGAATCGAGGCCCTCATTAAAACGTGAAAGGAGACTCTCAAGACCAGCTTCGTGGATAACCGAAGACAACTCGTTGTTTGAATAATCTCTGTAAAATTCGTTGCCGTATAATATATTTTCGCGCACGGTACCAGTAAATAGAAATGGATCCTGCAGAATAAATCCGACTTTTTGTGTTCTTTCATTGATCTGATATGACCGAATGTCTTTCCCATCCAAATAAACAGTTCCTTTCACAGGGTCATATAGCCGGGCAATGAGAGAAGCAGTGGTTGTTTTACCGCCACCTGTAGGACCCACAAAAGCATAAGTCTTACCTCTTTCAAGATCAAACCGTATGTGATGCAGTACTTCTTTTCCATTCGGATATGTGAATGAAACGTTGTGAAATGACAAGAGCATGTCTGGTGTTGGGTTTTCCAACCTACTATCAATAATGGGCATGTTGTTCTCCAGGTTCAATATTGCCAAAATCCGGTCCCAGCCAGCTAAGGCCACCTGGAAGCTTGCCCACAGGGATGCAAGATTCCTCAGCGGTGTATAAAAACTGCTCACATAAGAAAGAAAACTTATTAAAAGACCAATAGTGAAATGGTTTGTTGAGATCAGATAAATTCCAAACGTCAATACTATCATTTGTCCTATACTGGAAAAATAGCTGTAAATTGGCATTAACAGGTTGTTTGCAACTCCCGCTTTCACAGAAGCCCTGTAATTTTCATCATTTACTTTTTCAAACCTGCTCCTATAATAATCTCTGCGATTAAAGGCTACAATGACATTAAAGTTATTCAGACTTTCCTGTACTTCCGAACTCAGACTGCCTACTGCTTTTAAACTTGTGACATTTTTGCTCTTCATCCACGGTGAGATAAACTTTGTAAATATCAGCATTATCAAGGCTGGCCCTAATGCAGCCAAACCGAGCCAAAGATTTATTGACACCAGGAATATTGCAGAACCCAGCATGACCAGAGAAAACCGAAGAAATTGCATAAGCGATTGAGAAAAAAACTGATTGATCTTATCCGTATCATTGTTGATCCTCGAAATAAGATCTCCAGCTTTATTCTGATTAAAAAAGTCTACCGGCAATTCCTGTAACTTGTTAAAAAGTGTATTGCGCAAAGTAAACAACATGCGCTGACCGATAGAACCCATTAATTTTGTCTGAACAATTCCGGACCACAACGATATAATATAGGTAGCAAGGAGAATGCCCGTAAAGACAAGGACGCCGTGAAATTGCTTCGTTACTATGTAATTATCAACCGTATAGCCGATTAATATTGGTCCTATTAGACTTAGACCTGCACTTATGACCATTGCAATCAGAGAAATAATAAGCAGTCTCTTCTCCTCGACCATATGAGCAATAAGTGTTTTGGAAGCAGCCAGGACCGACTGTTTTTTCTTCCCCTGTTCTTCCTGAATCTGATAAAGATTATAGCTCATAATGACTTGTGCTTCTTTGTGAGTTATAAATTTGTACATATTCAGGACAGCTGGACATCAATTCCTTGTGTTTGCCCTGTGCAATTATCTCACCTTCCATCAGCAATACTATAAGGTCGAAATTCTTGATAGCCGATATTTTTTGGGTAATTGATATCAGGGTTATATCGGGATAGTTGTTGAGGATATTACACAATATTTTTTTCTCGGTTTTTTTATCGACGCGGGAAGTAAAATCGTCGAGCAAAAGAATTTTTGGATTCATTGCCAAAGCCCGTGCCAGCATAATCCTCTGTTTCTGTCCGCCCGACATGTTAGAGCCTCGTTCTGATATAATAGTGTCCATTTTTAGTGGCAATGAATCGATAAAATCCTGTAACTCAGCGGTATCTATAGCCTTTTTAAGTGATTCATCTGTAACATTGCTGCTAAATGCAATGTTTTCCTTAATACTCATATTGAATATTATGCTATCCTGAAATACGAATCCAATCTGATTGTGAAATGATTTTTTTAAATAACTGTTGATATTTATCCCGTCAAAACTGATAGTACCTGAATTGGCAGTAATCAGCCCGGTCATCAAATAAAACAATTGACTTTTCCCGGCGGCGGTTGGTCCTAAGATAGCCGTTTGCGAACCCTGATCTATTGAAAATGAAACATTTTTCAGTACCGGTTTATTATCATATGACAACCCTATATTTTTAAAATCTATGTTCCCTTTGAGATCAGCTTCAATGGTTCCGCTTTCAATGATATCCGGTGTTTTTAAAATTCCCTCTATACGCTGGTAGGATGCAGTAGCCTGCGCAATAATATTGCTCATGAAACCAATTATTATTATCGGGAAAATAAGCATTGCAACATAACTATTAAAGGCCGCAAAATTCCCGAGTGAGAGATTCCCTTTTATAACATAATGGCCACCTAATGCCAATATTGATAACGTAGCCACATTTGCAACAAATGTAATAACAGGTATTAGAGTAGCAAAAAGAGTCAGTATCGAAATTCCCAGTTCCTTTGCTTCAGTATTTGCAGCAAGGAACTTTCTGTATTCTTGCTGCTGAGAATTTATGACCCTGATAATTGCAGCACCCAGGATACTTTCATTGATGACTTTATTTAGCCAGTCGACAACCTCACGACTCCTCTTGAATAATACCCTGACTTTTTTCAGAATAATAAAAAAGGTCACTGCTATAATTGGAATTATTGCAATTACAGTCAGGGCCAATCTCCAGTTAATGGAAATCAACAATATGCTGGTTCCTATGATGACAATTAATGACGAAGCTATGGATGATACTGCCTGTGCGACAAACATCTTAACCGAATCCATATCGGATGTAAAGTTTGTAAGCAATTTTGATGGATTGGATTCTAAAACATAGGCATAAGATTGCTTCGATATTTTATCGGAAAGTCTTTTACGTAAGTCACGAGCCACTCTTTCAGACGTATAGGTCTGCACTATACTTTGCAGGTAGGTAAAGATGAAGATAATCAGTGAAGCAATCATAAATTGAAGTACAATAGACTTCAGTATATAATGTCCTTCATTGAATGAATCGATCCCCCTTGAAATTATCTTTGGAATAACAAGATTTACACCGTTCCCAACAAGTGTCAGAAGCACAAGGACAAATATAATGCCCTTGTAAGGTTTAAGAATGCTAAATATATTCGATTTATCTGTTTTCGTCTTGATTTTTTGACTTGCCATCTTAACAATAAACTAAGTCCAATTTTGAAACGTCAAAGTAACAACGAAAATTTATTTTTTAATTCAATAAATCTGTGAATCGGGTAAAAAAACCGGTAAATTCAATATCCCTCCTTTAAAATCGGATTGCTTAAAAATTTTTTACCTCCCTGATTGATTCCAGAGTATTAGAATTCTATTTTCCATTAAAAAATTGCAAAAAGTAACATTTCAGACATAAATAAATGTTTGACCAGACGCCCCAAAAATTGTAAGGCTCATATTATCTATGCACTTAATTTTGTATAATCAACTAATAGTTTAATTTATTTAAGCCCTCGTTCGAGTGTACTTGCAGTTCCGTTCGCTATTAGATGTAATAACAGTAATGGCATTGTATTCACAAGACTTTACACATTTTAAACAGCCAATGCATTCTTTCGAATTATCAATATGAGAATGTTTGTGAATAAAAATATCAACTTTCGCAATAACATGTTGTGAACAATTTTCAATACATTTCCAACATGCCTTACATTTTTCACTTTCAATCTGAATATACTTTGTCTTTAAATGGTCTTTACCAAAATAATGAATTCTCACATTTTTATCTTTTTGTTTTTCCCATATTACACAGCAGTTTGGAGTGGAAGACTGGCGCCGCAGCGCCAGATTCGTAAAATGGACAGTGTGTCAGTGACATTTGTTGTTGGGTCTCCTTCGACTAAAAGAAGGTCAGCTCTTAATCCGGGAGCAATCCGTCCACGGTCTGTAAGTCCGAACCGCCTTGCAGGTATCGAAGTTGCTGAGCGGAGAGCTTCGATAGGTTTTAGTCCCGCAGCCACCAGCATCTGCAATTCGTGGTGTAAACTGGCCCCGTGGGCAAGTCCGCCGAGTATAGGAATTGGCTCAGACACATCACTGCCCGCTAAAATTTCCACTCCAGCTTTGTGTAAAGCCATGACACTGGCGTAAGCATCTTTGAGATTTCCCTGAGGATAGACATTCATGCTTCTGCTAAGGGAATCAAGCCATTTCTTGCTTAATTTGGAATTTACTCGTTTGTCGGCAGCCAGTGCGGCTGCATTATTACCAAAGGCAGTAGATAGTGTTACAAGCGTAGGTGTAACAAACGCACCGGAAGTAGCAATAGCGGCAGTAAGTTCCGGTGTGGTTTGGCGGTCAAAGAACAAGTGCACCAACCCATTCACTCCCGCCGAAATAGCTTTCTGCGCTCCTTCGTAGGTTGTTACGTGGGCAATGGCCATCTTTCCAAGACGATGAGCTTCTTTCACCGCTGCAAAGAGAGTATTGTTGCTGATTACCGTAAGCCCAGGAAATCCAACAGTAGTTCCGTCTTCAATAAATATCTTGATAAAGTCAGCTCCATGGGTAACTTGTTTATTAACAAATTTGACCGCCTCATCAGGAGTTGAAACAAACGGAAAACGAAAGAATAATTTTATAAGCAAATTACTGCTCGATTTCATATACTGCGAAGGATGCCCACCAGGAGGGGTAACCCCCATGCCAGGTGAACGGAAATCAGCCACATCATGCCGTTTGGCTATTTTTTTGCGTTGGTTGGAAGTCCATTTTCCCATCATTTCCAATTCGGTAGTTACCCCGAATAAAAGTGCATCATGTAATCCGTGTATATCAGTATGTACGTGCGAATCAATAAGTCCAGGCATCAGCGTTGCATTGTTAGCGTCGATGATGGTTGCCCCGGTTGGTATATCTCCGCCAACACTAAGAATCCGTTCTCCTTCAATCAAAATTAACTTGTCATCAATTATGTTATTTCCGTCGAAAATATGTGCGTTTTTGATCGCTGTTATCATTGTTTTTATATCAAGGATTATTTTTACGAACAAGCCAATACCAATGAGATGCAATTATTCTTCTACGGCTAAACTTGGAATTCACCAGTTGAAACCCGTTTTCAAATGTTTTAGCAATATAATCGGGGGTTAGCTTAATATCGCTAGGAGCACTATCTAACGCCCAAATCAAATGTGACCCTCCTGGTTTTAATAGCCTGCAAACTTCTGAAACATATTTTTGTTGACCTTCTTCATTCAAACAATGAAAACAACCAATGTCATAGGAAACATCGAACTGTTGTTTAATCGTTTCCAAATGGGTTACATCACCTACAATAAATGATGGGTTCCTTTCATCATGGGCTAATCCTTTTTTGGCTTTTTCAATGGCAACTGATGAAAAGTCAACGCCGGTTGCTTTTATTCCCTGCTTAGCCATAAATTTTGAATAACGTCCAAGTCCGCAACCTAAATCTAAAGAAGTATTCGGATTATTGGTTGTAACAAGTTCATTTAGTTCTTTTGGGATGCGAATATCACTCCAAATCCAATGTGCTAATGGCAAGTTATAAACTTTATTGAATTGCTCGCCAGTTGATGGTGCTTTTGATTTGTTATCGTTCATTTAATTAATTTTTTGTTGATTTGATTTTATGAAAGACATCTATTGATTAAGAGACGAATGAAGAGGAATAATATTTCAAAGAAATGCGAAAAAATGCAATATTTCTTTTTACAAATATTTATATCCCCACTCGAACTGACTACTAGCAATTTTTTACTATATATTTTTTGCTCTAACGACAAGCCTAGGTTAATAGAGCATTTCCCCTGGGCTAGCCAGGGAACCTTTTTTGTTCTTATCTTGAAAAATCCCGACAAGCTCGACCAGGATTTATGGCAATTTTTTATCTCGCCGATGGGAAACAATATAACGATGTACTATTCATCTAATCCAATTCCATTAAGAATTTGCTGTATATATTTTTCAACTCTCGACTCGCGGGTTTTGGACTGTTTGGGTTGAGCAAAATAAAAAATGTATGCTCTTTGCCGTCCTGGTGTCAATGCCTCAAAAGCAGTTTTCAAGGCTGGGAGTTCATCTAATTTATTTTGAAATTCATATGGGATGGGGTATTCTGAGGTCTTTTTAAATTCCACTTTCAAACCGGCTTTTTCCACTTCGATGGCTTCATGAATATAGGCTTTCAATATGGGTTCCAACTCAACTATTTCCAGAACATTAGTGAACCGAATCTGTCGTGCTGCCTGCACATTCGCCGTTTGCTGAATTAGAATACCATTTGCATCATTTAACAAGGCTCCTTTGAAAAACAGAAGCGCACAATATTCTTTAAAAACATGTATTAAAACGATGTTATTTCCCCGAAACGTATAACATGGGCAACCCCACTTTAATTCTTCGGTCAGCTGACAGTCAAAAACGATCATTCTCAATTTATCAATTTCTTCCTGCCACTTTTCGGTCTTATTAAAATAAAAATCAACCTTAGGATTCATACTTTTCTTTGATAATCAGTTATAGTTATAAATATTTGAAATTGTTTTATACCTCCAGTAATTCTGTAATTGTTTTTTAAAACATCTATAGATTCTATTTTGTTTTCCATTTCTTCTTTAACCAGATTTATTGAATAAGAATCCGTAACAATAATCCCAACTAAATCCACTGATAATAACCTTTTAAAAGCCTCACCTCTCCTAAATGATTTTATTTGTCTCTCCCTTTTTAAGGGTAATTGCCTAGCTTAAGGCAAATATTATTTTTGTTTATAACCCCAAACCCCTTAAAAAGAGTAATTTCCTAGATAATGGCAAATTTTAATTTACTTATATAAGTATTTAATACAAAAGAAGAAATTTACTTTTCTTTGTCATCTATACAAAGAAAAGTAACAAAAGTAAAATCTCCGCTCATGAAAAATTTTCTAAGATCTACGTGAAAATCGTTTGCCTGCGGAACCCAA
>Ga0182027_10005507_pt1 | contig 19211 bp, 17 predicted proteins | sample 712E1DmetaG_FD_121300 | JGI IMG/M metagenome (GOLD analysis project Ga0182027, IMG submission 121300) | Permafrost microbial communities from Stordalen Mire, Sweden - 712E1D metaG (Illumina Assembly) | ecosystem: Environmental > Terrestrial > Soil > Wetlands > Permafrost | place: Sweden...
AGGGAAACACTTTTGCCCTCGCATTAATTGCTTGGGCGTTTTTTTTGAATGTCAAAAATATTCTATAAGGCGTTAGGTAAAAAAGAAGAATGGCCAAATATTACAGCAGTTAATCCTGCATCCTTAACATACGATGATGTTTTATTAGTTCCTAAAATTTCCGGAATTAACTCAAGATCGGAAATCGATACAAGCATAAAATTTGGTCCATATACTCTTACAAAGCCTATAATTACAGCTCCTATGGATACAATTACTGGGGAAAGAATGGCAAGAGAATTAGCTAGGCTTGGAGGAATCGGAACAATTCCAAGGTGCGATATTTACGAAATGAAAAAAATTTGTGAAAGGTTAACAAATGAAAATATTCCGGCCGTTTATGTTTTAGGTTTACAAAATTATTTAGAAGAAGCTAAAACCTTAAGGGAAGCAGGGGCGAAAGCAATTTTATTAGATGTAGCACATGGCGGCCTTGAAAAATTAATTCAAGCAGGAACGGAAATAAAAAAGAAATTAAATCTTTTCGTAATTGCCGGAAATATAGTTACTTACGAGGAAGCAAATGAGTATAAAAAAGCAAAGATTGATATGGCAAGAGTAGGAGTTGGGGCAGGAGGTCTTTGTACAACTAGACTAATTGCCGGTGCAGGAATACCCCAGTTGTCTGCCATATTTGATACAATTTCGAGCGGAATTCCCGTAATTGCAGACCAGGCAATAAGAAAACCGGCAGATCTTGCAAAAGCAATAGCAGCTGGTGCAACTATAGGAATGATTGGAAGCATTTTTGCAGGAACCGACGAAACACCGGGAGAGGTTATTGACGGTAAAAAAATTGCCAGGGGTCAATCTTCAGAATCGTACATGAAAGACAACGGAGTATCTACTGGAGAATTTAGAGCAGCCGAGGGAGTTACCATAAAAGTTCCAACAAAAGGTCCAGTAGAAAATATTGTAGAAGAGTTAATGGGTGGTTTAAGAAGTGCGATGAGTTACTCCGGTGCTAAAAACATTAAGGAGTTTCAAGAAAAGGCAGAATTTTGCTTAGTATCTCCTGCTGCTAGAAAAGATAGTGCTCCTTGGCTTTCTGAACTCAGTAAATAGCTGCGTTTAAAATTTATTTCTAAAAACTACACCAATTCTAAATGTTGTATACTAAGAAAAATTGCAATGAGCAAATTTAAGAAATTATTATTATCTCTCTTGTTGCTCCTGTTTTTAATTTCTTTAAGTACTATTCGGGTTTTGTCAGCAAGCGAACAAAACAACCTCCCAAGCATTACTGTCATAAATTTAATAAGAAGTAAGGAGTTGGGGCATGAAAAAGACAACCTTCTGCAAAGTTTAAAAGATCAGTGGAAAGTTACCTCCGATGCCAAAGTAAACGCAACTTGGCTTTTGCAATATTCTGTTTTGGAAGATAAACAAATGGTAAATTTTGCAAAAAATAAAATGCCGAATCAGGAATTTGGTTTGCTTTTTGAAATTGACAGAAATTTTGCGCAAAAATCAGGAGTTTCTTACAAAGGTCAGGGACCTTCATATTTTTCTGATGGGCTTTTACTTGTTTCATACGACACAAATGAGAGGAAAAAGTTAATAGATACGGCGTTTAAAAAATTTAAAAATACATTTGGTTATTATCCAAAAACTGTAGGAGCATGGTGGATCGGAGCCGATTCCCTTTCCTATATGCAGCAAAAATACGGAATTACTGCCGCTCTTAAAGCCTCGGACCAATTTAATTTGGATATGTATTCTATCTGGGGAACGCCTTTTAGTATTCCCTATCTTGCATCCAAAGAGAATGAGGGACTTCCTGCCGTATCATTTAATCAAAGCTCAAAGGTTGTCATACTCCAATGGGCAGCAAGAGACCCTTTAAAAGGTTACAGCGATCCTTTGTATAGTATTCAGGATTATACGTCCAAACATTACGATACTTCTTATGTTGACTATTTAGCTTCAACTTTTCTCAAAAGTCCAGATGATAATTTAGTATTTGGATTGGAAAACGGCGGATCCGTTGATGTATTTCAAAAATATTATAGAACAATGCTTTCAATTGCCAAAAATCTGGAAAAAACACATAAAGCAAATTTATCATTGGTTAAAGATTATTCCAGTAATTTTTTATCACAAAAAAAAGTGTTTTCGCAAAACAATTACTTATTATATAAAGACTATAAATCTAACAATCAGGCGTTTTGGATAAACAAACAGAATTATCGAGCAGGGATTGAAAAAATAGGAGAAGATATTTACCTTGTAGATCTTAGAAACTATTCAGATAAAGAAAATGAAGATTTTTCTCTTCTTCCAAATTCACAGGGATATTTACGGGTAAATGAAGATTCTATTGTTGATTCCATGACAAATCCTCAATCCAAAATTCTGATTGCAACTTCCAGTCAAGAATTGACGGTTGATGCAAAAGATAATGTTATTAATTTATCCGCCGGCGGAAAACAAATAGTGGAGTTTACGAAAAACAAATTAGAATTAGTACAAAATAAAAAAACATATAATTTTACAGTGAGTTCAGCGGACATTAATTTATTTGAAATATTGTCCGTAATATTTTTGGTTTATTTTTGCACTTTTCAGATTATAAGAAAAAATTTAAGACAAACATTTTTTTTCGGATTTTTATTGTTTGCTGCGCTTATTTTGTCTAATAGTTATTTGGTAAACGGAAGCTTGTATAATTTAAATTTAATTTTCGATAAAAAAGAGCTGCTAATTCTAAATATTCTTCCGGTTATCAATTCTTTATCAATTGCAAATTATATTATTTTATTTCAAATTAGCGCATTTTTGTTACTTCTTATACTTCACTTTTTTCTATTTATTCTATTTCCCAAAAACAAATACAAGTTTATTTTTTACATTTATTTATTATTCTTATTTTTTGTTTTTGCCCACGTGCCGTATTTTCCTCTGGATAGGTCAACGTATTTAAAAGTATTTGTTGTATTTGGATTTTTTTCTGTATTTTTATACATTATTTGTATTTTGCTGTTCTTCTTTACAAGATTAAAGAAAAATTTAGCTATATCTGTTGGGATAGTCAGTTTAATTTTATTAATTTTAGGATTGTCAATTTTAATTTCAAGAAGTAAATATATTTTAACTCCGTTTGAGATTAACGCTCTTGAAGTTGTCAAAAATGAAAAAAGAGACGTCTTGCTTGTTAAGCAGGATACTTCAATTAATCCAATCTACAAAGCCATTAAACCTGTTTTATACGATGATTATACATTTGCTGAAAAACTTACTGAAACAAATTGGCAAACTGTTGTAAGGCCCCAAGATCATGTACTTAAAATAGCAGATTATAAAAATAAACTAATCTTTGTCCCAAGATATTTGGGAGCTGACCTTTCTGCATATGAAGAAAAGAAATTAAAACTAATAAAAATATTTGATAATACACAGATTGCAATTTTTGAAAAAATATAAAAGTATGAAAATTAAAAAAAACATAAATAAGTACAAAAATTTATATGTTAAATTTTTTACCGTATTATTCTTGCTAATTCTATATTTTGTTATTTACAAAATATATATACCCCGTGTTAATGCATTTGGCTGTTTTGATGATTGTAATAATTTTATGGGAGGATACTTTCTTTTGCATGGAAAGAAATTGTTTTCTCAAATATTTTTTAATCACAATCCTTTTATGGCTTACATTAGTTTATTAATTCAATACTTTACAAACCCGCAAAACCTGTATGAGTTAATTCTAAGACATAGACAATTCCTCCTCGTATTTGGGTTTATCTTCAATCTGATTCTAGTGTTTAGATTTGGCGTTCCTGTTTTAGGTTTTACTTTATTTTATGAGTTGACAAAATTTTATCTTTTTGGTGATAGATTTCTTGCAGAAGGTTTTATAGTTTATCCGTTAGTTTATCTAGTTGGCTTGGCATTCTTCAAATTCAATAAAATTATTATAAAAAAATGGGAGTATATATTTTCTGCAATACTTGCCTGGTTTATTATTTTTACAAGAGAACCGTATGTTCCGATTGCTTTAATATTATTTTTTTATGTTATCTGGGATAGAAAAGTTAGAAAAAATATTCTGAATCCACTTTTAATATTTTCATTACTAAGTTTTTTTACAATTATTTACCATAATATAGGTGAATTTTATTTTAATGTTGTTACGGTAAACATAACTACCAACTTTTTAACAGAAGCAAAGAGCACGGGACTTTTAAGTTTTGATCTTATAAAACTATTTTTATATCCAATTAATATCTTTTTCGGGGGTACATGGAATTTCTTTAGGTATATTTTGGTATCCTTAGATGCTTTGTTTGTTCTAAGTTCGGTAGTCCTAATCTATAAAGGTAAATGGAAATTAATATTGTTTTTGTATATTATTCTTGGCTTTTTAAACTTACGCTACGTTAATCCCGGAACAACATATTATGCAGCCTTTCACATGCTCTGCTGGTATGGAGCATTTCTTTTTTTATCGTTTATGATGTTGTCCTTAGTTTTCAAAATAAATAAAAAAGTTTCTTATCTACTTATTCTTCTATATGCCGGAATTTTTGTTTACAATATCATGTCTCCCTCGTCTTTTATAAATTTCAAAGCGAATTCTTATGAGGAGTTTATCACTAATTATGGAGTTCAGTTACAGGTTGGAACAGTTGTTAATAAACTTTCAAAGCCAACAGACACATTATTCTTGGATGGATTTGATGATATTATTTATTGGCAAGCACAAAGACTTTCTCCCTACAAGTATTCTTGGTACACGTCGTTGATGCCATATTTCAAAAAATATACGGATGCCAGAATTACTATGTTTAAGAGTCAACCTCCTGATTTTTATTATGGTTCGTGCCCGAAAGAAAAAGATGCAAATAGGCTTCTGCCCAAGTTTATAAAAGATGATTATATTCGACTTCTAGATGATAGTAAACCAAGTTGTTTGTTTATTAATAAAGAAAAGCTTTTAACTATCTCTAAGAATCAGTGGAAAATGGCAGCAGAAAGTCTATATACATTACCAAAATCGGCGAACCCAACGACTACGACTTCAAACTGATTATTTATGCAGATTGTCTAAGACGGTTACTTCTAATCAAATTAAAGAAATTGCAATGTGCATTATAACATAGAAGATTAATTAACTTTATATATTGCCGAAGAGCTATTCTGATATAACTTAACAAAACCTAAGCTCTTAATATTATTTTCAATTGATTTATCATTGGGAATATAAATATAAGAAATATTATTTGCCAAAATCAATTGTCTTGTTTTTATATTGTTGTTATTAGAAAAAATATATTGTTTGATTTTTGATCTTTTTGATAAATCTACTCCCCTATCTACTGGAGCACCGACGTTGCAATCAAAAGTTGATTTATTTCCTATAAAATTAATGAATATACAATCTGTTCCTTCACCGAAAGTAAGTACAATGTTATTGTTACTTATTGTTGCTAAATACTTATAAGAATTCAATTTACTATTATTTAAGACTAATCCTGTTTTGTTTGCGATATTTTCTATTCTAAAATAAGTATCATGTAAAACTCTTGTTGAAGCTATTAAAATCAATAATATCATAATTACTAATGCGACCTTTTTGTTTACTCTTTTTGTCCAATAAGAAATTGCAAGAGCCGCATAAATTGACCCGATAATATAAATAGAAATAAGAAATTGTGATGAATTTGCGCCTCCGGTTTTTTGCAAAAAGAAAAATCCGAAAATACAGCTAATCAAAAGTCCGGATATTGCCATGATGTTAAAGTCTGTTGATAATTTTTTTAAAGAATTTTTGGTTTGAGCAAGTCCCACGAGTAATATTCCTGATGAAAAAAATATATAAAGAAAGCCAAAAATTAAATCGTATTCCAATACCCTAATTAAGCTTTTATGATCTAAATAAACTCTTCTTGCCAGTTCAAGGTTTGATATTCCCAAGATCGGTTGTGCGGCAAAATCCTCAAATCTCCAAAATCCGCTGAAAATAAGGCCGCCGGCAGATTTATTTACAGGATAGTAAATTAGAAAAGAAATTAGAAAAGTTAGAATAATCGGAATAAGCATTTTAAAGTTTTTTTGTAATGTATATTTTATTGCTAAAATACTCAGTCCAAATAACGCTATAGCTCCAACATAAATCTTAAATCCTATAAGGCTTCCCATAAGAATTGCCATTACTAGTCCCAGTAAATAATCTTTTCTTTTAAGCCAAAGAGTAAAAACAGAAAGCGCACAAATAAATATAACAATTGAATAGAATCTTGGAGGACTAATCCAAAGTGATGATGCATTTTCTAAAGTGGTTAATCCGAAGTTAATTCCTTTTCCGTTTAAAAATGGCAATAAAAATAATATGTCTCCAGCAAAATATATTAAAAATACAAACCACCTTTTAAATTGAGTACCTAATTCCAAAATATTTGCCAAAACTACAGTAGATAAACCAAGAAGAATTGATAACAGAATAGTCATATATTGATACTCCGTATTTATTAAAGGCAAATTAAATATTCTTATTAATTCAGAAACAGAAAGATTGGAAAGATAATGATAATTTTGCAACAATACCCCGCTTATTCCCGGTTCGTTTGGCGGAAAGCGGTTTATAAGCTCGTTGGTTAATGCCAGATGAAATAAAGTATCTGGTATACCGCAGCAGAAATATAAACCGTCTTTAAATTTAATTCCGTTAAACCATACCGATGTTAATTGGATAAAAGTTCCAACAATAATTATCGAAGAAGTAATAATATCAGGTTTAGAAAATTTTATGCGCTTGATTGCAGACTTTATCTTATTAAGTGGTAATGATTTAATATATAAAATTAAGCAAAAGAATACATAAAAATATGAAAGGATCCGCAAATGAAGATATCCAAACAGAAATCCTTGCAATGATAACAATACTAATCCCGTAATAATACTTAAGACTAATTGATTTAAAAAGTTAAGTTTTAATTTCCGTATCAGTAAAAATCCTGGAATATAATATGCGATGAACACAACGATTAGAAAATAAACAAATGTAATCCAAAATATGGGGTCAAGCGGAGAATTCATTAATCAAATTATATTACAACCTACTTAATAAACAAGGAGTAACCATTGGTGAGCCGTGCGGGATTCGAACCTGCGACCAAGAGCTTAAAAGGCTCCTGCTCTACCGCTGAGCTAACGGCCCATTGCTTGAATTATATCAACCTGAACTTAAGTTGACAAGAGAAGCTACCGAAATCCGAGTCCTGGGTCGTACGTTTTATTATAAGGAGCAGAAATTTCTTCTTTGGTAAAGTAATATTTTTCAATTTTATAGCCGTTTGGGAAATTAATTGTTGAAACAGGATCCTTTTTAATGTTTATTGTATTTTCTTTCCACCATTTATAAGTTATAAAAGGATTGTTTATTGCCTGTGGCGCAACAATTACAAATGTCAAAGGCTGCTTATCTATATATGCTGCAGATACATCTTTGTGAAATTTCTGCTGATAAGCAAGTGCATATTTGGGACCATAACCTATTACGTCTGGAGTGTAAAGAAAATATCCGAACTTTTTTTCTTTCTGGCTGAAGAATGTGTTTGCCATATTGTTTAAAAACTTCCATGAAGTTTGATCTGTTCCGCTAAATGCCGATAAGCTTTTAGCGTCCGAAACCGCAGTGCTAGTATTTATTAAATAGATAACTACAAAAATAACTAAAAACGCTTTTGAAAATTTTGAAGTAATAAACGAAGAAAACATAAGAAATATTAATGGAAAGAATGGATACATGTAAAAAGAAAGTATAGGACCCTTATTTATTAGTGTCATCGCATAAAACCCAACATAAAAATAAATAAAACTATAATATATTGAGTTATATTTTTTATATTTTATTTGCGTAAACAAAAAGAAAATAAAAATTAAAGCAACAACCAGATTTCTTATATTAGGATCCGGCCTAATGAACTCAACCTGGCTTATCATAAGCCTCGTTCGGTCATAAATCATATAGGCGTAATTGTATTTAACCGAATCTCCGCTTGACGGAGATATATATCTTAAAACTCCATGCAGAAGTAAAAATTGGTGTCTTAAGTCAAAAACTATATATGTAGAAAGCGGAATTAATATGACCAAAAATGCCAGTAGATGTTTCTTATATTTCGATCTGATTATTCTAAAGAACAGATAAATAAAAGATAAACCTAAAAGAGGAATTCCTATTGCTAGTTCAAACTGAATAATTAGACCGGCTGTAAATATATGCGCAATTAAATATTTAATTTTCCAAGTTTTAAAATATTTTATAAAAAAATAAAAGAAAAAAGGGATTGCAAACATCGCTCCATCGGGATTAAACATGCCTTTTGTGTGAAAAGAAAAATACAACGAAGCCATCAGCACAAAAAGATAGGCAACCTTTTTATTAAACAGGTCTTTTGCAATAAAATAATAAGGAATTAAAATTCCAAAAGAAAGTATTACCCACCACCATCCAACAACGATAGGGTTCCCACCGCCTATTAAATAAGCAGGAAAATTAAGATATAACCATAATGGACCATGAAATAATCCTGCAACACTTGATTTCGGTCCTATTAAGACAATCTTCTTTAATGCAATTTCACCAAAGAGCAAAAAATCTCTGGCAACATCCGAAGAAAAAACAATATCTTTATTTACTACATACCATGAAGCAAAGATTAAGTTAATTCCGATTAATATGAAAAATATAGATTTAAAGTATTTCTTCACAGCTTATTTATATCATAAAAAAGCTATCACTTGACAAAGAAACTTATAAAATTATAGACTGGTTGTAATTTCTACAATGAAAGGAGGTGAACAAAAATGCCAGATATTGGTACAACCTTAACTGCCTCCTTCAACAGCGCTTTCTACGCAGTTGTGACTTTTATTCCAAAATTTGTCACAGGAGCTATCATTCTTTTAATCGGTATCATTATTGCCTCAATTGTTAAACAAGTGCTCTTGGGACTTTTTAAAGCATTAAAAGTAGAAGCTTATCTTAAAAAATATGGTGTTCCGCAAATGAAAGATGAGTTTGCCTGGACAAATATTCTAACAGAAATAGTTAGATGGTTTATAATCATAGTTTTCTTGATTCCGACAGCAGATGTTTGGGGGCTTCCAAGAATAATAACTGTTTTAAACGAATTCTTAAACTATTTGCCAAACGTATTTGTTGCGGCTGTTATTGCCATGATCGGTTTTGTGTTTGCAAGACTTTCGCATGATGTAATTTTAGCATCGGCAAGAGGAATCGATGATCAGACAGCAAACGCAATCGCATCCGTAACAAGATGGTCGGTAAATGTCTTTGTAATTTTAGCGGTTTTAAGCCAGCTTGGTGTTGCAACTGATTTAATAAGAATTCTATTTACAGGTTTTGTTGCAATGCTTGCAATTGCCGGGGGAATTGCTTTTGGGCTGGGCGGACAAAATAGCGCAAAGGATGTTATTGAGGGAGTAAGAAAAAAGCTAAATAAGATTTAATATTTGCCTAAGATTTGAACTTAAGATATAATTAATCATAAGCCGAATTGCTGTTGTGGAGTAATAAACCCGCAAGGGCATGACGCCATCGTCTAGAGGCCAAGGACGATAGGTTTTCAGCCTATCTACGCGAGTTCGAATCTCGCTGGCGTCACAAAATTACATACGGGAGTTTACTCTGAAGCGATGCCTGAGAGCTTTCCATCCGCTTTACCAATAAGGTTTCTTTAGTCGTAGAATAGAAAACGTCTCTAATTTTGTTTCACATCTTACTTTCGAGGAATTTCTGTCACAAAAGAAAATCCTAAATTCCAATCGATATCGTCTGCAGGACGGAAACCGACATCTAAACGATTCCTGATCCAAGGACCGACGAAAGCACGTTTGTCACTCAGTTTACAATCTACCCAAGTACTCGGATGTCCATGCTCTATTCCTAAAATGGGTACATCCGTTGCTTCTAAGCGTTGAGCCACTTCAAGCAATTCGAAAAGTTTCCAAGCTCTAATAATAAGACCGGCGCCAGGAAATTCTTCATCTGTTCTTCTTTGCTCATCTGCGAGAAGCCTAAGCTGTCTCTCGTAACAAACGTTGAAACCTCCTTTTAAGAAAGGGTAAGGTTTGAATGCCACAAGGGAGGGCGATGCGGAAACATATTCGAGAGCTGAACCAAGATACGGAAACTGCATGTCCTCTGTCCTTAAAGCAGCCGGTGTTTTACCTGTAAGAGATAAAACAAAGTATTGATGATCTCTTAAGTATTCGGGAAGCCCTTCAGTTTCGGCGAACACATCAGTTACGTCAGGTGTAGAAGTTCTTATATGAGCAGCTATTAATCCTGAAGAATGAACTCTCGTAATATCAGGATTATTAAGGAAGCTTAATCCTTTGTCGATTTCTTTATCTTGCCTTGCCACAGGTTTGTTTTATATCAACTTATAAGATAAGAGTCAATATCAACGTTGCGTTTTTCTTTAACAGTAGTTAATTGGTAAGTGAGGCCCATATCCTATATATTGAATTTTTCATCAAACTATGATATTATTGTAGCTTATTATGTCAACATCACACGAACATATCTATCCGGAGATTACCGATTCAGCGGAAAAACCGGAAGAAACAGTTGAACGCTTTTTACAATCTTCAAGACATATTTTTAGGCATGTAAGCAGCGACTTGGACACAAAATGGCACTATCAAATAGACACGCTTTTTGGCCATGAAGAACTACGGCAAGTTGATAGAAATGATGCGTATATAGGTATTCCGGGAGCCAGAGCATATTTAATATCCGAGTGTAAAAGCGGCGGATTGCTGGGTCTTGAAGTAGCATTTATTAATAAAGTGTATCCACATACAAAAGATGCTCAAATAACTGAGGATGCTATCAGAACCGGCTTTAAAAAAATATTAGATTTTAAATAAAACCTCAATTTATAATGAAATCCTCTATTCGTTAGCCAGTAAATTAGATTAGTTTTGATGATATAATAATTCTATGTCTTGGTTAATTTATGCATTGCTCTCCGCAATTTTTGGAGCACTTACGGCAATACTTGCAAAAATAGGCATAAAAAACGTTGACTCAAATCTTGCTACAGCGATAAGAACTGTTGTAATTTTGTTTTTCGCCTGGGGAATTGTATTTTGGCAAGGAACAGTAAATAAAATATCATCTATATCTCAATTTTCCTTGGTTTTTCTTATACTTTCCGGTATAACAACCGGTTTATCCTGGCTTTTTTATTTTAAAGCGTTGCAAATGGGCAAAGCATCTCAGGTAGCTCCAATAGATAAGTTAAGCCTTATTATTACTATTATTCTTGCAGCGGTCATATTAAAAGAAAAAGTAAGCCCTGGAATTGTTATAGGAGGGGCTTTAATGGCAATAGGAGCCATACTTGTCAGCTTAGGTTAAGCTAATCAAGGTTTTTCTCTTTACTTTTATCCCTGAAACTTTTTCTAACTCTGTTTTCACGATGTAATTTTAATAATTGAGCAGCATTATCTCAAATTTGAAAATAAATATTGAGGCTCATATGTAGTATAAGCACGTAATTGATTTGTATCCATTTAAAGAAAACATTTCAATCTGACATTTAATTAGTTATTTTCAAAACCTCAAAGAAGCTTGACTTGACAATTAAATCTCTTGATGATATAAACTCTGCATGGCAAAAACACCAGACACAACAATAGGTGGAAGCAGAACTCCGGATCACGTGGAACCTAGGAGTTCTTTTGAAGCTATAAGAGCAAATGTATTAAGGGTTTTTGAAGGGGTGGATCTTCAAACACCGGGAATAACTAAGGTTGGTTTAATTACCTACGATGTCTCAAAACGTGATGTTGGTATGCGTGCTGTAGCACATATAGGCGCATTAAGGGTTGCTCAAATTGATAACGTAGACATATGGGGATATGAATCAAAAGAAGAAACTGCATACACACTCTTTGGTGATATAGGGCATAATTTTAATCAATGCGTTACAGAAAGGGACGGTAGATCTAGTGGCATGAGGGGCGGATCTACAAGGCCAAGCGACAGATATGAAGTAGTTAAAGCAGTTGAAGATGAAATGCTTAAACCCCTCTAATTCTTGTTCCTCTTCAATAAATAGAATAAGTCTCCTTAATATACGCTAAAATTTGCCACTACGCGTAATGGCAATAATTTAATTAATTTGAAGCTAAAATAACAAAAAGTCCTTCCTATTTATTACTTATATAAATATAAGAAGAAGGAATATATAACACAAAAAAACAAGGTGTATAATAAAAATATGAAAAAGACAAAATTCAATATTAAAAGAAAAGAAATCCAAAAAAGAATTAAACAAAATATAACTGTAGACAAAAAAGACTTTCTAGATCTAATTAAGCGGGCTTCAAAACCACAACACGATTAAGTAAAACGTCAAACATAATATTCTCTAAATTTCTGTAGTTATATCTAAAAGCATACTCATTAACGTAATCTTGTAAATATTCTTTGGAAACGTGTCGATAAACTCCCATAATTCCTCTTTTTAATTGAGACCATACGCCTTCGATAGTATTGTTGTGAACTAATCCCCTGCCGTATTCTTTTTCCGAATGATTTACAGAATGATGATTAAAATATCCAAAGTCGTAAAGGTAGCGATATGCTCCGGCTTCATCTGTCATTACGTGGGCATTAGTACTGACATTTTGTTTCAACTCTTTAAGCAAGGTGTACTTTTCAGCATTCGGAACATGTTTCATGTATGTTTTACCTTTTCGTTCAACTGCACCCCAGACAACTTCTTTCTTAACATCTGCACGCCATTCATGCGCCCTATTAAAACCTTTTCCTCCGACATACGTTTCGTCTATTTCAACTATTCCGTCTAATATTTCTCCGTCTTGCTCCATTAACTTTCTAATCATTTTAAACATTCTATGAGCAGTTTTATACGAAACTCCTAGTTCTCGCTCTAATTGTTTGGCTGAAATACCACTTCTTGTTTTAACCATTAGAAACATCGCATAAAACCAAAGCCTTAGAGACACTGCTGATTTGCTGAAGATAGTATCGGTAAGAGGACTTAATTGAGTTGCGCAGAATCCACAAGAAAAAGTAGTCCTGCCTGTTAGCGGGTAATATTCAGTTAATCTTTTGCAGCCGGAACAATTTACGCCTTTGGGATATCTTTTCTTATAAATTTCCAACAAACATGCATCGTCATTGGGGTACTTTTTGAGGAAGTTTTTGATGCTAAATTTCTTATTCATAAGCAAATTATGCGCTATTTATTACGTGCTGTCAATACCTAATAATATAAAAGCTTAACTGAGGCTAATTTAGCCATGGGTTACGTGCTGAAAGTACATATATGCCAATATTGACTCTTTTTGATCTAGTTTTGCCTATTGACAAGGCATATATTTTGTATATATAATGTTTTTTACCTTAAGATACGAAAGTATTAAAAAGGCAGGAAACCTAGCAATAGGTGCCCCGAAAGAACCCCGTAAGGGGTTTTTTTGCGGCTATTTTACATCCAAAATTAATTTTTTGAGGTTTATTAGACTATTTTCATCATATATCGAAACAGGAAAAACATTTTTATTTACTTTCCCAATTACTTTCAATTTACTTCCGATTTGAACTTTATCCGCTAAATCGGACTTTGTTAGCAAAACCATTTCATTTTTTTCTAAAAGATTCTTGTTATAGCTTCCGAGCTCGTTTCTTATTGTTGTATAGTCTTTTAATAGGTTTTGTGAAGTTATATCAAGGCAATGAACTAAAGCTTTTGTTTTTTCTATGTGTTTTAAAAATTTATCTCCCAAACCCTTTCCGCCCGATGCTCCCTCTATAAGTCCAGGGATATCCGCAATTACCAATCCGTCAATCACACCCAAATTTGGTTCAAGCGTTGTAAACGGATAATTACCTATTTTGGGATGGGCATTGGTTAATTCCGCAAGTAAGGAACTTTTACCTGAATTTGGAAGACCGATTAAGCCAATGTCCGCAATTAGCTTTAATTCTATAAATAATTTTTTCTCTTTGCCTGGTTCTCCGCTTTCTGCATGCATTGGAGTTTGATTAATTGCAGATTTAAATTCGTTATTGCCTCTTCCTCCTTTTCCTCCTTTTGTAATAAGAATTTTAGTGTCTGTATCTAAAATCTCGAACATTTCATGAGTTTTAATATTTGTAACCTGAGAACCAAGAGGAATAAATACAACTTCGTTTTTCCCGTTTCTTCCATACAAATTTTGCTTTCCGCCATTAATTCCGTCTTCCGCTTTTATAAAATTCTTATATCTAAAAGTCATAAGAGCGGTAATATCGTTTATGCCTTGAAAATAAACATCTCCTCCATTACCTCCATTACCTCCGTCTGGTCCGCCCTTGGCTGTTTGAGCACTTCTTTTAAAGCTAACAGATCCTCTGCCTCCATTGCCGGCTTTAACTGTAATATATACTTCATCTATTAGCATAGAACTATTTTAGCATTTTATGTTAAGATTTAACTTATGAAATTGCTAACCACAAAAGGATGGAATGATTACGAACTTTTAGATAGCGGTAATAGTAAACGTCTGGAAAAACTTGGAAAGTATATAATTTCGCGTCCTGATCCACAGGCAATCTGGAAACCTTACCTTAAAGAAACCGAGTGGCAAAAAACAGATGCAACATATCTTGACAAGGGTTGGGATAAAAATAATCTGCCTGATAAGTGGCTGTTATCTTATAAAAATATTAAATTTTATGCTAAATTAACCCAATTTAAGCATACAGGCGTATTTCCTGAGCAGGTATTAAACTGGGAATTTATAGAGAAAAAGTTGACACAAACTAATAGGCAAATTAATGTTTTAAATTTATTTGGTTACACAGGAATTTCTTCTTTAATTTGCGCCGCAAATGGAGCAAAGGTAACTCATTTGGACGGTTCTAAGCCATCAATTAGCTGGGCAAAAGAAAATCAGGAAGCTTCGCGCCTTTTGGATAAACCAATACGCTTTATTTTGGATGATGCAATTGAATTTACGGCAAGAGAAGGACGCAGGGGAAGCTTTTATGATGCCATAATTATGGACCCCCCTGTTTATGGACACGGACCAAATGGAGAAATTTGGGATTTTAACAAAAGCTTTCCAGAACTTTTAGAAAATTGTAAAAAAATATTAGTTGATAAGCCGGTTTTTGTAATTGTTAACGCTTATGCCATTTCTTCGTCTTCTTTAATGTTGGTTAATACAATGGAAGATTATTTAAAATTAGATCGCAATAAGATTGAATACGGAGAATTGGTTTTAGAACAAAAATCGAATGGCAGATTACTTTCTACCGGCATTTTCGCCCGCTATCCTTCGGTTTAACACTTATAAGTGGTAAAATAAAAACTCATGAGAAATATTATTATAATTTTGACTTTAATTTTGATATTTTTTTCATTTGCCGATAAAACCCATGCAATCTACGACCCTCTTTCTAAACCCAATAACATCTTCGGAATTCATATTTTATACCCCGAGGAAGTAAGTCAGGCATCGTCTTTAGTTAATTCAAGCGGCGGAGACTGGGGTTATGTAACTATTCCAATCCAAGCGTCGGACAAGGATTTGGATAAGTGGCAGAATTTTATGGATCAATGCGCAAAATATCATTTAATACCTATAATAAGACTTGCAACGGTTGGAGATTATTTTAGTAAAGCCTCATGGTCCATCCCAACGGACAATGATGTATTGGATTTTGCAAATTTTTTAAATTCACTAAATTGGCCTACGAAAAATAGGTATGTTGTCGTTTTTAACGAGCCAAACAGGGGTGATGAATGGGGTGGTGCTCCTGATGCGTCGTCTTATGCTCAAATTTTAGATTATGCGGTTGATATTTTTAAACAGAGAAATCCTGATTTTTTCATAATTTCAGCAGGGCTTGATAATGCTTCATCTAACATCCCCGGCGTTTCAATTGATGATTTTACTTATATGTATCAAATGGATAGCGCAGTGCCGGGAATTTTTGGCAAAATCGACGGATTATCCAGTCATTCTTATCCAAACCCCGGGTTTTCCCAGCCGCCAAATTCATTGAGTGAAGGAATAAACAGTTTTTTTTATCAGGATAATACTGCTTTTGAACTTTCGGACAAAAAATTGCCCGTTTTTATAACGGAAACTGGCTGGTCATCGGATAAAGTAAACTTAGAAGTCCAAGCCAAGTACTACACTTACGCATTTAATAATTATTGGAAAAACAATAATGTTGTCGCAGTTACCCCTTTTGTTTTTGGTCAGGCAGAAGGACCATTTGCCCAATTTTCTTTTCTAAAAAACGGCGGGGAAAACGCAATTTATACAAATTATGTAAATTTTCCAAAAATTAAAGGAGAACCCGAGCTCTCTCCAAACATAAAAGCGGATTTAAATACCAATAATAATATTCTTCCGACAGAAAAATTTAATATAAATGAATCAATTAATTCCGTATTCAAGCATATTAACAATTCTTCAAAAGTTTTCTTTAAATGGCTGTTAAAGGCTTGATTCGTATGGTATAATTTAGCATTGCCTCATGATTTTATGAATAGCGACCTATCTGACGAAATTTTCCAAAGCTACACTCATGGAGAACTAAAAATTGGAGAAATTATTGAGAAAATTAAAGAATTTTTAGAAGAAGTGCCAAACAATCAATACAGCCTTGTAATTGGCACCGACTCACATGAAAAAAACGATTCTGAAAAAAATAACGGGAGTGCAAAAGAAATAAACCTTGTAACCGCAATTTTAATCTATAGAAAAGGTTTTGGAGGAAAGTATTTTTGGCGGAGAGAAACTGTTAAAAATATCCATTCGCTGCGTGAAAAAATTTATGCAGAAACCATGACATCACTTTCTTTTGCTTCAATTTTCGTACCGCTTTTTAAAAAGCAGCTAAACGGCAACTCCCCTAATTACGATTTAGAGATTCACGTTGACGTTGGCGAACACGGAGACACCAGAAATATGATAAAAGAAGTTGTTGGAATGGTTACGGGAAACGGATTTGTAGCAAAAACAAAACCAGATGCATACGCAGCATCATATGTTGCGGACAAACATACATAATCAAATTCAAAATGCAAAAGTCAAAAATTACAATTTAAGATGGTAAACTCAAAACTCGAATGGGAGAAAGCAACAGATGTAAAAAAAGATGTTCAAAAAATATTAAAAATTTTGGATATGCATCATGTAGACCCGAAAAGAATATTCTGCTATAGGACAATAGGTTCAAAATCAAGATCTTACGCAAGAATTTGGTCATTTCCTAAAATTTTTCAAGATGCTTTGGATTTGGAACCTGCGTATGTGATTGAAGTTTTGTCAAAATATTATGACAGATTAGAGGAGGATGAAAAGACAAAAGTATTAATCCACGAACTTTTGCATATTCCAAAAAACTTTTCAGGAGTTTTGATTCCGCACGTAACCAGAAGTAGACATTTGGGAAAAACTGCAAATTTGCTTTTTAACGAATATAAAAAGTTATCTTACAAAAAATGATATTAATTATTCACGGTCAAGACTCAAGTTCATCCAGAAACTTATTTTTTGAAGAGAAAAATAAATCTAAAAACCCAGTTTTATTAAACGGTGATGGATTATCTTATGACTTATTATTTCAAGCTCTTGAAAACAATTCATTTTTCGAAAAAGACATATTTGTTTTTGTTGAAAACTTTTTCTCTAAAAATAAACCAAACTCTGAGGAATTTAAAAAGATATCGGATTATTTAAACTCAAAAAAGGACATAAATATTACTTTTTGGGATGGAAACGAAGTCTCAAAAGGAGCCCTGTCTTCGTTTAAATCGGCAAGTGTTAAAGATTTTTCATTACCCAAAAATTTGTTTCCGTTTTTAGATAACATAAAACCCAATAATTCTTCTTATTTAATCTCACTTCTTCAAGGATTGCTGAAAACGACCGAACCAGAGATAATCTTGTTTATGATGATAAGACAGTTCAGACTTTTAATCGGAATTTCGGGTTCTGGTAATTCTAGCATTGAAGAAATAAAGAGACTTCAACCCTGGCAAGTATCAAAACTTAAGAAACAACTATCATACTTTTCCGGCTATCAATTGTTAAATATCTACCATAAGCTTTTTGAACTTGATTTAAATCAAAAAACCGGAAAATCTGCTGTTGGTTTATCACCTGCCATTGACTTTTTTCTTGCCAGTTTATAACATAAATCTATGTCAATCGATCCATCAATATTTAAGTCCTACGATATAAGAGGCGTATACCCCACTCAAATAAACGAAGAAAATACCGTTCAGATTATAAAAGCAATCTACAAGTTTTTCTACGATACGATAAAAAAAGAACAGCCAACCATAGTTTTGGCATACGATATGAGACTATCTGGTTCCAAGCTTTTTGAAGTAGCAAAGAAAACTCTTCTTGAAATAGGTGCAAATGTAATAGACGTCGGGCAACTTTCTACCCCCTCCTTTTATTTTGCAGTTTTTCATTACGGATATGATTGCGGAATTCAAATAACTGCTTCACATAATCCAAAAGAGTGGAACGGGATGAAGTTTGTAAGATTTACGCCTAAGGGTTTAGTTAAAATCGGAAAACCAACAGGAATGGATAATGTACAGAAATTGGCAATGGAAAAAATTAATTTTACTCCAAAAACAGTTGGTAAAATTTCAAAAAAGGAAGGAATTTTAGACGATGAAGTTAATACGGCACTAAAGCTTCTTGATAACCCAACTATTAAAAAATTTAAAATTGTTGCAGACCCCGGAAATGCGATGGGCGCCCAGTACATAAATGCTCTTTTTGAAAAAGTTCCTGCAGATTTAATCAGAATAAATTTCGAATTGGATGGAAGTTTTCCGGTTCATGAGCCAAATCCTTTGGATTTTGAAACGTTAAAAGATTTACAAAAAAAAGTAATTGAAGAAAAAGCAGATTTGGGAATTGCAACAGATGGCGACGGCGACAGATTATATTTTATTGATGAAAAAGGAGAAGTTGTTAGGTCAACCGCAATTACCTCAATTATTGCAAGAGAATTATTAAAAAGATATCCCGGAGAGTTAATTTATTTTGACATAAGAGATATTCTGGGCCCTCAAAAAATAGTAGAAGAATTCGGCGGAAAATCGGAAATTGTTAGAGTTGGACATGCTTATATTACT